>Ga0209262_10000387_pt1 | contig 21000 bp, 21 predicted proteins | sample Lowcelwee11metaG_FD_187171 | JGI IMG/M metagenome (GOLD analysis project Ga0209262, IMG submission 187171) | Freshwater pond sediment microbial communities from the University of Edinburgh, under environmental carbon perturbations - Low... | ecosystem: Environmental > Aquatic > Freshwater >...
GCCTCGACCTGGCGCGAGGTGCACGCCGGCCACGTCCCACCCAGCACGGGACACGTCGTCTCGATGTGGGACTAGGATCCGACGGATCCGACCACCGGCACCCCGGCTTTCATCACGAAGCTGACCTGCCGCGTCAGCGAGATGTCCGCGAGCGGATTGCCGGGCACCGCGACGACATCGGCGTGGAATCCCGGCTGCAGCTGGCCGAGATCGTCCACACCAAGCACCTGGGCCGCGTTGAACGTCGCTGATTGCAGCGCGGCGGCTGCGGGCATGCCCGCCTCGACCATGTACCCGAACTCGACCGCGTTCTCGCCGTGCGGACCGACGCCCATGTCGGTGCCAAACGCGATCTTGACGCCCGCGCGATAGGCCTTGCCGAAGGTCTGCTGGATCTGCGGCCCCAGCCGCTCCGCCTTGGGGCGCACGATCTCCGGCAGGTACCCGGGCACCTTCGCCTTCTCCGCGACGAACTTGCCGGCCGTGATCGTCGGCACGTACCAGGTGCCGTGCTTCTTCATCAGCGCGAAGATCTCGTCGTCCATCTGCGTGCCGTGCTCGATGGACGTGACGCCGCCCTCGATCGCGCGACGCATGCCTTCCTTGCCGTGCGCGTGCGCCGCGACCGCATAGCCATAGTCCCTGGCGGTCTCCACGATCGCTTGAATCTCGTCCACCATGAATTGCGGCGCGTCACCACTCTTCGCGTAGCTCAGCACGCCACCCGTTGCGGTGATCTTGATCAGGTCGACGCCGTCCTTGTACCGCTGGCGCACGGCCTGCCGCGCGTCCTCCGGGCTGTTGACGACGCCCTCGGTCGGACCCGGCGGCCCGAGCAGGTGCGACAGCCTGGCATTGAAGCCGTTGGTCGGGTCGGCGTGCCCGCCCGTGGTCGCGATCGACTTGCCGGCCGCGTAGATGCGCGGACCCGGCACGAGACCCTGGTTGACCGCATTGCGCAGCTTCACCGCCACCTCGCCACCGAGGTCACGCACCGTGGTAAAGCCGGCGCGCAGGGTCCTGTCCGCGTAACCGACTGCGCGAAACGCGAAGTCCGTGTCGTCCAGCCGGAAGCGCTCTTCGTAGCTCTTCGCGTTCGATTCCTGCGACAGGTGAACGTGCAGGTCGATCCAGCCCGGCATGCAGGTTTGACCGGCCAGGTCCACTTCACTGGCGCCCGGGACCGGGGCACCGCCAGGCAGGACTTCGCGGATACGGCCATCCGCCACGACGATCGTGCGGGCGCCGACCAGTGCGGCCGACTTCGAATCGAACACGTCGCCGCAGCGGAGCGCGATCGTCTCGGCGACGGCAGGCGTGGCGGCGATGAGTCCGGCGGCGAGCAGGAGCAGGCGCATGGGGGTCCCCGGTGGCGGAAAAGCCGGGAGTTTACCAACAGCTCGCGCTAGTCTCTGCAACCTTGCGCGATCCAACGAACAACGGCGCCGCATTGCGGGCCACCTACGCGAAGCTCGTCGCCGTTCCGGCCATCTGGGGCGGGACGTTCATCGCCGGGCGCATCCTCGCCCTCGCCTTGCCGGCGGCCGTGGGCGCGCTGCTCCGCTACGTCGTCGCGTTGGCGGCACTGCTGTTCGCGGCTCGCTGGCTCGAGGGCGGCCTGCCACGCCTGACGAGACGGCAGGTCATCGGCACCCTGCTGCTCGGCGCGACCGGCATCCTCGCGTACAACCTGTTCTTTCTCGGCGCACTCGCCCGCCTGCCTGCGAGCCGCACGTCGCTGATCATCGCGCTCAATCCCGTCGTCACGATCGCGGCCGCGTCGTTGCTGCTCGGCGAGCGCATGAATCCGCGGCGCTGGTTCGGCGTGGTCGTGGCACTCGCCGGGGTCTGGATCGTCGTGTCGCGCGGCGACGTGCTCGGCTCGGTCACGGGCTCGGTCGGCGCTGGCGAATTGCTGATGTTCGGCGGCGTCTGCTCCTGGGCCGCGTACACGCTGATCGGCCGTCGCGTATTGCGCGGGCTGACGCCACTCGCCGCGACGACCTACGCCTCGCTCTGGGGCACTGCGATGCTCGCGGCCGTGGCGGCGCCGGACCTGCGCGGACTGTCACTGGCCGACCTGACGCCACCCGTCGTGCTGAGCGCGTCGTACCTCGGCGTGCTCGGGACTTCAGTCGCTTTCGTCTGGTACTACCAGGCCGTGCAGCAGCTGGGTGCGTCGCGCACGGTCATCTTCAACAATCTCGTGCCGGTGTTCGGTGCCACGTTCGGCGTGCTGCTGCTCGACGAGCCCCTGCTGCCGAGCATGCTGCTCGGCGGCGCCGTGGCAGTGGGCGGCGTGATGCTCGTGTCGCGCTGACCTAGTTTTCCGTGCGAGCCTGGTACACCATCCGGCCGATTTCCGCGTAGCCCATCATCGCGCCCTCGAAGTTGTCGAGCAGCGTCTGCGCGAACGTGGGCAACTCGGAGACGGGCTGGCCGGAATCCTCGAGCAACTGGCGCCCGAACGCGGGGTCGATGAAGAACATCAACGCGCTCAGGCAAGCGCCCAGCTCGTCGTCGATGTCCTCGGGCAGGTCGACGTCCCAGGCTTCCTCGAGCCAGTCGTGGCCCATGCTGAAGCCGCGCGCCCAGAGCATCAGCGGCGTGTCTGGCTCTAGGTTCGCCTCGGCGGGCTGGCGCACCTCGATGCAGGCCGGCAGGCGCAGCGTCGCCTCGTCGATGTCGCGATTGAGCTGGTTGTAGAGCGCCATCGCGACCCGGTGAAAGCGCGCCGTCTCGGCCTCGTCGCGGAACACCGCCGTGTCGCTGTCGAAGATCGTCGGAATCCACTCGGACGGCATGATCAGGTCCGGGGCCGAGACGATCGCGAACAGGAAGCCGTGCAGCTCCTCGAGGCTCAGCGTGTCCGGCGCCCGCTCGCGGGCGTCGACCAGGAACTGCCGGAGCCACGCCTCGTCGGATGGGCCCAAGTCCGGGGTGGTCGCATGCGGTGGCGTCGTGATCATGCGCGGGATTTTACGCCCTCAGCCGAGCGTCAGCAGGTGTTCTCCGTAAGCGCGCACGTCCTCCCAGTCCGTGTAGTCGATGACGGTGCGCCGGTCCGTAGGTCCCTTGGTGAACTTCATGATCATCTGGATCATCAGCGTCTCGTACCAGGACCACGAAGGGTAGTCGACCTTGCCCGCGATGACCTTGAGATCCCGCGGCCGCCAGGGCGACAGCTGCAGGAATTTCTGCATGTAACGGTTGCCTTCGATCGTGGCCTTCTCGGGCGTGCGCGCGACGACCGACACGTTGAAGAAGCTGTTGGGCTTGGCCTCTAGCGCCGCCCGGTTCGCATTGATGAACTCGAAGACGCCCTTGTGGTACGTGCCGTAGAGCACGGGCGCGCCGAGCGCCACGACGTCGTAGCGGCCCCAGTCCACGCCCTCGTGCGTCGCCTCGTTGAGATCCATCATCTCGCCGCGGCCTCCGGCCGCTGTGATGCTCTCGCAGAGGCGGCGTGCGACGCGCGCGGTGTGGCCGCCGCGACTCCAGTAAAGAACCAGGACTGACTTCATCAGGGCTCCCGCATCGGTAACAACATGCACGCGGCACGGCGCCGCACAAAACTACTGCGCGGCGGGACCCGGTGTCATCGCGGAAATCCGACGGATCCGACCACCGGCACCTACAAGAGGCGATAGATCGCGGTGGCACCGAGCGTCGTGGCGAGCAGCACGACGGTGCCGCCGGCGAGGTTGGCGCGCCAGCCGTTGCGGGCGGCCCCCATGATTTCCGGGCGATTCATCACCCAGAGCAGGAAGCCGGCGATGATCGGCAGCAGCACGCCGTTGGCGGCCTGCGCGAGCAGGATCGCCTCCAGCGGCCGTTGACCGGTCACCGCGAACGCCGCGCCGATCACGATGATCGCAGCCCACACCCGACGGAAGCGCGGGCTCTTGAGGTCACCCTCCCAGCCCAGCAGGCCCGCCGTCGCCCATGCCGCGGCCAGCGGAGCAGTGATCGCGGAAGTGAGTCCCGCCGCGAACAGCCCCAGTCCAAACAGCCAGCGGGCCTGCGGGCCGAGCAGCGGCTCGAGCTGCCGCGCCATCTCGCCCACCCCCTGCACCTGCACGGAGGCGAGGTACAACGGCACCGCGGTGAGCAGGATCGCAAGCGTGATGACGCCGCCGAGCGTGACAGCCACGGCGCTGTCGAGCCGCGATTCAGCCAGTGCGGCGGCGCCGTCCCGATCCCGCCACTTCTCGCGCACGGCCGCCGCGTGCAGGAACAGGTTGTACGGCACGACGGTCGTGCCGATCAACGCGAGCACCAGCATGCCGCCGCCCTCCGGGACGCGCGGCCGGACGAGCACGCCGAGGAGCTGTGGCAAGTCGGTCCCGAGTTGGACTGCCGTCGCGATGAACACCAGGCTCATCAGGCCGACCAGCGCAATCAGTGTGCGCTCGACGACCTGGTAGGCACCCGAGGCCAGCAGCGTGGCCGCTGCGACTGCACAAGCGAAGGCCCAGACCGGCCGGGAGCCGCCGACGATTGCCTCGAGTCCCAGCGCCGCACCGGTCAGGTTGCCAGCCTGGTACGCGGCGTTGCCGAACGTGATCGCAACCAGCGCGAGCCCGATGGCCGCCGCACGCAGCACAGGCTGCCGAATGCTTGCTCGCAGCGCCTCGCCGAGTCCAGTCCGGCCGACGGCGCCTAGACGCGCCGCCATTTCCTGCAGCACCAGCGTTGCAGCGATGGCAGCGACCACGGCCCATGCCAGCGCGAAGCCGTGCTGCGCACCCGCCAGGCTCGCCGTCGTGACGGTGCCGGGCCCGATGAACGCCGCGGCCACCAGGAAGCCGGGGCCGAATCGACGCCGTACATCGCGTCGAGTCACCTCGGGCAAGCCGTTCATCTATGGATTCTCCTCCCGCCAAGCCGACTGCGTCGCACCGACCAGCCCAAGCACCACCCGCATTGGACATAATAAGGGCGATCGGCGCTGACTTCAGGATCGAACGAAGGCCACAATCGCCGCGTGAGACATCTGTACACGATCGTCTGCCTGCTTGCTCTCTCGCCCGGATCGCCTGCGGCCGCGGATGCGTGGCAGCTCGTGGTCCCCGGCGTCGAGTATCGGCAGATCGAGCGCGACGGCGTCGATGCCCACGCGGTCCGCATCGATCTCTCCCAGCCCGAGTTGCAGATCATCGCCACGTCCGAAACCGAGCGCGGCCTGACGGTCACCGAGTTCGCGTCCCGCAACGGGGCCGTCGTCGCGATCAACGGCGACTATTTCGATCTCGAATTGCGGCCGATCGGTCTCGCGATGGGCGATGGCCGCGTCTGGGCCGAGGCCATCGAGTCCATCCGCCGCCAGGAAGTCGTCGGCGTCGGCGGCCGGCGCGTGCAGATCTTCCCTCGCGTGGACCCGCTGCGGGCGCCCGAACCGTGGATGAGCGGCGCCGTCTCGGGCTGGCCGACGGTCGTCGAGGATTGCGAACCGGTCGAGCGGCTGCCGGGCAGCGATCACTTCACCCGAGCGCCCCACCCGCGCACCGCCGTCGGCTTGTCTGCAGATCAGCAGAAGCTCTATCTCGTCGTCGCGGACGGCCGCCGCGAGGGCGTGCCCGGACTCACGTTGCCGGCACTCGCCCGACTGATGGACGATCTCGGCGCGTGCACCGCAGTCAATCTCGACGGCGGCGGCTCGAGCGCAATGTGGGTCCGCGACCGCATCGTGAACCAGCCCAGCGACCTGATCGAGCGTCCGGTCGCGAACCATCTCGCGGTCCGCGTCGTCATCGAGCCCGCACCACCGAAGGAAGACTGATGGCTACAACGATGCCCTCGATCGAGCAACTCGACGCGCTGCCGAGCCTGTTGGAACGACGCATCCCGCCCGAGTGGCAGGACCTGAACGGCCACGTCAACGTGCGCCACTACCTCGAGCTCTACGATGCGGCGAGCTGGCCGATGCTCGCGGCGTTCGGGCTCGACGAGCGCATTTTCCTCGAGCATCGCCAGGGCCTCTTCGACCTCGAGCACCACCTCTGGTACCTGTCCGAGCTGCACGTGGGCGATACGGTCACCGTGCACTCGCGCATGCTCGAGCGCAACGCGAAGCGCTTTCACGGCGTGATGTTCGTCGTGGACCGCACGCGACAGCGGCTGGCGAGCGCGTTCGAGTACGTCAGCACCGGCGCCGACCTCGACGCGCGCCGCACCGCGCCGTTACCTGCCGCGTTTGCCGCCCAGCTCGATCGGACCATCGCGGAGCACGCTCGTCTGGACTGGCCAGCGCCCGTGTGCGGCGTGATGTCGGTTTGAGCTGCGTCGCGTAAGATACGCGGCCCCGCCCGCGACGCAGCCCGAGGTCCCCGATGAGCCTGTCCCTCCGCGAGCAATTGCTCAAAGCCGGGCTGGTCACCGAGAAGCAGGCCAAGAAGGCCGAGCGCCAGACCAGCCAGCAGCAGCACCAGCGCAAGAAGGGCAGCCTGCCCGACCCGACGCCCGAGCAGCAGGCGGCCGTGCGCAAGGCCCAGGCCGCCAAGTTCGCGCGTGACCAGGCGCTCAATCGCGAGCGCCAGGAGAAGGCGGCGGCCAAGGCGCGCCGCGTCGAGCTGCGCCAGTTCATCGACCAGCACCGACTGCCGCGCGTCGAGAGCGATGACTACTACAACTTCGTCGACGAGCAGCGGATCCGGCGGATCGCGGTCACACCGGAGTTGCGCGCGCGGATCCTCCGCGGCGACCTGCTGATCGCCCGGTGCTCGGACCAGTACGACCTCGTGACGGCCGAGGTGGCAGCGCGCATCCGCGAGCGCGATCCGGCGGCGCTGATCATGCTGTCGCCAGATTCGGCACGGCCCGAGCCCGCTGCGGCCGACGATCCGTACAAGGATTACGTCGTGCCCGACGACTTGACCTGGTGAGCGCCCGTCAGTACGGCGACCCGAAGACGACGCGATACACGGACAGTCCCTCGCCGAATCGGTAGCCGAACCCGACGCGCGGCAGCTTGATGCCCCAGACACGCAGCGGCTCGGTCGCGCCGAGCGTGAATCCGACCTCGTATTGCATCGCTTCGCCGCCCTGCGGCCGACTGCTGGCCGGACCGCCTGGCGGATCGAGGAGCACCTCGACGAGACCATAGGACTCGAAATCGGCGCGCCGGTCGGTTCGCTCGGTATCGAAGGGTCGCCGCGCCGTCGTGCCGATCCTGAAGCGGGTGAAGTCGTCCGTCCGATCCAGCGAGTCCTGCTCCACGACGACGTGCACCAGCTCGTTGTAGAGCTGCCAGTCCGTCGGGCCGTCGCCGAATTCATAGCGGCTGCGCAGGCCCGCGGCGTAGACGTTCTGGTCCGCCTCGCTCGCCTGGTCGCGCGCAATGCCGGCCTCGGCGAAGGGCTCGAGTTCCCAGTCCTCGCGCACCGCGATGTGGAGCGCCAGGCCCGGCACGAAACTCAGCGAGTCGATGCGCTCCGGCGCCCCGGTCTCGACGACGTCACGTGGCTTGAAGTCCACGAAGCCGAGCGTGAGCGGCAACGTGATGCGCGGACGCACGCGCGCGTCCTCGTCGGTCGGTGGCGTGTAGCCGAACGGCAGCCGGTAGACCTGCAGCGTGCGGCCGGACAGCGAGTAGATGCCCGAACCGAGTTGCGTCGCGAAGCCGAAATTGATGACGGCCTGCTCGTTGCGAGTGAGCGGCGCGTCCGCAAGCGCAGGCAGGCCGGAGGCCAGCAGCAACGCAGACAGGCGGGCTCGCCTCACGAACGCGGAAGCTCGTCTGCGGCTGCCCGGCTTATCCACGCTTCGAGCACTGGTTGCTGCCGGGCCTTGACGTCGGCCCGAAAGCGGATATCGGCCATCGCGACCGCCGCCGCTTGCCGCGCGTCGGGCGGCACCGAGCGTTCGACGTACGCCTGCACTTGTTCGACCATGGCCGCGTCCGCTGAACTGGACGGCAACATCGGTATGAATGCCCACCTCGACGCGGCCTCGACTCGATCGAGCACCGCGCCTTCATGGGCGACCGCGAACTCGAAGGCGAGTTCGGGATGCTCCGACGCTACGGCAGCAATCAGGTTCGCCGCGAACGTAGCAGGAATCTCCTGAGTCAGGGCCAGCTCGAGCGTCCGGGCAGCAAGCGCCGGGTCCCGGACCGCGCCAAGTGCCAGCAGCAATCGTTGCCGTTCGACGGGCTCCGACGCGGCTCTTGCACGGGCGCGGATCTCGTCCCATGTGTCGCGGTCGGCGTGCAGGGCCACGGTGTCCTGAACCGGCCTGAGGATCGCGGCCGGCAGCGCTTCCGGCACTTTCGCTCCGCGCGCGAATCGCGCGCGGGCTTCTGCGATCACGTCGGGATCGTCCAACCTGCCAAGTGCCCGAATCAGCGTCTCCCGCAACAGTGCGACAGTCTCGGCCTCCCCGGCAACCGGCAACCATCCGATACGCTCGAAGGTCGGCCGCAACCTCTGCCGCGCATACGCACGCCACTGGGCCTGCACGGGAGAACCATCCAGCAGACGATCGATGCTTACGAGCGTCCGCGCCGATTGAATCACGATGAACGGGTGGCTATCAGACCCGATGGCTGCGGCCAGTTCGAGGTAGTTCGTGATCGGCACATCCCCGGCCTCGCCGAGGGCCCATGCATCGTTCAGCATACCGAGGCGATCGATCTCGGGCAGTTCAGCGAAGACCGCTCGCAGCGCCTGGGAATCCACTTCCGTGTAACGCACACGGTAATAACCAGCGTGTCCCGCATTGACGATCACCGGGCCGCAACCATCCACGCTGGCGTTCAAGGGCGCGCCGCTCTTCTCCAACAGCGCTCGAGTGACGGCTCCGTTACGGTGCGACCGCAACTGCACCGGGATTCGCCATGTGACGCGCTGCGCGGACTTCGGTCCCGCCTCGAACCGTCCCTGGCTCAGCGTCACCGTTACGCGGCCGTTCTTGCACGGACCGGTGCTCACCGAGACCAGTGGCACACCGGGTTGCAGCGTGAAATCGTGCGCGATATCGACGACCGGCTGGCCGGTCGCTGCGGCGAGTTCGGTCCAGAGCTGGTCGGTGGCGGCATTCGTGTAGGCATATTTCGCCAGATAGCGGCGAAGGCCTGCGCGGAAGCCGTCTTCGCCCAGGGCGTCCTCGAGCATGTGGATGACGGCGCTCCCCTTCGAGTACGCAATCGCATCGAAGGCCTGGCTGGCGGCTGCGACGGTCGGCACGGGCTGCACGACCGGGTGGGTCGCGCTGCCGGCATCGCTACGCAGCGCGCTCTCACGAATGCCGTTGACCACCTGCAGTCCGGTGTCGCGCTCAGGATGCAGCGCACGCTCCGTCTTTGCCTCCATCCAGGTCGCGAAACCCTCGTTCAGCCAGAGGTCGTCCCACCAGGCCATCGTGACGAGGTTGCCGAACCACTGGTGCGCCACCTCATGGGCCACGGTCGCAAACACCAACTGACGATCCGACTCCGACGAGAGCCGCGGATCGACCAGCAGGTAAGGCTCGAAGTACATGATGGCGCCCCAGTTCTCCATGGCACCGAAGAACTGGCTGCTGCCCGGCACGGCGATCATGTCGAGCTTGGGTAGCGGGTACGGCATGCCGAAGTAGTCATTGAACCACGGCAGCACTTCGGTGGCGATCTCGAGCGCCTGGCGGCCGGATTCGGCGGCGCCCTTGCGCGTCACGACACCGACATCGACACCGGCGACGGTCCGCGAGATGCGCTCGAGCTCTCCCGTGCTCAGGTGCAGCAAATAGGACGACATCCTCGGGCTGTTCGCAAAACGGATGCGACGCTTGCCACCCTCGATCCTCTCCGAGGCAACCGGCATGTTCGAGTACGCCGATTGCCCCTCAGGCAATAGCACCTCCAGCGCGAACGTCGCCTTTGCGGCTGGCTCGTCCCACATCGGGGCGAACCGCCGCGCGTCCGCCACCTCGAATTGCGTCGTGAGCACCCGCCTCACGCCTGCCGGTGTGTCGTAATCCACGGCGAACAGCCCGGTCGCAGTCGTCTGGATGCGCCCTGTGTAATCGATCTCCAGCCGATGACGGCCGGGCGCAACCGGCTCATCGAAAGTCAGCGTCATGGTTTGCAGCGTATGATCGGACGCAATGGCGGCTGCACGCGATCCGTCCAGCATTGCGCGTGAGACTTCGATATCCAGCGCGTTGAGCGTGATCGTCGGCGTGGCGCGCTGAACCTCGAGGTCGATGCCGACCTGGCCGACGAAAACGAGTGCCTCGGCTTCGGGTTGCACGCGAATCTCGTAGTGCACCGGCACCACACCCGTCGGCAACTGCCCAGGGCGCGAATCTGCGGCGCCCGCGGTACCGATGACGGCCATCGCGCAGCAGAGCAGAATCGTGTGGAGCGAATTGTTGCGCATCCTGCGTACCCTCCGGGATCCGTGCCGCGCCAGCTGCCGATCCGCGCTCGCAAGTTAGCACGAGCTGGCCTCGACGCATCAGGCCGGCTATCTTCGCAGGATGAGACGCGCAGGCCGGGCACTCGTCACGTTCGCTGGCTTGACGGTCGCCACCGCGCTCGTGCTGGTGGCCGGCTTCGTCGCGCTGAACTGGGCGCCCGACCGGCCCGTCGTCGAGCTCGAGGCGCGCTGGGCGCCGCCACCCTCCACGTTCATCGATCTCGCAGGCATGCACGTGCACTTGCGCGACGAAGGCAGCCGCGACGACCCCGTGCCCATCGTGCTGTTGCACGGCACGTCGGCGTCGCTGCACACGTGGGACGGCTGGGTCGCCGCGCTTGCGGCCGAACGACGCGTGATCCGCTTCGATCTGCCGGGCTTCGGCCTGACCGGACCCACTCCGGACGGCGACTACCGGATCGAGCGTTACGTCGAGTTCGTGGCCGCGATGCTCGACGTGCTCGGCATCGAGCGTTGCGTGCTCGCCGGCAACTCGTTCGGCGGGAACGTGGCGTGGCAGGCGACGCTCGCGCTGCCGCCGGGTCGCGTGCAGCAGCTGGTCCTGGTCGATGCAGCGGGTTACCCGTTGGTCTCTGAATCCGTGCCGATCGCGTTCCGGATCGCACGGATCCCGGGTTTGTCCTCGCTGATGGCGGTGACGCTGCCGCGGCGCCTCGTCGAGTCGAGCGTGCGCAACGTCTACGGTGACCCGGACCGGATCACGCCGGAGCTCGTCGACCGCTACTACGAGATCTCGCTGCGCGAGGGTAACCGGGCGGCACTGGTCGAGCGCTTCGCGCAGGCGCCGCACGGCCAGCATGCGGACCGGATCGGCGAGATCCAGGTGCCGACGCTGATTATCTGGGGCGGACGCGACCGGTTGATACCGCCGCAGCACGGCGAGCTGTTCCACCGCGACATCGCCGCCAGCCGCCTCGTCGTGTTTCCGGAACTCGGGCACGTCCCGCACGAAGAGGATCCCGCGGCGACGGTCGCGGTCGTGCAGGAGTTCCTGGCGACTGACTGACTCGGCGACCCTTGCCTGATCGATTCTGCTACTACCGCATTGCAACAGGCGTAGGGTACGGATCTCGCGCGCTGCGCAATCAGCGCGGGGTACCGTCAATAACAACCAGCAGGGGTAGATTTCATGTTCAAGAGAATCCTTTCGATCGTCGCCGCGTCGCTCGTGCTCTGCGGCTTCACTGGAACCGTGGCTGCACAGCCCTGGAGCCCTGAGCAACAGGAGGTCTGGGCGTTCGAACAGCAGCAATGGAAGATGTCCGCCGCCAAGGACCTGAGCTGGATCGACACGATGGTCCACCCGAACATGCGCTTCTGGGAAACCGGCAGCCCGATGCCGCGCGACAAGGCGTCACTGAATCACTGGGCGCGCTTCGAGAGCGACAGCGGCACGGTGCTGCAGCAGGAGCTGTTCCCGATCTCGGCGACGATCACCGGCAACATCGCGGTCGTCCAGTACCACTACCGGGTCGCGAGCGAGAACCTCAAGAAGGAGCGCGAGACCGTGACCGGTCATTACACCGACGTGCTGGTCAAGGAGAACGGCCGCTGGATGTTCATCGCCTGGGCGGGCGGCGAAGACAAGAAGGACTGATCGATGCGCCGGGCGCTGGTGCGGGCATGATGCTTCGCCAGCGCCCGTCTTTTCTCGAGAGGTTGATCACATGAGTGCGGCTCGACCGGCTGCGGCGGACGCGGTGCTGCAATTCTGGTTCGAGGAGCTCACGCCCGGGGACTGGTTCCGCAAGGACCCGTCGCTCGACCGGCGCATCGCCGAGCGTTTCGGGCCGACGCTGCATGCGGCGGCGCGCTGCGAATTGTTCCGCTGGCGAGAATCGGCGCGCGGCCGTCTCGCCGAGGTGCTGGTGCTCGACCAGTTCTCGCGCAACATCTACCGCGACACGGCCGCGGCCTTTGCGAACGACACGCTTGCGCTGGCGCTCGCCCAGGAAGCCATCGCGCGCGGTTGTGACCGCGAGTTGTCCGTGCCGGAGCGGGTGTTTCTCTACTTGCCGTGGATGCACAGCGAATCAGCGCTGCTGCACGAGCAGGCGCTGCAGCTGTTCGCGACGCCTGGGATGGAGAAAAACCTGGCGTTCGAGCACCAGCACAAAGCAATCATCGATCGCTTCGGGCGCTACCCGCACCGCAATGACGCGCTCGGCCGGATCTCGACCCCCGAGGAGGTCGAGTTCCTGTCCCAACCGGGGTCGGCGTTCTAGCCGCGCTCGGCGCTGGCGATATCCGCGTCGGCACGCCAGAAGCGGAAGCGGACCTCGACGCCGTCGGGCACGTAGACGACCAGCGGCAGGCGGCTGTTGTAGCGCAGCAGCCGCGGTTCGCCGCCGAGCGTGATGAAGCGTTCCACCTTCGGGGCGTCCGGGTTCACCGCCATCAGCGTGCCGGCCATCGGGCCCAGTTTCCGCAGGATGTGACGGTCGAAACCCCAGCCCTCGATCGTCTCGGTCTCCAGGGTACCGGCGAAGAAGTACCGATTCGCCGCGTCGAGTTGCACGGTCTGGCCCACCAGGAGTTCGACCCGCCATTCGGTTTCGTCGGCCTGCTCGGGCAGGTTGATCACGTAGCGGACCATGCCCTCCTCGGCCGGCGGGAACGCCTTCATGTTGTCTGCGGCGACGGACATGGTCGTGACGAGGGCCATTGCGAGCGCAAAGATTGTTTTCATCGGCCAAGATTAGCAAATCGGTCGGTGCCGGTGGTCGGATCCGACCGGGTATCATGGCCGGGTGACGTCTCTGATTTCCATCGTTCTGCTCGCGGCTGTCCTGGTCTGGGGCATCGTCAGCTACAACCTGCTGGTGCGAGACCGCAACCGGGTCGCGCAATCGTGGAGTGACGTCGGCGTGCAACTCGCCCGCCGCCACGACCTGATCCCCAAGCTGGTCGAGGTCGTGCAGCAGCACGCGGGCTACGAACGTTCGGTGCTCGAAGAGGTCGCATCGCTGCGCGCCCGGGGCATGAGCGAATCATCGCCCGCGGCCCTCGGTCGGGTCGAGGGCGCGCTTGGCGCAGGGCTGCATCGATTGCTCGCCGTCGCCGAGGCCTACCCGGAACTCAAGGCAAGCGCGAGCTTCAGCGACCTGATGAGAAACCTCACCGACGTGGAGAATCAGATCCAGTTCGCCCGCCGCTACTACAACGGTGCCGTGAACAACCTGAACACGCGCATTGCCACGATCCCCGACCTGGTCGTGGCCCGCCTGTTCGGCTTCGCGCCGGCCGAGTACTTCGAGTTCGAGCCTTGATGCAGCGCGCCTGGCTACTGCTGCTGGCGCTGACGGCAGCGGTCTCGATCGCGCGCGCCGACGAGCGCATCCTGGCGTGGCAGAGCAACATCCGCGTGCGTCCCGACAGCACACTCGAAGTCACCGAGACTCTGCGCGTGCGTTCCGAGGGCGCGCAGATCCGGCGCGGCATCCTGCGGGATTTCCCGACCACGTACGTGAATCGGCGCGGCGAACGCGTCGTCACCGGTTTCGACGTACTGCTCGTCCGGCGCGACGGGCAACCCGAGCCGCATCGTACCGAACGACACGCCAATGGCGTCCGGATCTGGATCGGCGATCCGGAGGTGTTCCTTTCACCCGGCCTCTACACCTACACGATCACGTACCGCACCGACCGCCAGCTCGGGTCGTTCGCGGACCACGACGAGCTTTACTGGAACGTCACCGGCAACGGCTGGGATTTCCCGATCGATGACGTGACCGCAGAGGTGTTTCTGCCGGGCAACGTGCCTGCCGACGCAATCGCGGTCGAGGCCTACACCGGGCCGCAGGGAGACCGCGGTCGGGACTGGGCCGCCGAGGCCAGTGTGAGCACCGCCACGTTTCGCACCACTCGGGGACTGGGTCCGCGCGAAGGCCTGACCATCGTGGCGAGCTGGCCAAAGGGATACGTAACTGCCCCGACTGGCACCATGCAGGCCTCCTATCTGCTGCGCGATGCGTGGCCGGCCTTCATCGGCGTCGGCGGGCTGCTGCTGCTGATCGGCTACTACGCTCGTGCGTGGCACCGGGTGGGACGCGATCCGCCGTCCCGAGTGATCGTGCCACGTTACGAGGCGCCGGAGGGCCAGTCACCGGCCTCGATGCGCTTCCTGAGGCAGATGAAGTATGACGACCGCGGCTTCGCGGCGGCGGTCCTGAGTCTTGCCGTCAAGGGTGCGTTGCAGATCGAGCAGGAGAGCCGGGGCCTGCTCAAGCGTGGCGGCAAGTTCACGCTGCACCGGACGGAGCCGGAACCCGGGACGACGCTCTCCGATGACGAGACCGTGCTGCGCGACACGCTGCTCGGATCGCGGACCAGCCTCGAGCTCGACAATGCGAATCACGCGATCATCACCGCTGCCAAGCATGCGCACCTGAAACTGCTGAAGAATCGCTACACGCCGACATTTTTCCGGATCAACGGCGCCTGGCATGCAGGCGGCATCGGGCTGAGCCTGCTCCTCGGTGCGGTCGCCATCGTGCTGCCCGTCGTCAAGGGCGGCTTCGGCGCGAGCTGGTGGTTTACGACCAAGCCCGGCTGGGTCGCTCTCGCGGCGGCGGCACTGGCGCTGCTCGTCAACGGTGTCTTCGGTCGTCTGCTCAAGGCGCCCACGGTGGCGGGCCGGGCCGTGATGGATCACATCGAAGGTTACCGCCTGTACCTCGACGTCGCCGAGGGCGACGACCTTCGCTTGATCGACGCCCCGCCGCTCACGGTGGAGCTTTACGAGCGCAATTTGCCGGCGGCACTTGCGCTCGAGGTCGAGCAGCACTGGGCGGAGCGTTTCGCCAACGTGTTCGCGACGCAGGCGGCGAGCCACACGCCGCGCTGGTACAGCGGCGACGATTGGGACACGCGCCACGTCAGCCGGTTCTCGTCGAGCTTCGGCTCGGCCTTCAGTAGCGCGATCTCGTCGGCCTCGACCGCGCCCGGATCGAGCTCAGGCAGCGGCGGGGGCGGCTCGTCGGGTGGAGGCGGTGGCGGTGGGGGTGGCGGCGGCTGGTAAACCGGCACCTCAGAGAACCTGAGGCAGCGTCATCGCATCCACCAGCCCGCGCACGCCAAAGAGCGCCGGCAGGATTCGATCCGGGGCGTGGTCCCGCCGCCACTGCGCGACGAGTTCGGTACCCGCGCGATAGGCGGGCAGGTACATCCGCCCGAGCAGCGGATGACGTCCCCAGGCGCCCGAGAGCTTGTCCGCCCGCTCCGTCGACACCAGGAAGTCCGCGCGCAACGCTGCGGCCACCTCGGCCTGCGGCCGGCCTTCGTGCCAGGTGAGATACGACGCCTGGTTCTTGGCATCATCCTGCAACAGGGCAAGCAGCACACCGAGCTCAAGGTCCCGGTCCGGCAGCTCGGCAGGCTCGAGCACGCCGTGCGCAATCAGGATCGCATTGTTGGCAATGCCCTCGAACAGCACGCTGGCACGCGTGTTCATGGTCAGCACAGACGCCTCGAAGCCTACGAGCCCGCGCACGTAGAGGTCCTGCAGGTAGGCGAACGTCGTCACGTGGCCCGGCACGACCTCGTGGCTCACCAGTTGCTGGAACTCCGGCACCGAGATCTCGAGCGCGGCGTTCAGTTCGTAGGTCGCCTCGTATTCCGGCGAGCCGTCGGCCCGCCGCGCGTGGCCGAGGTAGTTCATCGACCCCGAGAACCACGCGTTCTCGATGGCGAGGAAGCGCACGTTCGCGCGCGGCACGCGGTCCATCTCCGGCGGCAAGTGTGGCATCAGGTGCCGCGCCGACAACGCGTCGTAATGCGCGACGAAAGCATCGCCGACCGCGGCGATGGACTTCGACGGCACCCGCCGGGCCGCGCGCCACGCATCGACCGCGGCGAGCAACGACGCGACGTCGTTCGACGGGTGCCCTGCAGCGGCCAGTAACTCGGCCACTCGCCGGCGCTTCGACTCCGGCTGGGACGGCTCGGGTGCACGGCCGATGATCGTGCGGACGCAACGCTCGTAGGGCACCGACGGACCCGCGCCGACGATTTCCATCGCGAGGTCCCACATCACCTCGCAACAGAGGCCCAGGCCCTGCAGATACTCGCCGCGCAGGCCGCCGATCACTCGCGCGCCGTCGAGCATGCGCGTGATTGCGCCATGGACGTCCACCACCGAAAGATAGGCTTCGATCGACGCGTGGTTCGGCGCCTTCGCCCCGACCCCGCCGTTCGCGCGCAACGCGGCGGCCGCCGCATGCGCATACGCGGCGGGCAGTGGCTCGTCCGAGAACCAGCAGTCGGCAATGAACCGTCCGACGCCGGACGGGTTCATCACGTCGCCGCCCCACAGCGTGTCGATGCCGATGAGCGCTTCGGCGATGGCCGTGTCGAGGGATGCTGGCGACATGCGAACTCCAGGGATGCTTAAGGAACTGGTAAGCCTCTGCGCATAGCCTACTCCGCAACCCGGGCGCCCGACCCGACGGACTGGAGACGAGATGACTTCCAAGCAGAAGCGAGACGCGGCCGCGAAGCGCCTGATCTGGGACCTGCCGACGCGGGTCTTTCACTGGGCCCTCGCCGGCTCGTTCCTCGGCGCGTACCTGCTGGCCGAGCAGGACGAACTGCGATCCCTGCACGTGATGTTCGGCTACACCGTGGCAGGACTGATCGCCTTCCGCCTGCTGTGGGGTCTCATCGGCTCGACACACTCGCGGTTCCGGGATTTTGCCTACAGCCCGATGGAGGCGATCCGCTACCTGCGCGAGCTCGCGACCGGCCGCGCCCGCGACTACGACGGACACAACCCCGCCGGCAGCTGGGCGATCTACGGATTGCTCGCCGTCGCAGCGGCAACCGCCATGACCGGCTGGCTCCACTACAATGAAATGGGTGGCGAGGCGTTGGAGGAGCTGCATGAGTTACTGGCGAATGCGTGGTTGGTGCTGGTCGCCGTGCACGTCGCGGGCGTGATCGTGGGCAGTTTTGCACACCGGCGGAATCTCGTGGCGACGATGATCACCGGTCGACGTGCTGCCGAGAGCGCGGTCCCCGCCAGTGAACCGAGTGTCCCGGGCGTGAGGGAGAGCAATCGCACCGGCGTTCGCCCGCGGTGGGCACTGGGGTCGGCGCTGGCCGCCACGGTGCTGGGCTTCTGGACGTGGGCCGTGACCACCGGCGGTGGCCCGCTGCTTGCGGGCGCCGAAGATTCGGCTAGCGAGAGCGCGTACGGCGAGCGTGCGGAACACGACGACGAGGATGACGACTGAACATGCGCGTGCTGGTCATCGAGGACGACTTGCTGCTCGGCGACGCCCTGCAGGCGGGCCTGCGGGGCAACGGGTTCGCCGTGGAGTGGCTACGTGACGGCGAAGCTGGAGCCGCCGCGCTCGCCGCCGACCCGTTCGATGCAGTCGTCCTCGACCTCGGCCTGCCGCGAATGGACGGCCGCCGCTTGCTCGAGCAGTGCCGCGCCAAAGGCGACCGCACTCCGGTGCTCGTGCTCACGGCGCGCGACGCGCTGGAGGACCGCGTCCGCGGCCTCGACGCTGGCGCCGACGATTACGTCGTCAAGCCGGTTGCCATTGCCGAGCTTGCGGCGCGGCTGCGCGCGCTGGTGCGTCGCGCGAGCGGCATCGCCCGCGGCCACCTCGAGGTCGGCGCACTCACGCTCGACCCGGCGTCCCGCGTCGTGACGTGGCACGGTCTGGCCATCGATCTTGCGCCACGCGAATTCGACGTGCTGCTGGCGTTGATGCTGAAGGCCGGCCGCGTGGTGACCCGCGACCAGCTCGAGTCCGCGTTGTACGAGTGGGACCGCAGCGTCGAGAGCAATACGATCGAGGTCCACGTGCACCACCTGCGGCGCAAGCTGGCGCCCGGGGTGATCCGCACGGTGCGGGGCGTCGGCTACATGATGCCGGCGGACGGCGGGGTCGCCGCGGGTGAGTAGCTACTCGCTGCGTCGTCGTTTGCTCACGCTCCTGCTCGCGAGCGTCGTGGCGGCGTGGGCCGTGACGATGCTGCTCACCTACCAGCACGCGCATCATGAGCTCGACGAGTTGCTCGACGCGCACCTGGCCCGCTCGGCCAGGCTGCTGCTCGCGCAGGAAGGTGACGATCTCGAGGAGATCCGCCTCGGAGACTCGGGGGATCCTGGGCCCTATGGCCAGGAAGTCGTCGTGCAAGTCTGGCGCGACGGCGGATCGCTCGTGCTGCGCAGCGCGGGCGCCCCGGGAGCGCGCCTCTCCCCGGTCGAGAGCGGGTTCAGCGACGCCGCGGTGGCAGGCCGTCACTGGCGCGTCTACAGCGGCTGGGACGTCGAGCATCGCTGGCTCGTGCAGGTCGCCGAGGACCACGCGCTGCGGGACCGCCTGCTGGCGCACTACACGCTGAGCGGACTGCCGGCGATCCTGCTCGGCGTGCCGCTGCTCGGCGTGCTCGTGTGGCTGGTCGTCGGCGCTGCGGTACGGCCACTGGCGCTGCTCGGCCTCGAGGTGGGCCGGCGCGGCCCGGGCGACCTGCAGCCGCTGCCGGACTCCGGCGCCCCCGCCGAAGTCCGCCCGCTGGTGGAACGATTGAATGCGTTGTTCGCGCGCATCGCGGAGTCGATGCAGTCCGAGCGGCGCTTCACTTCGCACGCGGCCCACGAGCTGCGCACGCCGATCGCGGCGATCCGCGCACAGGCGGAGGTCGCGCGCGACGTGCCGGATCCCGCCATACGCAGCGCGGCACTCGCCCACGTGATCGAAGGTTGCGACCGCGCGGCGCGACTGGTCGACCAGATGCTGCTGCTCGCCCGCATCGACGAGCGTTCCACACCGGGCGCGCTGCCGGCGGCACGCCTCGACCAGGTCGCGGCACACGTGATCGCGGATCTCGCGCCTGGCGCCCTCGAGCAAGGCGTGTCGCTCGAGCTCGCCACCGACGAGGCGGTCACGATCGCAGCCGACGCGATGTTGCTCGAAGTGCTGCTGCGCAACCTGATCGACAATGCCGTGCGCCACGGAGGCCCGCCCGGTCCGGTCGAGGTGCATTGCCACCGCGGTGACCACGGGGTCGTGCTCGAGGTCACCGACCGCGGACCGGGCGTGGACCACAACGACCTCGAGTTGCTCGGGCGCCGCTTTTTTCGGGCCTCCGGCGCCAGCGGACCGGGCAGTGGCCTCGGCCTGTCGATCGTGCAGCGCATTGCGGAGCATTTTGGCGGCACTGTCCTGTATCGCCGCGGCCCGGACGATCGCGGCCTCGTCGTCGAATTGCGTTTTCCGCAGGCCCCGCTGGCCTGAGCGCCATCCGTAGTTGCCGTTGCACCCGAAATCGCCGCATTAAGCATCGGTTAAGCCAGCGCGGTCGAGACTCCGTCCATACCCGAGTTGAACGGAGAGATGCGATGCGCAATCGAATTCTGCTGGCTGCCCTGTTGATGACCCTGGCTGCGGCCGCCGCACAAGCCCAGTCACCCTGGCAGCCGCTGCCCGACAAGGCTCCCGAACCGGCCGACAATCCGACCACCGCCGCGAAGGTCGAGCTCGGCAAGATGCTCTACTTCGATCCGCGCCTCTCCTCGACCGGCACGGTGTCGTGCTTCTCCTGCCACAACGTCATGGAGGGCGGCGACGACCACATGACGACGTCGGCGGGCGTGCATGGACTGAAGGGCGGTCGCAACGCGCCGACGGTGTGGAACGCAGCGTTCCATTCGGTGCAGTTCTGGGACGGACGCGCGCCGTCCCTCGAGGAGCAGTCGAAGGGTCCGCCGGTGAACCCGATCGAGATGGGCATGCGCGACCTCGATGCCGTCATCGACCGCATCCGGCACATTCCGGGTTACCGGCCGTATTTCGAACAGGCGTTCGGGCCCGGCGACGTCGTGACCATGGACAACGCCGCCAAGGCGATTGCGGTCTACGAGCGCACGTTGATCACCCCGGGCAGCGCCTACGATCGCTACGCCAAGGGCGACAAGACGGCAATGACGCCCCAGCAGGTGCGCGGCATGGAAACGTTCGCCGAGGTAGGCTGCACCAGCTGTCACCAGGGGCCGGCGTTCAACGGGCCACCGCTGCCCGCAGGCACCGGGTTCTTCATGAAGTTCCCGACCTACCCCGAGAGCCCGTACGTCGCGAAATACAAGCTGGCCGAGGACCCGGGCCGGTTCAGCGCGACAAAGGACGAGGCTGATCGCGGGATGTGGCGGGTACCGACGCTGCTCAACCTGACCTACACGGCGCCGTACATGCACACCGGCACCGTGAAGACGCTGCCGGAGGCCGTGCGCGTGATGGCGTCGACCCAGCTGAACCGGACGCTCGACGATGCACAGGTGGGCGACGTCGTCGCCTTCCTCGAGTCGCTGACCGGGAAGTTCCCGCAGCAGACCATGCCGCGACTGCCGCCGACACCGGGTGACCTGCTCGACTGATCGCCACGCTGCAACATCGAGGCCTTGTGACCGGTCGTCTACGATAGGTAGGCGACCCGGCACCTGAATCCACCGCGGGGCTGGGACGAACAGTCGTCGCGAGGAGATTCATATGCCGCTCAGGATCGATCCCTGGTCATTCCCTGAACTCGATACAGCGGGCGAGACCGCGGACGCCGGGAGCACCATTGTCCT
>Ga0209262_10000389_pt1 | contig 20756 bp, 15 predicted proteins | sample Lowcelwee11metaG_FD_187171 | JGI IMG/M metagenome (GOLD analysis project Ga0209262, IMG submission 187171) | Freshwater pond sediment microbial communities from the University of Edinburgh, under environmental carbon perturbations - Low... | ecosystem: Environmental > Aquatic > Freshwater >...
TCCTGTCCCGCCTGGTCGAGCCGGTCACGCAGACCGAGGAGCGGCCCCTCTTCGACGCGCTGGACCGCGTGCTGGCGCAGGACGTGATCTCCCCCGTCAGCGTGCCGCCGCACGACAACTCGGCCATGGATGGCTACGCCTTCGACGGCCGCCAGCTGCGCGCCGACAGCCCGCTCACGCTCAACCCGGTCGGCACCGCCTTGGCCGGCAAGGCCTGGACCGGTATGGTGGGACCGGGCCAGTGCCTGCGCATCATGACCGGCGCCATCATGCCCACCGGGCTGGACACCGTGGTGCCGCAGGAGTTCGTCAAAACGGACGGCGAGTCCATCACCATCCCCAGCGGCCTGCTGCAGCCTGGCGACAATCGCCGCCTGCTCGGCGAGGACGTCCAACAGGGCCAGCCCGCCCTGCGCCAGGGCACCCGCCTCAGCCCCGCCGCGCTGGGCCTGGCCGCCAGCCTGGGCATTCCCACGGTGCGGGTCTGGCGCCGCCTCAAGGTGGCCTATTTCTCCACCGGCGACGAAATCCTGAGCCTGGGTGATATGCCGCGCGAAGGCGCGGTCTACGACAGCAACCGCTACACCGTCTTCGGCCTGCTCAAGCGCATGGACATCGAGGTGCTGGACTATGGTGTCGTGGGTGACAGCCCCGAACAACTGGAAGCCACGTTCCGCCGCGCGGCCGCGGAGGCCGACGCCATCATCACCAGCGGCGGCGTCAGCGTGGGAGAGGCCGACTACACCAAGGCCATGATGAAGAAGCTGGGCGACGTGGCCTTCTGGCGCATCGCCATGCGTCCGGGCCGTCCCATGGCAGTCGGCCGCATTGACAAGTCAGTCTTGTTTGGTCTGCCTGGCAACCCGGTGGCCGTGATGGTGACCTTCCTGGCCTTCGTGCGCCCCGCCCTGCTGAAGATGATGGGCTGCACCACCGCACCCGCTCCCTTGCTGCGCGCACGCTGCCAGGAGGCCATGCGCAAGAAGCCGGGGCGCACCGAGTACCAGCGTGGCTTCGTCAGCGCTGCACCCGACGGCGGCCTGCAGGTGCGTACCACCGGCAACCAGGGCTCGGGCGTGCTCAGTTCCATGGTGCAAGGCAACGGGCTCATCGTGCTGCATCACGGACAGGGCAACGTCGCGGTGGGCGACGAGGTCGACGTGATGATGTTCGACGGCGTGATCTAGAGACTGCGCCGCCAGGGCCGGCTTGCCACGCGGATCCCCTCGAACCACAGCAGGCAGGCCCCCGCCCCTGCCAGGGCGACGCCCAGCAGCCCCGCTGACAGCGGCACCATGTGCAACACGCCGGTCAGTGGCGGCAGGTAAAGCGCAAGCGCCAGCAGCCCCAGCGTGAAAGCCATCACCGCCCAAAGCATGACGTTGGGGACGCGCAGGGAAGCCAGCAGGCCGCGCGGGCCGGCGCGATTGGAGACGATCAGCGCCAGGTTCCCCAGCACCAGGGCACTGAAAGCCAGTGAGCGCGCCTGCGCTTCATCCAGTTGCTGCGTACCCCAGACATAAGCCCCCAGCACGACCACCAGCACACCCAGGCCCTGCAGCACCGACTGCACCAGCGTGCCACCGGCAAACAGCGGAGCTTGCGGGTCGCGCGGGGGCTGGCGCATCACGTCCTCGTCGGCCGGCTCGTTCTCGAAGACCATGGCACAGGCCGGGTCGATGGCCAGCTCCAGCAGGGCGATGTGCATGGGGAACAGCACGATGGGCCAGCCCAGCAGCAGCGGCAGCAAGGCCATGCCGGCGATCGGCACGTGCACCGCCATGATGTAGCTCATGGACTTGCGCAGGTTGCCGAAGATGCGCCGGCCCTGGCGCACGGCGCGCACGATGGACGCAAAATTGTCATCCACCAGCACGATGGCCGCCGCCTCGCGTGCCACATCGGTGCCACGCCCGCCCATGGCCACCCCCACGTGCGCGGCCTTGAGGGCCGGCGCGTCGTTGACACCGTCGCCCGTCATGGCCACCACCGCACCAGTAGCCTGCAGCGCCTGCACGATGCGCAGCTTCTGCGCCGGCGCGATACGCGCGCAGATGCCGGTCGTGCGCAGTCGCTGCTGCAACTCGGCATCCGTCAGGCGATCGAGCTCGTCGCCGGTCAGGACACTTTCCCCGTCCAGACCGGCCTGGCGCGCAATGGCACGCGCGGTCACCGGATAGTCGCCGGTGATCATCACCACGCGGATACCGGCCTCACGGCACTCGCGCACGGCCTGCGGGATTTCCTCGCGCAGGGGGTCTGCCAGGCCCAGCAGACCGACGAACTCGAAATCAAAATCATGCTCGCCCGCTGGCCAGGGCGGGCCCGCATGCCGGGCCCGCGCCACGCCCAGCACACGCAGACCGCGCGCAGCCATGGCGTCGGCATCGGCCTCCACTTCCCGGCGGCGCTTGGCGTCCAGATGGCAAAGATCGACGATGGCTTCCGGCGAGCCCTTGGCCGCCACCACGTGGAAGTCCCGCGCTTCACCCTTCCAGACATGGGCCATGGCCCGCAACTCCGGCGTCAGGGCGTATTCGTGCACCAGTGACCAGCGAGCGTGCAGGTGCTCGGTCTGCGCCAGGAACTGCTGCCCCAGGGCATGGAAGGCCCGCTCCATCGGGTCGTAGGGATCGACACGGCTGGCCAGGATGGCGTACTCGACCAGGGCATGGACGTCTTCGGGCAAGTCGCTGCGTTTCGCATCGTCCAGCAGCAGCTCGGCCCCGCGCACGTGCAGGCTGGCCACACGCATGCGGTTCCGGGTCAGCGTGCCGGTCTTGTCCACGCAGAGCACGGAGGTGGCGCCCAGCGTCTCGATGGCTGCGATGCGGCGCGTCAGTACCTGCTGGTGCGACAGACGCCAGGCCCCCAGAGCCGGCAGCACGGTCAACACCACGGTGAACTCCTCCGGCATCATCGCGATGGCCAGCGCAATGCCGGCCAGCACCGCCTGCAGCCAGTCGCCGCGCGTCAGGCCCTGGAGCAGCACCAGCAGCAGGCACAAGCCCAGGCCCAGCCAGGCCAGCCGGCGCACCAGCGCACGGGTCTGGCGCCGCAGAGGTGACTCCTCCCCCTGCACGGTCTGCAGGGCCCGTCCGATCTGCCCCATCTGGCTGCGCGCTCCGGTCGCCGTGACGCGCGCCAGCCCCTGCCCGTCCACCACCAGCGTCCCGGCATGCAGCGCCGGCGCCTCCGCGTGCTTGCCCACCGGTACCGATTCACCGGTCAAGAGCGATTCGTCCACCTGCAACTCGCCGGCCGAGAGCAGTTCGGCATCAGCCGCCACGCGGTCGCCTTCTGCCAGCAACATGAGGTCGCCACGCACCAGCTCTCGGCCGGCTACGGTCTGCACCTTGCCGTCACGCATGACGCGCGCGCGCGGGCTGGACAGGTCACGCAAGGCCTGGATGGCGCGCTCCGTCTTGCCTTCCTGGTAGAGCGTCAGGCCGATCACCACGCAGACCATCAGGCCCAGGCTCAGGCTCTCCTGCAGCTCACCCAGCAGCAGGTAGAGGCCGGCAGCCGCGAGGAGCAGGGAGAACATGGGATCGCGCACGGTCTCGCGCACGATGTGGAGCCAGGACCTGAGGCCGTCGCCTGGCAAGGCGTTCGGACCGTCCACTGCGAGTCGTTTTGCGGCTTCGGCCGCGCTCAGTCCGGACGCATCGGTGAAGGGCGGGCTCATGCCACCCATTGTGCGACATCGCCCGACGCCGTCTACTTGGCCAGCAGATCGGCGTCGTGCGCCGCGGCCTCGCTGACAGCGCGCTTGTCGGCCCCGGGGGCGTGCTTGCGCGCCAGCAGGGTGTACATGGTGGGCACGACGAAGATGGTCAACAGCGTGCCCAGCGTCATGCCGCCGACGATGACCCAGCCGATCTGGATGCGGCTCTCGGCACCCGCGCCGGTGGACAGCGCCAGCGGGACGGCGCCCAGCACCATGGCGCCGGTGGTCATGAGGATGGGGCGCAAGCGCTGGCCGGCCGCCTTGACCACGGCCTCGTGCATCTCGATCCCCTGTTCGCGCATCTGGTTGGCGAATTCGACGATCAGGATGCCGTGTTTGGTGATCAGCCCCACCAGCGTGATCAGGCCGATCTGGGAATAGACGTTGAGCGAACCGTTGCTCACCTTCAGCGCCAGCAGGGCGCCGATCATGGACAGCGGCACCGACAGCATGATCACCAGCGGATCGACGAAGCTCTCGAACTGCGCGGCCAGCACCAGGAAGATGAACAGCAGGGCCAGCACGAAGACGATGGTGAGCGAGCCCTGCGAGTTCCTGAACTCGCGCGAGGTGCCGTTGAGATCGGTGGTGTAACCGGGCTTGAGCACCCGGGCGCTGACCTGGTCCAGAAAGTCCAGCGCCTGCCCCAGGGAGTAGTCGGGCGCCAGATTGGCGGTGATGGAGACGGCGCGGCGCTGGCTGAAGTGGTTGAGCTCGCGCGGCGCCACCGATTCACGCACCGTCACCAGCGAAGCCAGCGGAATCATGGTGTCGTTGCGACCGCGCACGAAAATGCGCTCGATGTCGTCGGGCGTATCGCGCCCCACGGATTGAGTCTGCACGATCACGTCGTACTGGTCGCTGCCCTTTTTGTAGCGCGTCACCAGGCGGCCTCCCAGCATGGTCTCGATGGCGCGCGCCACGGCGTCCACGCCGACCCCGAGGTCCGAGGCCTTCTCACGGTTGACGTCGATCTTCAGTTCGGGCTTGTTCAGGCGCAAATCCACGTCGGCGCCCTGGATGCCCGGGTTCTTGGCGATCTCGTCGAGAAACTGGCGCACCACCTGGTTCAGGTTCTCGTAACTCTCGGAGGTCAGGATGACGAAGTTCACCGGGCGCTCACGGAAACCCTGCCCCAGGGAAGGCGGCGTGATCGGAAAGGCCGACACTCCAGGCAGCGCGGCGATGCGAGGCTGCATCTCGCGCGCCATCTCCAGCGTGGTGCGCTTGCGCTCGTTCCAATCGACGGCGCGCAGGGTCACGTTGGCCTGGCTGACCGTCGGGTTGCCGAGCACGACGAAGACCCGGTCGAACTCCGGGTACTGGCTGCCGATCTTCTCGATGGCGCTGGCGTACTTGTCGGTGTAGCCCATGGTGGCGCCGTCGGGCGCATTGATCACGTTGAGGATCACGCCGCGGTCTTCCAGTGGCGCCAGCTCGCGTTTCATGCCGGGCAGCACGGCAGCGATGGCCAGCACGACACCGGCCATGACCCCCAGCACCAGCCAGCGCATGCCCAGCACACGACGCAGCAGACGCTCGTAGCCGTCGCTGAGCGATGTAAGCATGGCCTCCATCCAGCGGTCGAAGAACGAGGGCCTGGGGTTGTGTCGCAGCAGGCGCGAACACATCATGGGCGAAAGCGTCAGGGCGATGAAACCCGAGACGATCACCGCACCCGCCAGCGCCAGGGCGAATTCGATGAACAGGCGGCCCGTGCGCCCCGGCGTGAAGGCCAGCGGCGCATAAACCGCGGCCAGGGTCAAGGTCATGGCCACCACGGCAAAACCCACCTCCTTGGCCCCCTTGATCGCGGCGCTGAAGGGCTCCATGCCTTCCTCGATGTGGCGGTAGATGTTTTCCAGCACCACGATGGCGTCATCCACCACCAGGCCGATGGCCAGCACCAGGGCCAGCAGCGTCAGCGTATTGACGGTAAAACCCGCCAGCGCCATCAGGGCGAAGGTGCCGATCAGGCTGACCGGGATGGTGACGATGGGAATGATCGAAGCGCGCAGGGTGCGCAGGAAAATGAAGATCACCAGCGCCACCAGCAACACCGCTTCCAGGATGGTGGTGAAGACGTTCTTGATCGAGCGGTCGATGAAGACCGAGCTGTCGTTGGCGATGGTGATGCTGATGCCCTTGGGCAGGTCGGCCTCCAGCCGGGGCAGCATCTCGCGCACGCCCTGGCTGAGCTCCAGCGGATTGGCCGTGGCCTGGCGGATCACGCCGGTGGCGATCGATGGTCGGCCGTTGAGGCGCACCGAAGTGCGCTCCTCGGCCGCCCCCTCCTCGATGCGCGCGACGTCGCGCAGCTTGACCGGGAAGCCGTTGACGGTCCGGATCACGATCTCGCCGAACTGGGCCGGTTTCATCAGATCGGTGTTCGAGGTCACGGAGAACTCGCGCTGCCGGCTTTCGATGCGCCCGGCCGGCACCTCCAGGTTGCTGCGACGGATCGCGTCCTCGGCGTCCTGCGTGGTCAGCTTGTAGGCGGCCAGCCGGTCCGGGTCCAGCCAGACCCGCATGGCGTATTTGCGCTCACCGAAGATGCGCACGTCGGCAGCGCCGCTGACGGTCTGCAGGCGCGGCTTGACGACACGGTTGATCAGTTCGTTGAGCTGCAGCGGCGTGTGCGTATCGCTGGAGAAGGCCAGCCAGATCACGGGGAAGGCATCGGCCTCCACCTTGGCGATGACCGGCTCGTCAATGGCCTGCGGAAGCTTGTTGCGCACACGCGCGGTACGGTCACGCACCTCGGCAGCGGCGGCGTCGGCGTCCTTCTCCAGGCGAAAGCGCACCGTGATCTGCGCCTGCTCGGCGCGCGAGATCGAGGTGATGACGTCCACCGCGTCGATGCCGGCGATCGAATCTTCCAGCGGCTTGGCCACCTGGGACTCCACCACCTCGGCCGAAGCACCGGCATACCGCACGGTGACGGTCACCACCGGCTCGTCGATCTTGGGGTACTCGCGCACCGGCAGCTTGGTGAAACTCACCGCGCCGATCAGCAGCACCAGCAGCGAGAGCACGGTGGCAAATACCGGACGGCGGATCGCAATTTCGGGCAGTTGCATGGCGGGTCCTCGCTGCGATTCAGTTGGCGGGACGGCTCAGCTCCAGCACCCGGACCGGGCTGCCGTCGCGCTGCAGGCGCTGTTGGCCGGCGGTCACCACGGTATCGCCTTCCTTGAGCCCGTCGAGGATCTCCACCTGGCCCGGACGGCGGATGCCCACCTTGACCGGGATACGCTGCGACACCAGGCCGTCGTTGTCGGGCCCCGGCACCAGCTTGATGACGAACTGCCGCGCCCCTTGCGGCACGATGGCCTCTTCAGGGATAACGCGGGCATGTTCACGCACGCCGAACACGGTACTCACGCGCGCAAACATGCCGGGACGCAGCAACATCTGCTGGTTGGTGATGCTCGCACGAACACCGATGGAACGGCCGTTGGCGTCGATCAGAGGGTCCACGGCCTGCACCCGCGCCTCGAACCTGCGGCCGGGCAGCGCATCGAGCTCGACGCTCGCCTTCTGCCCCGACCTGAGCAGTGTCTGGAAGCGCTCGGGCAGGCGATAGTCGACATAGACGGTGTCGATGTCTTCGAGGTTCACGATGTCGGTGCCGTCCTTGAGGTAATCCCCCACGTTGACGTTGCGGATGCCGGCGATGCCGTCGAAAGGCGCCACGATCTTCAGGCGCGCGGCGGTGGCCTGCGCCAGCGCCAGCTTGGCCTGCGCCACCTCCAGATTGGCCGCGCTCTCGTCCAGGGACCGCTGGCTGACGAAGTTCTGCGCCAGCAGTTCCTGGTTGCGCTTGTGGTTGGCCTGGGCGATGGACAGCTCGGCCTGGCTCTGCTTGATCTGCGCCAGCTGCAACTGGTCGTCGAACTGCACCAGCAGCTGGCCCTTGCGCACGCGCTCGCCGTCGCGGAAATTGAGCTGGGTGATGCGCCCGCTGACCTCGGGGCGCAGCATCACGCCCTGGCGCGAACGCAGGCTGCCCACGGCCTGCACATCATCGACCAGCTTCACAGTCTGGACCTTGACCACCTCCACGGTGACCGGACGTGCGGGCCCTCCTGCGGCAGGCGCGCCGCCGGATGCCGGACCGGCACTCGCACGGTTCGCGGCCGCCGCCGGCGTCTTGTTCTGGTACCACCACGCGGCACCGGACGCCGCCACGATGCCGACAACGGCGATCACCGGGTAAAGAAATTTGGAAGCCATGGATGATTAGCAGACTCAAGCTGTTTCCCCACCCGGGATGGGGCCGGGGACAGTCGATGACTGTAACAGCCCCGGGTCGACTCCGCATGCGCAGCAGCCCTTGGGACGGGCACGTCACGCGCGGCTTTGCACCAACTTTACAAACGACCCAGCACCTGCTCGACGCCACGGTTGGCCAGCCCGTCGGCCCGCTCGTTGCCCGGATCGCCGTCATGGCCCTTGACCCAGCGCCAATCGATACGATGGCCCGCACCCGCCACCAGCGCATCGAGCCGCTGCCACAGATCGACGTTCTTGACCGGCTGCTTGGCGGCGGTCTTCCAGCCTCGGGCCTTCCAGCCGGCCAGCCACTCCGTGATGCCCTTGAGCACATACTGGCTGTCGGCGTGCAGGATCACGTGGCAGGGGCGCTTGAGCGACTCCAGCGCCATGATCACGGCCAGCATCTCCATGCGGTTGTTGGTGGTCTCACGTTCACCGCCGAACAGCTCCTTCTCCACGCCGCCGGACTTCAGCAGCACGCCCCAGCCGCCTGGGCCCGGGTTGCCCTTGCAGGCGCCATCGGTATAGATTTCCACCGTGTTCAAGTTTCTTGTCCCTCGTTCATGTGGGCCTGATTGTCGCTGCTGCGCCGCACCAGTGGCGCAGTGGCTGCTGCCTGGCTGCCAGCTTTTTTCCAGGCAGGCTCCAGCAGCCGCACGCCATACACGCGTTTGACCGCCACCAGGAAGTAGGCCGCGCCGAAGAACGGCCACCAGCGGCTGCCGGCACGGTCCATCCAGCCATAGCGACCCAGCCATTTCTCGCTGCGCACCAGCGGCCGGTAGCAGCCGTGGTGCCCGACCTCGACCTCGAAATCAAGCAGGCGCAGCCAGTCGCGCAGACGCCAGTTGCCGATGAACTCCAGCGACTGCGGCAGCAATGGGGTACCCAGGCCCATTCGCCGGCACAGCTGCTCGCGCCGCTGACGCAGGCCCCACAGGCTGGCCGGATTGAAGCCGCTGAGCACCACACGGCCGCCCGGCACCAGCACCCGGGCCACCTCGCGCAGCGTGGCATGCGGATCCGGATGGCTGTCCAGGGTGTGCGGCAAGGCCACCAGATCCAGGCTGGCCTCGGGAAACGGCAGGGCCGCGTAGTCGCTCAACAGGGCGGCACGGGCATTCGCTGCCCCGGGTGCCACAGGATGGCTGGTCGCCAGCCAGCGATGCGACATGCGGCTGGTCGCCAGTGCATCGAGTGCGGGCAGGCCCAGCTGCAGGGCGTGGTAGCCGAAGATGTCGGCCACCCACCGATCGAACTGCTGTTGCTCCCACGCCAACAGATAAGACCCGGCGGGGGACTCAAACCAGTCCTGCAAACCTATAATTCCATCATTCATGACCCTGCTTCCACTGCCCGCCTTCGACGACAACTACATCTGGATGCTGCATGACGGCCACCAGGCTCTCGTCGTCGACCCCGGTGATGAGCAACCGGTGTTGCAGGCGCTGCAGGCCCAAGGCCTGCAACTCAAGGCCATTCTAGTCACCCACCACCATGCCGACCACGTCGGCGGCGTGGACGAGTTGCGTGCGGCCACCGGTGCCGCCGTCTACGGCCCGGCCGGCGAGACCATGCCAGAACCGCTGCAGCGCCTGGGTGACGGCGACACGCTGGACCTGCTGGGCCTGCATTTCACCGTCCTCGACGTGCCCGGCCACACCGCCGGCCACATTGCTTATTTCAGCGACAACGGCGGCCAACCCCTGCTGTTCTGCGGCGACACCCTGTTCTCCGGTGGCTGTGGCCGCCTCTTCGAAGGCACGCCGGCACAGATGCTGGCCTCGCTGGACCGCCTGGCCGCCCTGCCCGACAGCACACGCGTGTGCTGCGCCCATGAATACACACTGAGCAACCTGCGCTTTGCACGCGCCGTCGAACCCGACAACACGGCACTGCAGGACTACAGCCGGCAGTGCGAGGCACTGCGGGCGCGCCAGCTGCCCACCCTGCCCTCGACCATCGCCGTCGAACGCGACATCAACCCCTTTCTGCGCTCGCGCCAGACGGCTGTCACCCGTGCCGTTCTGGCCCGTGCGGCGGCCAGCGACGAGATCGGCATCTTCGCCGCCCTGCGCGAATGGAAAAACCAGTTCAAATGAAGCTTTTCAGTTACGCCACCCTGGCCGGCCTGTTCCTTGTGCTGGGTGGCTGCGCCAGCATCGGCCCCGGCGACAGCACGGCCCTCCCGGCCCAGGAACCAGCGCCCGCCGTCGCCAGTCCTTCGTACAGCCCCCCTCCCAGCCATCGGCCCGAATACCCGGCGGGGGCCCTGACGCCCATCGACTCGCAGGAGCCCGCACCCCGCCCGGTGGCGGCGATGACGGCGCCCGCCGACCTGTGGGAGCGTATCCGCCGCGGCTTTGCCATGAGCGACCTGGAGAGCGATCTCGTGCCGGGCCGCGAGCAGTGGTACGCCGCCCGCCCCGCAGAGCTGGAGAACATGGCAGAGCGCTCGCGCAAGTACCTGTTCCACATCGTCGAGGAGCTGGAGCTGCGCGGCCTGCCGACCGAGCTGGCCCTGCTGCCCTTCATCGAGAGCGCCTACAACCCTCAGGCCTACTCGCACGCCCGTGCCGCCGGCATGTGGCAATTCATCCCCAGCACCGGCAAGCTCTACCAGCTCAAGCAGAACGCCTTCCGGGATGACCGCCGCGATGTGCTGGCCTCCACCCAGGCTGCGCTGGACTACCTGGAGCGCCTGTACGGCATGTTCGGCGACTGGCACCTGGCGCTGGCCTCCTACAACTGGGGGGAAGGCAGCGTGGGACGTGCCATCGCCAAGAACCAGCGCAGCGGCAAGGGCACCAGCTATCTGGACCTGAAGATGCCCATGGAGACGCGCTACTACATCCCCAAGCTGCAGGCCATGAAAAACATCGTGGCCCGCCCGGACGCCTTCGGCGTCAAGCTGCCGGTGATCGAGAACCACCCCTACTTCGATACCGTCGCCATCACCCGCGACATCGACGTTGCGCTGGCCGCCAAGCTGGCCGACGTGCCGCTGGAAGACTTCAAGGCGCTCAACCCCTCGCTGCATCGGCCGGTGATCCTGGCCGCCGGTACGCCGCAGATCCTGCTGCCCTGGGACAACGCCGCCATCTTCCAGCGCAACCTGGACGCCTACGCCGGTACACGCCTCTCCAGCTGGACGGTCTGGATCGCGCCCACCACCATGAAACCGGACGAAGCCGCCCGGCGCGTGAAGATGAGCGAGGCCGACTTGCGCTACGTCAACCGCATCCCGCCGCGGATGCTGATCCGCGCCGGCTCCACACTGCTGGTGCCGCGCCCCGCCGGCCAGGTGCGCGACGTCACCGAGCGCATCGCCGACAACGGCCAGTTGCATCTGGCGCGGGAGCGCTCGGTTCGACCGAGCAACGGGATCCGCCGCACCGTGCTCAAGGTCGGCCGGCGCGGCGACACGGTGGCCAATATCGCCCAGCGCTACCGCCTGCCCGTCAGTGCCGTGGCGCGCTGGAACAAGGTCAGCGAGAAAGCCACCTTCAAGCCCGGCGACAAGGTCGTGGTGTTCATGTAGGCGGCCGGCCGCAGCCCGGGCCCCTCAGAGTTTCTGCGTTTCGCCGGCCCGCGGCTGCCACTTCATGAGGTGGCGCTCGATGCGGCCCACCAGACCGTCGAGCAGCAATGCAAAGGCCGTCAGCACCACGATGCCGGCGAACACCGTGTTGACATCAAACGTCCCCTCGGCCTGCAGGATCAGGTAACCCACGCCGCGCGCCGAACCCAGGTACTCGCCCACCACCGCGCCCACGAAAGCCAGGCCCACCGAGGTGTGCAGGCTGGAGAAGACCCAGGCCGTGGCACTGGGCAGGTAGACGGTGCGTAGCAGCTGGCGCTGATTGGCACCCAGCATGCGGGCGTTGGACAGCACCACCGGGCTGACCTCGCGCACGCCCTGGTAGACGTTGAAGAAAACGATGAAGAACACCAGGGTCACGGCCAGGGCCACCTTGCTCCAGATCCCCAGGCCGAACCACATGGCGAAGATGGGCGCCAGGATCACACGCGGCATGGCGTTGGCCGCCTTGATGTAGGGATCCAGGATGGCGCTGGCCAGGGGGGCGAGCGCCAGCCACAGGCCGCCCGCCAGGCCCAGCATGGTGCCGATGCCGAAGGCCAGGAAGGTTTCCAGCAGCGTGGTGCCCAGGTGTCGGTAGATGTCGGCGTTGCCGCCCAGGCCATCGGGAAACAGCAGGTTGGGCGCCACGGGCCAGGGCAGGAACCAGGACCAGATGCGTCCGGCCACCTTGACGGGTTCGCCCAGGAAGAAGGCCAGCTGCACGTCGCGTGTAGCCAGCTGCCACAGGCCCAGGAAGACCCCCAGCACGCCGATCTGCCACAGGCGCAGATTACCGGTGTGGGGCTTGAAGCGTTGCCAGAGTCTCATCTCAGGCGGCCTTCTTCAGTTGCTGCTGGTAGCCCTTGAGCACCTCCTCGCGCAGCACATCCCAGATCTGCGTGTGCAGCTCGATGAACCGCGGCGTCGTTCGCACCTCGGCCACGTTGCGCGGCCGGGCCAGGTCGATGCCGAACTCGCCGATCGGGCGCGTGGCCGGGCCGGCCGAGAGCACCACCACCCGGTCGCTCATGGCAATCGCCTCGTCCAGGTCATGTGTGATGAAGAGCACGGCCTTCCTTTTGGCGGCCCAGAGCTCCAGCACCTCGTCCTCCATCAGCTGGCGTGTCTGGATATCGAGTGCGCTGAAGGGCTCGTCCATGAGGATGATGTCCGGGTCCAGCGCGAGGGTCTGGGCCAGCGCCGTGCGCTTGCGCATGCCGCCAGACAGTTGGTGCGGGTAGCGGTCGCCGAAGCCGGTCAGCCCCACCCGGGACAGCCAGTCCTGCGCCTGCGCGCGGGCATCGGCGTCCGGCAGACCACGGTACTGCAGGCCCAGCATCACGTTGTCCAGCGCGCTGCGCCAGGGCAGGAGGGCCTCGGTCTGGAACATGTAGCCGGCACGCCGGTTCAGGCCCTGCAGCGGCTGGCCGAACACACGCACCTCGCCACGCGTGGGTGCCAGCAGGCCGGCACCCACATTGAGCAGCGTGGACTTGCCGCAGCCGGTGGGCCCGACCACGGAAACGAATTCGCCGGCCGCCACACGCAGTGTGGTGTCGGCCACGGCCGTATAAGATGGCCCACTGCCCTGCGCCGCCGCGAAGGTGCAGTTGATGCCGAGCAGTTCGAGCGCGTAGGCAGAAGCAGTCGTCACCGACGCCCTCAGCGGCTGGGAGTTTTTCCGGCGTGCCCGAGCAGCGCGCCGGAAGGTGGCCCATCAAGGCGAAAAGCGCAGCCATAGCTCGGGCTATGGCGTGCATTTGCAAGGACGAGTGGGCGTCTTATGGCGTGATGAGCGGGCATGGACGTAAGACTCTCAGCCCCTTAAGCCTTGAAGCGAGCCTTGGCACGGGCCGCGAACTGATTGGTATAGGTCTTTGCGAGATCGATCTTGTCTGCCTTGAGCGTGGCGTCGAAACTGGCCAGGGCACGCAGCGCCGTCCTGCTGCCCTCCTCGGGCAGGACGCCGTCCAGTGCGATGGCCTCGCGCACCTTCTCGAAGGAGGCCAGGTAGAGACCGCGGTCTCCCAGCAGGTAGGACTCGGGCACGGTCTTGATGATGTCGCTCGGGCCGGCCGTCTGCAGCCACTTGAGAGCGTGCACCATGGCATAGGTCAGGGCCTGGGCCGTGTTGGGGTTCTTCTGGAGGAAATCCAGTGGCGCGTACAGGCAGCCCGCCGGCATGGGGCCGCCAAAGACCTCGCGGGTGCCCTTGAGCGTGCGGGTGTCGACGATGATGCGCACGTCGCCCTTCTGCTCCAGCATGGTCATGACCGGATCGATGTTGCTCATGGCATCGATCTGGCCCGAGCGCAGCGCAGCCAGCGCGCCGGCTGAGGTGCCCACCCCGATGAAACTGACATCGCCGGCCTTGAGACCGGCGCGCGAGAGTACCAGGTTGGCCATCATGTTGGTGGAGGAGCCCGGCGCGGTCACGCCGATCTTCTTGCCCCTGAGATCGGCGACCGATTTGTAATGGGGCATGGTCTTGGTCGAGACACCCAGCGCGATCTGCGGCGCGCGCCCCTGCAGCACGAAGGACTGGAACAGCTGGCCCTTGTTCTGCAGATTGATGGTGTGCTCGTAGGCGCCACTGACCACGTCGGCGGAACCGCCCACCACCGCCTGCAGCGCACGCGCGCCACCGGAGAAGTCGCTGATCTCGACCTCCAGCCCCTCGGCCTTGAAGTAGCCCAGTTGCTCGGCCAGCGTGAGCGGCAGATAGTAGAAGGAAGCCTTGCCGCCGACGGCAATGGCCACCCTGGTCTTTTCCAGACGGTTCTGGGCACGCAGCGCAGGCGCGGCCAGGGTCGCCGCTGCGAGTGCCGCCCCGGCCGTGAAGCGGCGGCGGTTGATGAGGTTTTCAGACATTTTTGATGACTCCCGTCGTACGAACAATCTTGCCGCATCCAGCCTATCAAGACGCAAAAAAACCCGCATCGGGAAACATCCCGAGCGGGTTTACACCTAAAAGGTATGACCTGGCAGCGCCCCCCCGACCGGCATCTCAGCGATAGCCGAGAAAAAGTATGGCGACGTTGACCGCCAGGCCCGCCGTCCAGACCACGGAGCGCACCGTGCCCATGCCTGCGACATAAGCCATGACGTAAAACAGGCCAGGAAGATGAAAAGGAAGGCCAGCACGTCCAGCCGCGCCTGGTGGGCACCGAGCTGGTGGGCGATGATGACGGCGCCGATGAAAAAGGGCAGCGCCTCGAAGCTGTTCTGCTGCGCCGCGTCGGCGCGGGCGCGCCAGTCGGTCTGCCGGGCCAGCCAGGCGCGCGGATTGTCGTTGTCGTAGCCGCCCTCGCGCCGGGAAATCTTGTACATGCCCGCTTTGGCGATGCCGGCGCAGATGACGGGCAGCAGGGCGGCAATCAGGACACACCAGTAGGCCAGGGTGAAGCGGGCGAAGGTCATGATGTTTTCGTCAGATGAAGGTGTGCCGGAGGGACTTTCGAAATCTGCGGCGGATTATCGCCGGTCCACCAGCGCATGGGCGATCGTGCCCAGGTCCACGTATTCCAGCTCGCTGCCGATCGGCACGCCGCGCGCCAGCCGGGTGAAGGCCACGCCACGCGTCTTGAGCGCTTCGGCGATCACGTGCGCCGTGGCCTCGCCCCCGGCTGTGAAATTGGTGGCCAGGATGACCTCGCGCACCGTGCCGTCGCTGGCACGTTCGAACAACTGCTTGAGACCGATGTCGCGCGGACCGATGCCGTCCAGCGGGCTGAGCTTGCCCATGAGCACGTAGTACAGGCCCTTGTAGGCGCCGGTACGCTCCAGCGCCATCTGGTCGGCCGGCGTTTCCACCACGCAGAGCTTGCTGGCGTCGCGCGCCGGGTCCAGGCAGGTGGCGCAGACCTCGCCCTCGCTGAAGGTGTGGCAGCGCGTGCAATGGCGCACGCTGGTGGCCGCCTCCTGCAACGCACGCGACAGCAGCTGCGCACCCTCGCGGTCGTGCTGCAGCAGGTGGAAGGCCATGCGCGAGGCCGACTTCACACCCACGCCCGGCAACCGGCGCAGGGCCTGGATCAGCGCGTCAAGGGTGTGGGCGTCGGACACGCGTCAGCCGTCAGAACGGAAATTTCATGCCGCCCGGCAAACCGGGCATGCCCGCGGTCAACTTGCCCATCTTGGCCTGGCTGGTTTCCTCGGCTTTGCGCACCGCATCGTTGAAGGCCGCGGCCACCAGGTCTTCGAGCATGTCCTTGTCGTCGGCCAGCAGGCTGGGGTCGATGGTGATGCGCTTGACGTCGTGCTTGCAGGTCATGAGCACCTTGACCATCCCCGAGCCGGATTCCCCGGTCACTTCGATGAAGGCCAGTTCTTCCTGGGCCTTCTTCAGGTTGTCCTGCATGGCCTGGGCCTGCTTCATGAGGCCGGCGAGTTGTCCTTTGTTGAACATGTCGTTCCTTAAACGTTGGTATCGATGGGCTTGATGCTGCCCGGCACGATTTTCGCGCCAAAGTCACGCATCATGGTCTGCACGAAGGGATCTTCGTAAATCAGTTTCTCCGCCGCCTGCTGCTTCTCCGCGGCGGCCGCGGCATTGCGCCGGGCCGGGCTGTCGCTCACGCGGCCGATCTCCACGGCCAGCGTCACCTGGTGCCCGGCCGCCTGCAACGCCCCCTGCAGGCGCTCGCGGCTGGACTGGGAGTTGAGGGATTCACGCTCCACGCGCAGCAGCCACTGGTCGCTGTCGCGCGCCACCAGCTGCGACTGCAGGGCGAGTTCGCGCACCAGGGCGGTCACGGCCTCGCTGGCGACCAGCTGCTGCACGGTCAGGTGCCAATAGGCGCCCTCCTCGGTCGGCACCAGCGGCGAGCCCTGGGCGGCACCGGGCACAGGCGCATCGGCGCGCGACTCCGGGGCCACGCGCACCGGCACGGCCATCACCCTGGTGGTGGCGGGCGCGCCCGCCACCGCTGTGGCAGGTGGTGTGGGACGGGCTGCATCGACCACGGACAGCACCTGGCCAGGCGGAGGGTGATCCGGGGTGGCGCTGGGCACAGCGGGAGTGATGGTGCCGGCCGGTGCCGCGATGGGACGCGCCGCCACGGGTGGCGCGGGGGCTGGAACCGACGCGACAGCGGGTGCCGGTGCGGGGCGCGCAGCCTGCGCCGGCGCATGGACCGCCGCTTCAGGCGATTTCAGTGTTTTTTTTTCAGCCGACCCGGCAGCGCCGGGCTTGAAGGCCAGCAGGCGCAGCAGCACCATGGTCAGCGCCGCGTACTCGTCGGGCGCCAGGCCCAGCTCGCCGCGACCGTGCAGGCACAGGCTGTAGAGCAGCTGCGTCTCGTCGGCCGGCAGCAGCGCGGCCAGGCGCGCCGTCTCGGCGGCCTCGGGATCGGATTCGTCGGCGCCGTCGGGCACGGCCTGCAGCACGGCCATGCGCTGCAGCACCACACTCATCTCCTCCAGTGTGGAGGCCGCACTCTGGCCGTTGACGCGCAGGGTCTCGGAGGTCTCCACCACCGTCCTGCCGTCGCCACGCGCCAGCGCATCGACGAGCTTGAACACGTGCGAGCGGTCCACGCTGCCCAGCATCTGGCGCACCGTGTCGACTTCCAGCCGGCCCGAGCCGAAAGCGATGGCCTGGTCGGTCAGCGACAAGGCGTCGCGCATGGAGCCGCGCGCTGCGCGCGCAATCAGGCGCAGGGCCGCCGGCTCGGCCGGCACGTTCTCGGCCGCCAGCACCTTGACCAGGTGTTCCAGCACGGTCTCGGGCGCCATGGGCCGCAGGTTGAACTGCAGGCAGCGCGACAGCACCGTGACCGGCACCTTCTGCGGATCGGTCGTGGCCAGCACGAACTTGAGGTACTCGGGCGGCTCCTCCAGCGTCTTGAGCATGGCGTTGAAGGCCGTGTTCGAGAGCATGTGGACTTCGTCGATCATGAAGACCTTGAAGCGGCCCTGCACCGGCTTGTAGACCGCCTGCTCCAGCAGGGCCTGGACCTCGTCCACGCCGCGGTTGGAAGCGGCATCGAGTTCGGTGTAGTCGACGAAACGGCCGGCATCGATGTCGGTGCAGGCCTGGCAGACCCCGCAGGGCTGGTCGGTGATGCCGCCTGAGCCGTCCGGGCCCACGCAGTTGAGCGACTTGGCCAGGATGCGCGAGACCGTGGTCTTGCCCACGCCGCGCGTGCCGGTGAACAGATAGGCATGGTGCAGGCGCCCCGTCTGCAGCGCATTGCCCAGCGCCCGCACCACGTGCTCCTGCCCCACCATTTCGGTGAAGCTCTTCGGCCGGTATTTGCGGGCGAGCACGAGATAGGACATGCGCTGGATTCTACGGTGTGGCCCACGCCGATTTTTCTGGACCAATGGCCTTTAAGTTCGGGCCCCAGCCCTTACAATAGAAAGCGACGGGCCTTCCCGCATGGTGAAGTGGCCAACCGGGTCAGGTGGGGAACCAAGCAGCCCTAACTGTGGAGCCAGTGCCGGGGTCGAGGTCCGTCACCCCATTCAAGAAGCCGCATGCAGTGCGGCTTCTTCTTGGCGGCTCACCTGTTCAGGTGGCGCAGCACGCCTTGCCCCGCCCGCCGGCCACTCGCAAAACAGGCGGTGAGCAGGTAACCACCCGTCGGGGCCTCCCAGTCGAGCATCTCGCCGGCGCAGAACAGACCGGGCTGGGCCTCGCACATCAGATCGGAATCCAGCGCTTCGAACAGCACACCGCCGGCGCTGCTGATGGCCTCGTCAAGGGGACGCGCCGCCACCAGTTGCAGCGGCAAGGCCTTGATGGCTGCGGCCAGCTTGCCGGCGTCGTGCATGTCGTCCTTGCTCAGCACCTCATGCAGAACCGCCGCCTTGATGCCCTCGATGCCCAGCCGGCTCTTGAGGTGGCTGGAGAGCGAACGCGAACCGCGCGGGTGCATCACCTCGGCCAGCACACGCTCGGCCGTCATGTCGGGCAAGAGGTCCAGCGTCAGCGTGGCGTGGCCGGTGCGGATGATCTCCTCGCGCAGCAAGGCGGACGCCGCATAGATCAGGCTGCCCTCCACGCCCGTGGTCGTGGCCACGAATTCGCCCTTGCGTTCGAAGCTGCGGCCCCGGCCGTCCGCGCAGCGGATGGCCACGGTCTTGAAGGGCTGGCCGGCGTAACGGCTGGCGAAGAACTCGCTCCAGCCCGCAGCGGGCAGAACGGCCTGCACCGGCAACGCCTGTCCGTCCGGCGGCAGCTGCCGCTGCACACTCACATCGAAGCCGCAATTCGCGGGCAACAAGGGCGCCACCGCCACGCCGCGCGCGGCCAGCAGCGGCACCCAGGCGCCGTTCGAACCCAGGCGCGCCCAGCTGCCGCCCCCCAGGGCCAGTACCACGGCATCGGCCTGCACCCGCACCTCGCCTTCGGGGGTTTCGAAGCGCAGCGTACGGCCATCGTCCGCCCAGCCGACCCAGCGATGCCGCATGTGAAAAGCCACCCCTGTGCCGCCATGGGCCGGATGGCGCAGGCGCTGCAGCCAGGCGCGCAGCAGCGGCGCAGCCTTCATGTCCTTGGGGAACACGCGGCCCGAACTGCCGACAAAGGTCTCGATGCCCAGGCCCTGCGCCCAGGCGCGCAACTCCGGCGCACCGAAGTCGCGCAGCAGTGCCTCGATCTGCGTGCGACGGGCGCCGTAGCGCTCGGCAAAACGGTCCGCCGATTCGGAGTGCGTGAGGTTCATGCCGCCTTTGCCGGCCAGCAGGAACTTGCGCCCCACCGAAGGCATGGCGTCATACAGATCCACCGCCACGCCGGCGTCCACCAGCACCTCGGCCGCCATCAGGCCAGCCGGACCGCCGCCGATCACGGTCACTTTTCTGTTTTGCTTTTCTTTCATGTGATTTCTTCCAGACGGCCCTGTGCACTCAGAAAGGCGGCGCGTACCGTCTCGCCGGGACAGGCCGCCTGCACCGCAGCGCGGTAACCGCGCAGTTGCGACTGCAACTCCTCGCGGGCCTGCGGCTGCACCGCCGACTTGTAATCCAGCACCCACCAGCTGCCATCCTTGCGCTGCACCAGGCGATCGATGCGGCGCACGCTGCCCTGCAGGGTCACCGGCACCTCGTTGCCCTGCCAGGCCAGTTCGGCGGTGCGCCAGGCCCAGGCCCCCTCGCCTTGCAGGATGCGCCGCGCCATGGTCGCGGCCCTGTGGGCCTGTTCGGCATCGAGCAGGAACTCTGCCATGACCCGCTCCACCTGGCCCGGGTCCACCTCCTGGGCATCGAGCGCCGCCCATTCGAGCAGGCGGTGCATGGCCGAACCGACGCGCGCCTCGGGAGAATCGTCGACCTCGGCGGCCGGCACACGGGACGCTTCGAAATAAACGTCCGGTAGCACGGACAGGGTGATGGCCGTGTCTTCGGCAAGGGACGTGACGCCCGCCGCGGCCAGCACCTCCGCGCCCAGGGCGGTGCAGCCAGGCAACAGCCGCTGCCACCAGCTGCGGCCGCTGTCCCGATGCGGCGCCACGGACGAGAGCACCAGACCCCGCCGGGCGCGCGTCAGCGCGACATAGAGGGCATTGAGTTCCTCACGCTGACGCTCGCGTTCCTCCCGCGCCAGGGCTGTCCGCACGCTGGCCGGCACCTTGCTTTCGCTGGCGAGAAATACAAAACCCTGCGGCACTTCGGCTTCCCCCGGCCAGTCCAGCAGCACACCCATGGTCTCGGCCGGCGGCGGCGGTGCATCGGTGTCCAGCAGCAGCACCAGCTCCGTTTCCAGGCCTTTGGCGCCATGCACCGTCAGCAACTGCACGGCCTGCGGTGCCGCCATCTGCGGCGCCGGCACCCCGCCCGCGCGCAGGGCGCGGACCAAGGCGTAAGGTGTGGCGTAACGACCGCCATCGACCTGCAGCGCCGCGTTCAACAAGGCCAGCAGGCTGGCGCGCACCCCGGCGCGCAGCGTCACCGGGGCCGCCGCAACGAACCGGGCCAGCACATCGCCGTCCTCGAAAATGGCGTGCAGCGCATCGTGCGGCGGCAGCTGGGCCACCCACTGCTGCCAGCGTTGCAGACGCAGCCCCACGCCCTCGAGCTCGGACGACCAGCCCGACTCCTGCAGCAATTCGGACCAGGGCCGGCGCTGTGTCCGCTGGCGCAAGGCGATCTCGACCAGGGCCGCATCACTGAGGCTGAACAGCGGTGACCTGAGTGATGCGGCCCTGGTCGAGATCGCCA
>Ga0209262_10000390_pt1 | contig 20624 bp, 17 predicted proteins | sample Lowcelwee11metaG_FD_187171 | JGI IMG/M metagenome (GOLD analysis project Ga0209262, IMG submission 187171) | Freshwater pond sediment microbial communities from the University of Edinburgh, under environmental carbon perturbations - Low... | ecosystem: Environmental > Aquatic > Freshwater >...
GAGGTCAGGTCATAAGAGAGGCGGTCGGGAAGCATGGGGAAATTTTTAACCCCGGTGTAGACCGAGGTGGTGTTGACCCTGGCGGCGACGTCGATGGGGGAATGGGCGCCGACATACACATCGACGTCGGCCACGGCGACCAGCAGCCGGTAGCCCTGGTCCTGGGGGAACACGACCTCCAGCTGGTCCAAATCCCGGGAATCGTCGTTGTCGATGGATGTCCAGGGCAGGTCGCGCAGGTCGGCCAGGCGGCCCGCCGGGTCGGTTTCGGCGCCCAGATCGCGAAAACGCTGGGCCTGCTGTTGGGCCGCGGCCGGAAAATCGACGCTCAGGCCTTTCTCGCGCATGGCGCGCCTGGCGATGGTTTCAAGGTTCGGGACCTTTTCCGGCCGCGAAGTTCTATTTCCTTTTCTCATTCTCATAGGTCGGTCAGGTGCTGCCATGCGATTCCTTGATCCAGTGTACCTTTTCAAGACGGCAAAAGCAAGCGCCTGGCCGGCCTATTCGCAAGGGGGGCAGCCCTTGTCGAAGATGATCCGCCAGATGCCGTCGGCTTCGAGCCGCCAGACCGACTGGAAGGTGCTGGTGCGTTTCCCCTGCGGGTCGAGGACCGGCCCGCTGCTCAGCGCCAGGCTGCCCGACTCCAGCGCTTCCACCTGCTCGGGCGCCCAGGAAAACGGCGCCTGCGCCCCCTCGAAGAAGCGCTTCCAGCCGGCAGCCACGGCGTCCCTGCCGCGCAGCACGCCCTGGCCGCCGAAAAAAACGGCTTCGGCGGAGATGGCGGCCTTGAAGGCGACCCAGTCGCGGTCGGCCATGGTTTTGGCGAAGGCCGTTTCCGCGGCCCTCACCTGCCTGGCGAGTTCTGCCGTATCCGCCGCCGCCGCGGTCAGGAAAGCCGCGGCCCTAACCTGCCTGGCGAGTTCTGCCGTATCCGCCGCCGCCGCGGTCAGGAAAGCCGCGGCCCTCACCTGCCTGGCGAGTTCCGCCGTGTCGGCCGCGCCCGCGGCCAACGCGGCCGCGGCCAGCAATGCCGTCACGCCGATGATCTTCTTTTTCATATTCCGCCTCCTTGCCTGAGCGCTGCCGTTATTTTTCAAGCAGCTCTTTGACCGCGGCCTCGATCTGCTGATCGCGCCCCAAAGACAGGATGTCCGGGTCGTTCTTGACCGGGATGTCGGGCTCGAGCTGGTTGTTCTCGCAGAGGATCCCTTCGGGCGTGCGCCAGCCGCCCTGGGGGATGCCGAAGCGTAAGGTGGGATCGATCTGCCGTTCCCACCAGACGAATGTTCCGGTGCCGGGCACGGGCATGCCCAGGGTCTGGCCGATGCCCTTGATCTTGTATTCGACCGGGAAGAGATGCGCGTCCGAGTAGTTGCACTCGCCCATCAGGACGATGGAGGGCTTGATCCACTTGCCGTAGGGTTCGTAGCCGACGAGCTGTCCCCGCGGCAGGATATCGAAGACCTTTTTGCCGTTGAGGAAATCGGCGAGCTGGTCGTGGAGATTGCCGCCGCCGTTGAAGCGCGTATCGACGATCAGGGCCTGCTTGTCGATGCTCAGGCCGAGGACCTCTTCGATGACCGTCCGGAAACTGGCGTCGTTCATGCTGCGGACATGGACATAGCCGATGCGCCCGTTGGAGAGGCGGTCGACCTCCGCGCGGCGGGCCTGCACCCAGCGCCGGTAGAGCAGTCCGTTCTCCTCCGCCGGCGGGATGGGCTTGACCGCCTCCTGCCAGCGCCGGTTGGCCGCCGGGTCCAGGACGGAGAGCAGGGTGAGCTGCCCGGCTTTGCGGTTCAGCAGCAGGGCATGATCGCCCGACCCGTCGAGGGGCCGCCCGTCGATCTGCTCGATGACGTGTCCCGCCCTGATCTTGAGGGCGGCCTTGTCCAAGGGGCCGCCGCTCAGGATCTCCGCGACCTTCCAGCCGGGGCCGGCGTAAGCGTAATCCCGGAAGATGCCCAGGCTGGCAGTGGCGGCGGCATCGGGCGGCCGCGTCCCGGAATAATAGCAGCCGGTATGGGAGGCGTTCAGCTCGCCGAGCATCTCGCTGACCATCTCGGCGTAGTCGTAGTTGTTGGTGATGAAGGGCAGGAACTTGCGGTAGGTCGCGTAATAGAGATCCCAGTCCGCGCCGTAGAGGTCGGCAACCAGGAACTTCTGCTTGATCTGCCGCCACATGTGGTCGAACATGTAGGCCTTCTCTGGAGTTTGGTCGAGGCTCATTTCCCCCCCGACGGCGACCGGCTCCGCCTTGCCGCTTTCGGGATCGATCTTGGTGACCTTGCCGTCGGCCAGCACGAAGAGGGCCTTGCCGTCGGCCGACAACTCCAGGTCCGCGCTTTCCGCCCCCAGCTTGGCCAGCAGCTTGGTCTCCTTGGCGCGCAATTCGATCTGCCACAGGTCGTAGCCCTTCTCGAAACCGGCCAGGTAGAAGAGCTTGTCGCCGCTCTTGGTCAGCGCCATGCCGGCGATGTCGGCGGAGTTGGCGGTGAAGCGCGCCTTGCGCCGGTCCAGGTCGGCGAATTCGATGATGACGTCCTGCACCGGCTCCGCTTTTTTAGCCGCCGCCTTGTCCTTGCCGCCCTTGCCGGCATCCTTCTTTTCCTTGGCCTTATCCTCCTTGGCCTTGTCCTCCTGTTCCTGCAGCAGGGCGTAATCGGGCTTGGAGAGCAGGAAACGATCATAGGCGGCGCGGGTGAAAAACATGCCGTAGACGTCATAGGTCACGGGCGAGCCGTCGACGTTGGCCGCCCCGTCCCGGGTGCCCAGCCAGAACATCATCGAACCGTCCATGCCCCAGCGGGCGCCGATATTGTCGAAGCCGCTGCGGGTCAGGTTGACGACCTTGCCCTTGCCGTCGCTGGCGACCAGCCCGACCTCGCTGGTGAACAGGCGGACGTAACCGAACTGGACCAGGAACCACTTGCCGTCGGGGCTCCAGCAGTAGTCCTGGTCGCCGTCGGCGTAGGAATAATTGTGCTCGGCCGGCAGGATCGTCCGCGTCCGCCGCGAGGCCAGGTCGATCACCCTGAGCGTGACGCGGTCCTGCAGGTAGGCGACCTCTTTCCCGTCGGGCGAGAACTCCGGCTGGAATTCCTCGGCCGCGCTGGCCAGCAGCGGCTCCTCGCGCAGGACCGTGGAGGCGTAGAAATAAGGCTCTTCCTTGCGCACGATCGAAGTGGTGTAGATGTTCCAGTTGTTCTCCTTTTCCGCGGCATAGACCAGGGTCCGGCCGTCGGGGCTGAAGCTCACGCTGCGCTCCTGCCAGGGGGTGTTGGTGATGCGTTTGCCCACGCCGCCCTCGACACTGCTGACGAAGATCTCGCCGCGAAAGACGTAGGCGAGCTCCTTGCCGTTGGGCGACAGCCGCATCTGCGTGACGCCGCCGCCGACCGGGGTGGCCCGTTCCAGCACCCGGCGGCCGTCCTGGGCGATGCGGACATCGATCCGCCGCGGGGTCGCGCCCGCGGCCTGGGTGTAGATCTCCCCATCGTAGCCGAAACAGAGGATGCCGGCGTCGGAGCGGGTCAGGAAACGGACGGGGTTCTGGCTGAACGCGGTCAGGGCGACCGCGACCGACGGCCGGCTCAGGGAACTCTTGTAAACGTTGAACGAGCCGCCCTGTTCGCTCAGGTAATAAAAATCGTCCCCGTTGCCGTCGAAGACGGGGTTGCGGTCCTCGCCCTTGTAGGTCGTGAGCTGGATGTTCTTGTTCGCCTTCTGGTCATAGACCCAGATATCCCGGGTCACCGAGGAGGCGTGGTGCTTGCGCCATTCGCTCTCGTATCCTTTCTGGTCGTGGTAGATGATCTTGTCGCCGGCGGGGTTCACCGTCGCCGCCATGGCCGGCTGGGTCAGCACCAGGGCCGCCTCGCCGCCGTTCACCGATATGCCGTAGAGCTCCGGGAACAGGGGATTCGGGAACTGGGCGTTGGTCGCCAGGTCCTGGCGCGCAGCCGTGAACAGCACGCGCTGGTCGTCGGCGCTGAAGCTGCTGGGGAGCTCGCCGCCGGAATGGCAGGTCAGGCGCCTGGCCTCGCCTCCCGCGGCCGAAACCAGGAAGACATCGAAATTCCCGTAGCGGTCGGAGGCGAAAGCGATGGACCGGCCGTCATGGCTCCAGACGGGCGCAAAGTCGTAGGCCTCGCCGATGGTCAGGGGAACGGCCTGGCCGCCAGCGGCCGCCACCTTGTAGATATCTCCCTGGTAGCAGAAAAGGATGCTCTGCCCGTCGGGGGCGATCGCCGGGTAGCGCAGCCAGAGGGGCCGGTCCTGCGCCGCGAGCGCCGAATGACTCAGGAACCAGACAAGCAGGAACAGCACCGGGGAAAACGATCTCAGGGGCCTGGTACGGGAAAATTTCATGGAATCCTCCGTGCATGCGGGATGATGTGATTTGCCAGCCATCATGAACAATGATACGCGCCGGAGGGCTAAAAAGTTCGCCGGGGCTTCTTCCCGCGCCCGGGCGGAGCCATGGAGAAAGACCCCGGCAACGGCTGTTTAGAAAAGCACGACCGCCTTGAGCAGCGGCCCCAGGCGCGCCGCCAATTTCTCCAGCCGCTCGAGGTCGGCCGGCGTGAAATCGGGCCCGGGCTCGTTGAAGGCGCTGCGCTTGCGCGAGATCTGCACCACGCCCAGCCGCAGGCCGTCGACGGCGATGACCGCGCCCATCATTTTCCAGATGCGGCGCGACTCCCCGTCCGCTTCCTTGACGAACTCATACTCCACCATGTGCTCCCGCTCCAGGAGGCGATTGTCCAGGAACGACTTGCCGCTGCGCAGGATGTTGGCGGCGACGGGCAGCTTGGATTGGATCGAGAGTTCCTTGGCCTCGGCCAGGAAATCGGGCCAGAGAAAGGAGAGGGTCTTGCCGTGTTTCCACAAAACGGCCACTTCGGCCTTCTCGACGGCGAAGGCGTCGGCCAGGAACCCGGCCATGCGCTGGATGGCCATCTTGAAGCGATCCTCGGCCGGGATCTCCGACGTGCTGATCAGGGGGCGCAACTCTTCGACCAGGGCATTGACGGCTTCCATGCTGCATGTCTCCTTGGAGTGCTATCATAGCGCAGCAGCGGGTGCGTTTCAACCCCCTCCGGTTTTTTCATGGCCCGCCGGCGCGGCGTCCCGCTCATCCGCTGCCCGCGGCCCTTGCCAATCGCCGGCCGCTGGCATACAATCGGATGTCCGGATTCGTCGTCCACGGGAGCGATCGTGACCACTGCATCTGATCCCAAGCCTGTCCCGCCCTCGCCCCTGAAGCCGGTGATGGCCATCACCGCCGCCGGCACGCTGGCCATGGCCGGTTACGAGATGGTGCGCTCGGCCTCGGCTTCGGTCTTCCTGGCCCACCACTCCGCCGCCCGCCTGCCCGAAGCGCTGTTGCTGGTGCCGCTGGCCATGTTCGCCTTCACCTGGCTCTTCAGCGTGTCGCTGCGGCGCCTGGGCGCGGACAGGACCTTCACCGCCACCCTGCTCCTCTCCGCCCTGGTGCTGGCTTCGTCGGCCACGGCGGTGCTGCACGGCTTGCCCGGTTCCGCCTTCCTGCTCTATATCTTCGCCCAGGCCTACATCGTCTTCATCGTCGAGGAGGTGTGGGCCTTCATCAACAGCCTGTTCGTGACCGCCCAGGGCAAGCGCTGGAACGGCGTGATCATCGCGGTCAGCACCACCGGCGCGGTCACGGGCGGCGTCATCACCGGCCGGCTGTCGGTGGCCATCGGCTCGGAGCGCATCGTCTGGATCGCCGCCGGGCTGACCGCCGCCGCCGCCCTGCTGGGCCGGCTGGCCTTCCGCCTGGCCGGAAAGCAGCCGACTCCTCCCGACCGGCCCCCGGAAAAGCTGGCCGACCATTTCGCCTGGGACCTGCTGCGCACCGGCCCCACCATCCGCCGCCTGGCGCTGATCGTGATCGCCGCCCAGTCGGTGGCGGTGCTGCTGGACATCGCCTTCCACCAGGCGCTGCAGGCCGCGGTGCCGCTGCAGGACCCGCGCACCGCCCTGCTCGGCTACTTCTGGTCGGCGGTCAACCTCTTCGCCCTGGTGCTGCAGCTCGCCGCCTGCCCGCTCATCCTGTCGCGCTTCCCGCTCAGGCGCATCCACGGGGCCATCCCGCTGCTCTTCGGCCTGGCCGCCCTGGGCGCGGTGGCCTTTCCCATCCTGCCCGTGCTCGGCGCCGTCTTCTTTCTCTCCAAGACGGTCGACTACTCGGTCTTCCGCGCCGCCAAGGAGGTCCTCTATATCCCCCTCTCCTTCACCGCCCGCTACCGCGCCAAGATGACCGTGGACGCGCTGATCTACCGCTCATCCAAGGGGGTGGTCGCGGGGCTGCTCTCGCTGGCCAACCGCGCCTTCGGCCTCCTGCCCTTGCGCCTCTACCCGCTGCTGGTGGTGCTGGTGTGCGGCGCCTGGAACCGCTTCAGCCGCGGCCTGCCCGAGCCCAGCTCGAAGTAGAAGAAAGCTGCAAACCTTGCAATCCTGTTTATTCATAACTTTGAATTCCCATCCCGCGTAATAAGCAAAAAGGATGTGCCGGTGAAATTCATATTCATACTGCTCGCGATGGGTTGGCTCGTTCCCGCCGCGTTGCCGGGTCATGACACCCTCAAGCCCCTGCGCGCGTCAACGCCGCCGCTGATCGACGGCGTGCTCGATGACGCGGTCTGGCGCGAGGCGCCGGAGATCTCCGGCTTCAAGACCTTCATCCCCGATTTCGGCAAGGACCTGTCCGAGCGGACAGCGGTTACCATGGCCTACGACGCCGAGAACCTGTACTTCGCCTTCCGTTGCCATGACCGTTCCCCGGACAGGATCAAGGCCAGCATGGCCTGCCGCGACACGATCATGACCGATGATTTCGTCTGCGTCAACCTCGACAGCTTCAACGACCAGCAGGCGCTCTATGCCTTTTACGTCAACCCCCTGGGCATCCAGGGCGACAGCCGCTTCGCCAGCAACGTGGAGGATTTCAGCGCCGATTTCGTCTGGTCGAGCGCCGGGCGGCTCGTCGCTGACGGCTATGCGGTGGAGATACGCATCCCCTTCAAGACCATCCGCTACGCGGGGAAAGAGCGGGTGGAGATGGCCATATTTTTCGAGCGCTTCATCAGCCGCACCAGCGAGCACGGCTCGGTGCCGGAGATGGACCCGGCCAAGGGCTACGCCTTCCTTTCCCAGATGCAGCCGCTCGAGCTCCGCGGCATCCGGCGTTATACCCTGCTGGAATTGCTCCCCTCCCTTGTTTTCAACCAGCGGCATGAACAACGGCTGGGGCGGCTGCAGCGGAGCGAATCTGCGGCCCAGCTCGGCGTCACCGCCAAGCTGGGCCTGACCTCGAAACTGGTCCTGGACCTGGCCTGGAATCCCGACTTCAGCCAGGTGGAGTCGGACGCCGGGCAGGTCGATGTCAACCTGCGCAGCGACCTCTATTTTTCCGAGAAGCGGCCGTTCTTCCTGGAGGGCGGCGAGATCTTCCAGCTGGCCGGATTCAGCCCGTTCCAGGCGGCCGTCCACACCCGGCGCATCGTCGACCCGCTGCTGGGCTTCAAGCTGTCGGGCAAGCTGGGCGACAGGAACACCCTGGCGGCCATCTTCGCCCTGGACGAGGTCGGGGACGACCCGCTGCACCTCGAGTCGGGAGCGGCGAACGCCGCGTTCTATGTTTTCCGCTACAAGCGGGCCATGAGCGGGGACGGCTTCCTCGGGGCGTGCTACACCGGTCGCGAACAGGGCGACGATTTCAACCGCCTGTTCGGTCTCGACGGCCAGCTCCGCCTCTCGCGCTCGGAAATGCTCAGCTTCCACGGCTTCGCCTCCTTCAGCGACAACCCGCTGCTGCCGGAGAGGGAGGGGCTGGCGCTGAGCGCCTTCTATTCCAAATCGACGCGCGACCTCGATCTCGAGGGATGTTTCTACTCCATTGGCCGCGATTTTTTCAGCGAGAGCGGCTACCTGGCGCGCAGCGGCCTGAGCGGCTTCGAGAGCGAGATCGGCCCGAAGTTCTACCCCAAGTCACGCTTCTTCCGCAAGGTCAAGCCGCGCCTTTACGGGGCCGTGCTCCGCGACCACGAAAGCCGCATGAACGAGGCCGTGGGACAGCTCGCCGTCGATCTCCTGCTGCCGGGCAATACCGGGCTGACCCTGGAAGCCCGGGCGGCCAGCGAGATCTTCCTCGGCCGCCGCTTCGATATCAGCCAGTACCGGCTGATCGCCAACAGCTGGCTGAACAAGAAGCTGTATCTCTATCTCGGCCTGCGCCGGGGCAACCTGGTCCGCTACGTGCAGGAGCCGTTCCAGGGCTACGGGAGCACGATCGCCGGCATCTGCCGCTACCTTCCCACCGACAGGCTTGAGTGGGAGCTGCGCCTCAACTATGCCGACCTCTTCGCCAAGGCGGACGGGCTCAAGGTCTATGAATACGTCATCCTGCGCAACAAGCTCACCTACCAGGCCAACAAGTACCTGTTTTTCCGCGGCGTGCTCGAGTACAACGATTACCGGAAAAAGCTCCTCAGCGACTTCCTGGTCTCGTTCACCTACATCCCGGGGACCGTGCTCCAGCTGGGCTACGGCTCGCTGTACGAGAAGTACCGCTGGGAGGAGAACGATTACCGCCCCGGCGACCGCTTCCTGGAAATGAAGCGCGGGCTCTTTTTCAAAGCCTCATACCTTTGGCGGCTGTAGGACGACAACGGAGGGCGGGTCCAAGACGCCGCCCCTACGATTCAGCGCTTTCTTTTCAACGTCGAACGTCGTCTTTCTCTTGCCGTCTACAGTATGCGTATGCCGTCCGATCCATGGTGACGAGTGACAAGTGACGCGTGACGAGTAACCGGCAACATCCGAATTAATTCCTGTCCGTTTTTTATTACCCTCTGCAGTCCGCCGAGGGCTGTTTTCCTAACTTTTACCTTTTACCTTTTTCCTTTTACCTTTAAAGCGTCTCCCTCTCGCCGCGTGCCATCTGCCCTCTTCGTCTGCCGTGTACAATCTTCCTTATCCTCAATCGACTTCCACGCGGTTGCGCCCCCCCGCCTTGGCGCGATACAAAGCCTGGTCCGCACGGGCGATCAGGGTTTCCGGGTCCGCATCGTCGGCGTTGCCGACCGTGAGCCCCAGGCTGACCGTCACCTTCTGCCCCGGCGGCAGGGAGGACATTTCGCCCAATTGCTCTTCGATCCGTACCCTGATCCTTTCGGCCAGGAGCACGGCGTCCTCAAGGTTCATTTCGGGGAGCACGGCGACGAACTCCTCGCCGCCGAAGCGGCCAAGGATATCGTAGGCCCGGACCTGGTTTTTCAGGATCGCTGCCACCTGGCGCAGCACGGCGTCGCCGGCCAGGTGGCCGTGGCTGTCGTTGACGGACTTGAACAGGTCGATGTCCAGCATGATGAAGCACAGGGGCTTGGCGGTCCGCTTGGAGCGGGCCAGTTCCTCGTGGAACCTCTCCATCAGGTGCTGGCGGTTGAAAAGGCCGGTCAGGGAGTCGGTCGTGGCCATGCGGGCGAGCAGCCGGCGCGCCTGGCGCAGCTTGCGCCGCAGCTTGCGGAAGAAATAAAAGATGAGCAGGAAGAGGGCGAAATTGGTCAGCAGGGTGAGGATGAAAATGACGATGAAATTCCGCTGCAAGCCCCGGTGGCTGTCGTCGATGTCGAAGAGAACGCTGATGCCGCCGCGAATGTCCCCCTCGCGGTAGCCCTGGACGGCGTGGCACTCCAGGCAGGACTTTTCCACGACCAGCGGGGCCATGTAACGGTAGTGGAGCCGGCCGCCCAATTTCTCCTCGCCGTAAAGCTCGTCAGCTTTTTTGTTTTCGAACAGCTCCAGGGCCTTTTTCTCGAAAGCGTCCGGGGCGTTGTCCGGGTTCAGCGGCTTCAGGCTGGTGATGTGGAAGGAGAAGAGTCCCAGCTCCCGTGAGAGCTCCGAAATTTCGCGCGTCATCAGCGCCGGGTTCTTCCGGGTGTAGGTCTGGCCGTCGGCGCCGCGCATGTCCGGGTCTTTCAGATAAGGGTTGGATTTCATGCCCGCGGCCTTGGCCACGAAAACCCCGCCGTGCAGGGCGTTCCACTTCCTGGTGACCACGATGCCCTGGAAATGCGAGCGGGCCTGGGCCAGGATGCCCGCCTGGACCAGGCTGTGGCTCCTGACCGCCAGGCCGAAAAAAATCCCGGTGATGCCCATGACGATCGCCAGGCCGGCGGAGATGATGAAATTGCGGTAGACCCGCTCTTCCCTGATCTCCCTTTGCGCGGGCATCACCGCTCCACGCCGGGTCCCGCCGGCAGGCCGCGGTTGAAAACGGGTCCGTTGCTCATGGCCCCATTGTAACCGAACGGCCGATTAATTCAAGTCACCAGCCCGTCACGGAAAACCCGGGTATTGAATTCATGGAAATTATCCATTACCATTCGCTTCAGGGAAGCTGGCTTGCGCAGGCCACGGCTGTTTTCAACTTGGGAGGAAGCATGGAGAAGAACATCGTCGTCGACGAGCCCGGTTTTTACCGCGTCATCGCGCTGGTACCGTTCCGGAAGACCGAGGGCGTCATTTTCGACCTCGTGCCCATGGAAACCCTGCCGGCGATCAGCGCCATCGACCGGGTGATCCACGAACGCGGCGCCCGCTCCCCGGGGTCGGTGGCGGGCGTCGAGCGCCCCTGGTACATGCACACCCAGCAGCAGGACAACCTGCTCGTGCTCCACGGCCGGCGCACGGTGGAACTCTACACCCGGGAGCACGGCCGTGTGGAGACCTTCACGGTCGAGCCCGACCGGGTGACGCACGGGGACAGGATCGTCTGCGACCGGCCGGCCATGCTGGTCTGGCCGCGCCGGGTCTTCCACCGCATAACCTCGGGCGCCATGGGCTCCATCTCGCTCAATTTCGCGGTGCGCGACCCCGATTGCGACATGAAGACCAATTTCAACATCTACGACCTCGACAGCGAAAAGGGGACCTTCACCCTGGTGCGCGAGGGCTTCCTGGACCAGTCCTGAGCCGTTACCGCAAGCGAAATCCCGCGGCTACCGCTTTGGGGCTTTCATACTTGACAAGCAGCGGAAATATCCCTACTGTTTGCGCATGCGGGTCGAAGCGGATCCAGCTGTGGGCCCGCAGGCGGGGCAAGGAGGCGGCCATGAGTGAACTGATCCAGGGCGGCATGCCCAAGTGGCTCTATGTATTGCTGCCGTTCTTTTACGCGGCCTCGGGAGTGGCGACCATGCTCGTGCTGCGCAACGGCCTGGCCATCTTCAGCGGCTTCCTGCTGATCGCAGCCGGAGGGCTGGTCTGGACCATGCGCCTGAGCTCCAAAAAGGCGGCGGCGGCCCGCAGCCTGCCCGGTCGGTCCCGCCCCGGCCTGATCGACATCGTATGGCGCCCGGGCTTCAACAGCGGCAACCGGCTGATCGACCAGCAGCACCGTTCGCTCTTCGCGGTCGCCAACCGGCTGGCCGACGAGATCACCAACCACCAGCCCGAAGCGGCGATCAAGGAGACCCTGCGCGAGCTGATCCAGGACATCCAGGACCATTTCCGGGCCGAGGAGGAGATCCTGGACAAGGCGGCGCCAGAGCTGGCGGCGGCGCACAAGGCCGAGCACGCGCGGCTGCTCGAGGAGATCGGCGGCATGATCGGGCGCGTGGCCCACGGCATCTCCTCGGCGCGCGAGCTGATCGGCTTCGTGATCGTGGACGTGATCGCCAACCACCTCACCGAGGAAGACGCCAAGTTCTTTCCGCTGTTGAAAAATTAAGGGGCATAAAGAAGGGCGGGTCCAAGACGCCGCCCCTACGATCAGAAATCCAGGGCGATCCTAATAACGGCGGTGGCGCAGAAAATCATTGCGCCTGGCCAGGTATTGGATCTCCTGCTTCAGTTGGCGGATCTCCCTGTAATCGCCGCCATAACGATAGAGCCTCTCCAATCTTTCTTCCAATATCCAGATGCGCTCTTCATTCCTGCGGATCTCACTGGCGACATGCCGCCCCGGGCGAATAAAGTACCGGCCATTGCTGTAGTAGCGATCAAGCATGGGGGCATATATGGACAGGCCAAAGGAGATCCCGGGGCGGACGTTACGCCCCCGGCGATTGTTATAGCGGCTATAGTTGTTGTAGCGATCGCGTGACGGGGCAGTCCTGGACGGGCCGCGGGAGATCCCGCCGCGGACGCTCCCCCGCTGGCGATTATCGTATTGACCATAGCTGTTGGTGCGATTACGCGACGGGGCATGCCCGGACCGGCTCGAGGAAACAACGCTGCGCCCTTGCCGCTGCTGGTCGTTTCCCGTGTATCTGGCCTGCAGATCCATGCTGCCTGCAATGAATAACCCGATGATCGATGCCGTTAAAAGTATTCGTTTCATTTTGTGCCTCCACTATGATTAAGCATGGTTGTTGCCAACTATTGTGACCGAAACTGTCCTGTTTATAGGACGGATCGCATCCTTGATCATGGAATAGCCGAATTCAGTCAATGAAGCCTGGCGAAGGAGGCCCATCTATTGACATGGCCGGGAAATGTGCCCACAATGGAAGCATAACCTGATCTGATTTCCCTTTGGGATCCCGAGGAGGATGGAATGAAACATACGCATGTATTGATCGCCCTGTTCTTTTTATGCCCTCGGCTGCATGCCCCGGCGCAGGAGCCGCAGATGGACATGGAAGCCATGATGCGCTGGAGCAGCGCCAAAATAGTCAGCTACCACATCGTCGGCGTCTACCAGGCGCAAACCGACGTCATCGGCGACACGAACTGGATCGGCTACGCCGACGTGTCCGACCGGGTCGTCATCGACCTGAAATGGGACCTCACCGAGTCCAAGCTGGTGGGAACGCCCGTTTTCCAGAACTCGAAATCCGAGGCCAAGAACCTGCGCAACTGGGAGGCCAAGTGCCAGCCGCCGGTGCTCAAGGGCGATTACGAACACTATGAGCTGCTGGCGATCAAGCAGGGCATGGCCGGCGCCCTCGAACTCCAGGTGCGAACCACCTACCCCGCGGCCGAGGTGGTGCAGTTCTGCACCGGCAAGCGCAAGGCCGTGGCCGGGCGCGTCGACACCCGGCCCGAGGAATTCAGCGTGATCTCACCCGTGGTTTTCGGCATGCCCTTGCCTGACTCGGACGACCTGCGCATCTCCAAGGATAAAAAATCGCTGATCGTCAAGAAGAAAGGCTGGACCTGGACATTCACGCCGGGCATGGTTCCCCCTAAATAAAACAAATCGGGGCCTATTCTTACTTTTACCTTTTACCTTTTACCTTTTTACTTATTCATATGATGGGTTATAGTCTGGGCTAACGGTTAGCAGCCGAAGGTGCGCGGCGGCGTGGCGGAGATCGCCTCCTGGAAACTGAGCGTTCCGTCCAGGACCATTTTCATGGCGGTCTCGCGCAGGCTGACCAGCCCGTCCTCCCGCGCCTGGCGGAACAAGGCGCAGGGCGGGACCTCAATGGCGAGCAGCCGGCGCATGGCCGGCGAGATGGGCAGCACTTCGTAGATCCCGGTCCGCTTCATTATCCCCGAGCCCTTGCACTCTTCGCAGCCTTTCCCGCTTGCGAAGGTCAGCACCGACCCCGTGCGCTCCAGGCGCAGCCCGTTGCGCACCAGGGCCGAGACCGGCATCTCGACCGCGGTCTTGCAGGAGGGGCAGAGCAGCCTGACCTGCCGTCCCGAACAGACCAGGCTCAGGTTTTCGGCAAGCAGCGCCCGGTAGCGCCGCATCAGGTCCAGGTCGGTCTTTGGGAAGTGTTCCGCCCCGCCAAGTTCGTGAAGACGCTGCAAGCAAAAGAGCACCTCGTTCAGGTGGGTGGCGGCGATCACCAGCCGGTCGCGGGCGACCGTCAGCGATGCTTCGAACTCTTCGAAGCAACGGATTTCCTGAACCAGCAGCACCCGCGGGTCGTCCTCCAGGGCGTTGGGAAATTCCGGGTGATAATCAACGTAACTTTTCAGATGGATCTGCCGGGCGCCGGGCAGGCGGAACTTGCGCGGCCGCTCGATGGCGGTAGCGCTGTCGCCCCGGCGCAGGCGGCGCATGACCGAGGAGTAGCAGACGATCGACTTGCCGCTGTGCGTGAGGCCGGTGAGGAGCACCATGCCTTTGGGGGCGTCGACCGCCTGTTTCAGGGAGCGCAGGTCGGCGGCGGCGAAGCCGAGCTTGTCCAGGTCGAGGTCAAAGGTTTTTTCCCGGGTGCTGAAGCTGAACTGGAAGATGAAGCCGTGGATGCCGGGAACGGCGCTGACCCACAGATCGTACCACTTGCCGTCGGGATAGCTGAGCAGCAACAGTCCGTCGAAGGGAAAACGCCAATCCATTTCGGGGGCGGGGATCCCGCACCATAAGTGGACGACCGCGAGAGAGAACTCCCTGTGCAGCGCGGCCGGGAAGCGCATGATCTCTTGCCATTTCCCCTTGTATTTGCCGCGCATCCGCGTATATTCATCGAACGGCTCGACCGAGAAACTCCCGCAGGGGGACTCCAGCATCTTGAGCACGACCTCCTTGACCTGGCGCAGGCCGGGGCCGTCGTTCCCGTCGTTCTCCCGCAGCGACGCCACGGGCAGGGTCGCGAAGTTCCCACCCAGGAACTCCAGGTCGGAGGCAACGTTCTCGGAATATTCGCTCGGCTTTCCCATGGCACCCCGAATTCTATGCCCCGGTGGCATTTAATTCAAATCCCCCCCCTTTCCACTCTGCCTCGGGCGTCATTTCCCTCACCCAAGGGTCTTTTTTCAGGGCCAGGTCCCTGATCAAGGCCGCGGAGACTTTATATTCCTCATCCAGCGGCCTGGCCAGGTAATTCAGGCATTGGGTGAAAAATCCCAGCTCGCGGAACAGCTCGGCCTTGAGCAGCCGCTCCTCGTCGCTTTGCTCGTCCAGGATGCAGATCAGCTCTTTCATGTTCTTGATCTCGGTATACGACAGCGGTTCCAGCGGCCTTTTCCTGTTCTTCCTGAACCTCTGCGGACCGTGCTCGGAAGTCCGCCGGCGGTCGTTCCCCGCCCGCCACGCTCGCAGGCGCAGGTAGGATTCCCTTTGATCGTTCTCGATCTTCTCTTTCAGCAAGCGGAAGTAGTCGTTCATGTTCGGCATTTTGTATAGCCGGGTGATGTGGAGATCGATGTCGGGGTTCTTGACCGGGACGAAGCCCTCGAAATGATTCATGCCCTTGTCCCCCACCTCTTCCAGCTCCTCCAGCCACACCAATGCCTTGCAGAACGGGCATTTGACCAGTTCGGGCTGGGCGGGCAGCATGTCGGCAAAATACTCGCCGTCGGTCCAGAACACGGCCCCGCACGTGTTTCCCGAAATCAACGTCTCTTCCTCGATCAGTTGTTGGCAAGCGGAACATTTCTTGATCAACGTGGGCCCAGGCATCATGGGGCACCTCCTTTATACAGCCAATATAAATGCCCCCCTATGACAAATGATGTCATGGGCAAAAAATTCTGATTACAATATTACAAGCACCGTGCCTCAAGCTCCGCGTCGGGTTGCAGGCAGCGCTTTCGCACCAGGTGCGCCAGCAGGAACATGAAGATGTCGCTGCGCCGCACCCGGCGTATGTCGTTGCCGTGCACCTCGAACCAGAAGCGGGCGAGCTGCTCCACGGCGGCGCACAAGGCGGCGATGGCGGCCGGGGTATCGTCGCCGCCCCGGGCCAGCATGATCTTGAGCAGGCGGTTGATCATCAGTATCCGCTCCTCGCTGTCGTCGCCGCCGGCCCGGGGCAGACCCTTGGCATTCGTCTCCTGGAGCACGGCGTTCCTGACGTCGGGCTCCAGCAGCTGGTCGACTTCGCAGGCCACGAAAGAGCGGAGCTGCTCGGCGGGATCGATCAGGTCGCCCCGCACCTCGTCCGCGGACGGGATATGGCTCAGGAAGGAGAGCAGGTACTGGATGATGCAGCGCGCCCTCTCGATGCGTTCGCGCCGGCGGAAGTAGCACAGCAAATTCTCGGGAGGCATCGCCTGCGTCATGCGCTCGGCCAGGGAGTAATTGGGATCGGCCTCCAGGATCTTGAGCAGGTACTCGGCTTCCAGGCGCAGCCATTCGAGCTTGGCCGGGTCGCTGAAATTGTCGGGAGCGAACAGCTGGTCGATCTTCATGGCAGCCGGCCGCACGCGCCGGAGAACCATGCCGGCCCCGGCAGGCGCCTCGGGGTCACCTTGCTGTCCTTTTCAGTCGACAAAAATATCGAGCGCATCCTGCCCCTCTCTCTTTCTCTCCGGATCGCGTTTGAACGCGAACAATTGCCAGAACTATGCATCGCTCCCCGGGTCCAGGCAATCGGGGATTCCCCTAGGGTCAGGTTCTGAATCCCTTAAAGGATAGGGGTTGAAGCTGTTGCTTTATTTGCCGTCCTGCAGTTTTTTTGCCATGGTGGCGAATTCGGTGGGCACGAGAATGATCAGGCTGTTCTGCTCGGCGCCGATCTCCTGCCAGGTCTGCAACTGCCTCAACATCAGCGCGTTGGGAGACTCGGCCATCTTTTTGGCGGCATCGGTGAACATCTTGCTCGCTTCCTCTTCGGCCGAAGCCTTGACCAGGCGCGAGCGCTTCTCGCGCACCGCCTCGGATTCCTTGGCCATGGCGCGCTTCATGTTGTCGGGCAACTCGATATTCTTGATCTCGACGCTGATGATGTTGATGCCCCACTCGTCGGTCGGCCCCTGCAATGCCACCAGTACTTCCTTGCCGATCTGGTCTTTGTTGGACAGGAGCGTATCCAGGTCATATTTGCCCAAAATATCCCTGAGCTTGGATTGGGCCAGCAGGGTGGAGGCCATGCTGAAATTCTCGACCGCGATGATCGACTTGGGCGCGTCGAAGATCTTGTAATAGACCACGGCGTCGATCTTGACCGGCACCGAATCCTTGGTCATGATCTCCTGGGGAATGACATCCATGGTGCGGATGCGCATATCGACGAATTTCACGTATTCCAAGACCGGAATGATGATGTTCAACCCGGGCCTGATCTGCCTGACATATTTTCCCAGGCGGAAAACCACGCCGCTCTGCCACTGCGACACGATCCTGAGCCCGAACATGGCAATAATCGCGGCAATAATCGCCAAAGGCGTCAGCAAACCGAACATGAGCACCTCCTTGTTTTTACAACCACCGGTAACACGACAGGATGATCATGGCGCCGCCACGCCGATGTCTCGCGCAGCATCCGGCGCCGCGATCTCCATCATGGGATTTTAAGGAACTGTTATCGAAATAGCAAGGGAAGCGGGAGAACCGGGACGACCAGGATCAGAAGCGGAAGAAGAGCCCCGCCCGGACCCCGGGGCCGCCCAGGTCGAGGGTGAAGGGAGCGCCCGCTGCCGGCACGCCGTCGGGCCAAACTTCCGGGCGGGAATAGAATTCGTCGCTTTTCCGCCACCGCCCCTCCCTCGTTTCCGTGACGCTGGACAGGATCTCGAGGCTTTTTTGGTCCCGGACCGTATCGGAGGCGAAGCTCTCCCCGGTCACGCGGGTCACCCGGGACAGGAGATAGGCCACTTCGACAAAGCCGCCCAGCCCGCGCCAGACGGCGACTTCCAGCTTGAACCCCCCCTCGAGGGCCGGGGTGTTGCCCCGCCCCTCCATGGCCAGCTCATGCGTTCCAACTTTCCCCAGCAGGCCGTCATGAACCCTTTTGAGTGAAGCAAAATGGCATTCGACGAACATCCAGCCGGCATGGACGAACTCCGCCACGCGAATGCCGCGGCCCATCCACTGGCTCGCCTGCGCCCCGACGTGGGGGAAGAGCGTTTTCACCCCCAGGCGGTAGTCGGGGAACTCGCTGATCACGGAGAACCGCTCGGGAAGCTGGTTGGAAGCCGTATTGCGATTGAAGAAGTCGTGGGTGAGGGAATACGCCAAGTCCAGCCGGCGCTCGGACCAGCTCATGCCCGCGGCCAGGGAGAGCCAACGGTTCAGGGAGAAGCGCAGGCGGGCCGTCAGCGGCCGCAGTCCGCCAAGGGGCCGTAGCTTTCCAGCGGGCCGGCCGTTCACGTTGGATACGGTCAGGCCGGAGCCGACGTAGGTATAATAGTAATTTTGGGGCAGTTCACGGCTGTCATTGAGGTCGCCATAGACGAAGCGGTTCAGATCGTCCGGCTTGTTGGCGAAGGTGCCGGCGCTGAACTCGACCCGCCAGGTCTCCAACGGACCCGAGTCCGCGGTCAAGCCCAACTCCGGCTCTGCGTCGCTGGCGGCGCCCTCCGCCTCGGGCAGGCGCTCCAGCTTGATACGCAGGGTCATCGACTGGTCGGCGGAGAGCCGGATGCCGGCGGCCACGTAGGAGCGGTATCCCTTGAGATCGAAGCTGACCTGGTAAATGCCCGGAGTCAGGCCGGGGAAGTTGAACGCCCCCTTGACGCCGCTGGTAAACACCATGGTGGTGGCGTTGTTGCCCACGTTGACCGCCGTCACCTCGACAAGGCCCAGGAACTTCCCCTGTTCGTTTTGAACGCTGCCCGAGATGCGGGCGCTCGTCGCCTGGCCGGGAAGCAGGCCGCCGGCGACAAAAGCCAGGGCAAAGAAAAGGACGGATCTGCGCAACACCTTGGTCACTGTTCCCCCTCGCCGGGCCCGATAGGATTTGTTACCTGCATGCCCAGGGCCATCACTTTTTTTAGCAAAAATTATCGTAGCATGGCGGCGTTCTTTGTTCAAATCGTAAAACTGAGAAAATTTATGGGGTTCGGCTCCGGGTTTCGGGGTTTAATGCCCGCGCCCCGCAGCTAATCCTTCGCGTAAAACTGCAGGGTTTTGGCGGCGTTGAGGTAATGGGGGACCACGGAGCCGTACACGCGCTCATCCGCGGTCAGGATCAGGATGAAAACCTTGTTCGCCCGGTAGGTAAGGAACTGCCGCTGCCGGATCGTGGCTCCCGCGTACGCGTACCCGGAATCCAGCTCCCGCCCCGTGAGCTTGCCGGCCGTGGTCCAGGTATCGTTGCGGATGCGGCCCTTGAGGCTGCCGGTGATCTGGTCGATGAGCTGCTGGGCGACCAGGTTGATCGCTTCCTTGCTTTTAGAATCGCCGGCCCCGGTGACGGGAACGACCTGGACGTTCAGGCTGGACACGGGGGTGTTGTCGGCGTTGGCCAGGAACATGCAGGCCACGTTGGCTGTCCCCTTTTCCCCTGCCACCCAGCCGGCCGGGTATTGCATGGAAAAACCGTGATCCGGGCTGGAGAATGTCCGGTAGGCGGGAGATGGCGGCGCCGCCGCCTTGGCCGCCGCCACGGTGAAGCCGATGCTGCCAAGATCCTTGCGGTTCAACTGGAAAACAGCCTTGTAGCGGCCGATGAACCAGCCGGAGGCGGGAGGCGTGATCTTGAGCGAGAGATAGCCGGTGCCGTAGACATCGGGGAATTCCCTGACGGCGATCTGCTGCAACTGGCCGTCCTGCAGGAAATAGGCCGTGATCTTGACCTGCGTCCCCTGCGGGGCGTCTGCAAGCTTGACCGTCAGGTAGATCGGCTTGGCCTCGGGGCCGAAAGTTTCGCTGACGCCGACGGGACTTTGCAGCTTGGGGTCCACGCCTCGAGACGCCCGCATCTCGCTGAGCCCGGCCGCGCTCTGCGCCGAAACCAGCGCCGCCGCTAAAAGACAGATCATGGCTGCTGCCGCGAACTTTTTCATTCGCTCACCTCCCAATGAATTTTCATTCCCTTCTCCGCCATTGGTATACACCAACGGTCCGGGGAATTCAAGGGTCCTTCAGGGCCGGCATTCTTAAAGGGATTTTCCGGAAATTCGGCCGATCATGCCGGCACCGTTAGCCGCTGATCGGCGAGATGTTCTTCCCGGTCACCGCTTTTGAATCGCCGGCAGCAGGAACCGAACCCCAGTGACCGGTTGACATTTTGGTCGCTTTTCTCCAGAATGGCATCCTGAGGAGTTAAAAATTATCCAAAGACACAAGGCTCATCCCGACCAGGCCGGGTTTTTCCGGCGCTTCCTGGCGTTCGCCATCGACTTCCTGGTCATCATGCTGATCTCGGTCGTTGTCTATTTTTCAATTTCCGAGATCAGCGCCATACGCCGCGGCGAAAAGGGGGATCTTTCCCGCATGCTCGAGGCGATAAAAAAAGGCGACCCGGTGGTCATCGGCCTGAATAAACATCGCCCGGCCGCAGCGGAGAAAAAAAACGAACCGATCGATAAAACATATTATATCGGCGGCGAAAAATTCAATATCGTGTCCGAATTCATCGTCGGCTATATTTATTATATCCTTTGTTTCCGCTTCGGCGGGCGCACCGTGGGCAAGCGCCTGCTGGGACTGCGCGTCATTGACCTCGAAGGGCGGCGGCGCCTGGGCTGGTACCAGTCGCTGGAGCGCGCCCATGGCTATGCGGCCTCGGCCCTGCTGGCTTCCCTGGGTTTTTTGCAGGTGCTCTGGGACCACAAGGGCTTGACCATGCACGACCGCCTGGCCGGAACCACGGTGATCCGGCTGAAAAAAGCAGCGCGGCCGCGTTCTTGAAAATCCAGTCTTTTCATCCTGTGAAGTTTTTCCTTAAATCCCGGAAGCCCTTTTGTCCAGTTATTCCTTATTGCCCCGCCGCAGCATGACGATGCCGCCGCCCGAGATCAGCAGGATCATGCCG
>Ga0209262_10000391_pt1 | contig 20608 bp, 14 predicted proteins | sample Lowcelwee11metaG_FD_187171 | JGI IMG/M metagenome (GOLD analysis project Ga0209262, IMG submission 187171) | Freshwater pond sediment microbial communities from the University of Edinburgh, under environmental carbon perturbations - Low... | ecosystem: Environmental > Aquatic > Freshwater >...
ATCGGACTTGTTGATGTGGGCATAACGGAAGAAATACCTGAGGATGCGGATAATCTTGCTGATAATGCGCTGTTCAAAGCCCGTTACGTGCATGACAGAACCGGCATGAACGTGTTTGCAGACGATACCGGGCTGGAAGTTGATGCTCTTGACGGAGCGCCCGGAGTATTTTCGGCAAGATATGCCGGTGCAGGCAAAAGCCCTGATGACAATATCGTAAAACTGCTCAGGGAGATTGAAGGTGTGGAAGACCGCAAAGCGAGGTTCAGAACGGTGATTGCCCTTATATATGACAATAGTGAATACCTTTTCGAAGGAAAGGTGGAGGGCGGGATAATTCAGAAGAGGAGAGGAACAGGTGGGTTTGGATATGATCCTGTTTTCGTAGCAGAAGGATATGATCTGACCTTTGCAGAGATACCGTTATCCGAAAAAAACAAGATCTCTCATCGTGCCCGGGCTATGAAGAAACTGCTTGCTTTCCTTGCTCAACAGCCTGTCTGACAATAAAACCGGCATAGGTCCGGTTAAAGAAATATGAAGCGATTATTAACAGGATTACTGCTCTTTTTCATGACATTCCTGCTTGGCGCGCAGGGAACTGTCGGCTCATGGCAGGATCATCTCTCATACAGCACTTCACATTACCTGGCTGGTGGCGGCGATAATATCTATTCTTCAGCCGGCGCCTCACTCCTGGTACATGACATCCTTTCAGCGACTGTATCATCCCTCTCAAGAATCACGGGTCTGAATGAATCACTTATTGGCGCAGTGGAATGGTGCGAAGAGGAACAAACACTTATCATCGTCTACCGGAATACGGGAGTCGATCTTGTAAGGAAAGGCGTTATTACAAACATCCCTGATATTAAGAACAAGTACATCCCCGGACTAAAGGAGATCTACAGCGTAAGTGTCACCGGAGACCGTGCCCTGCTGGCGGGAAGCTTCGGGATTGTAGTAATCAACGTAGCGGGCAGGTACGTGGCTGACACCTGGAGGCCGGGCCCCGACGGTGAAAACAACGAAGTCTATGAGACAGCCATTATCAACAACCAGGTATATGCAGCTACGGCCAGAGGTGTTTATTTTGCACCTCTGAACAAAACAGGCCTGTCATATTTCGACAACTGGGAGTTGCTGGGGGAACTCCCTTCCCCGGATGCAAAATATGACAGAATTGCTGCCACCGGATCCGTACTCTTCATCAGCAAACCAGGAACATCGTCCGATCCCGATTCGCTGTTCCGCGTCATACCAGGAGAGAACCCCGCAATGATCTACACAGCTCCCGGAGGATCAATGAGATCAATTGACGCTGCAAATAACAGTGTATGCGTTGCAATGCCGTCTTCGATAAAAATGTTCTCCCCTGACGGAGCGGAAATAAGGGAAATAACCGGTTACGGCTGGGCTTCGGCAAATCCTGTACAAACCATTTTTTACCGGGAAAGACTCTGGATAGCTGATGCTTCTGCAGGGTTAGTATCAACAGCCGACTACAGCAAATTCACCAATTATACCATTCCGGGCCCCTATACAAATAATGTGGCAGACATCCATTTTGCTGTTGACAGATGTTTTATCACGGGCGGTACTGTTGACAATGCCTGGGGTAACGTCTACCGTCCGTTCCAGGTTTTTGTTAACAGTGGTAAGATCTGGAACAGCCATATCCTTTACGGATCTGCTGACAGGGATGCAATGAGGGTGGTGGCAGATCCTGCTGATAACGGTCATTTCTTTGTGTCATCATGGGGAAATGGCATATATGAGTTCAGGGAGGGAGAAAGTACAATTAATTATAACCAGTATAACTCACCTCTTTCAAGTATAAACCCCGGAGAAAACTACACCCGTATCTGCGGGCTGGCATTTGACCGATCGGGTAACCTGTGGATGACACAGTCGGGCGTACCGGGCAACCTCAAGGCGCTTAAGAAGGACGGAAGCTGGATATCAGCTTCGGTAAACCTGAACGTACCGGTCGTGGGCGATATCCTCATCAGCGGAAATGACCATATATGGGCACTGCTTCCCCGCGGTCACGGACTTCTGGTTTATGACCTTGCCGGTACTCCGGAGAACGTCTCAGATGACAGGTATGTCAGGCTCCAGGTTGAAGACGCTGAAGGTCATGTTATGAATAATGTGTTTTCCATCACGGAAGACAGGGATGGCAATATCTGGGTAGGAACAGACCAGGGCCCGGCAGTCTATTATAATCCCGGAAAAGTTTTTACCTCTGACCTGAAAGCTGCCAGGATCAAGATCCCGAGAAATGACGGATCGGGCCTCGCTGATTACCTCCTCGGAACTGAAACGATCACCACCATTGCTGTCGATGGTGCAAACCGGAAATGGTTCGGGACGATGAGTTCAGGGGCATATCTTATGTCTGATGACGGCAAGGAGGAGTTGTTGCATTTCAACAGCACCAATAGTCCGATGCTGTCTGACAATATGGTGAAAATAAGTTTAAACGGACTTTCGGGGGAAATCTGGTTTGGTACTACCGAAGGGATCATTTCATACCGTGGTGATGCCACCACCGGCAAGGATGATTACTCTGGCATGTACGTGTTTCCCAATCCGGTCAGGGAAGATTATGAGGGCCCGGTAACGGTAACCGGTCTTGTCGAGGGCTCATCAGTCAAGATTACAGATATTAGCGGCAATCTTGTCTTTGAGACTGTTTCACTGGGAGGCCAGGTCACATGGGATCTGCGCAATTACCGCTCGGCAAGGGTGACAACGGGCGTTTACCTGGTATTCTGCAGCAACGCTGACGGCAGCCTTACAGCAGTTACAAAACTGCTTGTGATAAGGTAATCAGTCCTCAGTAATGAGACTCTGAATTCGTTCAATCTGAAGTTGTTTATTGACTTCCCTGAGGCTGCGGGCTGTGGCGGTGAAATACTGATGCCCTGAAATGAATTTGACCTGGAGCTTATTCCAGTCGTTCAGCCTTGCAATCTTGTTCTGGGCTTTCATCTCCTCAAACAGTGTATTTGATACGGGAATAAAGTCGCTTCTGCCCAGGTAATCAAGATCAGAATCACATATTATTTCTTCAAGCAGGTTCGTAGGCTGGGGAGGCAGCTTTGTTGACATGATGATCTGACAGATCATGTCAATCTGCTTTTCGGTATACCCATAATCCGGAAGCATCTGTCGTGCCAGAAGCGTCCCCTCATACTCATGACCGTCATACGTAACCGTATGGCCGGCATCATGAAACAGACCTGCAGTCTTAAGTATCAGGATCTCCTCATCATTGCATCCTTCCGCCCATCCTATCAGCTCAACCTCAGTGACCACATCAACGGTATGCTTTACGTTATGATAGAACAGAAAATCAGGCAGTTCCTTTTCGAGCTTATCAAGAATAATCTCCTGAATATCGGTGAACTGTATCAATCCGAGCTTGATCCTGAATGCCTCGTTGGGTATAAATCCCTGTCCGTCCACAGATAACTCCGGCAGAAGACCTGTTACCTGGTACATCTGGATACTGCCGGTATATTTGACCGGCAGTTTGCCGAAATATTCACATTTGAAAAACTCCTTGACCAGCTCATAGGTCATAACTGATATCAGAATGGAATCCTTTTCTGAAACTGCTTCTATGCGGCTCGCAGTATTGACTGCCCTTCCCTTGATATCATATGAGACCTTGCTCTTTCCTGAAATAGTTGCGGTGACCGGACCTGTATGAATGCCTGTCTTAAGCCTCCAGATTTTTTCTTTTCCTCTCTTTCTTGTCTCATAAGTGTCAAGAAAATTCCTCATCTCAAGGGCCGCCATTACAACCTCAACAGGGTTGGTGATATTTTTTTCCGGTATCCCGCCGGCACACATGAACGTATCACCGATGGTCCTTATCTTTTCAACATGATATTTTTTAACTATTAAATCGAACTCATATAAAATCTCATCAAGTTCATCCATAAGCTGAGATGATTCCATGCCTTCAATAAGATTCGAGAATCCCTGAATATCGGCAAAAAGGACAGTGACCATGTTGAACCTCAACGACTTCTCTTCCTCTTCGGCTTTCTGACCTGCCGGCTTATTCTGTTCAAGGAGCAGCCTGTACTTTTCGTTTGAATCGAGGATCTTTTCCTTTTCCCGCTCAAGCTTCTTAACCTGCTCCTCAAGCTCCTTGTTCTGACGGGCAAGACGCGCCACGCGTTTGAGAAGCTGATCTTTTGTCCTTGAATCCATCGATATGAGTTGAAAAGTAAATATACAATTTTTTAACTCAGTCTGTGGCGGGCAAGGCTCTCTCCGGAAACTTTAATACATTTGGACAAGCTGCCTGAGGCCATGCTTGTAAAGACTGAAGCCATACTCCTCCATCATGTCCGTTATTCTGACAACTCGCTGATAGCGCAATTCTATTCCCGAGAGTACGGAAGGTTATCAGTGATGGTCAAAGGCATCTCTTCAAAAAAGCGAGGCTCTAAATTTTCTTACTTCCAGCCGCTGAATATTTTCAATGTTGAGCTCTATCGCTACGAGAACAAGGAGATAAGTAACCTGAAAGAGCTGAGCCTTTCCTTTATCCCAAAAAACATTCCCGGCGATATTCATCGCAGTTCCATTGCATTGTTCATCAGTGAGCTGCTGTACAGCGTTATAAGGGAAGAGGATGTTAACGTTAAACTATATGAGTTCATTGAATCATCCGTGATCTCTCTTGATGAGATGACGTCTGGTATCAGTAACTTTCATCTCTGGTTCCTTGTTGCTTTTACAGCTTATACGGGAATCGGCCCCACATCAACCTCACTCAGCGAGTGTTATTTTGACATGGTCAGCGGTCAGTTCACGCAGTCAGCACCGCCCCACGCCGATTTTCTGGAACCACACCATGCCGCAATCCTTAACCAGCTCCTGCAAATGCCGGCCGGCCGGCTGGGAGAACTGTCCATGTCGGGTGAAGAACGGGCAGATCTGGTTGAGAGGATTCTGAAGTATTACCGGTTTCATCTCCCGGGTATCAGGCAGATGCGTTCGCTGCAGGTCCTGAAGGAGATCTTCCGGTAAAATAAAGATGTCTTTACTTATCTTTGAAACAAATTACTTTCAATGCCATTTATTCCGTCTTTTATAAAGTGGATAAACACAAAGAGGATTAACCAGATAGACCTTTTCAGGAAATATCCGGCGGAAACCCAGCAGGAAGTCTTAATGAAGCTCCTTGCGCGGAGCAGGGACACTTTATGGGGAAGGGAGCACGGGTATTCATCGGTCTCAGGTTATGAGCAGTTCCGCAACAACGTCCCGCTGCAGACCTATGAAGAATTTATCCCCTTTGTCGAAAGGCTCAGGGCAGGTGAGAAAAATGTGCTGTGGCCCGGAGAGGTGAAGTGGTTTGCCAAATCTTCCGGCACTACAAGCGCTAAAAGCAAGTTCATCCCGGTTACCAGAGAATCCCTCGAGGAAACACATTACAGAGGCATGAAAGACTGCCTGGTGATATACACATCATTGAATCCCGGTACCAGGATATTCCTTGGCAAGGGCCTTACCCTGGGGGGCAGTCACCAGATTAACAACTTCAGCAACAACTCGCTGTACGGTGACCTGTCGGCTATACTGATCGAGAATGCACCGGCCTATGCTGACCTGATCCGTACTCCACCCGCACGGATTGCCCTGATCGGGGATTTCGAGGAGAAGATGAGAATGATAACCGAAAAGACTGTCGGACAAAATGTGACAAGTATTTCAGGAGTACCATCATGGAATCTTGTGCTGATAAGATACATCCTCCAGGTTACGGGTAAAGATAACCTGCATGAGGTATGGCCTGACCTGGAAGTTTTTTTTCACGGCGGCATCAGCTTCGACCCGTACAGGGAACAATACCGGCGTCTTCTTCCTGACCCGGAGATGCGTTACCTGGAAACATACAACGCTTCGGAAGGGTTCTTTGCCATCCAGGATGACCTGTCTGACAGCTCAATGCTCCTGATGCTCGATTATGGCATTTTTTATGAATTCATTCCTGTGGATGAGATTAATTCTGACAATCCCCGGACATTTACAATAGGAGAAGTGGAAAAAGGGGTGAATTATGCAATGGTCATATCGACTGACGGCGGATTATGGAGATACACCATCGGTGATACCGTTGAGTTTACCAGCCTCTTCCCGCATAAGATAAAGATAACCGGACGGACAAAACATTTCATTAACGCCTTCGGCGAAGAGGTCATAATTGACAATGCCGAAAAAGCACTGGCAAATGCCTGCCGCGAAACAGGCGCACAAATCAGTGAATATACCGCAGGACCGGTATATATGTCAGACGTTTCGAAGGGATCACATGAGTGGATAATTGAATTTGGCAAAGAGCCTGAAAGCCTTGATAATTTCATTGAAATACTTGATGCTACCCTCCAGTCAGTAAACTCTGACTATGAGGCCAAAAGGTACAAGAATATTACACTTGCAAAACCGTTAGTGAGGATAGTTCCGGCCGGCACTTTTTATAAGTGGTTCAAGGAAAGAAACAAGCTTGGAGGACAGAATAAAATGCCAAGACTTTCAAACAACAGAGAGTATATTGAGAGTGTTCTGAAAACTGCCGGCATGTAAAATCTTTTTATTAACATGCTGCTCTTCTCCTTCCCTTTTTCCTATATTTAAACTCAGATTTAAACCGTGTTTTTATGCACATAGCAATCGCAGGCAATATCGGGTCAGGCAAGACAACACTGGCAGGACTCCTTTCTAAACATTACGGCTGGCAGGCTCAGTATGAGGACGTTGATAACCATCCATATCTTAATGACTTCTACGAGGATATGCAGAGATGGTCGTTTAATGTCCAGATATACTTTCTCAATTCGCGCTTCAGCCAGATACTTGAAATAAAAAAAGCAAAGAATACTATTGTGCAGGACCGCACTATATACGAAGACGCATATATTTTCGCCCCCAACCTTCATGCCATGGGGCTGATGTCAACGCGCGACTTTGAAAATTATTTTACCCTGTTCAAGCTGATGAGCTCGCTCGTCGAGCCTCCTGATCTGCTTCTCTACCTGAGGGCTTCTGTACCGACACTTGTCAACCAGATACAAAAGCGCGGAAGAGAATACGAAAGCTCCATCAGAATTGACTACCTGAAAAGGCTTAATGAGCGCTATGAGGCATGGATAGAAACATATAAGCTTGGAAGGCTCCTCATTCTCGAGGCTGACTATTACGACTTCCCTGAAAATAAGGAGCATCTCAGCGAGGTCATCGATAAGATCAACGCCGAGCTTCACGGTCTCTTCTGAATTTTAAGAAAAAACTATTAGGCAAAACCATCCATCGTGATGGTTTTTTTATCTAAATTTGGATATAATTAGTCGAGTCAATGTCTTGAATACTAAAATCAATCATGATCATGAAAAGGTTTCTTGTTTTTTCAGCTCTTTTTGCCTTTGGCCTGGCATCCGTTGCCCAGACCACTGCAGGCGTCACTGTGCCGGTTGATCCGGCATACCGTACTGGTAAGCTCGATAATGGCCTTACCTACTATATCAGGCATAACACCGAACCTGCCGGGAGAGCCAGTTATTATATCATTCAGAATGTCGGGGCAATACTGGAAAAAGACAGCCAGAACGGACTGGCACATTTTCTTGAACACATGGCATTCAACGGAACCAAACGCTTTCCTGACAAAGGAATCCTGAACACCCTTGAGAAACACGGTGTGGCCTTCGGCAGAAATATAAACGCCTATACGAGCTGGGACGAGACAGTCTATAATCTGAGCGACGTGCCTGTTGACAAGCCCGGTCTTGTGGATACATGTCTCATGATACTTGCCGACTGGTCTGATTACCTCACTCTCTCTGATGAGGAGATCAATAAGGAGAGAGGTGTGATTATCGAGGAGTGGCGTACAAGACGTGACGCCCAGTGGAGAATGATGAACCAGATCCTGCCGGTCTTCTTTGAAGGCTCCCAGTATGCAGTAAGAGATATCATTGGCGACACACTCGTGATCAAGACTTTCAGTCCTGACACATTACGGGATTTTTATCACCGCTGGTACCGTACCGACCTTCAGGCTATTGCTGTTGTCGGCGATATTGATGTTGACGCCGTTGAAAATAAAATCAAAAGTATTTTTTCTTCCATACCCAAAGTTGAAAATGCGATACCCCGGACAGAAAACCTTCTTGTTCCCAAGCCCGGTACAAAGTATCTTCTGGTTACTGACCCCGAAGCATCAGAAACAGCAGTGAACCTGATGATTTTAGACCGTGAACCTGACAGGAGGGCCAGGGATGAAAAATACATTCGTGACGGATTTGTAGTTGACCTGATGAACGCGATGATGCGCAACCGTTTCAGCGAGATTGTGCAGAAAGGCACTCCTCCGTTTGTCTCTGGATCACTGAGCTACAGCCCGTTTATTGCCCGTGATTATAATGCCCTTGCTCTGACTGCCTCAGTACGTGAAAATGAAGAGAGTAAAGCACTGGAGGCAGCACTGACCGAGTTTGAAAGAGCCCGCCGGTATGGTTTCACTGATGGTGAGCTTACCAGGGCTAAAGCAACCATGCTTTCCAACTTCGAGAACAGGTACAAACAGAAAGACAAGATCAGTAATGATGCATGGGCTGAAGAGATAATGGGAAATTTCCTCACAGGTGAACCTGTTCCATCTCTGGACGTGCAATATGACTATTATAAACAGGTACTTCCCACTATCACAAAGGAAGAGGTCTCTGCCAGGCTGAAGGGCCTTGCTGTTGATGGGAACAGCTTCTTGCTTATTGAGGGACCTGACGATAAGCAGCATCTTACTGAAGCAGAAGCCTTTGATATTGTCAAAAAAGTTAAAGGTGCAGAGATTGGTCCCTATGAAGATATTACCGGAGGTCCTGACCTGATAAGTGAAGCCCTCAGCGGTGCAGCCGTTGTCAAAACCGTCCCTCTGCCGCAGTTCAGAGCCACGGAATGGACACTGGCAAACGGTGCCAGAGTTGTCTTCAGACATGCCGAATTTGAAAAAGATAACGTGACATTATCTGGTTACGCATTCGGTGGTTCATCTCTCTATGCTGACTCACTGGTGCCGTCACTCACGCTGTTCCCGCAGGTAATTTCAATGTACGGCGCAGGTAAATTTGACAATGTTACCCTTACAAAAATGCTCGCCGGTAAAAAAGCATCCGTTTCCCTTGGCCTCCAGGAGACAATGCAGACGATCGCAGGCTCCTCCACTCCAAAGGATTTTGAGACAATGATGCAGCTGCTCTACCTGCGTTTCGCACAGCCAAACTACAACAGGGAGGCTTTTGATGCAATTGTCGGGCGTTATATCGCAGTAGTGACCGCCATGCAGAAAAACCCCAATAAGATAATGTCGGACAGCCTCAGCCTGAATATGACCAGCTACAGTCCGCGCACATTCATCATGACAACAGAATCGATGAAAAAGATCAGGTATGAAGATGTAAATTACATTTACGGGACAGCATTTGATGATGCTTCTGATTTTACTTTCTTCATAACCGGTAATATCGAAGAATCAGTTGCACGTGATATGGCTGTGAAATATATAGGTTCACTGCCCTCGAAACAAGTTAATAAAACCTGGAAAGACCTCGGTATAAGACAACCCGGCGGTACTGTCAGAAAAGAAATACCGGTGCCTCTTGCAGTACCAAAGGCAACCGTGATCATGAGCTATACGAATGAAGAAAAATACAAGCCAGCCAACTATATTTCAAAGATGGTACTGAAAGGCATCCTCGACCTTGTCTATACCGAAAAGGTGCGCGAAGATGAAGGCGGAACTTATGGAGTAAGTGTTGAAGCAAACTCGGAAATGAGACCCGTTGAAAAAGCAAACCTTTTCATTGCCTTCGAGTGTGATCCGGAGCGAGCCTCAGAACTGAAGGCAATTATTTACAGGGAACTGCAGGAAATTGCCGTGAACGGACCCACTCAGGTCAACCTTGACAAAACTGTCAGTAACCTGTTGAAAAACCGCGAGGAAAATAAGCAACATAACAGTTACTGGGCCAATACTATACGTAACTATTATCTGAACGGCATTGACGGCGACGCTGACAAAAACTTTACCAATATCCTTAATGGCCTTGCTGTAAAGGATGTAAAGAAAATGGTTAAAAAGTACCTGAAAAAAGCCGACCTTCTTGAAATGGTCTTTGTACCAGAGAAGAAGTAGCTCTGAATAATGATGAGAGACCACCAATCGTGGTCTCTCTCATTTTTTATAACTTGCAGCACCTGACAGTAAACTAAACCGCACAGGTGGACCGTACATACTTAAATATTTTTGATCATATTGAGCTGCCGGTAAATAATCCCGTGCTCATTTTTGCCATTATTCTCTTCATTATACTTATCTCCCCGGTGGTCCTGAAAAAATTCAGGGTACCCGGCATACTGGGTCTGATAGTATCTGGTATCATCATCGGACCCAACGGATTGAACATCATCAGTGACAGCCAGGCCATCAAACTGTTTGCCACGATAGGGATACTGTTCCTGATGTTCATTGCAGGACTGGACCTTGATCAGCAGCAGTTCAGCCGTACAAGAAATAAAAGCCTGCTCTTCGGGCTCCTGACATATACTGTGCCTTTCTCCATTGGTCTTCCTGTTTGTTATTACCTGCTCGACTTCAACCTCATCACCAGCCTGATGATTTCAAATATGTTTGCCACCCACACAATGGTATCATATCCTATTGTAACAAGGCTGGGCCTGTCACGGAATGAAGCCGTCGCAGTTGCCACCGGAGGAACTGTCATTACCGATACCCTGGTTCTTTTTGTGCTGGCAATCATTGCTGGAACTGCTACCGGTGGAAGTGGAATTCATCTTTACGTGACCCTGGTTTTATCATTTATTCTGTTCCTCCTGTTCATGGTTTATGTCGTCCCTCCGGTATCCAGGTGGGCATTCAGACGACTTGAGGATGATAATTATTCACAGTTCATTTATGTTGCCCTTGTTGTCTTCATTTGTGCAGTTCTAGCCGAAGCCGCCGGACTCGAGCCTATTATCGGAGCTTTTGCCGCAGGCTTTATTCTTAACAGCATTATACCTGCACAGTCCATCCTGCGTAACAGGATAGACTTTACAGGCAACGCACTATTCATTCCTTTCTTTCTTATCAGCGTCGGCATGGTTGTCGATCTGAGAGTAGTCGTGGCAGGTCCTGTACCGCTTATAATCGCGGCCACCCTGACTGCTGTGGCCCTGGCAGGAAAGTGGGCCGCTGCAGAGATCACATCGCGGCTTTTACATTTCTCGCGCGATCAGCGGCATCTGCTCTTCGGACTCACCAGCTCCCATGCTGCAGCGATACTGGCAGTTATTATGGTAGGGTACCGGATAGGGATTATTGATGATAATGTAATGAACGGGACCATCATCCTTATCCTGGTTACATGTTTTGTTTCTTCCCTGGTGACCGAAGCAGCAGGCAGAAAGATAGCCCTTGGCGGAAAACAGGATTCATTGATGAGCAGCGAGGCGGACCATGAAACAATTATCATCTCGCTCTCAAATCCGCAGAACATGGAAAGACTTATTGACCTCGCCCTAACACTCAAGAAGAAAAACCATAATAACCTCATGTACGGCGTGTGCGTGGTCGATGATGATGAAGATGCCGCGAAAAAACTCTCCATGGCCAGATCAACGCTTGAACAAGCCGGATCAAGAGCTCTTGCAGCCGGCAGGAAAATTGAGCCTATTGCCACAATAGACAGTAATGTTGCCTCCGGGATAAAAAGGGTGGCAAGGGAAAAGAGCGCCACAGATATTATTATCGGCACCCCGGGAAAATCAAACCTTGCTGACATACTGTTCGGCAGGCCCCTGGAACAGCTGACAACAAACTCAACCCAGACAATTTTTATTTACAATGCCATTAATCCCATCAACCTCTATAAGAATGTCGCCCTTTTTCTGCCGCCCAATGCCGAAAAGGAAGCAAAGTTCAGGTCAATTATAGATAAGGTGATCAGAATAGCTGAAGGCAATTCAATACCACTTAACAGCTATTCGTACGGAAAAACATATATGGCTATCGATCAGCATATTAAAAAGACAAAAAGCCTCGTGCTCCATAATTTTGTTGCGATCACACAGGGGAGGGAAATAACCGATACCAGGCCCCTGTCAGGAGACGATGACCTGCTGGTTATTTTTTCGCCGCAAAGGGGCAGTATATCATGGGATCAGTCCTATGATGCGTTTATTAAAAAGACCCTTAGGGCTACGGTTGATATCGGTTATCTGATCATAAATCCCGGCATTGTAAGCTGAACATCAGTATCCGGTATGGTGAGTTGGCTGGCCGGTAAATCAATTTTAGCCTGCTTAATTCGAAAAATAATTTTAACTTGGTGGGTATTAGTCTTTAAGGGAATAACCATACTCCTGAAATGAAAAGAAAAATAATCCTGTCCCTGACCCTTCTGATCATGGTGATCTCCTGCGAAGGTCCCGAAACAACCGTTATTAACTTCGTCAGAAGCGATGGTTCTGTCATGAGAAAGGCAGAGCTGAAGAACACCACGGATGAGCTTAATCTGAGTGATTTCAGTGTGCCTGTTGACAGCACCTGGAAACTGCGCGATTCAATCGACATCTCTGATAAAGGAGATACGACATGGTTCCTGCTGGCTGAGAAATTGTTCAAATCGGCCGATGAAATCAATGAAGCGTACCTGGCCGATACAGGGAAAAACAGTAATGTAAAGCGTATCGCAGCGTATCAGCATAGTTTCAGATGGTTCACCTCTGAATTGCGCTTCACCGAAAAGTGCGGAAAAAGTCTTACCCATGGTTACCCGCCTGAGAGCTTCCTGACATCTGAAGAAATTGAGTTCAATAAACTGCCTTCATTCATAAGGAAAGAAAAGCTTACAGGTGCTGACAGCCTGAAATTCAAAATCCTGAATGACAGTCTGGATACCCACACTGAAATCTGGCTCATCAGATCGGTCGTTTCAGAATGGATCGGAGACGTGAGCTCATTATGTGTCGCCGCCGGAAAAGACACTCTGCTCGCCGAAACACTCAGATCACATGCTTTGAAATTTGACAACGGCTCCCTTGCCGGTGATGGATTCGATAGAACCTGTTCGGAAATTCTCGGAGACAGCATATTTCAAAAAGTCAAACCCGAGCTTGACAGCGCAATGAAGATTACCGAAAAGAAATTCGACCGGTCACTTTCTTTTGACAGCTATACAATGATGACCGTTTTACCCTTGAAAGTCAGGTCATCCAACGGCTATATAATGCCAGGAGGTGAAATTGCCTGGCCCGTGAACGGCGATCTCTTCCTGACAGACGATTATGTCATGTGGGCAGAGTCAAGGGAAGTGAATTACTGGGCGATATTCCTTACTGCCCTGGTGCTGGTGACGGTGCCTCTTGAAATCAGAAAACACACCAGGAAACGTAAAGACAAAACCTGACAACAAGTCAATACAGGCTTCTCTCAGCAATTATTACCGAACGGAAACTCTTCCAGAATATCCCAGTTCCTGCCGTTGTGCTTCAGAAGGAAAATGCTGTGAACATCGAATGAAGCGCTGAAATCTTCATCCTGAAATACAGGCCATGCTTCGCTGAATGCTTCCTTTGTAAGGTCTCTGGTCGCTATCGTAACATGAGGCTGCACCTCTTTTATTATCTCTCCCGGACTGAAATTAAGCTCCGTCAGAAGCACCTCTTTAAGGCGCATATGCAGCGCTTTCACTGTCTCAGTCTGAGTAATTTTAATGAAGATAACCCTCGGAACAAATGCACCGTAACCATTCAGATCAATGGCAAAAACCTTCTCCCGCAGAGCAAATCTCCGAAGTAATTCTGATATTTCAGCCTCATCTTCAGGGCTTCTTTTAAAAGGCATCTGAAGGGTAATATGTGCAGGCGACTTCAGAGCATGACCGGCGCCATACTCAGCCTTCATCCTCTCCTTGACTTTTCTTATCCTCTCCCTGAGCTCACTGTGAGGGATAATGGCAATGAAATAGAGATCTATTTTTGTCTGGTGAAAATCCTTCACTCCTCAATTATCTGACTGTTCCCCTTACGACAATACCTTAATACCAGGTATCCGGTTATTCCGGAAACCAGTGATCCTGCCAGTATTCCGATCTTTGCCGAATCCATCAGCGTTGCCGCATCAGCGAAAGCGAGATTTGCTATGAACATTGACATGGTAAACCCGACACCGGCAAGAACCGAGATACCGGCTATCTGACCGAAGGATACCCCCTCCGGGAGCTTGGCAAATTTTAGCTTCAGGCTGATAAATGAAAACGACATCACCCCGATGCTTTTACCGAGGAAAAGACTCAGTGCAAGAGCTGTGACCAGCGGTATGTCAGGCTGCATATCCGAACCGAACGCAACCCCTGCATTGAAAAAAGCAAACACCGGTATTATAAAATATGCCACCCAGTTTTGAAGGACATGCTCAAGATGTTGCAGAGGCGACTGCACACTTTCTGTCCATTCTTCAAGCTCATCAATTCTCTCCATCTGCAGGTGAGTCAGAATAGGCTTTTGCCCGGAACTGTGTTCTCCTAAACTGTCAGCTATCTCGCTTATCTTCCGGGAAAATGTCTTCACGTCAGTCCTTTGCCTCAATGGAACAGTAAATGCCAGAAGCACACCGGCAATGGTCGGATGAATGCCCGACTTGAGGAAAAGGTACCAGATTATTATTCCGCACAGCAAATGAAAATATTTCTGGAAATAGTTAAGGAAATTCATGCCTGCAAGTATTGCCAAAAGGATAGCCGCCCAGGCAAGCATTGTCCAGTCGATGGATGACCCATAAAAAAGAGCTATGACAATTACTGCCCCCAGGTCATCGATGATCGCAAAAGCTGCCAGAAATACCTTCAGCCCTACAGGAACACGGTTACCGAGCAGTTTAAGGATTGCAAGTGAGAAAGCTATGTCAGTTGCCATCGGTATACCCCATCCGGATGATGCCTCGGGATTTTTATTAAGTATCAGATATATCAGAATCGGGAAAACTATTCCGCCAACAGCCGCTATCAGTGGCAGCGCTGCCCTGGACGGTGAATTGAGCTCGCCAACCATCAGCTCCCTCTTGATCTCCAGTCCTATCATGAAGAAGAAAAGAGCCATCAAGCCGTCATTTATCCAGAGGATCAAAGGTTTGGTCAGGCTGAAACGGTTAATACCTATACCGACAGGGATCTCCCTGAGCTTTTCGTAAAAACCGCTCAGTTGCGAGTTTGCCATTATCAGCGCAATGATGGTTGCACCGAAAAGTAAAATACCTCCGAGGCTCTGTGCCCTGTCAAATTTCTGAAATGCTGAAAGAATGCTTTTCCTGATCATAGTTAATGCAATGCCCGGGATTAAATCAGATTCCGATTGTAATTAAATTGCATCCTGTCCCTGTGTACAAAGCTGCCACACACCATTGCAGGGGGTACTGTTATTCAAACCAGGTCTTTATATAAACCTCGCGGTCATGCTGCAGGTCTGTCGCCCTGTATGATACCGAGGAATCATTTTCAATATTGTATACCCAGTACCCTGAAACTATCCCGGGACTGTAAAATACTCTTCGCAGGTAGAGCCGGTCGCCTTCAGAAAATTCACATTTTTTCCCGTAAGCGGAAATCTTACCGTAGATATCTTCCATTGATGTCTTGATCCACAATATGTTGGGGCCATCATAGTTCTCAGGCCCGGTGTGACGGTATTCCTTGAAAACACCAACGTATTTCCTCGTTATGATCAGCTCATCTTCCTGAATTCCGGAAGAAGCCTTTTTTGAGGTGCTGCACGAAGCGGTCAAAACCAGTACAAGCAGAAATATTAGTTTTTTCATCAGGGCCCTTGTTATTCCGATATGATCAACTTACCCTTATAAGGGCGGATATGTCGCATAAAATTACAACTTTTTCCGACTGGATTTCTCAAATTCGTTTTTTTACTCATCTTTGTATACTTTAACCCAGAATTAACTATCATTATTTACCGGAATTATTTCATCGAGATTAACCCTCTTATGGAAAAAAAGGAATTCTGGACCATACCTAACCTGATCACCCTGTACAGGCTGCTCATGGTCCCGGTAATATTATATTTTGTCATCTCAGGCCGGGAGAAGTTGTTTGCCATTTTTCTTATTATTAACCTGCTTTCCGATATCGTTGACGGCTATATTGCCCGCAGGTTTAAACTGGAGACTGAGATCGGGGCAAGACTTGACTCTTTTGCGGATAATTTTAATTATGTGCTGGCATTTATGGGCTTCTTTATCTTTAAAATGGAGGACTTCAGGCCACACATCATCAGCTTAATAATATTCATCAGCATGCTGTTGCTGACAGTTATTGTTCCCCTTATAAAGTTCAGGAGGTTTCCCAGCTATCACCTCTATACAACAAAGATCGGAGGGTACATCCAGGGTGCCTTTTTTATATGCCTTTTTTCAATAGGCTTTATTACACCGTTTTATTACTTTATGATAGTATGGGGAATTCTGGGGGCTATTGAGTGCATTGCAATAGACCTGTTAATACCTGAGATGCGATCAAATGTCAAGGGTCTTTATTGGGTGCTGAAAGCAAGAAATGCAGAAAGGGAACAACAGAAATGATATTTCATTCCTCATTTGAATATATCGATCTGTGGCTGCCGCTTGTCGGTTTTCTCGTCGGGCTGATAGGTACCCTGATCGGCGGAGGCGGAGGCGGCTTTTTCTTTATCCCTATCCTTACGATATTGTTCGGAGTGCCTGCCCAGGTAGCTGTTGCGACTTCACTGGCAGCAACACTCCCAATCTGTATGGTCGGATCAATAGGACATTACCGTAATGATAATATTGATGTCCGCCTGGGGCTGATTATGGCAGGCGCCGGTATCTTGGGTGCCCTGGGAGGTGCTGGTTTTACAAGCCTTATTACCCATAAACAGTTGATAATCTGCTATGGTTCTTATGCCATAGTGATTGCATTGCTTATGATCAGAAGCATTTGGAATAAACAAAGGTGTGAGGCTAACGGGATCGAACAATCTGAAGATCCGAAATTTTTAAAAATAGCCAAAGGCACTTTTTTCGGCTTTCTGGCAGGGGTCATAACCGCTACTTTCGGGACAACCGGAGCCACACCGGCGCAGGCGGGATTGCTGGCAATGCGTAAACCGGTCAAAGTGGTGATCGGCACATCCCTGATGGTTGTCATGGCTAACACCACTTCTGCACTTGGAGCTCACTTCCTGGTAGGAAAGATTGATCTTACACTGGTTTTCTTCCTTACCGCCGGGACTATACTCGGGGCACTGGCCGGACCAAAACTGCTGAAGGGAGCGAAGCTGGAACGCATAGACGGCCCTATTCGCCTGTGGTACGCCCTGGGTATGATACTCTTCGGCATTATAATGATTATCAGCGCGTTTAAGGTAATACCTTACTTGGACAAATGATGAAAACAGTTTGGGTTATTTATACTGTCATCCTGGTCTATTATCTACTGGGAACAATTGGTATTTATTTCATCAACAGGAGAAAAGAACCGGAGGCTAAACGCAAAGCCTGGATAAAACACATCAACTACTTCATAATCACCAGCATCGTATTCTTCAGTATTGCTATTGACCCCATTGTTTTCCGGATACTGGCAGTACTGATTATTCTCGTTGGATTTGCCGAACTGTATAAACTGTTCAGGGAGTCTGGATATAACTTCAGGAATTTCTTCTGGCTCTCAATACTGGTACTGGCACTTTTCTCTGCCGGATTTTATTTTTTCAGCCGGATGGAGAAAGGCGTGATGCTGTTTGCTTTTCTTATACTTTGCATCTTTGACGGTTTCAGCCAGGTTTCAGGCCAGCTCTTTGGAAAAACAAAGCTGTTTCCGAAGATCAGTCCCAACAAGACGGTTGAAGGTCTGATCGGCGGGGCACTGATCGCCATCCTGAGTGCTTTCGTTTTTAAAAACCTCATCATCGCGCCTCAAATAAATGCAATATTATTTGCAGTGGTGGTAGTCATTTTCGCATTTGCCGGAGATACCGCAAAGTCGATTTACAAAAGGAAATATAACGTGAAGGACTTCAGCAACCTGATCCCCGGACACGGTGGTTTTCTGGACAGGTTCGACAGCCTGATTGCCGGGGGTACCGGAGTTGCACTTTTAGGACTGTTGCTTAATTTCTGAGCGGACTGATGAAAAAAATCTTCTTTATAGTAGTGTTCCTGAACCTGATTGTTTATGTCTGCGGACAGGACAACAACCTGACATTTCAGTTCAGCCGGATACTGTTCAGTGACATGGTTGACACCATTGAAAAAAAGGTCCCGGTTAAGATTTATTATTCAGATAAGTGGGTCGACAGCCTTTACCTTACCGTGAAGGCTGAGAACAGTACCGTTGACGGGGTGCTCAACAACGCACTCAGGCGTGAAGGCCTGTCATTTATTATCACTGACGACGATAAAGTCATTCTCTCAAAAGGATATTCAATCAAAACCGGATTTGGGAAGGAGTATTCGGAATACATCAGGAGGAATTATACTGCAGTAGCAACTGACGATTTTGTGAGACCTGTCACGAAAACCGAAGACCAGTCGATCAGTGATGAATATAAAATATTCAAGATCGGGCGAGCATCAGCAGCCAGATCACAGGAGAGAGTTAATTTGTCAGGAGTCGTGAGAGATGCTGCGGATGGGGCGGTTATCCCCAGCGTGGTCGTTTATGTCGATAAGCTTAAATCAGGAGCTGCGACAAACAGTGTCGGGTATTACTCAATTTCTTTGCCTCCCGGGCAGTATCGCGTTGATTACAGGATGATCGGGATGAAGCTTGCCAGCCGTAATATTATTATCTATTCAGACGGGTCGCTTGATGTTACACTGACCGAAAGCACTAATCAGATTGACGAAGTGATAATTTCCGCCAACCGCGAGAATAACGTAAAAAACACCCGGATAGGCATTGAAAAGATTAATGTTAAGATGCTGAAACAGATACCACTGGGCCTGGGTGAAGCTGATCTGCTGAAAAGCTCACTGATGCTTCCGGGTGTACAGACTGTCGGGGAGGCCTCTGGCGGATATAATGTCCGCGGGGGCAGCACGGACCAGAATCTTATTCTTCTGAATTATGCGCCAATACTCAATTCATCACATTTCTTTGGATTTTTCGGTGCATTTAACTCAGACCTGATAGCCGATGTAACGCTTTTTAAAAGCGGGATGCCGGCAAAATACGGAGGCAGGCTGTCATCAGTGATGGAAATTATACCCACTGAGGGAAATAAGGAAAAGATAAAAGTAAGCGGCGGAATAAGTCCTGTGACAGGCAGACTGATGATCGACGGTCCGATCATAAAAGACAAAGTATCATTCATTCTCGGAGCAAGAGCCACCTATTCCGACTGGCTCCTGGGCATGCTCAGCGACCCGATGCTGAGCCGAAGCACAGCAGGCTTCTATGATGTACAGGGAACAGTAAGCGCTGACCTGAATGAAAAGAACTCTCTTTCTCTTTCCGGATACATAAGCAACGACAGGTTTGACTATTACATGGCGAGCGGGTTTAAATACGGTAACACGGCGGCAACACTTAAATGGAAACACTCATTCGGCAGAAAACTGTCAGCACAGTTCTTTGCCATTATGAGCAACTATGACTATAAGCTCACTACAAAATCCGATTCAACAACTTATAATAACATGTATTATCACCTGAACCAAAAAATCATCAGGACCGATTTTACATACAACCCCGCTACAAATCACAGGCTTGAATTTGGAATTGATGCAACATCATATTCTCTCCTTCCCGGAAGGCAGGAACCCTTCGGGGACTATTCTGACGTTTTACCCAGGGAGCTGGAAAAAGAGCAGGCACTGGAGCCGTCACTTTACATTAGTGATGAGTATGAAATCACTCCCCGGTTGTCCGTTTCGGCCGGACTCAGGGGTACTTACTATCTGAACCAGGGCCCCCAGACAGAATACCGGTATTATAAGGATATGCCAAGAACAGTTGAAACCATAACTGATACTGTCACATACGGGAACGGTGAACTGGTTAAGACTTATCCCGGTCTTGAATTCAGGATCTCATCAAGGTTTTTGCTTTCACCCGGATCATCAATAAAGATTGGTGCACAAAGAGCATACCAGTACCTTCATATGATTTCCAACACCACTTCAATGTCGCCGGTTGATATCTGGAAGTTAAGTGACAGCTATATCAAACCGCAGAGAGGCGACCAGGTCTCTGCGGGCTATTACATGAACTTTGACAGGAAAGCCATCGAGACTTCCGTTGAAGGATATTATAAGATACTGAAAAACACTCTCGACTATAAAGGTGGCGCTGAATTACTGATGAATGATCACCTCGAAACAGACGTGCTGAACGGCAACGGAAAAGCCTACGGTGTGGAGGTGATGGTAAAGAAACAATCAGGCAGCGTAACGGGCTGGATAAGCTACACTTACTCAAGAGTATTTATGAAGGTCGACAGCCGGTTTGAAGAAGAAAGAGTTAACAGGGGTAACTATTTCCCTGCCAATTATGAC
>Ga0209262_10000392_pt1 | contig 20601 bp, 17 predicted proteins | sample Lowcelwee11metaG_FD_187171 | JGI IMG/M metagenome (GOLD analysis project Ga0209262, IMG submission 187171) | Freshwater pond sediment microbial communities from the University of Edinburgh, under environmental carbon perturbations - Low... | ecosystem: Environmental > Aquatic > Freshwater >...
TGAGCTCTCCTACCCTGCGCTCAGAGAAGAACGACATGGGCAGCCTGATCAGGTGATTGTACAGATGCTGACGGATTGAAGCAAGCGTCTTCTCGGTCACCATCACGAAGAGCCTCGTACGAAAGTATGAAAAGAGTGCCTGAGCTGTAAGGATGACGAGTAAAAGTATGCCTGTATGCCGAATTCGCCCGAGCATCTCCCCCTTGTTGGCTATGTCAACCATGTCGCCGAGGAGCTTGGGAAACAAAAGACTCGCACCTGTCGATACCAGAAGGCATGTGAGCCCAAGGGCAAAGAGCCAGCCATATGGCTTCAGGAACATGTACAGCTTCGAAAGCTCCCGCAAACCGCTACCGGCCTTTTTGTTTTTCCTGCCTGGCATTTTTACAGATACTAACACAAGGATGCAAATATAGGGCAAACTTCACCGTGTTGGAACGCAGGTGAAGAATTACCCTGTTACAGAAATGATGTAAGGCAGAATGATCTTCTACCGCTGGGATTTGTATTTTTTCATGATCTCCGATGTCCCCAGCATAAAATCGAGATACTGGGCACGATGGTATGGAAGTTCGTTGCTGGTGTTTTTCTTTGAGAGCTTACCCCTGAAACTTCCAATGGTGTCGTATCCCTTCGAGTCCATCCACTCCTCAAGTTCCCTGATCATTGCAGCGATGACCCCGATACCGTTTTTATAGAGAGCACTGACGACCTCAACGCTGTCCGCGCCGGCCAGGAGCATCTTTATCACGTCATGGCCATTAAGTATTCCCGAGTTGGTACAAACTGATGCATTCACATTCCCGTAAAGCAATCCTGCAAAGCGAAGAGGCAGCCTGTGGTCATCAGAAGAGCTGAGGTTATAAGGAAATACGTGCCGTTCTGTCTGTGTGTTTATATCGGGCTGGAACAGGCGGTTGAAAAGTACAAGGCCGTCAGCCTTCGCCTTGTCAAGGTTCGAGATTATCTTCAGCGGGTTTGTGTAGTACGGGCTCAGCTTGGCTGAAACCGGGATTTTGACCGCTGCCTTCACATCGCGGAGTATCTTAACCTGTTGCTTTTCAATATCAGCGTTTGCCTCATCCATTTTCTCGGGAAGTGTATAAAAGTTCAGTTCAATGCCATCCACCCCTGTCTGCTCAATCATTGTGGCGTATTCAACCCAGGTCTCGTCATTGACCGCATTCAGGCTGGCCAGAACGGGAATTGAAACCGCTTCCTTAGCCTTCCTTAAATTCATCAGATGTTCCAGTGGATCCTGAGAGACTGATTTTGAGTTTGGAAAGAGTGTGGTCATCTCAGCATTACGCTCTTCGTACTCGGTCCTGAGTTCATAAATCTCAAGATTTTCAAGATTGATCTGCTCCTCAAAAAGTGTTTTGTAAACGACAGCAGCAGCACCTTTCTCCTCCATCTCCTTCAGACTGTCAATGTTTGTGACCAGGTTACTGGCTCCAACGATAATGGGATTCTTCAGCTCAAGCCCCATATACCTTGTTTTTAAGTTTGCCATGGCATTTCTTTTTATAGGTTATTAATTATGTTCTGACCGGTCAATCGCCTGTAACTATATTACTTTTTCACAGGTCATTGCTGAAATCGTGTTTTATTAAAGTTAAACAATTCACCTTTATAAATGTTCATTAATTGATCCGGTGGGGATGAAACAATTATTACTCCGGAGATCTTAGTAATTTTGGTACCTCATAAGACAGATAATCAGGTATGGCGGGACAACAATATATTACTTTATTAAGAGGCATAAATGTCGGTGGAAACAACATCATTAAAATAACCGATTTAAAATCGTGCTTTGAGAGTATGGGCTTTACCGGCGTTTCGACATATATTCAAAGCGGCAATGTCATTTTCTTTTCCGGTGAGCGCGACAAGGCAAAGCTTTCCGTGAAAATAGAGAAGGCACTGTCTGAAAGATTCAACTACAGCTCACGGATAGTTCTGAAAACAAAGCAGGAGCTTGAGGCAATTGTTGCCGGAGCGCCGTTCGGTTTCGGGAAATTTCCCGGTGAATACAAATATGATGTGATGTTCCTCAGAGAAGGGCATTCCGCATCTGATCTTATGAAGCAAATCCCGTTAAAGGAAGGTGTCGATCAGGTCTGGAATGGAGCCGGAGTAATATATTTTTCACGGCTCGGCAGCAAGTCTTCACAAAGCAGAATGAGCAAAATCATCACCATGGCCTTTTACAGGGAGATAACCATTAGGAACTGGAACACGACAACGAAGCTTCTTAATTTTTCATAATCAGATTTTACATCATGGAGGAACACATCGTTAAGATTATCAAAACAGAACAATTAACGCACGACGTTAAAAGATTTCAGGTTGTCAAACCCAAAGGGTATTCTTTTATTCCCGGGCAGGCTACAGACGTTTCAGTAAATAAACCTGATTTCAAAAATAAAAAGAGACCTTTCACCTACACCGGTTTAAACACCGATCCATACCTTGAGTTTACAATTAAAATATATCCTTCACACAAAGGGGTTACCAGCGAACTGGACAAGCTTCATCCCGGCGATGAAATTATCATCCGCGATGTGTGGGGCGCCATTTCCTATAAGGGTGAAGGAGTTTTCATAGCCGGTGGTGCGGGAATTACTCCCTTTATTTCCATCTTCAGGGATCTGCGGACAAAGCATGAGATTGCCGGTAACACACTGATCTTTGCCAACAAAACAAAAGCCGACATAATTCTAGAGAACGAATTTAAAAAGCTGCCGGGACTGGAATTCATCAATATCCTGTCAGATGAACAGGCAGAAGGTTATTATCACGGGATGATCAGCGAGGAATTCCTTAAATCACATATAAGGAATTTTAACCGACGATTTTATGTATGCGGTCCGCCGCCCATGATGAATGCCGTGAAAGCCCAGCTGGCAAACCTCGGCGTCGGGAAAAATTCTATTGTCGTGGAATTCTAACATCCGGGGGATTCTTGTATTACCTTTATTACGGGGTATACCTGGTGATAAATGAAAAAGAGAATAATTGTAATCGGCGGAGGATTTGCAGGATTGCAGCTAATTAAGAACCTGAAGAAAGGAACATTCGATGTATTGCTTATTGACCGCCTTAATCATCACCAGTTTCAACCACTGTTCTACCAGGTAGCCACTTCGCAGATCGAGCCGACAAGTATTTCTTTTCCGTTCAGAAAAATATTTCAGAACCGGAAGGACATTTCTGTCAGGCTTGCTGAGGTATTATCGGTTGATCCGGAGAATAATACAATTCTGACGACAGCCGGCAGCTTCACCTATGATTACCTTGTCATTGCGACAGGTGCTAAAACTAATTTCTTTGGCAACGAGGCGATTATGAAGAATGCCCTTAGCCTGAAAACGACTTATGAGGCAATAACGATCCGGAATAAAATACTGGAAAATTTTGAGAATATCCTCAACTCAGGCAATGAGGCGGATGAGAGTTTGTTCAATATAGTGATTGTGGGAGGAGGGCCGACGGGGGTTGAATTATCAGGAGCATTCGCAGAAATCAGACGTGATATACTGCCAAAAGATTACCCCGGGATAGAGATATCGAGGATGAAAGTCATGCTGCTGGAAGGAGGGCCCCATACTTTGAATACGATGAGCGACCTGGCAAAAAGGAAGTCTGAGAAATATCTGAATGACCTTGGGGTGATCCTCAAAACAGGGGTCTTTGTCAGGAATTATGATGGTGACAAATTAATGCTGAGTAACGGTGAGGAAATCAGGAGTAAAAATGTAATCTGGGCTGCAGGCATAACCGGGAACATGATCAGGGGATTATCTCCGGAAGTAATTGCTGCAGGAAACCGCATCAGGGTCGACCGGATGAACAAGGTTCAGGGATGTAAAAATATATATGCTATTGGTGATATTGCCTTTATGGAAACACCCGCATATCCTAAAGGGCACCCGCAGGTAGCGAATGTGGCAATCAACCAGGGAAAAAACCTGGCGAAGAATTTAAGATCAGCTCAATCAGGCGGCAAACAGACTGAATTTGAATACAAAGACCTGGGCTCGATGGCTACTGTGGGAAGAAACAAGGCTGTGGTAGACCTTCCTTTTATGAGATTCGGCGGCTACTTTGCCTGGTATGTCTGGATGTTTCTGCACCTTATGCTTATTTTAAGTGTCAGGAACAAGCTGATTATTTTTATTAACTGGGCTTGGAATTACTTCACAAAAAACAGTTCTTTACGGCTTATCCTGAAGGTTCAGGATAATAATGATAATACATGACAGGAATGACAGAATTAGACAATCTTAAAAATCTTGTTCTTGCGCCGTACATCCTGAAAGCTACTGCTCTGATCAGAGTGCAGCGCCAGGTGGGAGGCAATCAGTTCCGTCATTGTTTTTCCACTCTCGGGATCCTGCTTGATTATAAGTTCTTCTATGACAGCGTATTGCTTAAAGCATCCCTGCTTCATGACCTCCTTGAAGATCTGCCGGAGACTCAGGTGGATGAGATCAGGTGGATAGACAATGAAGGAAACCAGGTGGTTAATCTTGTTCTGGAAGTGACAAAGCAAAAAGAAGAAACAAAGACACAATACCTGCAACGGGTACTCGACTGGGGTTCAAAAAACGCATTATTGCTTAAATGTGCTGACAGGATCAGCAATCTTACAGACCTTCACCGCGACACTCAGACCCCGGAACATATTTCAGTTTATCTCGATCAGACAGAACAGTACGTTATTCCCATGGCAAAACTGGTAAATCCCGATATGGTGATCGAGCTCACTGACCTGGTTACAAGAAGAAGAAGAATACTTAAAATTATGGAAGGCCAACATTAAGTTAGCCTGGTTCAATACAAATACCTGTGGCACTCTGAACAGTTGGCTTCTTTCCAGCTTGTTCCGATATCAATGGGGTGCTGAAATTCAAGCGTATCCCTGATATTTGTAAATGCCATCATTTCAGGTTTGCCCTGGCCAATAATTGTGTGGCAAAGATTACAGTCCTTTGTAATTTTCTTCCCGGTTTCTGTTGTAAAAAGATCATTGTGGCACCTGAAACATCCCTCTACCTCAAGATGTCCGATATGATTGGGATAAACATCATAAGTAACTTTCATCGCAGCAAAAGTATTCTGGCTGTAAGCTTTTTGCAGAGCAGTTACCGACTTGTCAATTTTGTCATTATTTTTTTCAAAATAATCAGCGAAGTCAGACCTGTAATAATTGATGATCCCGTCCCGGATCTGCATAAATGCAGTGTCCTTATCAGTGAAGGTATTTCTGAGAATTCCCATTGCGGTTCTTTTAATATAGGGGATATCCTTTGACACTTCATTCGTAAGCATTGCTTTGTCAAAATAAACAGGCGGGGATTTATAATCGTGAGAAGGCCTGTTATGGCAATCAATACAATCCATCGTTCTGGTAGATGTTGCAGCTAAAGTACTGTCTGATATTTCGTTATCCGGATTTCTGTAAACTTCAGTCTCTCCGGTGGCTTTATTTGTGAACTTCACATATGTTATCACCTCACGCTTGTCATTTTCAGAAATATATTCAATATTGACATCAGGATTTATATGCCAGTGTATTCCTTCTGAAAAGCCAAGGTCACTGAATTCCGGTCCGGTTTTCATCTGCAGTACAATATCCCACTCAGAGTTAAGTGAATCTGCCAGGAAGTACTTGTTTGAATGAAGTTTCCTGGAATAGAATTTCTGAGGCCAATGGCATCTTTCGCATGTTTCTCTTGCCGGACGCAAGTCATTGAGGGGCGTTTCAATGGGTGAAGGATATGTTTTTGTTGCCACGGCATAAACCTGGTGCAATCCTGACAGCTTTGATTTGACATACCACGATGTCCCTGACCCGACATGACACTCAACGCATGCTACATTGGCATGACTTGAATTCTGGTAAGCCGTGTATTCTGGTTCCATGACCTTATGACAGAGTGTCCCGCAGAATTCCACCGACTCTGTAAGATGATATGCTTCGAAACTCCCATAAGTGGAAAGAAACAGAATAATTACTGTCCCTATAGTAAAACCGATAAAGGCCTTTCTGTGTTTCGGGTTGTTCAGATCAACCGACGGGAACCGTTTTTTTTCATCCCCGGCAATTCCCACAGCCCTTTTTCTTGATACCATAATTCCTATCGGTATCATTATCAGCCCCAGCAACAGAAAGCCGGGCAAAATAATATAAATGAATAATCCCAGATAAGTAGCGTTCTTGCCTAAAACAGTCGACATAATAAAAAGTACAATAATCAGCAGGAGATTAATGCCTGCAATCAGAGCACCAATTATTGTAATCCAATTCCTGTAGGAATACTTTAGTTTCATCTATAAAATATTTAAAGGTTTAACCAAGCAACTCTTTTACTTTGGCCGAAATCTCTTTCCCATCAGCCTTGCCAGCCAGTTCTTTTGTGGCAACACCCATCACCTTGCCCATATCTGACGGCGCTTTGGCGCCGACCCGTTCTATTATCCCTTTCAGGACGTTAACCAGCTCCCATTCACTCATCTTTGCAGGCAGGTACCCCTCGAGCACCTTTGCCTCAGATTCCTCTTTCTCGTACAGGTCGGGCCGATTTTGTTCCCTGTATATAGTTGCTGATTCTTTCCTTTGCTTAACGAGTTTCTGAATGATTTTTATTTCTTCATCAGCAGTAAGAACTGTATCAGGGCCTCTCTCTGCTTTAGCCAGGATGAATGCCGTTTTTGCGGCTCTCAGGGCTTCAAGTTTACCCTTATCCTGTGCTTTCATGGCGGCCATCAGGTCGCTGGCAATTTTTTCTGTGAGTGACATAGTTATATAGTTGTTATGTAAGGGTATCTGATATGATTCAATATATAAAGATAAGAAAAGCTTCGGTTGTTAATTTATCTTGCTGTTTACTTTGAACCTGTGCTCATGGAGTATGGGTAAGACGAAGGCTCTGTACCTCGCTCTTTGTCTGGTGAAGAACGCATCCTGAACTCCATCTTTCCTCCTGCCTGTAACTGCGAATGAGTGACAAAATTAACATTCAGTTTCCTTCCATTAAGTAAAACATCTTCCACATAGATATTCTCATTGCTGTTTTCCGGAGCCTCAATAACCAGCTTCCGTCCATCCTCAAATGCTACAGTCACTTTCCTGAACAGGGGCGATCCGAGAACATATTCTCCTCTTCCGGGAGTTACCGGGTAGAAGCCAAGTGCGCTGAAAACATACCATGCCGATGTCTGTCCGTTATCCTCATCACCGCAGTAGCCATCAGGAGTATAGTTATATAGTTTGTCCATCACCTCCCTGACCCGCATCTGCGCTTTCCATGGCTCGGGTGTGTAGTTATACAGGTAGATCATATGCTGCACGGGCTGGTTGCCGTGAGCATAGTTACCCATGTTCATTATCTGCATCTCGCGTATCTCATGTATGGGAAAGCCGTAATAAGAGTCGTCAAAGACCGGTGGCACTTTGAAAACCGAGTCAAGCATATGAGCCATCTGATGGGTGCCCCCCATCAGATCTGCCAGTCCCTCCACGTCATGGAACACGCTCCAGGTATAGTGCCAGCTGTTACCCTCGGTAAAGGCATCACCCCACTTGTACGGGCTGAAAGGAGCCTGGAAAGTGCCGTCTTCGTTCCTGCCTCTCATCAGTTTGCGTTCGCTGTCAAAGACATTTCGATAGTTCCGTGACCTGGCTGCATACAGGTCGATCTCCTGCTGCGGCCTGCCCAGCTCTGTTGCCAGGCGCCACAGACACCAGTCGGCATAGGCATATTCAAGTGTGCGTGCAACATTTTCATCTATACCTGCGTCATAAGGAACATATCCGAGATTATTATAGTATTCAGCACCGTATCTCCCAACAGAATGCACCGGACCGCTGCCTTTTGTATTCTTCACCAGGGCGCTCCAGAGAGTGTCGATGTTGTAACCTCTTATTCCTTTAAGGTAAGCGTCAGCAATCAGCGAGGCTGAGTTGCTGCCAATCATGCAATCGCGATGGCCGGGGCTGGCCCATTCGGGCAGCCATCCGCTCTCGAGGTAAGCATTCTCAAGACCCTCCATAATGTGTGAGCTGACCTCAGGATAGAACAGGGTCAGGAATGGCATCGCAGCCCTGAAGGTGTCCCAGAAACCGTTATCGGTAAAGAGCCTGCCGGGAAGCACCTCCCCGTTATACGGACTGTAGTGGACTATATTCCCTTTGTCATCATATTCGTAAAACATCCTTGGGAAGAGCAGTGTGCGGTACAGTGTCGAATAGAATGTCCTCATCCGGTCATCGGTCCCTCCTTCCACCAGGAAGCGCCCCAGTTCATCATTCCAGCGTTTTCTCGCGGCATCCCTTACCTCATCAAATCCTCGACCGGTGATCTCACGTTCAAGGTTTAGCAATGCCTGTTCAGGAGATATGAATGACGATGCCACGCGGGCAGTGACAACCTCTCCGCGGCGTGTGCGGAAACCAATCACAGCAGCTGCGTGATCACACTCCCGGCCTGCGTTTTCGGAAGCCTGTTTACCGTCGATCCACAATGAATAAAAATCGATGTCACGGTCAAAGATGATAACAAAGTAGTTATGGAAATTGTCCGGCACGCCTCCATGATTATTCCGGCAAAACCCGATGATTTTCCTTTCAGAGGGTATTACCTGAACCATTGACCCTCCGGCAAAGGCATCAATAACCACGGCGGATGAATCATTTTCAGGGAAGGTGAACCTGAAACAGGAAGCTCTTTCAGTGGGTGTGACCTCTGCAGTAATATCATGATCTGCAAGATAAACGCTGTAGTACCAGGGTTTTGCCGTCTCAGCCTTGTGTGAGAACCATGAAGCCCGCTGTTCCTCAGTGATCTTATTGTTGCCCGTAACCGGCATGAGCGAGAAGGCAGCATAGTCATTTATCCAGGGGCTTGGCTGATGTGTCTGTTTAATTCCCGCTATCTTATGATCATCATAGGTATAACCCCATCCGTCGCCGTTCTTACGTGTCTGCGGAGTCCAGAAGTTCATCCCGAAAGGCAGGGCTACCGCCGGGTAGGTGTTGCCATGCGACAGCAGGTACTCTGAATCAGTTCCCATTAGCGGGCTTGCCATGTCAGCCGGTTCAATTTTTCGCTCCGGCAAGGAATTACAGCCGGCTAATACAAGAATAAAAAAGGCCACTATTTTCATAAGAAGATCTTTCCATACGTTAATTAAAGGTCAACCGGCCGTCACTGAGGATCGACATCAGCATGTATCCGGAGCATCCCCTGCCGCGGCATCTTCAGCTCAGCCTCCATGGCTTTGCGGATCATCTCTTTTACCCTGGTAGCAGAAAGCTCTTTTCCCATCTTGATCAGTAAAGTTTTTATGTACCATTTCTGAACCTGCATGACTGCAGGGAATTCAGGTCCCAGGACAAACTTACCAAGATGTTTTCGAAGATTTTCGGCCAGTCTTGCGGATGATAAATTCAATTCATCGAGATCGCGGTGCCTGATAAATATCCTGATAATTTTCGTGAAGGGCGGATAACCGAATAATTCGCGTTCCTCAATCTGTGTCCTGCACATGGCCTTATAATCATGTTTCAGAACCTGTCTGAGAATTAAATGAGACGGATCGGCTGTCTGGATGATCACCGTACCTCTGCGTTCGCGGCGGCCTGCCCTGCCGCTGACCTGTTCAATCAGCTGGAAACTGCGCTCAAATGCCCTGAAGTCAGGGAACCAAAGCATGCTGTCAGCATCAAGTATTCCGACCAGGGTCAGCTTCTCAAAATCCAGCCCCTTGGAGATCATCTGTGTACCTATAAGAATATCAGTTGCTCCTCCGGCGAAGTCTGACAGTATCTGTGATGCAGCATTACGTCGCTTTGTTGTATCCTGATCCATTCTCGCCACTGTAGCTGAGGGATATAGCAGCTTTATCTCTTCCTCTATCTTCTCTGTCCCGAAGCCCCTTGTTGTCACTGCTGTCGAGCCACATTCAGGGCACACTCCCGGCAGGGTCTCACTCTTGCCGCAGTAGTGGCATTTCATTTTACCGGCGCTTTTATGATAGGTATAGCTTACAGAGCAGTTCGTGCATCTTGGTACCCATCCGCAGTCAGAACACATGAGATAAGGTGAGAAGCCGCGTCTGTTCTGAAAAAGTATAACCTGTTCGTCTTTTGCCAGCGCCTCGCCTACGGCATCAAGCATGCGGGAGGAGAAGTGCGATACTGGCTTCTTTTTCTTTCCGTGATTGCGCGTGTCGGCGATTATCATTTCGGGCATTTTCACATCGCCATAGCGTGAAGTCAGCTCAACAAGACCGTACCTTCCGCTGGTAGCGTTATGATAGCTCTCGACCGATGGCGTTGCTGATCCCAGCAAGGTCACTCCGCCGTGGATCCGTGAAAGCATCATTGCCGCATCACGTGCGTGATAACGGGGTGCAGGATCATACTGCTTGTATGATGAATCGTGCTCTTCATCTACGATAATCAGACCGAGGTCTTTGAAAGGAAGGAAAAGTGATGACCGGACCCCCAGCACGGCTCCGAGGCTGCCGTTGGCTGCTCTCCTCCAAACATCCTGGCGGGCGGCTGACGTAAGGCGGGAATGATAAACGCTTATTGCGGCTCCGAAATGCTTCTGCAGACGCTCAATGATCTGAGTGGTAAGGGCAATCTCCGGCAGCATGTAAAGAACCTGCCTGCCCCTGGCAAGCTGCTCGCGTATCAGATGGATATAGATCTCTGTCTTGCCGCTTGAGGTTACGCCGTGGAGAAGTACGACCTCGTGATCGTTGAACAGTTCTTTCACTCTGGTATAAGCTTCATCCTGCAAGGCTGTCAGTTCCGCTGGCGGAATGACCTCTGCCGCGCTGCTGTTTGCGGGACTTCGTTTTTTCCGCGGAACAGAACGACTGACAAGATCATCGGCTGATGGTATGGCTGCCTTCATAACTTCACCGGGCAATGCCATATAATAATCGGACACCCAGAGGAGGAAATCCGTAAGACGTTCATTGATAGCAGTTTGTAATGGAATTATTCCGGTTATCTCTTTAGGCATAAATCCTGTTGGCGGAGTGTCATGGGAACTGATAACCAACCCCATGCTACTCTGGCTCTGTCCAAAGGGTACAGTCACAAGGGTGCCGCGCCGTATCTCGTCATAAAGACCGGGAGGAATGCCATAGGTGTAGCTGCCGGCTACTGCGACGGGCAGGATAATATCTGCATATTTATTGCTCATCCTCTGACCGCAGTCCTGACTTTTTCTGCAGCATCGGTAAATGTGGAGGCGGCAATGACCTTCAGGCCTGAGCTGTCAATCAGTTCTTTTGCCTCTGTCGCATTCGTCCCCTGGAGTCGTACAATGACCGGTACCTTTATGTCGCCTATTGTCTTGTAAGCCTCAATGATACCTGCTGCCACACGGTCACATCTTACTATGCCACCGAATATATTTACCAGTATCGCTTTAACATTAGGATCTTTAAGTATTATCCTGAAGCCTGCCTCGACGGTCTTTGCATTGGCACCGCCTCCCACGTCAAGAAAGTTTGCCGGTTTGCCTCCGGAGAGCTGTATCAGGTCCATTGTTGCCATCGCAAGACCGGCACCGTTGACCATACAACCGACATCTCCGTCAAGCTTCACGTAGTTGAGGTTATTATTTGTTGCCTCCACCTCGGTGGGATCTTCTTCATTCAGATCACGCATTGCTGCCAGCTCCGGATGGCGGAAGAGGGAGTTGTCATCGAGTGCCACCTTGCAGTCGACGGCCAGTATCAGATCATCGCTGGTCTTCAGAAGAGGATTTATTTCCAGCAGTGAAGCATCAGAGGCAATAAAGGCATCCCACATTCCCCTTATGAACAGGGTCATCTCTTTCCACGCTTTCCCTTTAAGACCCAGGTTAAAGGCAATAGTGCGTATCTGGAAATCATGAAGGCAGCAGGTGGAGTCAATAACTTCTGAAAATATAGCCTGAGGCATTTTATCAGCCACCTCCTCTATATCCATCCCTCCCTCTGTCGAGTACATGATCACATAGGCTGATCTCTTACGGTCAAGAAGAACCGACATGTAGAACTCCCTGATTTCAGATTCTCCTTTATAATATACATCGCGGGCGACCAGTACCTTCCTTACCAGTTTGCCTGCCGGACCGGTCTGAGGTGTCACCAGTGTCATGCCAAGCATTTTCGAGGCAACCTCAGCGGCCTCGGCCGGTGAACGGGCTATCTTTACCCCGCCGCCTTTACCTCTTCCGCCGGCATGGATCTGAGCCTTGATAACAAAAATCTCTGTCCCGAACTTCTTCCTCAGCTCTTCAGCGATAAGCTGTGCCTGTTCGGCTGTTTCAGCAAGAAATCCTTCCTGCACCGGTACTCCGTGAGCCTGCAGTATTGATTTTCCCTGGTATTCGTGAATATTCATAATTGGATCTTTAATCTTGGGCAGCTAAAAGCATGTATGTACAATTCAGGTATGTAATTTAATCTTTTTTATAATTATTTTCGTTAAAATTTCCCTGAATGAGGAAACTGTCCAATCCTGAGCTGAACCGGAAAAGTGTCGATGACTTTCGTGCTTCTCCAAAATCGCCGTTCATACTGGTGCTTGACAATGTCAGAAGTATGAATAATATTGGCTCCGTGTTCCGCACAGCCGATGCGTTCATTATTGAAGCGGTATGGCTTTGCGGTATCACCGCAAAGCCCCCGCACAGGGAGATTCAGAAGACGGCGCTGGGAGCTACAGAATCTGTATCGTGGAGATATTTCAGCACTACGGTTGAGGCTGTAAAAGAACTGAAAGAAAAGGGATATGTCATAGTCTCGGTCGAGCAGGCCGAGGGGGCCGTATCACTTGACAGCTATACCCCTGTGGCAGATGAAAAATATGCACTGGTTTTCGGACATGAGATTAATGGCGTGAGCGAAGATGTTGTGGATATGTCAGACGCCTGCATAGAGATACCCCAGTACGGCACCAAGCACTCATTCAACGTGGCTGTCAGCGCGGGCATAGTGCTCTGGGAGCTGACGGGAAAAATCACCCGCAAAAAATAAAAAACCCCTCTGCCATCAGGCTGAGGGGTCTTTCATTTATATTAAGTCCTTGTTTACTTTGTCAGGGCAATAAATGCGTCGTCTGTGAAGTATTTCGCAAACTCGAGGTCAGTCATAGCGTAGTTCTTCCAGTCTGTGTTATAGCCGATAGCTTCACGCAGATTATTGAGGACACCATCCTTGTTGTCAAGACGGGCAGCGATAACAGCCTTCAGGTATGACGGAGCACCGCATTTGCAATTAGGAACTGCATCCATCGTCGTTTTGGCTTTGTTGATGTCGCCTTTCAGCAGCTGTGCCAGTGCAAGGTTCATTGTAGGCTTGTCGCCGAGCAGGTTAACTGCCTGGTCATATTTGCCATCATGAATTGCTATTGTGCCAAGACCAAATTTTGATTCCGGTGTTGAGGCTGACATTGAGCCGAAATATTCGGAAGCAGCCTTGAAATCTTCATTCAGCAGAGCAGCAAAGCCCATATTGTTCTTAACAACGTCATCATTCTTGATAGCTTTAGCTTTCTCGAAAGCTACCATAGCTTCATCAGACTTACCCATATTCAGGTACGCCCAGCCAACATTATTCCATCCGCGATAATCTTTTGGATCTTTTACGGTGGCCATCTCATAATACTTGAGCTGCTCGTTCACATCAGTGGTAAGGGTGGCGGCATAGAGCAACTGCTCATAGCTGAGTGGTGTAGGATCACCTTTTATTGCAGCAAGGATCTCCTCATCGCTTAAACCGATAAGATCAACGTCAACAATGAATTTTGACCTTCTCAGCTGAGGAAGAATTTCATCTGCAAGTGCCAGGTAAGCGGTAGACATATTCTTTATCTCCTTTTCACGGACAACCGGATCCTGGTACATTGACAGCACTCTCAGGATGAGGTCCTTGTCAGCCAGTGAAGATTCCTGCACGAGGGCTTTGAAACCGTCCCAGTCTTCTGCAGTGGTCTTGCTTGAGAACAGGTTTGTAAGTTCGGGCATCTTGCCGTATTCTTTCTTGAGGTATTTCTCAGCTGCCTTGCCTCTGTCAACTGACAGTTTTTCATTAAGTGTCAGAGGACCGTCAGGTGAAGCATAGGAGCTCGTTGTAAAACCTTTAACAGCCATTCTGTCGTTCAGTGCAACCATTGCTACATAATCCTTTAAAGCCGCGATATCTTCAGCCTTAAGTTCTGTTGTCTTGATGTCTGCCCTGTTAATTGAATAAAGAATATCAGCAATCTTCTGTTCGGGAACGATGCGCTGATAGGTATCCTTTAAAGACAGCGGCATGGGGTGGTATTCGAAAAGTGTTGATGTAGCAATAACACCGTCTGCAAGTTTTATTGGTGTAAAAGCTAAAGTTTTATCTTTTCTGGAAGCGTCGATGCGAAGGAGGAACTCAGAGACTTTCATCTCGGGTATGTAAGCAACATCACCTGACCAGCTGGCTGTGCCGCCGGCCTTGGCAATAGATTTATTGTTTCCCTGTACATCTTCACCCTGGGTGTAAAGAATTTCGTCAAAAACTGTTTCACCACCTGTATAAGTAAGTACCGGGGTGATCTTCAGGGTGGTCTTCTTGTCAAAATACTTCTCCGGATAGGTTGCTTTGACCTGTGCGGCAACAATGCCTGCATGTGTCTCAAGCACCTTTGGAGTAATCTCATAAGTGACAAGATTGGCGTTTTTGCTCATTTTTTGAAGAGGACTGCAGCCTGTAACAAGAATGGCAGCCAGTAGAATGACAAAAAGGTTTCTGAAATTTTTCATAATTGATCTTTTATTAAGTTGCGATTAGTTACCTGTTATTAACGGTTATACCATACTATTAATACCTGACCTGCAAAGATCAGCCAATTAAACTATTAATTGTTACATTATTTACTGGAAAAGTTATATCATTCATACATTTGGCGTCCGGTACGATCCGGTGATTTCGGTTTTATTGACAAACCGGATTTATACAGGTTTGCCGATTTTGACACAAATTTATATAAAATTAATTATTCTCCGCCAAATCTGATGAAAAATTCAGATTTTCGGGAGATTCATCCCCTGTTGTATTTCCCCGCTAAATATTGCTTCCTTAATTTTCAGGTAGTCTTCTTCCCTCCTGACAAAGTCGAGATCTTTTAAATCCAATACCAGGTAACGGTTCTCCGGATTCTGCCTGAAGAACGTAAAATAGCTCTCCTGGATGCCTTTCAGATAATCTGCAGTTATCGACTTCTCGTATTCTCGGCCTCTGATGGCAATATTATTAAGCAGCCGTTCAGGCTCTACATGAAGATAGACATACAGATCGGGTTTTGGCAGGGAGCTATAGATTATATAAAAAATCTGCCTGTAGAGGCTGTATTCCTCCTTTTCAAGTGTTTTGGAGGCAAAGACCAGGGACTTCATGAAATAATAGTCTGATACTGTGAAGCTTCTGAACAGATCCTGTTCCACTAGCTCATCCTTCAGCTGACGGTACCTGTCAGCCAGGAAAGAGAGCTCGAGAGGAAACGAGTACCGAGACGGATCATCGTAAAATTTTGGGAGGAACGGATTGTCGGCAAAACGTTCAAGTATCAGCTTGGCGTTGAAATCCCTGGCTAGCATCGAAGCCAGGGTGGTTTTGCCCGCACCTATGTTTCCTTCTATTACAATATAATTATACCTGACGGCCTCCATGATATTCCCTCATTGCATTCCATATCAAAAATAGGAATTGACGGCCACATTACAAAAAACAGAGCCGTCCAAATCGGGCGGCTCGGTGAATATGTTAAGATAATCTGTTACCGGTTATCATCACGCCGGGGGCCACGCTGTCGGTGATCGCCATGATCGCGGTCACGGTCATGACCGCCTCTTCCGCCGTCACGTGATCCGTGATATTCGCGTCTCTCTGAAGGCTCGCGCTTCGGAGGTTCAACATAACCTTCCGGCTTGGGTATGAGTGGCTTGCGCGACAACCGCATCTTACCTGTCTTGGAATCAACCTCGATCAGCTGGACTTCAACCTCATCTCCTTCTTTATAGAGTTCCTCCACACTGCCGATCTTCTTCCAGTCCATCTCTGAAATATGAAGAAGCCCGTCCTTGTTCGGAAGAATCTCGATAAACGCTCCGAACTGGGTGATAGTTTTAACCTTGCCTCTGTAAACCTTGCCTACTTCCGGCACTGCACATATGGCATTAATGCGGTCAAGAGCCGCCCTGATAACCTCATAATTGTCACCGAAGACATCGACCATACCCTGGCCATTGACCTCTTCTATGACAATAGTTGCACCTGTTGTCGCCTGAATATCCTGGATGATTTTTCCGCCGGGTCCGATAACGGCACCGATCATCTCTTTCGGGATATATATCTTCTCTATCCTTGGGGCGTGAGGCTTAAGATCCGGCCTTGGTTCTGCAATGGTCTGCTGCATTATATCAAGTATATGCAGCCTGCCCTTGCGTGCCTGGTCAAGAGCCTGTTTCAGCACCTCGAATGAAAGGCCGTCGACCTTTATATCCATCTGCGTGGCGGTGATACCGTCACGTGTGCCTGTTACCTTGAAGTCCATGTCGCCAAGATGATCTTCGTCGCCGAGGATATCTGACAGTATAGCAAACTTCTTACCATCCTTGTCGGTTATAAGACCCATAGCAATGCCTGATACCGGCTTGGCTAACTTTATACCTGCGTCCATCAGGGCCAGTGTTCCGGCACAGACGGTAGCCATTGATGAGGAACCGTTTGACTCGAGTATGTCCGATACAATTCTTATGGCGTACGGATTGGTCTCATCAGGCGGCATCATATTCTTCAGCGCCCTGTGTGCCAGGTTACCGTGGCCTATCTCCCTGCGGCTGGTGCCGCGGGCTTGTTTGGCCTCGCCGGTGGCAAAAGGCGGGAAATTATAGTGAAGGGTGAACTTGTCCGATCCCTGTCTGAGCACTTCGTCAATCAACTTCTGATCGAGCTTGGTGCCGAGGGTGACTGTGGTGAGCGACTGTGTCTCGCCACGGGTAAAGATGGCAGAACCGTGAGCTGCCGGCAGAGGATCAATCTCGCACCAGATGGGACGTATTTCGTCAAGCTTGCGGCCATCGAGACGCTTGTGCTCATCAAGCACAAGACGGCGGGCTGCTTCTTTCTCAACGTCATGGTAGTACCTGCTCACGAGGGCCTGGTTGGCAGGATTTTCCTCGGTAAACTGTGCAAGGAACTCAGCCTTTATGGCTTCAAAACCTTCTGTTCGCGTCTTTTTATCCGATCCGCTGGCTGAAAGTGCATAACATTTTTTATAAGTCTCATCCCATACTTTCTTGCGAAGATCCTCGTCATTTTTCTCATGACTGTATTCTCTCTTGGCGGTTGAGCCGACCATCTCTGCAAGCTCTTTCTGTGCCACACACTGTTTCTTGATTGCTTCATGTGCAATACGCAGGGCCTCGAGCATGACATCCTCAGCTACCTCTTTCATCTCGCCCTCAACCATCATGATGTTTTCATAGGTTGCACCAACCATAATATCAAGATCTGCATTCTCAACCTGCGGGAAAGTGGGGTTGATGATATACTCTCCGTTTACCCTTGCCACCCTGACTTCAGAGATAGGTCCGTGGAACGGAATGTCCGACACTGCCAGTGCCGCTGATGCTGCAAGCCCTGCAAGAGCGTCAGGCATAATATCCTTATCTGCCGAGATGAGGTTTATTGTGACAAACACTTCGGCATGATAGTTCTCAGGAAAGAGCGGGCGGAGTGCCCTGTCGACAAGACGTGAGATAAGTACTTCATTGTCACCGGGCCTGGCTTCTCTCTTAAGGAAACCCCCGGGAAAACGGCCTGAAGCCGCATATTTCTCCTTGTACTCAACGGAGAGAGGCATGAAATCCGTGTCCTCCTTCGCCTCTTTGGCTGCAACAACTGTGGCCAGGAGCATGGTACGACCCATCCTCACTACCACCGAGCCGTCAGCCTGTTTGGCCAGCTTGCCCGTTTCAATGACTATTGACCGGCCATCGCCTAGGTCAATGCTTTTTTCAATTAATTTATACATTTTGTGTTACTGATTATTACGTAATAAACCGATAAGTAAAGGGAGAGTTCTGTACTGAATTAAAAAAGGCAATCAGAAATTGCCTTTTTTTCTTTACTTACGCAGGTTCAGTGCTTTGATTATTTCACGATACCTGACGATATCCTTGAGCTTTAGGTAATCGAGCAGATGTCTTCTCTTGCTGACGAGTCTTATCAGCGCTCTCTGGGTACTGAAATCTTTCTTGTTTTTCTTCAGATGTTCGGTGAGATGCGCAATCCTGTAGGAGAAAAGAGCAATCTGACCCTCAGCACTTCCCGTGTCAATCTCTGATGAGCCGAATGTCTTGAAAAAATCCTGTTTCTTCTCCGTTGTCAAATACATAGCCTTATCCAATAGGTTGTTAATAAATTCTCCAATTTTGGATCGCAAAGATACAACTCTTATTTGTAATAATTCAAACAATTTTGAATAATTTTTTGTATTTGACCTGTTAACGTAAGCTCATTCATTTCCCGTTCTGATAGATGAATGGTCATCGTTTACATAGAAAAGACGCAAAAACAGTGCCTGTAGTTGCGCATAATGAAAAATTTCTTTCAAATATTGTCACAAGTTTTTCGCCGTTCGTCACAGGATCACTCTCAGGGCTCAAGGAAGAGCGAGCTGGAACCCCTCATTTTATGGCCCATGCTGATCAGTGATGAGCCTATGTGGCAGTCAAGGCATTTATGATATCTGCACCATGCCGTCCGCAGCTCAATGAGCGCCTGGCTGGTGAAGGCCGAGTCCGGCCTGAGGCCCGCCTCAGTGAAGTCATTTACAATGTTGTTCTCTTCCGGCGGAAGTGAATCAAGCAGATCAACGGCTTTATCGCATCTGTCAGGCTGCTGCTTGAGTTTGCCGTAAACAAACAGCAGCGGCACCACGGCATTGATGATCAGCAGGTCTACCGATTGTCTTCCTGCCTGTCCGTTGGTTCGCGGCACCTCCTTGCCGAAGAGATAGTGCGTGCCCCAGTACTCCGATGCCCTGACACCCAGGAGGTCCCTGAGGCTGTCAGTATGTTCACATTCCAGCACCCTTGAGAAAAGCCCGTCGCTGTGAGAGAGAAGTGCCGCAAGCTGCGACAGCCTTACGGTGGGAAAATTGGCCGGCCGCAGCCGGTGGAATTTCCACATCCAGCCGTCAACGGGCTGCAGCGAGTATTTGGTCCGCAGTACCTTGTATTCCCTTGAAAGCAGAAGGTAATATTCATCCTTAACTGCCTCCCTGAATAGCGTCTCATCAAGTAATCCTGCAGTACCAAAAAGCAATGCCTCGACCTGCAACAGGTTATCGGAATGTTTCCGGATTATCTTGAGAGGAAGATGTGCAGCAAGCATCTCAAAAGGATCGGTATTGACCCTGAAACCAAAATAGCGGGAGATAAGCCTGTATAACGTCTCCTCCCAGTCGTTTCCTGTTCTTTCAAGTATCTCCCCGGTCTCAAGGCTTTTTCTCTCAAGCCTCTCAACCGCAAGAGAATAAAGCCAATGCCTCACCACAAAAGCATCAGGTTTGCCGATAAGACCTGAGCAGGCGAGCAGCGAGGGGTTGTTGACAAAATCAAGGTAGTTTTCCCATAAGGCTTCTTCGTAGCCCAGCTGTGATGTCAGAAGTCTTCGTCCTGAAGCAGTAAAAGCTTCGGCATCATTATTATGCACCAGGTGGAGTATCACGTTATCATAGGCATGGTCGGTATGATGACCGTGTTTGTACCAGTCTGAGGCGTTTATATGTATCTCGGCGTTCCCGGCCCATACCGTGCCCTCAATCTTTAACCTGGTGCTGAAGAAATCGGGACCGGAATCACGGTTATATGAACCCGGATGGATGACCTCAATGGGTCCGGCTTCCCTGTCAGATAACCGGCCAGCATCAAAGAGCCGGTTTTTCCACAGCCAGTGGAGGAACTCTTCTTTCATGTCAGTATGTTTAGAAATGCAGCTACTCAAATTTAGTAATAAACCAATATTTTAACAAATGAATTTCTTAAGAATTATTGCTTACTGAAGGACCCCGCAACAAACAAGAAAAAACTCGCTCTTTCCGGAAATTCTCTTAGGCCAGTCCTTATGCCATCGTGTCTCACTTTCTTTGTGCGACTAAAGAAAGCAGAGAAAATTTGACGAAACAGCTGAAATTATTGGCTAATTGGGAAATAAGCAAATGAACTAAATTGTAGATTTACTTAACCAATCTGTTCAGAAATTCAAAACTTAAAACCCTATAGAAGATGAAAACACTGTTTAGAATTTTTTTTGCACTTGTTCTGTTAAGCTTTGCCGTTAACGCAGAGGGCCAGATCAAAGTCGACCTCAAGAAGAAACTTGAGAACCAGGTAAACAGGAAGCTCAATCAGAAGGCTGACAGGGCTATTGACAAAGCGCTCGATACTGTCGAGGACAGCATTGCAGCAGGACTAAAAAAGGACGATAATGCGGATCAGCCTGCTGAGAACCAGGAAGGCCAGGAGAACAAAGGCACTGATGCTAAAG
>Ga0209262_10000393_pt1 | contig 20556 bp, 5 predicted proteins | sample Lowcelwee11metaG_FD_187171 | JGI IMG/M metagenome (GOLD analysis project Ga0209262, IMG submission 187171) | Freshwater pond sediment microbial communities from the University of Edinburgh, under environmental carbon perturbations - Low... | ecosystem: Environmental > Aquatic > Freshwater > Pond...
CCGCAGCTGGCGACCCTGAGCCAGCTCGAGCAGCTCGACCTCGGCGGCACCCAGATCTCCGACCTCGGGCTCAAGTCGCTGGCCGGGCTGACCCAGCTCACCGAGCTCAAGCTCCATCACACCCACGTCACCAACCGCGGGCTGGCCAGCCTCGCCGGCCTCTCGCGCCTGCGCCTGCTCGAGCTCGACCACACCGACCTCGTCGACGACGGCGTCGCCCACCTGAAGCAGCTGCGCGCGCTCCGGGTGCTGCGCCTCGACAAGACCCTGATCACCGACGCCGCGCTCCCGCACCTGCTCGGCATGACCGAGCTCGAGCAGCTGAACCTCGCCGACACGGTGGTCACCGCCGAGGGCGTCGCGGTGCTGCGCACGCTGCCGGCGCTGCGGGCCGTCAACCTCGCCCGCACCCGCGCCGAGACCGGGCGCTGAGACCTATCCCCGAGGACCTGCCCTAACGGGCATGTCCTCACAGACAGGCTCAGGCCGGCAGCGGCGGACCGGCGTCGGGGAGGTGGGGGCGGCCGTCGCAGCCCGGGTGGGTCCAGGCGCGGACCGCGTCGAGCCAGGTGATGCCGGCCGCGACCGCGTGGACCTGCGGGCGGCCGCGGGCGAGGCCGCAGGCGATCGCCGTCGACAGCGCGCAGCCGGTGCCGCGCGGGTCCGGGCCTGGCTGGCGCAGGCGGCTGAAGGTGTGGACGACGCCGGCGACCCACAGGCGATCGCAGACGCGCTCGGGGTCACCGCCATGGCCGTCCTTCACGAGCAGGGCCGGGCCGCGCAGGCGCTCGGCGAGGCGCGCGATCAGGTCGGGGTCGTCGGGGTCGACCTCGGCGAGGGCGGCGGCCTCGGCTCGGTTGGGGGTGAGCATCCAGGTGTCGACGGACATGTCCCGGAGGACATCTCGCAGTCGGCCCGCGCGGGCCCCGAGGTCGCCGCCGTCGCTGGCCATCAGCACCGGGTCGAGCACGACGGGGGCGCCGGTGTCGGCGAGCGCCGCCAGCAGGTCGCCGACGAGCGCCGCGGGGCACAGGCCGAGCTTGATCGCCCGCGGCTGCGGCTGCTGCGCGAGGTCGGCCCGCAAATGCTCGGCCGACCGCGACTGAGCGCTGGCCGGCACGCCGTCCCCCTGCCGGGTCCAGGCGGTCACGAGCGTCGCCAGCGACAGCTCCGGCGCGCAGGCCCGGGCGGTCGCCACGTCACGCCATAAACCCGCGCCGCCGGTCGGGTCGGCGCCAGCGAGGAGCCACAAGGTCGAACGCCCGGTCACCGCGCCAGCCTACTCGCGCGGCCGCGGTCCAGCCACCTGCCGCGATCCCCCAACTACCCTCCCCGCGACCGTGCGAGCTGGCCGCCGCGCTGGCGCCTCAACCGGGCTCGGGTACACTGCGGCCATGGCGACTTTCACCGGCACCGTGCGCTTCAACGACCTCGAGGGCGGCTTCCATGAACTCGTGACCGACAAGGGCGACGTCTACCGCCTCAGCAAGGCCGGCTCCGTCAAGGCCGGCGATCGCGTCAAGGTCAAGGGCAAGGTCGCCAACGCCGGCTTCGGCATCCACATGAGCGGCCCCAGCCTCGAGGTCGAGAGCATCGAGAAGGCCTGAGCAGCCCCGGCCAGCGCTGGCCCGGTCCAAACAACAACCGGTTAAAAGCTCAAAGGCCCTGGACCGCGAGGTCAGGGCCTTTGAGTTTTGCTTGTGCGAGGAAAGGGACTCGAACCCCCACGTCTTTCGACACACGGACCTGAACCGTGCGCGTCTACCAATTTCGCCACCCTCGCGATTGGGAGCGGGAGACTAACCGCATCCGGTTACGCCGTCAAGCAGAAAATCGCGGCCGTCGAGCATCACCGGGCCCCGCGAAAAACCTGCAGCCATCAGGGATTTTTCCTCCCGTCGTCGTCGCCATCGCCGAGTTCCAGATCCTGTTCCTCGGGCCAGGCCTCGTCATCGAGGATCTCGATGACGATGCGGGAGTTCGAGTGCTCGGCGAACTTCTGGTCGAAGCCGGGACGGTCGGACACTGGCGCCGGCGGCGTGGGCTGGGCGAGCTCGATGGCATCGGTGTCGATCGAGAACACGTCCTCGTCGTCGTCGAGGAAGGGCAGCGCGCGCAGCGGCCTGGGGCCGGCCGAGGGCGAGGGTCGCGGGGCGGGCCTGGCGGGCGCTCGGGGCGCGGGCTCGGGCTCGTCCTCATCCTCGTCATCGTCGAGGTCGATCTGCACCTTCATGTCGGAAGGCAGGATCACCCGGCCGGTCTGAGAGTCGTCGTCATCGAGGTCGATCTGCACGCTGGGGATCTGGAAGGCGCCAGTGAAGCTCGGACCGGCGAGGCGCACGGCCAGGCTCTCCTCGTCGTCGTCGAAGTCGATGCCCGCCAGCGGATCCGGCTGGTTGGGGTCGCGCTGGATCTGCGGCGCCACCTCCATGTCCGAGTCCTCGTCTTCGTCGCGGCCACCCGGGTCGTCCATCAAGATGTCGAAGGCACCGGCATCGGGAGCCTCGTCGTCCTCGATGTCGATGCGCACGCCCGGCTCGAGGGTCAGGCGCGCCAGCTTGGCCCGCTCGTTCGCCAGCTGCCGCTCGAGCTCGACGAGCTGCCCCTGCGCCTCGGCGAGCAAACTGCGGCTGACCTCGAGCTGGTCGATCAGATCCTCGTACTGCTCCTTCTGCTTCTCGAGCTGAGCCAGACCCGCGGCCAGCCGCGCCGCGCTGCGGTCGGTCGCGTCGGTCATCTCCCAGATCCGCTGCTCCGCAGTGTCGAGCTGGAACAGCAGAAACTCCTGCTCCTCCCCGCGGATCGCCGCCTCGAGCTGGGTCCGCTTCAGGCGCGCCCGCTCGCTCTCGACGCTCTGACGCTGCTGCTGCTCGGCGCGCGCGAGCTGCTCCGCGTGCTGGCTCGCCTGCTCCGCCAACATCGCCCGCAAGCCCTGCAGCTCGGCGCCCTCGTCGCTCGCGCCCCGCCCGTTGCCGGTCCCGAGCGCGACCAGCTGCTGCAGCTGCTCGACCACCTTGCGCCGCGCCTCGAGCTCGCCGCGCAGCCGGTACAGGTCGACCTCGAGCGCGTCGCGAGCCGCCGCGAGCCCCTCGGACTCCTGCTTGTGCCGCCGCAGCCGCTGGCGCAGGTGCTGCTGCTCGGCGACCGCGCCCTCGAGCCGGCGCTGCAGCTCGGCGGCCTCCTCCTCGCGCTCGAGGGTCTTCTTCTGCTGGTCGCGCAGCCGCTCCTGCAGGCGCGGCACCGTGGCCTGATATTGCTCGACCTCGACCTGGATCACCGCGAGCTCGCCGCGCAGGTTGGCGGAGATGCTGGCGTGCTCCTCGAGCATGCGCCGCAGCTCGCGGATCGTTCGGGTGGCGTCGACCAGCTCGCGCTCACGTCGACGCGCCAGCTCGCTCGCCGACCGCTCGAGCGCCTGCGCCTGGTCGCGCAGGGCCCCGAGCTCGCGCACCTGCTGGCGCAGCTGCTCGACATCGGGGGGATGCTCCTCGCCGCCCGCGCTCGCCTCGAGCTCGCGCAGCCGCGTCTCGCCGGTCACCAGCTGGCCCTGCAGCTCGGCATACGACAGCTCGAGCTTGCGCAGCTCGTGACCGAGGCGCTCGAGCTCCTGCACCCGCTCCTGCTCGACGACGCGGCTGCGGTCGACCTGCTCGCGCAGGCGGTCGACATCGGTGACCAGACGGACGTTCTCGAGGCGCTCCTTCTGGACCTCCTCCTCGCTCTCCCACAGCCGGGTCTCGAGCGCCTGCATGTCCGCGGTGCGGCGGGTCAGCTCCTCGCGCAGGCGGTCGCGGTCGAGCGCGACGTCGACGCTGGGTCGCGGCGCCTCCGGGGTGACCATCGGCGCGACCTCGTCGACCAGCACCCGCGTGATCATCGACGAGTCGTGAACACCGATCGCCTCGTGCCCGGGCTTCGTCGGCGGAGCCTCCTCCGCGGTCCGCGGCGGCTGCTGCTCGGCCCGTCCGCGAAGCACATGCAGCTCGGCACGCGCGTCGATCGCCTCGGCCTGCGCCAGCGTCAGCGCATCGGCCAACGTCGCCGCCTGCTGCCGCAGTCCCTCACGCTCCGCGTTCAAGCCCGCGAGCTGCACCCGCAGCGCCGCGAGCTCGACGCTCGGCGGCGGCCCGGACAGCACCGGCGGCGGCCCGGACAGCACCGGCGGCACCGCGCTCACCATCGGCGCGTCGAACAACGCGGCCAGCACGTCGCTGTCATCGATCGGCCCGAGCGATGGCACCAGCAAGCTCGCGCTCGGTAGCTGCGGAACCGACGCCGGCAGCGTCGGCCCGGGCTCCGGGCGAGGCTCCGCAACGACCGGCACCTCGGGCACCGCCACGGGCTCGGGGCTCGCAACAACAGCAGGTTCGGGGCTCGCAATAACAGCAGGTGCCGCGGGCTCGGGCACCGCGACAACAGCGGGCTCGGAGCTCGCAACAACCGCAGGTGCCGCGGGCTCGGGCACCGCCGCGAGCTCTGGGCTCGCAACCGCGACCGGTTCCTCGGCCGTCGGCACGAGCACGCCCTCGGCGAGCAGGGGCGACAGCTCGCCGCCACTCGCCAGTAAGAGCACGGGTCCGGCCGCCACCGGCCCGCGGAGCAGATCTTCCGCGAGCCTCAGGCTCGCGGTCGGCTCGGCGACCGGCGCGAAGCGGACGCCCGACCAGCGCTGTTGTCCCAGAGCCAGAACCTGCGGGAACGCTATGCGTAGCTCGGCCTCCGTCGCCGCCTGCCCATCGCTCCAGATCACCAGCACGCCCGCCGCACGCAGCACCCGGCGCGCCTCCTGCACCAGCGCGGCGCGGCCCTCCGGCCCGAGCTCCGCGTGGGCCTCGATGCAGAGCAGCGCGTCGACGCTGCCCTCACGCAGCGGCAGCCGCAGCGGAGTCGGCAGCGGCCCGCCCCACACCTCGACCCGCGGCGAGGGCTCAAACGCAGCGCCGAGCACGAGCACCCGCGCTGCGCCGGCTGCAGCGAGACGTCGCGGGCCCTCGGGACCAGCCGGGGACACGACGGCCACTCGCTTGGCGCGTAGCCATCGCTCCAGTGCTACATATGCGGGCAGGTAGTACACGTCAGGCCGCGTTTGGACGGCCATGATACTTCAGCGTTCGCTGTTTGCCTCGAGGTGGAGCAGCGTCCGGGCGAGCTCGCAGGGGGCCGGATCGAGCGCGAAAGCGATCTCCCCTGGGATCTCACCGCGACCAACGACCGCCGGCGAGGACCGCCGACGAAGACCGCCGAGGCGCGAGATGAGCCGTGCAGGCGACTTCCTTGGATAATTTCTCACCCCCGGGCCCAGACCGTCCGCATAACGCTGGTTGATCCCTCGTGTTCGCTGCCCTACGATGCCGAATTGTCGATGGCAGCGAAGCTCATCCTGCTGGGGGGGGATCAACCGGTAGAGCACGTTCTCTCCTCGTTTAATACCCTCGGGCGCCATCCTGACAACTCGATCCAGGTCCTCGACCGCATCGTGTCGAAGGAGCACAGCCGGATCACCCTCGGCCCCGACGGACGCTACGTCGTGCGCGACGTGGGCAGCCTCAACGGGACCTTCGTCAACGGCGAAAAGGTCAGCGAGCGCGTCCTGAAGTCGGGTGATCAGATCTCCCTCGGCAACACGACCTACCGGTTCACCGAGGACCGCCCGCAGGACAAGGTCCCGCTGCGCAAGGTGACGATGACGCCGGACCAGGTGCAGAGCCAGGTCCAGAGCACCCTCGCCGCCAGCTCGCGCTTCTTGCCCGAGAAGGACATCAAGGACGTCACGGCCCTGCGCGCCGACTACGAGAAACTGCGCGTCGCCCACGAGCTGTCGCAGAAGCTCTCGATCGACGCCGACCTCGATACCCTGCTGCAGAAGATCGTCGACGAGGCCTTCCTGCTGATCCGTGCCGACCGCGCGGTGATCCTGCTGGTCGACCCCGAGACCGAGGACTTCGTCGCCCGCTACGTCCGCCAGAAGCGCGACGAGGAGATCAAGCTCTCCCGCAGCATCCTCGACGAGGTCCGCACCAAGAAGCGCGCCGTCCTCTCGTCCGACGCCATGGTCGACGAGCGCTTCAAGGCCGCCAAGAGCATCATCATGCAGGGCATCCGCTCGACCATGTGCGTGCCGCTGCTCTACAACGACAAGCTGCTCGGCGCGATGCACATGGACTCGATGCTCGCCACCGGCGCCTTCACCGAGAAGGACCTGCTCCTGTTCTCGGGCATCGCCACCCAGGCCGCGGTCGCCATCGAGAACAACATGCTCGCGCAGAAGATCGAGCACGAGGCGACCAGCCGCGCTCAGTTCCAGCGCCTGCTCTCGCCCAACCTCGTCGAGCAGATCGTCTCCGGGCAGCTGACCTTGAACCAGGGCGGCGCCCGCCGTGAGGTCACGATGCTCTTCGCCGACATCCGCGGCTTCACGGCGATGAGCGAGCGCCACACGCCCGAGGAGATGGTCGTCACCCTCAACGAGTACTTCGAGGTCATGGTCGACGTGCTGTTCCGGCACGGCGGCACCCTCGACAAGTACGTCGGCGACGAGATCATCGGCCTGTTCGGGGCCCCCGTCGAGCTCGCGGACGCGCCGCTGCGCAGCATCCGCTGCGCCCTCGACATGATGCGCGCGCTCGAGGAGTTCAACCGCCTGCGCATCGACCAGGGCCGGGAGCGGGTCAGCATCGGCATCGGCTGCAACACCGGCTCGGTCATCGCCGGCGCCATCGGCTCCTCGCGGACCCTGCAGTACACGGTCATCGGCGACGCCGTGAACATCGCCGCCCGCCTGTGCAGCCTCGCCAAGCCGGGCGAGATCATCATCTCCGAGTCGACCCTGCAGCTCGCTGGACCGCACATCCTGGTCGAGCCGCGCAAGGCCGTCCAGGTCAAGGGCAAGCGCGAGGCGCTGCCCATCTACGCCGTCCAGGGCATCCGCGACAGCGCCCCGCCCAGCAATCGCAGCGACAGCGGCCTGCTCGCGTCCAGCGCCGCCGACACCTGAGCCGCGGCGCCGCGCCTGGCCGCATCTCGCCGCTTCTGGCCGCGTCAGCTGCATCAGCGACATCATGGCCCTCGCTCGCCCCCTGGCGACGACAAGGACCTCGCTCGTCGTCCGTGCGGTCCGCTTAAAAGCCCGAGGGGGCGGCCGTCGAAGCGGGCACCCCCTCGTTGCTCTCACGGCTCGATCGGCTCAGGCGACCGACATGCCGATGCTCTTGCGCGCCTTGAAGTAGTCCTCGCTGATGCTGTAGAGGACCAGCTCCTTGATCTTGTCCTTCGGGGTCATCGACGAGCCGAAGGCGCTCTGCTCCTGCGAGATGATGTGGGCCGCGACCACGAGGTCGTTGCACAGCAGGTAGCCGACCCGGTAACCGGCGATCTCGGTGGCGAGGGCCCACTTCTTCACGTCGGTCGACCCCCCCGCCTCCACGAACTTGCGCATCAGGCTGCGCATCTGGTCGCGCGCACCGCCGGGCAGGCGGCTGAAGATCTCCTTCGCGTAGGCATCGAGCTCGGCCTTCGGCATGCCGGTCTCCATGTCGCAGACGTGCATGCAGGTCAGGAACACCTGCTTGAGGTTCTGCGGCGAACGATCGAGCGCCACGTAGGCGTAGTGCGGCAGGTACAGGTCGAGCATGTGCCGACCGAGCGCGAAGGCCAGGTGCTTCTCGTTCTTGCCCTTCAGCAGGTTCGAGAACAGCACCATCGTCGGCGCCACCCGGTTGTCGCGCACCGCGTTCAGCAGCGCCACGTCGCCCGGCTCGTCGGGCCGCAGGTACAGGTCCGGCTGACCGACGTTGAGCACGTTCATCACGTACTTGGCCATGCGCGCCACCAGCGAGGGGTCGCTGTTGATGTCGGTGCGCTCGCTCGGCTTGAGGTAAGCCGGCAGCGGGTTGGCGCGCCAGGCCGCGAGGGCCGGGGCAACCGACCCGAGGATGCCGGTGAGGAACAGGTCCTCGTCCGGATGGAAGACGTGGCGACGCAGGGTCTCCTCGCTCAGGCGCTGCCGGGCCTGCTGGAACTCGGCGACGTTGTACTTCTCGTAGACTGCCTGCTCCTCGGACGTGGCCTGCTTGAGGAACACCAGGGTGCGCGCGAGGCAGAACGCCTTATCGATCTGCTTGCTCTTGAAGTAGATGTTGAAGAGGGCGTGGTAGGAGGCGTAGCGGAACGGCTCCTGGGCGATGAGGATCTGGTGCTCCTTGACCGCCTGGGTGGCGAACTCGGTCGGGTTGTCGGCCGAGAGCGCCTCGTAGAGCTCCGCGAGCAGGAAGTGCCGCTCGACGTTGGTCGGGTCGAGCTTCGCGGCGACCTCGAAGGCGGCCGCAGCAGCCTTGAAGTCCTTGAGGCGGGTCCGGTAGATCTCCGCCAGGTTGCTCCACAGGGTGACCTTGAGCTCGCTCTGGTCGTTCTGCGGCAGGCGCTTGAGCATCTTGCGGTACGAGCGCTCGAGGGTCTTCCAGTCCTTGCTCTTGGTGACCATCGTGTCGATGGCCTGGAAAGCCTTGAGGAAGCTCGAGTCGTCGTCGAGCACCATGTTGAAGCGGTCGATCGCCTCGTCGTGGGCCTTGATCTCGTCGCGGAGCAGCACCGCGGCGGTGTAGTTGTAGCGGGAGCGGCGCTTGGCGTCGGTCTCGATCTCGACGATGCGGTCGATGATGCGGACCGAGTCCTCCCACTGCTTGTACTTGGTGTAGATGTCCAGCAGCGTGTGGAGGAGCGGGTAGTCCTTCGGCTGCAGGTCGAGCGCGCTCGAGTACGCCGCGGCCGACTTCTGCCAGTTGCCGAGCTTCTCCAGGTACAGCCGACCGATCTCCTTGTAGATCTCGGCCTGCTTGTCGCCGTCGGCCACGTCGATCATGGCCCGCTTGGCCTGGATCACGCCCTCCCAGTCGTTGGCCGCGGTCTGCAGCTCGATGACCGCGTTGAGCGTGTTCAGGTCGTGGGGATCGACCTCGAGCGCCTTCTCCAGGTAGTTCAGCGCCTTGCGCGGCTCGTTCTGCCGCTTCTTGATCATGCCGAGGCGGTAGTAGACGAGGACCGTCTCCTCGGAGCTCTGGGTCTCGCGGTGCTGGACGAGGATCGTCTGGTACAGCTTGAACGCCGCCTCCCAGTCCTCCTTCTCGAACAGCAGGTCGGCCCTGCCGACGAGCACATCGCGGTTGGTCGGGTCGAGGTCGTAGGCCTTGCGGTAGTGCTTGAGCGCCTTGTCGGTGTTGCCGAGCTTGCGGGCGACCTTGGCGGCCCGCAGGAACAGGTCGCGCTGGTCCGACTCGCTGAGGCCGAGCTGCTCCGTCTTGCGGGTCAGCACGTCGTAGATCGGGTCGGCGCCGGCGAAGTTGCCGTCGTCGTAGTAGAGCTGGCCGAGCACGCGGCCGACCTTGACGTGCTCCGGGTCGAGCTCGAGCACCTTGGCGAACAGGGCGACCGCCTTGTCCTTCTTGTCGAGCTCCTCGTAGTAGATGAAGCCGGCCTCGGCGGCGAGGTTGGTCTTCTCCAGCTTGAAGGTCGAGTACTCGACCGCCGCCTCGAGGTTACGCGCGGCCTTCAGCCAGTCGCGCCGGGCCTTGTAGAGCTCGGTGAGGCTGATGAGGGCGGGCACGTAGCCGGGGTTGAGCTCGAGGGCCTGGGTCAGCCGGAACTCGGACTGGTCGGGCTGGTCGAGCTTCTGCTGGAACACTTGGCCCATGCGGGTGAGGTGCTGGACCCGCAGCTCAGGGTCCCGCGACAGCTCGACGAGCTTGCCGAGGGTCTTGATCGCCGCCTGCCAGTCCTCGATCTGCTCCTGGAGGCGAGCGAGGGTGACAGCCGCGTCGTAGTGCTGCGGGTTGATCTCGAGGATCTCGGCGTAGGTCTCGATCGCCCGGTCGATGTCCTGGATCTGCTTCTCGTAGGTCTGGCCCATGGCCAGGAGCAGCTCGATCTTGCCGGCGGGCGCCGCGGTCACCTCGATGTGATTGCGGTAGGTCTCGACGAGCTCGGTCCACTTCTCGAGCTTGATGTACAGCTCCTCGAGCTGCCGGTAGGTGACATCCCGATGCTTGTCGAGCATCAGGATCTTCTCGAGCATCTCGGTCGCACGCAGTGGGTCGTCCGCGAGGTTGACCAGCGCGCCGGCCATCCGGTCGTAGATGGCGATCTGCTCGTTCTTGTCGTTGGTGGCGTCGAGCTCGGCCTCGAGGACGTTCAGGTACTCGGGGATCTGGTTGCCGGCCAGGTACAGGCGCTCGAGGGCGGACAGCGCGTCGCGGTCGGTTGGCTCGCTGTCGAGAATGCTGCGGTAGGTCTCGATCGCGGCGCCCGGGTTGTGGATCTGCGCATCCTGGACGCCGCCGATTCGCTTGCGGAGAGCGACCACCCGCTCGGGCTCGTCGAGGGTCACGACCCGGCGCTCGAGCACGTTGACGAGGTCCTGCCACTGGCCCTGGCTCTCGTGCAGGCGCGCGAGGTTGTCGAGTGCAGTGACGTTCTCGGCGTCGATCTCGAGCACGCGGCGGTAGCTCTCGATCGCGGCCGGCGTGTCGGCCAGACCGCTGTCCTGGACCTCGGCGAGGCTTAGCAGCGTGCGCACCTGGATGTTGGCGTCGACCTCCAGCGGGACGACTCGGGCCAGGGTCTTGGCGAGCTCGACGTTGTTGTTCGAGCGGCGGTAGAAGCTCGCCATCTCACGCAACGCGTGGACGCTGCTCGGGTTGAGCTTGAGCGCCTCCTCGAGGCTCTTGAGCCCGTAGTCGACGCGGTTCAGGTGCTCGCCGTACCAGCGGCCGATCTTGACCCACAGCTCGCTCTGCTCGTGCTTGTCCTCGATGGTACGAACGATGCCGTTGTACTCGTTGAGGAGCTCGCCCCACTTGCCGGCGGCGGTGGCGAGGCGCTCGAGCTCGATGCTCGTGTCCTCGTTGCCGTACTCGATGTTGAAGGCGTACTTGAGCGACTCGAAGGCGCCGTCGAGGTCCCCGAGGTTCTGCTCGTAGACCTTGGCCATTTTCTGCGAGACGGTGACCTTGAAGCGCGGCTCGTCGAAGATCTCGACCTGACGCAGGAAGAGCTCGATGAGCGGACCCCAGTCTTCAGTCTCGCGGTAGATCGCCTCGAGCGCCTCGTGGGCGGGCATGTAGGTCTGGTCGAGCTCGAGGATCTCGAGGTAGACGCCGGCCGCCTCGGTCTTGTTGCCGATCTGGTTCTCCCAGATCGCCGCGACCTGCATCAGCACGTCGATCTTCTCCGGCACGGTCTGCACGACTTTGCCCTTGCGCTCGAGCACCTGGACGACCTCCTGCCAGCGGGCCTCGCCGCTGTACAGGCGCTCGAGCGCGGCCAGGGCCTCGAGGCTGCCCGGCTCGAGCTCCACGACGTGGCGCCAGGCCTCGATCGCGGCGTTGGTGTCCATCAGGTACTCGGCCTGGATGCGGCCGACCTGGGCGTAGTAGTCCCGCGTCTGATCGGCGCCGAGCACCCGCGGCCCGAGGTCGATCAGCTTCGTCAGGATGTCGTTGAGCTCGAGCCAGCTCTCGTTCTGCTGGTAGATGCGGTGCAGCGCGGTCAGGGTGTCGACGTCGCGGGCGTTCAGCTCGAGGGCGTTCAGCCAGGCGTCGAGGGAGTTGCGGTCCTTGCCCAGGCGCTCGCCGTAGACGCGGCCGAGGGTCTGGTAGATCGCGACCTTGTGGTTCTTGTCGCTGACCGCGTAGACCTGGCGCTCGAGCACCTCGGCGAGCTCGTCCCACCGCTCGGCGCGCTCGTGGAGGGTCGCCAGCTCGCCGAGGGCGAGGCTGTCCTCGCCGCGGAAGTCGATGACCTTGGTCCACAGGTCGACGGCGTCGGACTCACGGCCGAGGGCCTCGGCGGCGAGCTTGGCCATGCGCTGGAAGCAGGCCGCGGTGTCCTCGTCGGTGTTGGCGATCGACGACATCTTCTCGTAGGTGTTGAACAGGTCCTGCCAGCGCTGGGCGGACATGTAGAGCACCTCGAGGCGCTCGAGGGCGCGGATGTTCGCGGCGTCGATGTCGATCGCGCGGTTGTACGCGGCGATCGCGGCCTCGGGGTTGGCCAGCCACTGCTCGTAAGCGGAGGCGAGGCGCATCTCGAGGTCGACCAGGACCTCGCCGTCCATGGTGGTCTTGATCCGCCGCTGGAGGATGTCGGCGAGCTCCTCCCACTGGCCGGACTGGGTGTACAGCCGGTCGAGGGCCTGCAGCGCCTCGGCGTGCTCGGCATTGATCGCCAGCACCTGGTTGTAGGCGACGATGGCACGCCCGGCGTCGTTCATGCGCTTGTCGAGCACCTGGCCCGAGCGCAGCAGGACCGCGAGGCGGACATCCTGGCTCAGCTCGGCGTTCTCGAGCACCTGGGCGCCGACATCGACGATGTAGGCCCACTCCTGGGTGAGGTCGGCGAGGCGGTCGAGCTGCTCGTTGACCGTCTCGCTCAGCGGGTCATCCATGTACGCGCGCAGCCACCAGTAGAAGGCCTGGCCGGCGTCGCCGAGCTGCTGCTCGCAGATCTCGGCGGTGGTACGGATGATCTCGAGGCGCTCGGCCACGTCGGCCGTCGCGTGGAGCTTCACGTCCGCGAGCTTGATCAGCGCCTCCCAGTTGCGCGAGGCCTGGTAGAGCGGCTCGAGGATGGCGGCGATCTCCGCCTGGTGCTCGCCCTCGGTGAAGATGAGCTCGAGCGCGCCGCGGGTCTGGCTCTGGTCCGGATCGATGTCGAGGATCGCCCGATAGGCCTCGATGGCCTGGGGCAGGTTGCTCATGTTGTTCTGGTAGACCTGGCCCATGCGGTACTGCAGGGCGATGATCTCCGTCTCCTCGGCGGTGATGGCGATCTGGCGGCGCAGGTTCTCGACCAGCTGCGGCCAGCGCTCGAGCGCGGTGAAGATGCGGTCGAGCTGAGCGATCGCCTCGCGGTTCTCGCTGTCGATGTCGAGGATCGCCAGGTAGCGGGCGATGGCGTCGTCGACCCGGCTGAGCCGCGTCTCCAGCACCAGCGCGAGGCGGTGGACCATGCCGACCTTGGTCGCGGGGTCGAGGATGTTCTCCGCCTGCTCCGCGAGCAGGCCGGCGAGCTTCTCCCACTCGCTGGTGACCTCGGCGATGCGGTGCAGGTGCTCGATGGTCGACTCGAGGGTCGGGTCGATGGCGAGCGCGCGGGCGTACGCGGCGAAGGCGTTGTCGTACTGGCCGAGCTGCCGCTCGTAGATCGCGGCGATCATGTGCAGGCGCTCGATCTGGCCGATCGGGTCCTGGGTGTTCTTGACCATCACCTCGTAGATGTCGACGAGCTTCTCCCACTCGGCGAGCTGGTCGTAGAACGGCGCGAGCACCTCGGCGGCGAGCATCGGCTCGCTGGTGCCGTGGACGATGCGGTCGAGGGCGGCGATCGTCGGCGCGTGGTCGGGGGCGTGCGCGAGGGTGTCGCGGTAGGCCTCGACGGCGCGGACCATGTCGGAGAGCTGGTTCTCCCAGAGGGCGCCGATGCGGTGGCGCAGCTCCGTCTTCTCCTCTCGCGCCGGCGCGACCTCGACGGCCCGCTCGAGGATGCTGAGCTGGTCGCTCCAGCGCTCGGCCTGACCGAACAGGCGATCCAGCGCCTGGATGGCGTGGTAGTCGGCCTGCTGGATGTCGAGGATCGCCTGGTAGGTCTCGATGGCGTGCTCGACGTCGCCGAGCTTCTGATCGTAGACCTGACCGAGCAGGTGCAGCCAGTGGGCGCGGTGCTCCGGCTCGCTGGCCAGCTCGGTCTTGCGGCGGTAGATGTCCCGCAGCGGCTCCCACGCCTCGGTCTGGACGTAGAGCTTGTCGAGGGCGTCGAGGGCCGCGATGTCGGCGTCGTCGAGCGCGAGGACCTGCTGGTACAGGGCGATCGCGCCGGGCAGATCGGCCATCTGCACCTCACGGATCTGGGCGGCGTAGAGCAGCAGGCTCTTGCGATCGTCGGGCGAGGTCACCATCTCCGACTTGCGAGCGACGGCGTTGACCAGCGCCTCGAAGTTGTTCTGGTTGATGTGGACCTGGATCAGCGCGTCGACGGCCTCGAAGTTGGCCGGGTCGATGCCGAGGATGCGATCGTACGAGGCCGCGGCCTTGGCCGCGTCGGCGAGGATCGTCTCGTAGATCTGGGCGATCTTCACGAGCAGGCGGATGATCAGCTGATCGTCGACGATGTCGGGGATCGACTCGTCGTAGAGCGCGACGAGCTGCTGGTAGGCGCCCATCTGGCGGGCGAGGCTCTCCAGACGCTCCTGCGTGGTCGGGTTGGCCGGGTCGACCTTGAAGGCGCGGCCGAGGGCCTCGAAGGCCTTGGCCTGGTCGTCGACGCCGCTCTCCTGCAGCTCGGCGATGCGGTGCAGCAGGCCGATCTTTTCCTCGGCGTCCTGCGAGTGCATCACCATGATCTCGTAGGCCTGGATCAGCCGCGGCCAGTTGTTACCGCTGCGATAGAAGGGCTCGAGGGTCTTGGCGACGGTCAGCTGCTGCGACTCGTTGGTCAGCAGGGTCTCGAGCGCCGAGAGGGCGGTCGCGTTGCTGGGGTCGATCGCCAGGGCGCGGTGGTAGGTCTCGACGGCCTGCGCGGCCTGGTCGAGCTTCGTGAGGCGCAGCTCGCCGAGGCGCAGGTTGAGCTCGACCTGTGCGGCCGGGTCGCGCGAGAGCGTCAGCTGGCGCTCGAGGTTCTCGGCTAGCAGCGCCCAGGCGCCACCGGCCTGGTACAGCCGGTCGAGGGCGACGATCGCCTGGAGGTTCTCGAACTCGTCGGCGAGGATCTCGTTGTAGGTAGCGATCGCCTCGTCCTTCTGGCCGAGCATCTCGTCCTGCAGGTAGGCGATGCGGAAGCGCAGGTCCTGACGGGCCTGGGGCTCGCTGGTCAGCGACACCTTGTTGCGGTAGACGCCGAGCAGCTCAGCCCAGTTCTGGTCGCGGCTGTACAGCTTGTCGAGCGCCTCGAGGGCAGCGAAGTTGTCGGCGTCGACCTCGAGCGCCTTGCGGTAGTTCTCGATCGCCTTGGGCGCGTTGCCGAGGCGATGGTCGTACAGCGCCGCCAGCTTCATCAGCAGGGTCTTCTGCAGGTCGCTCGGCAGGTCGCCGGCGACCGCCTCCTCGTAGAGGGCGGCGAAGTCGGCGAAGCGGTCCTCGAGGTGGGCGATCTTCTCGAGCTCGGCCTGGGCCGTTTCGCTGTGCGGGTCCTGGCGGAACGCGCGGCTGTAGGCGTCGAAGGCCGCGGCGGAGTTGCCGATGGTCTGGGCCAGGATGCCGCCGATGCGCAGCAGCAGCTCGACGCGCTCACCGACCGAGTCGGCCGCGGCGACCTGGATCTCCAGGGTCTGGACGACCTGCGGCCAGGCCTGCAGCCGCTCGTAGACCGGCAGCAGGATGGTGGCCACGGTCAACTTGAGGCTCTCGTCCTCGAGCCAACCCTCGAGGCGGCGGCGAGCCTCCTCGTTGGTCGGGTCGGCCTCGAGCACCTGACGATAGAGCTCGACGGCGTCGGAGGCGGCGTTCAGCTTGTCCTGGGTCAGGACGCCGAGGCGCAGCAGGAAGCCGGCGCGCGCCTCGTTGTTGTCGTCCGCGGTCGCGGCGAGTTCGCGGCGAAGGATGTCGGCGAGCGAGCTCCACTTACCCTGGGTCAGGTACATGCGGTCGAGGGCCGCGAGGGCGCCAGCGTCCTCGACGCCGGTGGCGAGCACGGCCTCGTAGGCGGCGATCGCCTGCTCGGTGTGACCGGCCTGCTCGTGGATGCTGCCGATGTGGGTCTGGATGCCGCGCCGCTCGTCGTCGCTGCCCGCGAGCGAGAGCTTGGTGCGCAGGATGTTGAGCAGGTCCTCTTCGCGGCCGAGGGCCAGATAGAGGCGCTCGAGCGAGGTGAGCGCGGTCGACTCCTCGCCGTTGATCTCGAGGATCGCCTGATTGGCCGTGAGGGCGGCGTCGAGGTCGCTGATCCGCTTCTCGTAGATCTCCGCGAGCTTGAGGCGAAGCGGGATGCTGTCGGGATCGCTGCCGTACTTCTCGATGCCGGCCTTGAGCGACTCGACGAGCTCGCCCCAGGCGCCGATCTCCTCACCGAGACGGAACATGTGGTCGCGGATGTCGGCCTGGGTGTGGTTCTCGGTGAAGGCCTGGCGGTAGTATCCGAAGGCCAGCGCGTGGTCGCCGGTGACGCGCTCGGCGAGGTCGGCGAGGCGGCGCAGCAGCAGGTTGCGGCGCTCCGGATCCTCGCTGTGGTTCAGCTGGATCTTGAGGGGCACCGAGATGTGGCGCTCGTCGCTGGCCCCCTCGTACAAGGCGATCAGGGCATCGGCGACGACGAGGTTGTTGTCGTCGAAGCTGAGCGCCTTCTCGAGGGCCTTGACGGCGCGGTCGCTCTTCTCGAGGCGGGTGTGATAGAGGTCCGCGATCTTGAGCAGCAGGGTCGTGCGCTGGCTGCCCTCGGCGGTCTCTGACTCCTTCTCGAGCACGCGAACGAACTCGCCCCACTTGTCCTGCTTGGCGTAGAACTCCTGCAGGCTCTCCATGTCGCCGACGGCCAGGTACAGCTTCTTGAGCGCGTCCTGAGCGCGACGGTTCTCGGGGTCGAGCCGGTACAGCTGCTCCCAGGCGCCGATCGCCGACTTCGGGTCCTCGAGCTTGTCGCTGTGCAGCGAGCCGAGCTTGATGAGGTACTGGACGCGCTTGGCCCCGTCCTTCTCAACCTCGGTGAGGGTGGCGAGCACGCCGGCGAGCTGCGCCCACTCCTTCTCGCGCTCGAGCAGGCCCTCGAGCTGCTCGAGGGCCTCATGGTTGGCCAGGTCGCTGGCGAGGACCTGATTCCACAGCTCGATGGAGAGCGGGTTCTTCTTGATCTTCGCGACGGCGGTGCGGGCGATGTCGAGGAGCTGCTCCATCCGCTGGGCGGGGCTGTCCAGGAGCGTGAGCTCCTTCTGCTGGACATGGACCATCTTCTCCCAGTCGCGACGCTTCGCGTAGAGGTCCTTGAGCTTGCTGATGGCCTCGGCGTTGAACTCGTCGGCCTCCAGCACGCTCTCGAAGCTCTTGATGGCCTCGGCCTGGTTGTTGAACTTGTCGAGGAACAGGCGGCCCGCCTCGAGGTGCAGGGCGGTGCGGCCGGCCGGATCGACGGTGAGCTCGGCGCGGCGACGGATGCGACCGATGAGATCGGGCCAGCGCTTCATGGCGTCGAACTGGGCCTGCTGGGTCTCGACGACCTTGAGCAGGGCCTCGTTGTCGTGCGCGTCCTCGAGGACCTTCTCGAGCGCCGCGAGGGTCGTGACGACGAGACCAGGCTGACGCAGGTGGTCGCGGTAGATCTCGATCAGCTGCCAGTAGGCGGCCTTGGTGTGCTCGATGTCCCGCGTCGGATCACCCTTGAGGTCGTCCTTCAGCAGGTCGGCGACGTTGCTCCACTTGCCGGCCTCGGCATAGAGCTCGCGCAGGCGAGTCCGCGGGTAGCGCTTGCCAGCCAGCTTGTTCGAGGCGTCGCGCCAGGCGTCGATCGCCTTGTTGCCGCCGGCGCTCTCCGCCGTGCGAGCCGCATTGAGGATGCGCTGCTCGTCGGTGCTGAAGGTCTCGCCGGCGATCTCGATCGACTCGCCAGGGACCGCGGCTGCGGCTGCGACCTTCTCGGCTGCGGCCTTTTCTGCTGCGGCCTTCTCTGCTGCGGCCCTCTCGGCGGCGGCCCTCTCGGCTGCGGCCTGCTCCGCTGCGGCCTTCTCGGCTGCGGCCTGCTCCGCTGCGGCCTTCTCGGCTGCGGCCTGCTCCGCTGCGGCGCGCTCCTCGGATTCGGCGCTCGCGGCCTCATGCTGCGGAGCTGCGTGCTCCACCTCGGGCTCGACAGCTGCGGCCCGCTCGGCTGCGGCCCGCTCGGCTGCTGCACGCTCGGCTGCTGCACGCTCGGCGGCGGCCTTCTCGGCGGCGGCCTTCTCCGCTGCAGCACGCTCCGCTGCAGCACGCTCCGTGACCGCCCTGGCGGCCTTCTCCGCGGCGGCCTTCTCCGCGGCGGCCTTCTCCGCGGCGACCTTCTCCGCGGCGGCCTTCTCCGCGGCGGCCTTCTCCGCGGCGGCCTTCTCCGCGGCGGCCTTCCCCGCGGCGGCCTTCTCCGCGGCGGCCTTCCCCGCGGCGGCCTTCTCCGCGGCGGCCTTCTCCGCTGCGGCACGCTCCGCTGCGGCACGCTCCGCGGTGCCGGTGTCTGCGGCCTGAATGGCGCCGTGGCTCGCAATGAACTCACGGACCAGGGGATGCTTTGTGGCGACGTTGGCGGCCCAGCCGAGGAGACTGCGGGCAGTGTCGACGTCCTGGCGCAGCTTCCACGCGATCTCGCCGGTGACGAGGGCGATCAGTGCGGCGTCGGTCGGGTCAGTGATCACGGCGAGGCCGCGAGCGCCGAGCTCGACGAGCCCGTCGCTGTTGCCGGTACGCTCGGCGGTCTTCTTGAGCAAGTAGAACGCGCCGAGGTGCCAGTCGCCGCCCTGGTCGTCCTTCAGCGTCGCACCACCCAGCGAGTACGCGTACTCGAGGGCCTGGCGGTAGAAGTAGCTGGCCATGTCGGCGTTGTTGAGCCGGACCTGCCAGATCAGCGCGAACTGCCGGAGCAGCGACACCTTGAGCTCGGGCGCCTGGACCAGCGCGGCGCGGCGGTCCTGGAGCTTCTGGATGTGCTGCAGGTGCCCGCCAGCAGCGAGCATGGTCTCCGCGATGTAGCCGGCCTCGTCGTTGAGCGGGTCAGCGTCGAGGGCCTTGAAGACGAGCGGCAGCAGGCGCTGGTCGTCGGGCGCCTCCTGCTGCAGCATGCGGGCCGCGCGGAGGTACAGGGTCGACAGCGTGTGCCCAGCGTTCTCGACGTTGGCGGCGAGCGGGTCGCTCTGGCCGCTCAACGCGATGAGCTGGTTATAGATGTTCTGCAGCGCGAACTGCCAGTTGCCGCGGTCGTACAGGGTCTCCTGGAACCGGTCCTGATACTCCTGGTTGCGGCTCTCGGCGCTCGCGGCGGCCTCGAGGTAGGGCCTGGCGTTGTCGACCTGGCGCAGGTTCAGCAGGGCCCGCCCGTAGGCGTAGTTCAGGGCCGGTGCACGGCTCGGGTCCCGGTTGGCGCGCAGCTCCAACGCCATCAGCTTCGTGACCATCTCCAGATTGGCCATGTGCTGGTAGATGGACCGTGCTTGCTGCAGGGCGAAGAGGTTCTCGCGGTCGCGCTTGACGGCCGTCTGGTAGAACGTCATCGCCCGGGCCTTGTCGAGGAAGATCCCCTCACACGCCTGCGCAAGCTGGAAAAACGCGGCGGACTGCGCCTGAGGCGTTCCGGCTGAACTGGCTTGCGACTCGAATTCGTCGATAACCCCGTTCCACTCGGTGACCTCGGTGAGCCGTGACTTGATGCGCGTCGTTACTTCCATCTGGGACCCTATTTTTGAGCGTTCTCGGGGAATTACCCCAGCTCGGGAGACCGCGGATATACCACGCTCCTCGGCGGCGCTTCAACGCGTCCGCGGTGCCGGGGGAATGAGTACGAATCGAGCCCCGCACGCCGCCCTGGTGCGACGGAGGGGCCGGGATGAACGAAGGGATCGGTGTAGGTGAACAGATGTGCCCGGGGCGAATGGGCGTCGACGAGCCCCGGGCCGTCTGTCAGAAGACGAGGCTGGGTCACGGGCGCCCCTGCGGGCAGAGCCGCGGCGCGAGCAGGTCGCGTTTTGAGAGGCTCAGCGTGACCCTAATCCGCAGTTAGATGACGTCCGCCATCCGGGCGACCGTATCGCGCGCCGCCTTGATGAGATCCGGGCGGGTGTCCTGGCCAGCCTTGGAGATGAAGAGCTCGAGGTTCTCCCGGGCTTCCTTCTTCTTGCGCAGCTCGGCGTAGGCCATTCCGAGGCCGTAGAGCGCGTCGACACCATCGGGGTCGATCGCCTTGGCCTTGGAGTACGCTTCGATCGCCTCGTTCATCTGCCCGAGCTCGAACTGGGCGCGGCCGAGACCGTTCCACATGCGCGCGTCGGTGTCGTTGACCTGCGCGCCGGTCTGCAACACCACCATGGCCACGTTCGCGAAGCCGTAGTCGATGTACATGTTGCCGAGCGAGACGAAGGCCGGGCTGTAGCTGGGTTTGAGCTCGATCGTCCGCCGGTAGGCCGCATCGGCCTTCTCGGGCTCATCGAGCTTCTCGTGCAGCGTACCGGTCCGGTAGTGCGCCTTGTAAAGCTTCGGATCGAGCTTCAGGCCCTCCTGGAACGAGTTGATCGCCGCGCGATACTTGGTCTCGCGCTCGCTCGCAGCGACGCCATCGGCTTCACCCTGAGCGGTCTGCACCGCCCCGATGTCGTAGAAGTACTCCGCGTTGGGTTCTTCCTTCATGTTGTCGATGGCGCCCTGGAACGCCTTCTCGGCGTCGACCAGCTTGTTTTGCTTCTTGTAGATCTGCCCGAGCGTGTGATACGCGGCCGCGTACTTCGGATCGAGCTGAATCGCCTCTTGCAACGCCTTCTCGGCGCCAGGAGTGTTGTTCTTGTCGAACATCTGGATGCCTTCGTTCATCCGGTTGATGGCCTGCACGCGATTGCGGCTAGCCAAGTTGCAGCCC
>Ga0209262_10000394_pt1 | contig 20535 bp, 18 predicted proteins | sample Lowcelwee11metaG_FD_187171 | JGI IMG/M metagenome (GOLD analysis project Ga0209262, IMG submission 187171) | Freshwater pond sediment microbial communities from the University of Edinburgh, under environmental carbon perturbations - Low... | ecosystem: Environmental > Aquatic > Freshwater >...
GGCACCTCGACCCCGAGCTCGCATTCGGCCTGCTGACGCATGCGCGCCAGTTCGCCCCGCCGCTCTTTGAGATCGTCACCGCCGCGCAGGCGATCCGGCGCGTGGTCTGGAACGGCCAGGTCATGACCGCGAGCCATGGCGCGGGCCAGGACCTGAGCAAACTCAAGGCCGTGCTGGAACAGGTCAGCGAGGCCGGTTCACGCACCGACGCGCTCTTCACCCGCTCGATCCACGACCTCTACGACACCGTGCTCAGCGCCACCTTGCGGCGCGCCGAGTTCGTCACCCGGCTGCAGGTGGACCTGCTTGACCGCAACCTCTACGAGCGCAGCGACGACTGCCGCTGGTGGGCGCTGACGCCCGAACTGCGGCGCGGGCTGGCGCACGCCGGCGAGCCCGGTGCGCCCGACCCCGAGGCGCTCGCCGCCATCCTGCAGACCATCAACGCGCTCTACACCGTCTACACCCGCCTGGTGGTGTACGACGCACAGGGCCGCATCGTCGCGGCCACGCAGCCCGAGCAGCCCGACGGCAGCAGCGTGCTGGGCCAGGGCATCGAGCCCGACACGCTCCAGGCCGTGCTGGCCTTGCCGCACCCGCAGGCCTACCACGTCACGCCGTTCCGCCCCACGCCGCTCTACGGCGAGCGGCCCACTTACGTCTACCACGCAGCCATTCGCCACCCGCAGGACGAGCGGCGGGTGGTCGGTGGCATCGGCATCGTGTTCGACGCCGAACCCGAATTCAAGGCCATGCTGGGTGACGCGCTGCACGGCCGCGGCGCCGGGTGCACGGCGGTGTTCACCGACCGCAGCGGCCGGGTGCTCGCCAGCGTCGATCCGGCGCTGCCGGTGGGCAGCACGCTCGCGTTGCCCGCCGAGATGGCCGCACTGCCGGCCGGGGCTGTGGCCTCGCGCATCATCGAACACCGCGGGCAATACGCGGTCATGGCGTGCTCGGCCTCGTGCGGCTACCGCGAGTTCAAAGTCAGCGACGGCTACCGCGAAGACGTGATCGCCGTCATGTTCGAACCACTGGGCGCCATCACCGCCACCGCGCGCCCGCGCCAGACCGGGCTGCTGGGCGACGCGGCGCTCGGCAGCGACACCACCCACGGCCTGCAGTTCGCCACTTTCTTCCTCGACGGCCAGCTGCACGCGCTGCCGGCCGCACAGGTGCGCGAAGCGCTCCCGGGGGCCGAGATCGCGCCCGTGGCCGCCGGCCGCAGCGCACACCGCCTGGGCATGATCGCGCTGCGCGAGAAGGGCCAGGCCGAACGTTACGCCTGGGTGTACGACCTGCTCGGCCTGCTGCGCCGCGAGCCCACGGCGCACCCGGAAGAGTGCCAGGTGGTGATCGCGCGCTTCGACGGGCAGGAGCTGGGCCTGCTCGTGAACAGTCTGCACGCCGTGCCGGAGTTTCTGCCGGAGCAGGTGGTGAACATCGACGGCCAGACGCCGAGCGGCGGCATGGTGCGTCAGATGATCAGCGCGAATCAGGGCCAGACGCTGATTCCCGTGCTCGACATTGCGGCGCTGGTGGGCCACCTGCGGGGCGCCGAAGCGGGCAGCGATCCCTTTGTGCAGGAACTGCTGGCGGGCATGCAGGATGCCGTGTTGTCGGGTGTTGCCTCCGGGCTTGCGGGGCTTCCCGCGTTGGACGAGGTGCCCGGTTGAACTTGTGTTCAGGCTGAGCGCGCCGCCTCGGCCAGCTGCACCGCCAGCCGGTTGTGCCGCTCCACCAGCGGCCCCAGGTCCACGGTGGTGAGCTGGCCTTCTCGCACCACCACCCGGCCGTTGACCACGGTGTAGGCCGCGGGCGGGCTGGCGCAGAGCAGCAGGCTGGCCACCGGGTCGTGCACCGCGCCGCCGGCAAAGCCCAGCGTGCGCAGGTCAAACAGCGCGAAGTCGGCGCACATGCCGACCGCGAGGTGGCCGATGTCCCGCCGCCCCAGCACCTGCGCGCCGCCGCGCGTGGCGATGTGCAGCGCGTCGCGGGCGGTCATCTCGGCCGGGCCGAGGTCGCAGCCGAAGAAGGTCTTTCCGTTCAGGGTTTCGGGTGGCTGCAAGGCTCGGCCCACGCGGGCGAGCAGCAGGGCCTGCCGTGCTTCGTTCACCATGTGCGCAGCGTCGTTGCTGGCGCTGCCGTCCACGCCCAGGCCCACCGGCACGCCGGCGTTGAGCATGCGGCGGATCGGGGCGATACCGCTGGCCAGCCGCATGTTGCTGCAGGGGCAGTGCGCCACGCCGGTGCGGCTGGCGGCGAAGAGCGAAATGCCTTCGTCGTCCAGCTTCACGCAATGCGCGTGCCACACGTCGTCGCCCAGCCAGCCGAGCTCCTGCGCGTACTGCGCCGGGGTCTTGTTGAATTTCTCGCGGCTGTAGGCGATGTCGTGATCGTTCTCGGCCAGATGGGTGTGCAGGCGCACGCCTTGGCCCTTGAAGCTGCGCGCGAGTTCGGCGCTCTGTTTCATGAGCGCCGGGCTCACCGAAAAAGGTGAGCAGGGCGCCAGCGCCACCTGCACCATGGCGCCGTGCGAAGCGTCGTGCCAGGCCTCGATCAGGCGCTGGCTGTCTTTCAGGATCGCGTCTTCTTTTTCAACCACGCGGTCCGGCGGCAGGCCGCCCGCGCTCTGGCCCACGCTCATGCTGCCGCGCGTGGCGAGGAAGCGCATGCCGATCTGCTGCGCGGCCTCGATGCTGTCTTCGAGCCGCACGCCGTTGGGGTAGATGTAGAGGTGGTCGCTGCTGGTGGTGCAGCCGCTGAGCAGCAGCTCGGCCATCGCCACCTGGGTCGAGACCTGCACCATCTCGGGGGTGAGCCCGGCCCAGATTGGGTACAGCCCGCGCAGCCAGCTGAACAGCTCGGCGTCCTGCACACCGGGGATCGTCCGCGTGAGCGACTGGTACATGTGGTGGTGCGTGTTCACCAGACCGGGCGTGACGAGGTGGCCGCGCGCGTCAATGGTTTCGCCGGCCGATTCAAGCAGCGCGCGCGGCAGCTCGGCGGTCGGGCCGATCCACTCGATCACGTTGTCGCTCACGAACAGCGAAGCGTCTTTCAGTTCCCGCCCTTGTACCGGGTCGGTGTGGTCGAAGGTGGCGATGCAGGTGGCGTTGTGGATCAGCAGGGTGTTCATGTCACTTCAACCAGTAGTTGGGCTTTGAATAGATCTTCTTGAGATGGTCGATGAAAAACCGCACCTTGGCCGGCAAATGCCTTTGTTGCGGGTACACGGCCAGGATGTCGTAGGCGGGCAGGGCGAATTGATCGAGCACGGTCACCAGCTCCCCACGCTGCAGCTGCGCCTGGATCTCCCAGGTGCTGCGCCAGCCCAGGCCCAGCCCATCGCTCACCCAGCGGTGCAACAGCTCGCCGTCGTTGCAATCGAGGTTGCCGTCCACGCGCACCGTCACGGTTTTGCCGTCCTGCTGGAAATACCAGCCGCGTTGCTGGCCCCCTTGCAAGTTGAAGGCCAGGCAGTTGTGGGCCTTCAGGTCGTCCAGCGTCTGCGGCTTGCCGTGTTTGCGAAAGTAGGCCGGCGTGCCGCAGACCACGCGCTGGTTGGTCGCGAGCTTGATCGCCACGAAGTTCGGGTCGATCACGCCGCCGATGCGCAGGCCCAGGTCGTAGCCGTCGCGCACCAGGTCCACCACGCGGTCGGTCAGGTTGAACGAGAGCTTCACCTTGGGGTTGGCCTTCAGGAATCCGGCCGCGTGCGGCGCCACGTGCAGCCGCCCGAACGCCGCGGGGGCTGAGACGATCAGGTGGCCGCTGGCGCTGTGGCGCTGGGCGGACACCGTGGCCTCGGCCTGCGCCCACTGCGCCAGCAGCGCACGGCATTCGTCCAGGAAGTTCGCGCCCTGTTCGGTCAGCGCCAGCCGCCGCGTGGAGCGGTGGATCAGCAGCGTGCCCAGGCGTTTTTCGAGCGCGTCGATGCGCCGGCCCATCATCACCGGGGTGATGCCCGCGTGCAGCGCGGCCGCGGCCAGGCTGCCGTGTTCCATCACCTGCACGAAAGCTTCGATCTCTTTGTAGCGGTCCATGGGGGCATGTTATCCGGGCGATTGCATACCGGGAGTATCGAATCAACGTACCGCCAGTGGCATTCTCAAAACGGTATGCGCTCCATAGCATCGGCTCCAGTGATTCAATTCAACTGGAGACAGACATGCCGAAGATGAAAGCCGCGATGGCCGCCGTGCTCGTGATGGAAAAAGAAGGCATCACCCAGGCCTTTGGTGTGCCCGGTGCCGCCATCAACCCGCTCTACGCCCAGCTGCGCGAGCGGCAGACGATTGCCCACGTGCTGGCGCGGCACGTGGAAGGCGCCTCGCACATGGCCGAGGGCTACACACGGGCGCGGGCCGGCAACATCGGGGTCTGCATCGGTACCAGCGGCCCGGCCGGCACCGACATGATCACCGGTCTGTATTCGGCCAGCGCCGATTCGATACCGATCCTCTGCATCACCGGCCAGGCGCCGCGCGCCCGGCTCTACAAAGAAGACTTCCAGGCGGTGGACATCGAGGCCATCAGCAAGCCGGTCACCAAATGGAGCATCACGGTGCGCGAGCCGGCGCTGGTGCCCCGCGTGTTTCAGCAGGCCTTTCACCTCATGCGCTCCGGCCGCCCCGGGCCGGTGCTGATCGACCTGCCGATCGACGTGCAGATGGCCGAGATCGAGTTCGACATCGAGACCTACGAGTCGCTGCCGGTCTACAAGCCCGCCGCCACCCGCAAGCAGATCGAAAAGGCGCTGGACATGCTGTCCGCTTCGAGCAAGCCACTCATCGTGGCCGGCGGCGGCATCATCAACGCCGACGCGTCCGACCTGCTGGTCGAGCTGGCCGAGCTCACCGGCGTGCCGGTGATTCCCACGCTCATGGCCTGGGGCGCGATCCCCGACGACCACCCGCTCATGGCCGGCATGTGCGGCCTGCAGACCAGCCACCGCTACGGCAACGCGACGATGCTGGCGAGCGACTTCGTGCTCGGTATCGGCAACCGCTGGGCGAACCGCCACACCGGCTCGGTCGAGGTCTACACGCAGGGCCGTACCTTCGTGCACGTGGATATCGAGCCCACCCAGATCGGCCGCGTTTTCAACCCGGACCTGGGCATCGTGTCGGACGCCAAGATCGCGCTCGAACTCTTCGTTCAGGTGGCGCGCGAACGCAAGACGGCCAAGACTCTGAAGGACTTCAGCACCTGGGCCGCCCGCTGCGCCGAGCGCAAGAAGCTCATGCAGCGCAAGACGCACTACGACAACGTGCCGATCAAGCCGCAGCGCGTGTATGAAGAGATGAATGCCGCCTTCGGCCGCGACACGGTGTATGTGTCCACCATTGGCCTCTCCCAGATCGCCGGGGCGCAGTTCCTGCACGTCTACGGCCCGCGCCAGTGGATCAACTGCGGCCAGGCCGGCCCGCTGGGCTGGACGATTCCCGCCGCGCTCGGCGTGGCCGCATCCGATCCGACCAAGACCGTGGTCGGTCTCTCGGGCGACTACGACTTCCAGTTCCTGGTGGAGGAGTTGGCGGTGGGGGCGCAGTTCCGTATCCCGTATGTGCAGGTGCTGGTGAACAACAGTTACCTGGGCCTGATCCGCCAGAGCCAGCGCGGTTTCGAGATGGACTACTGCGTTCAGCTCGCGTTCGAGAACCAGAACGTGGACGACCCCACGCTCAAGGGCTACGGCGTGGACCACCAGGCCGTGGTCGAGGGCCTGGGCTGCAAGGCGCTGCGAGTGACCGATCCATCGAAAATTCAGACTGCCCTGCGTGAGGCACAGACCATGGCGCGCCAGTACAGTGTGCCGGTGGTCGTGGAGGTGATCCTGGAGAAAGTGACCAACATCGCCATGGGCACCGAGATCAACGCCATCAACGAATTTGAAGACATTGAGTGCCTGCACCCCGAAGGCCGCGAAGGCCTTATTGCAGCCGGTCTGCTGGAATGAACTGAAAGAACACACCATGCCTCGCTTCGCCGCCAACCTCTCCATGCTCTGGAACGAGCTGCCGTTCCTCGACCGTTTTGAAGCCGCATCGAATGCGGGTTTCAAGGCGGTGGAGTTCCTGTTCCCCTACGACCATCCGGCCGAGACCATCGCGCAGCTGTTGAATCAGCACGGGTTGGAGCTGGTGTTGCACAACCTGCCGCCCGGCGACTGGGCCGCGGGCGAGCGTGGCATCGCCTGCATCCCGGGGCGCGAGGACGAGTTCCGCGCCGGTGTGGCGAAGGCTGCCGAATACGCGCCGGTGATCGGCGTACAGCGCTGGCACTGCATGGCCGGGCTGATGCCGGCCGGCGTGAGCGAGGCGCAGGCGCGCGCCACCTGGGTGGGCAATGTGCGCTACGCCGCGGCCGAGGCGAAGAAGCTCGGCATCCCGCTGCTGATCGAGCCCATCAACACCTTCGACATGCCGGGCTACTTCGTCAACCGCCCGCGCCAGGCGATTGCGCTGATGGACGAAGTGGGCGCTGACAACGTGTTCCTGCAGTACGACATCTACCACGCGCAGCGCATGGAAGGCGAGCTGTGCAACACCATCCAGGCCCTGCTGCCGCGCATCGCCCACATGCAGCTGGCCGACACGCCCGGCCGCCACGAACCAGGCACCGGCGAGATCCACCACAGGAACCTCTTCGACCACATCGACGCGCTGGGCTACACCGGCTGGATCGGCTGCGAATACAAGCCGAAAGACGCGACGCCGGGCGGCACGGACCGAGGCCTGTCGTGGATCGCCGCGCACGGCCAGAGGCTTTGAAGCACCCCCGCGCCGCCTGTGGCGTCACCCCCTCAAGGGGGGCAGCATCTGTGGCCCGGCAAAGCCGGTTCCGCGATGCTCTCGGCGACACAAATTGACCTGACATTCAAAGGAACCTCGACATGACCAAGAGCGGCACCAAAGTCGGCTTCATCGGCCTGGGCATCATGGGCACGCCCATGGCGCTGAACCTCATCCAGGCCGGGCACCAGCTGTTCGTCAGCAGCCGCAGCAAGATCCCGGCCGAACTGGCGGAGCAGGGCGCCACGCTCTGCACCAACGCCACCGAGGTGGCCAAACGGGCCGACGTGATCATCACCATGGTGCCCGACACGCCGCACGTGCAGGACGTGCTGTTCGGCGAGACCGGCGTGGCCAAGGGACTCAGTGCAGGCAAGACCGTGGTGGACATGAGTTCCATCAGCCCCATGGCGACCAAGCAGTTTGCGCAGCAGATCAATGCGCTGGGTTGCGACTACCTGGACGCGCCGGTCAGCGGCGGCGAGGTGGGCGCCAAGGCCGGCAGCCTGACCATCATGGTCGGCGGGCCGGAGGCGGCGTTCGCGCGTGTGAAGCCACTCTTTGAAGCCATGGGCAAGAACATCACGCTGGTCGGCGGCAACGGCGACGGTCAGACCACCAAGGTGGCGAATCAGATCATCGTGGCGCTCAACATCGAGGCCGTGGCCGAGGCCCTGCTGTTCGCCAGCAAGGCCGGCGCCGACCCGGCCAAGGTGCGCCAGGCGCTCATGGGCGGCTTTGCGGCCAGTCGCATTCTGGAAGTGCACGGCGAGCGCATGGTCAAGCGCAGCTTCAACCCGGGTTTCCGCATCGAACTGCACCAGAAAGACCTGAACCTCGCGCTGCAAGGCGCGAAGGAGCTGGGCGTGAGCCTGCCGAACACGGCCAGCGCGGCGCAACTGATGCAGAGCTGTGCGGCGCACGGTTGGGCGGGGCTGGACCATTCGGCGCTGTGCCGCTCCCTTGAGTTGATGGCGAATCACCAGATCGCGCCCACGCCGGCCGCCTGAAGTGCCTGACCCCCTCTCCCGCGTGCGGGAGAGGGCGGGGGTGAGGGTCTCCGCCTACGTAACAACACGGCAGCCAGACACCGCTCATTTCCCTACACTTCCTGCCCATGACCGAAGCCACACCCCCCACCGCCCCCAGCCTCGACAACCCTCGCGCCCTGCTGCGCCACCTGTACGACGTCGCGGTGCAGCGCGCGCTGCCGCTGCACAACACCGCCGCGCACCTGCCCCCGCCGCCCAAGGGCCGCACCCTCGTGCTCGGCGCCGGCAAGGCCGGTGGCGCCATGGCGCAGGCGGTGGAGGCGCTGTGGCCGGCCGATGCGCCGCTCTCGGGGCTGGTCGTGACGCGCTACCACCACACGCCGCCGCGCCCCGCGGGTCTGCCGGAGCGCATCGAGGTGGTGGAAGCCTCGCACCCCGTGCCCGACGCCGCCGGTCTGGAAGCCGCGCAGCGGATCCTAAAGCTGACCGAAGGCTTGACGAAAGACGACCTCGTGCTCTGCCTCATCTCCGGCGGCGGCTCGTCGCTGCTGACCATGCCCTGCGACGGCCTCACGCTCGAAGACAAGCAGCGCATCAACCGCCAGCTGCTGGAGAGCGGCGCGCACATCGGCGAAATGAACACCGTGCGCAAGCACCTCTCCGCCATCAAGGGTGGGCGCCTCGCCGCGGCCTGCGCGCCGGCCCGCGTGGTCACGCTCACCATCAGCGACGTGCCCGGTGACGACGTGAGCGTCATCGCCAGCGGCCCCACCGTGGCCGACGCCTCCACCTGCGCCGAGGCGCTGGACATCCTGCGCCGCTACGCCATCGAGGTGCCCGAAGCCGTCAGACAGCAGCTGGAGAGCGGCACGCTCGAAACGCCCAAGCCTGGCGATGCATCGCTCGCCGGCATCCAGACCCACCTGATCGCCACGCCCCAACAAAGCCTGGACGCTGCCGCAGAGGCCGCCCGCGCGCTGGGCCTCAACGTGGTTGTGCTGAGCGACGAGATCGAAGGCGAGTCGCGCGAGGTTGGCAAGGTGCACGCGGCATTGGCCCGCTCCACCGCGCTCGGTCGCAGCAGCTTCGCCACACCCTGCGTCATCCTCAGCGGCGGCGAAACCACCGTCACCGTGCGCCCGCGCGCCGAAGGCCAGAAGAAGGGCCGCGGCGGCCGCGCTGGCGAGTTCTGCCTCGGCCTGGCCCAGGCGCTGGGCGGGCAGGCCGGTGTGTGGGCACTCGCCGCCGACACCGACGGCATCGACGGCGTGGAAGACAACGCCGGGGCGCTGGTCACGCCCGACACCCTGGCCCGCGCCGCCGCGCAGGGCCTGAAAATCGCCGACCACCTGGCCCGCAACGATGCCTACGGCTACTTCGAACCGCTGGGCGATCTGGTCATCACCGGCCCCACGCACACCAACGTGAACGATTTTCGTGCCGTTCTGGTGCGGTGAACCCGGCCCGGACCGGCGGTTACAAACCCGCCGGCCGGATCGTTTCTAATTACGTCCTGCCACCCGGACCGCCCCAGAGGACGGTCCCAGACCGGCACCGCGTGCCTCTGGCCCGCAATAAAACCGCCACTGACCCGCGTGGGTGACCCGATGGGGCCGGCGCCAAGGCGCTGCCGCGGGTGATCCGGGCCGGTTCAGTGCCGGTGCAGATCCCTGTGGTTTGCATCCCCACCATTTCATGATGTGAATGGCGCCCCCCGGGGCGCGAAGGAATGTTTTTGCGCAGCAACCTCCACCGCTCAGGCCTTGTGCGCCAGCTCGCGGGCTTCTTGCCCGCGGGGGCGTCTGCGCCCGGTGATGCGGCGCGGCAGGACGTGGCCGAGCGCTTGGGGCAGTGGCTCAATGTGGCCGACGCGATCTCCCTGAGTTCGGCGCACGCGGCCATCGCGGCGGCCGGGCGGCAGGCCAGCCGCACACCCGGCCGGCCGCCCGCCAGTGCCGCCGCGCTGCAGGCCGAGCTGGAGCGCGTGCGCGCCACCCTGGCCAAATCCATCACCACGCGCGATGCCCGCCACAAGCCCGACCCGGATGCCCTCGACACCGAGTTCGCCTTCTGCCTCCAGCGCTACCAGGACCAGCAGCGCCGCATGGAAATGAGCGTGGACGCGCTGCGCGAACACGTGCGCCAGACCTTGGCCCAAGGCATGCCCCGCCTGGCCCAGCTCGCCGCGCTGGACGCCGCGCTGGCCGAGATGCTCGGCGGGCGCGAGCAGCGTTTGTTGAACAACCTGCCCAATTTCCTCAAGGCGCGGTTCATGGCGCTGCGCCAGGCCGCCGCCGTGTCTGACACCCCCCATGACTTGCGCTGGTTACAGGGCTTCAACACCGAGCTGGAGCAGACCCTGCTCGCCGAGCTGGAGCATCGTTTGCAGCCGGTGGTGGGGCTGATCGAGGCCATGACACATGAGCCCTGAAGCCACCCTCACCCCAACCCTCTCCCGCCAGCGGGCGAGGGAGTTGACTTCCTCGCTGCTCCGGGATGTGTCAGTTGCCAGCCCAGCAGCGCACCGTGCCTCCACTCCCTCGCCCCTCTGGGGAGAGGGCTGGGGTGAGGGGCAGCCCCAGCCCAAAGTGCAAGGCCAACGCCCAACACCGCATTTGAGCCTTTGAAAACACCCGCCATGACCTCTACATCTTCCAGCCGCGCCCTGCTCATCGGCGCCTTCCTGCTCGGCCTGTTCGCCATCGCCTGGGTGGGCGTGGGCTTCGTCGGCGGCGGCAGCTGGCTCGCCCTGGGCATGACGGTGGCCATCGCCGCCGCCTACCTGCTGGGTGCGCAAGAAATCCGCCGCTTCCGCGGTGCCAGCAACGGCCTCGCCCAGGCGCTCGCCGACATCCCGCAACCGCTCAACAGTTTGGCCGACTGGCTCGCCCGCGTGCCCGCGCCGCTGCAGAACGCCGTGCGCCAGCGTGTGGAGAGCGGACGCGGTGCGCTGCCCGGCCTGGCGCTCACGCCGTACCTGATCGGCCTGCTGGTCATGCTCGGCATGCTCGGCACCTTCCTTGGCATGGTGGTCACCTTCAAGGGCGCCGTGTTCGCGCTCGAAGGTTCGGCCGATCTGGGCGCCATCCGTGGCGCGCTGGCCGCACCCATCAAAGGCCTCGGCATTTCTTTTGGCACCTCGGTGGCCGGTGTGGCCAGCTCGGCCATGCTGGGCCTCATGTCGGCGATTGCCCGCCGCGAGCGCAACGACGTGGCCCGCCAGCTGGAGCAGCAGACTACCGCCGCGCTGCGCCCATTCACCGCCGCCTTCATCGCAGCCGAGAACCGCGACCGCACCGCCGCCGCCCTGCAGCGCCAGGCCGACGCGCTGCCCCAGGTGGTGACGCAGCTGCAGGCGCTCATGGCGCAGGTCGAGCGCCGGCACGCGCAGCTGGATGAACAGCTCACCGCGCGGCAAGACCAGTTCCACAGCGAAGCCGCCGCCGCGTACACCGGCTTGGGCCAGTCGGTGGCGCAGACGCTGAACGAGAGCCTGTCGTCCAGCGCCCGCGTGGCGAGCGACAGCATTAAGCCCGTGGTGGAAAACGCCATGGCCGCCATCGCGCAAGAAAGCACCCGCCTGCACGAGCGCGTGAGCGCCGCGGTGCAGACGCAGCTGACCGGCCTGTCTACCCAGTTCGCCACCACCACCGGCAGCGTGGCCGAAGGCTGGGCCACCGCGCTGCAGAACCACGCCCGCACCAGCGAACAACTCGTCAGCGGCCTGGGCAACGCCTTGAATCAGTTCAACACCAGCTTCGAAGCCCGCGCCGCGCAGCTGCTGGCCAACGTGCAGCAAGCCACCGCGCAGCAGCACAGCGAACAGGCCCAGGCCGAAGCGCTCAAACAGGTCGCTTGGACCACCGCGCTGCAAGGCATGGCCAGCGGCCTGCAGGCCGAATGGCAGCAGGTGGGCGCGCACAACCTCGCGCAGCAGCAGGCCGTGTGCCAGACGCTGGAGCACACCGCCAGCGCCATGCAGCACAGTGCCAGCGAGCAGGCCACACGCAGCATGGAGAGCGTGGCCCGCTTGCTGGCGCAGAGCGAAGCACTGGTGCTGGCCCGTACGGCATCCGAAGCCCAGTGGACCGAGCAGCACGGCCAGCGCATGGACCAGCTGGCTGCGCTTTGGCGCAGCGAACTCAGCGCCCTGCGCAGCGAGGAAAGCACGCACCTGCAAACCCTGCGCAACGAAGAGGCCGCGCGCGGCCAGGCCGCCGTGGATCGCCTCGCCAGCCTGCAAACCGAGCTGGCCACGCAACTGCAAACTTTGCGCGCCGACGAGGCCAGCCGCCAGCAAGCCACAGCCGAACAGACCGCCGCGCTGCACAGCGCCATCAGCACCCAACTGCAAGCGCTGCGCAGCGAAGAGAGCACGCACCTGCAAACCCTGCGCAGCGAAGAAGCCGCGCGCGGCCAGGCCGCCGTGGATCGCCTCGCCAGCCTGCAAACCGAGCTGGTTACGCAACTGCAAACTTTGCGCGCCGACGAGGCCAGCCGCCAGCAAGCCACAGCCGAACAGACCGCCGCGCTGCACAGCGCCATCAGCACCCAGCTGCAGACCCTGCGCTCCGAAGAATCCACCCACCAGCAAACCCTGCGCAGTGAAGAGGCCGCGCGCGGTCAGGCCGCGGTGCAGCGCCTCGGCGAGCTGCAGGCCGCCGTCACCCAGCACCTCGCCACGCTCGGCACCTCTCTCGAAGCGCCCATGTCGCGCCTGCTCGAAACCGCGTCCGAGGCGCCCAGGGCCGCGGCCGAAGTCATTGGCCAGCTGCGTGGCGAAATGAGCCGCCTCACCGAGCGCGACAACCTCGCTCTGCAGGAGCGCACCGAGCTGGTGGCCCACATCAGCAGCCTGCTGCAGAACGTGCAGCAGACCACCGGCGAGCAGCGTGCCGCCATCGAGTCACTGGTCGCGTCGGCCACCACCGTGCTCAACCAGACCGGCGCGCAGTTCGCGCAGACCCTGGGCGCCCAGGCCGGCCGGGCCGACGAGCAGACCGCGCAACTCGCCAGCAGCGCCGCCGAACTCGCCGCGCTGGGCCAGGCCTTCCAGCAGGGCGTGGAGCTGTTCAGCAGCACGAATGAAAAACTCATCGACGGCCTGCAGCGCGTGGAAAGCGCCATCGGCCAGTCCATGGCGCGCAGCGACGAGCAGCTCGCCTACTACGTGGCGCAGGCGCGCGAGGTGATCGACCTCAGCATCAGCGCGCAGCAAGGCATCGTGGAAGACATGCGCAGCATGCGCACCAGCAAGCCCGCCGCCACCAAAGCCGCTGCGCAGGGAGCTGCCTGATGACCTCCAGCGTGGACGACACCGCCATCGACGACGGCCTCGGCGAGACCGCGCCCGTCTGGGCCGTGTTCGGCGACCTCATGTCCGGCGTGGTCGGCGCCTTCGTGCTCATCCTCATCGGCGTGCTGCTGGTGCAGATGGACCTGGTGGCCAGCCTGCAGTCCGAAATCACCAAACGCCAGCAAGAAGAAGCCCGCCGTATGGCGCTGGAAAAAGCACTCGCCATCCCGCTGCAGAGCGGCCGCGTCACGCTCAACAACGGCCGCATCGGCATCAGCGGCAGCGTGCTGTTCGACTTCAACTCCGACCAGCTGCGCCCCGAAGGCCAGCAACTGCTCAAGAGCCTGGTGCCGCCGCTGGAGGTGTACCTCGGCGAGCGCGACGAGATGCTCATGGTGAGCGGCTTCACCGACGACAAGACCATCGTCAAAGGGCCCAGCCAGCGCTTTGAAGACAACCTCGAACTCTCGGCCCAGCGCGCGCTCACCGTGACGCGCACCCTCGTCAAAGAAGGCATGCCGCGCCAGCGCGTGTTCAGCGCCGCCTTCGGCGCCGAGCAACCCGTGGCCAGCAACGCCGATGAAAAAGGCCGCGCCCTCAATCGCCGCGTGGAAATGGCCCCCGTGCCCCGCGCCGCGCCCACGCCCAGCACGGCGGCGCCCGTGGCCGCGCCAACCACCAAGCCATGACCACCCGGCCTTCGCCCCTCGCGGCCCTCAACGCCCACATAGCCCAAGCCAGCCAGGCCGCAGCAGGGGGCCTCAAATCAAACGGGGACAAGTGGCCCGACCTCCGCAGTACCCAGCGCTTTCGCGAAACCTGGGAACGCCTGGGCGCCGAAGAAGCCGTGGTGAAGGCCACGCACCGCGCCCCCGAAAACGCCGGTCCGCTCAACTCCCACATGCTCGTGCTGCGCACCCTGTCGCTCATGCGCGAACTGTCGCCGCACTACCTGCGGCGCTTCCTCTCCCACACCGAAACCCTGCTCTGGCTGGAGCAGGCGCAGGGGCAGCTCAAGGCACCGGCGGGCAAGGGCAAGGCAGTGAAGGCGGCTCGACAGAAGAAGTGAAGACGTCGGCAGTGGCGGCGAGGAAAGTCCATGTGGCTGGTGCAAGAAAAATTGGGGGTGTATCGTGGCAAACCACCCCGCGCGCGCTCATCGCCGATACGGTTGCGCCTTCAAACGTATAACTTCGTTGCTTCGCCTTGCCGTGCTGTAGCACTGTCTGCGGCTTCGCGCCTTGTTCTACGCTTGAATGCAAAACCGTATGGGTGTTCCGACCCCGACCGGTCGGCGACCGATGGGCCTTGCCGTGCAACACACAGGAGAACCCACATGTCTTACATCGACGGTTTCGTGATCGCGGTCCCGACCGGGAAACAGCAGCAGTTCATCGCCCACGCCAACAGGGTTGACAGCGCCTTCATCGATCACGGCGCGACGCGGGTGGTCGAGTGCTGGGGGGCCGATGTGCCCAAGGGCAAGACCACCGACTTCCAGGGCGCGGTGGCGGCGCAAGACGGCGAGACGGTGACGTTCTCGTGGATCGAATGGCCCGACAAGGCCACGCGCGACGACGTGATGGGCCGGATGGACGAGCTGGCCAAGACCGACGAGCGCTGCGACCCGGCAAAGAACCCGATGCCTTTCGACGGCAAGCGGATGATCTACGGCGGCTTCGAGCCGATCGTCGAGCAAGGCGGTGCGGCCGCCGACAGCTACGTCCAGGGCTTCGTCATCCCTGTCCCGGCGGGCCGGCGCGAAGACTACCGCCAGATGGCCGAAGAGGCCTGGGTGCTGTTCAAGGACTACGGTGCGCTGCGCGTGGTTGAAGCCTGGGGCGACGACGTGCCCGATGGCAAGCTCACCGACTTTCGCCGCGCCGTGAAGGCCGAGCCGGGCGAGAACATCGTGTTCTCTTTCATGGAATGGCCGTCGCGCGAAGTTTGCGACGCCGCGCACGACAAGATGATGAAGGACGATCGCATGAAGCCGCCCGAGGGCATGGACTGGCCGTTCGACGCCAATCGGATGATCTATGCCGGGTTCACCCCGGTCGTGACACTGGAGAAATGACATGAGCAACCCCAAGGGCGATTTCATCTGGTACGAATTGCTGACCACCGACGCCGACGCAGCGCAGCGTTTTTATGGCGATGTGATCGGCTGGAAGGCGAGCGACAGCGGCCAGCCGGGCATGGACTACCGCATCCTCGACGCGGGTGACGGCCAGGCGGGCGGCCTGATGCAGATCAACGAACAAATGCCCGGTGCGAAGCCGGTCTGGCTCGGTTATGTCGGGGTGCCCGACGTGGACGCTGTGGTCGCCGACTGGACGGCCGCCGGCGGCAGCGTGCAGATGCCCGCGATGGACATCCCGAACGTCGGGCGGATCGCGATGCTCGCCGATCCGGACGGCGTGCCGCTGTACGTGATGCGCGGCGCAAGCGATTCGAGCAGCACCGCGTTTCGCGTCGCCGATGCGCGCCATGTGCGCTGGAACGAAATCGCCGCCAAGGACGAAGCGGCGGCGCTCGGTTTCTACAAGGCGCGCTTCGGCTGGGAGGCTGTCGGTGCGATGCCCATGGGCGCGATGGGCGCCTACCACCTGCTCGCCGCCAACGGCGTCAACATCGGCGCCCTGATGCGCAGCCAGGCCGGCCATGCGCCGCGCTGGATGTACTACATCGGGGTCGGTGACATCGATGCGGCGATGGAAAAGATCAAGACGGGCGGCGGCCAGGTGCTCGATGGCCCGCACCAGATCCCCGGCGGCGAATACAGCCTTCATGCGCGCGACCCGCAAGGCGCTGCATTCGGCCTCGTCGGCCCGCGCGTCGCACAGCTGTGACCAAGCAGCCCTGAACCAGATCCTGATTGCGACGACGGCTGCGGCACGCCCGCGTGTGAGCATGTGTCTCCGCAGATTGCGGTGATGGATGGGCTTATTCGCCGCACAATGAGCGGTGAATAAGGCGCACGATCGCCGCACGTTCCCCGAAAAGCCCTAACGCCGCCGCACCTGCCTCTGACAGCGCCTCGGCTGGCTGCTTCGCTAAACGTCACGCCGTGGCTCGGCTGGCTTCTGGTCTGCCTGCTGCTCGCCGTGCAGGTGGCCGTTGGCTTGTTCGCGGGTGTGCTGGACAAAGCTCAGTTCAGCAGCGCTGGGCCAGCGCCTCTTCACAATCAAGTATTGACGGCCACTTCCTGCCGCTCGCAGAGGGCAACTTCGGGGTGATCACCTGGCCGATCGGAAGGGCTCCCTTGCAGGCGCCTGAGTACTGGCGTGAGCTACTCCATGTTGGTTGCGGAGCCGAGCAGCTCGTCAAGTTGGTCGAACGTCTCGTCGTTCCAACTCGTGCTCCCGGAGCTGATGTCTCCGTCGAGCGCTTCCTTGGAAGAATAGAGGTCGTGCACGACGAGCAGCGACTGCCCGGCTCTTTCCTCGAGCGTGACCGTGGTGATCTGCCCGTTGTCGCCCGCTTCTTCATTGGTCCAGACGAGACGCGAGGGCGGTGTCACTTCCAGGTACCTGCCGTGGAACGCCATGCCCTCTGGGGCGGCAGGGTGGTGGAACACGAGGCGGTACGCGCCGCCCACGCGAACGTCGAGCTCACAGGAAAGCAGCGTCAGGCCAAACGACTTCGGAACCCACCAGCGTTGAAACAGCTCGGCCTTGGTCCAGGCCTCGAACACGATGCGCGGCGGGGCGTTGATGGTTCGCGTGACGACGAGCTCACGCTCGGACTTACGCTCCACCGACATTCGATTCTTCATGGAGCTTGGTTGACTACTTCTTCCTGCGTCCATCAACTCTCTCCTTGCGTTTCAATTCCTCGACAACTGTGTCCAGCTCGTCGAAGCGTGCCTCCCAGAGCTCGCGATACCGCTCGATCCACATCGCCTCTTCCTCCAGCCGATGCACGCCCAGCTTGCAGTTCCGCACGCGCCCGACCTTCTCTGTGGTGACGAACCCCGCCTGCTCCAGGACACCGACGTGCTTCTTCATCCCCGTGAGGGTCATGCGGAACCTCTCAGCCAGGTCCGTGATGGAAGCGTCAGCGCGCACCAGCTGCTCCAGAACGCCACGTCGGGTGGCGTCCGAGAGCGCGGCGAAGGAGGCATCGAGGTGGGCACCTGAATACTGAACCATGTGGTTCACTATATCGCCCACACCTGCGGATTGCAAGTAGAGAGCGCGCAGAGCTTTGAGCCGCGCGCTGGAGCTCAACCCCTCCAACTCCTGGCTGCAGGTTCGCGCCCGCCGCAGCGAGCATCCTTCAGTGTGTGGGTGCAAATCTGACCGGCAGCTTTGCATCAACGAGATCAAGGCAGCGGATGACTACTCAGGGTCGCAAGCTGCCGGCTACGCAACATCAATTCAAAACTCCATCACCTGGTTCACCACCAACTTGCTCATCGCCCTGTTGAACAGGTGATGTGCCAACCACCCATCCAGCCAGCCCTGCAGCGCCGGCAAAGGCAACTCCTCAAACCACCCCGCATCCACCGCCGCGTATTGCCGCACAAACGGAAAGATCGCGATGTCGGCCGCGCACGGCGCGTGGCCGCCCAGCTGGCCGGTGCTTTGCAGCTGCGCGTCCAGCGGCGCGAGCAACACCTGCACAGCCTGCTCGCGGTGATGCGCTTTCAAGTCCGCTCCGTCGCCGAAGCGCTCGGGGTATTTGTATCTGTCCAGGTGGTGCTTGAACGCGCCGTCGCAGGCCGCCAGCAGCGCCAGGTTCTCGGTGCTTTGCGCACGCGCCCACCAGCTGCCAGCGTCGCCGGTTTCCACAAAGGCCCAGCGCATGATGTCCAGGCTCTGCTCCAGCACCTGCCCGCCGGGCAGCCGCAGCACGGGCACCGTGCCCTTGGGTGAAAGGGCCAGCATCTCGGCGGGTTTGTCGCGCAACACGATCTCGAACGCGTCGAACGCCACGCCCCCCTGCAGCAGGGCCATGCGGGCGCGCATGGCGTAGGGGCAGCGCCGGTAGGTGTAGAGCAGCGGGGCGGGTGCGGGGGTCATGGCTGGGCATTACATCGCAAACACCTGCGCCACGGGCGCCGCCGTTTACCATCCCCCCATGACCCAAGACATTCAAGACCCGATCCACGAAGACCGCGTGTGGAGCGACGAGCACTGGACGGCGCGCGTGATCAAGAACGAAGACGACGATGGCTGGGCGGTGGCCATGTTTCTGGACGGCCAGGTCGAGCCCGCGCTGGTGGGCCCCTGGACCATGGGGCGTGACAAGAAGAACCCCAAGCCGCTGGACACCAACGCCTTCAACACGCTGGTGAAAACGGCCAAAGAGGTGATCCGCCGCTCGGAGCAGCAGCGTTTTGCCGAGCTGAACAAGAACGTGAGCGTGTCGGTGGGCGGCCAGCGCATCCGCGTGGACCTGGCCATCGTGCCCGATGAAGAGGGCGCCACCGCCACGCTGCGCGCGCTGAACGAGTTTGACGAAGAGCTGGCGCTGGTGTCGGCGCCGCCAAGCTTCAAGTTGAATGCGAACAGCGCCGAGGCCTGGGTGGTCTCGGGTTTCGAGAAGCCGAAATCATGATCGACGGACTGATTGCCGGGCGCCTGATGGGCGACGCCTCCCGCCGCGTGGACAAGGCGGGCCGCACCTACATCGTGGCGCGCGTGCTGGCGCGCAACAAGATGGACGAAGAGTTCATCGTCAACGTGATTGCGTTTGACGAGGCGCCCTGTGCCGCGCTGCTGGCGCTGGCCGACGGCGAGGCGCTCACGCTCTCGGGCGCGCTCACGCCCAAGGTGTGGACCGACAAGCAAGGCATTGCCCGCCCGAGCCTGGACCTGATCGCTGTGCAGGTGATGACGGCCTACCACGTGAGCCGCAAGCAGGCCGCGCTGGGTGGGGCGGACGGCGAGCCGCTGTAGGCGGTTGAGCCTCGGTTTTCAGCGTCTGGAAGCCAGGCGTTCAGGGTCACGACCGCACCTTGTCAGAAAGTTTTGAGTCAGCGCAAGCGAGGCTTCTTCGGCATGGGCGAAACTTTGTCCATGGAACTCAGTGAATTGGGTATGAATGCATGGCTCGCTCCCAGCCTCAGCGAGCTGGCGGCGCTGGACCTGTCGGCCGCGCGGGTGACGGCGGTGGACAGAGGCCGCTACCTGGTGCGCAACGCGGCGGGTGAGGTGCCCGCCGAGCTCACGGGCAAGCTGTTGCATCTGGCAGAAAGTTCGGCCGATCTGCCTTGTGTGGGCGACTGGGTGGGTGTGCGCTTGCGCGATGGAGGCACGCAGGCGAGCATCCACACGGTGCTGCCGCGGCGCTCGTTCCTGCGGCGCAAGGCCGCGGGCCGCGATGTCGAATTCCAGATGATCGCTGCCAACATCGACGCGGCGTTCATCGTGATGTCGTGCCATTTCGATTTCAACCTGCCGCGGCTGGAGCGTTACCTGGTGATGGCGCGCGATGGGCACATCGAACCGGTGGTGCTGCTGACCAAGACGGACCTGATCAGCCCGGAGGCACTGGAGCGGCTGGTCGGGCAGATCCGGCAGGTGGGCGTGGAGGCGCGGATCGTCTGCGTGAGCAACATGACCGGTGCGGGTGTAGAGCAGGTGCGCGAGCTCATGGTGCCGGGCAAGACCTACTGCCTGCTGGGTTCGTCGGGCGTGGGCAAGACGACACTGATCAACCGGCTGCTGGGTAACGGCGATCTGGAAACCCGCGAGGTCAGCCACACCGGCGAGGGCCGCCACACCACCACGCGGCGGCACCTGATGATGCTGGCGCATGGGGCGCTGTTGATCGACATGCCGGGCATGCGCGAGCTCGGCCTGCTGGGCGCGGGCGAAGGCATCGACGACACCTTTGCTGACATCGCCGCGCTGGCGGGCCAATGCCGTTTCCCCGACTGCACGCATGGCAGCGAGCCGGGCTGTGCGGTGCGGGCCGCGATGGAGCGGCACGAGATCAGCGAGGCTCACCTGCGCAACTACCTGAAGCTGCGAAAGGAGTCCGAGTTTCACGACCAGTCGCTCACCGAGCGGCGCAACAAGGACCGCGCGTTCGGCCGTTTCATGCACACCTACAAGAAGCAGAAGGGCAACCCGGACCGGGACTGAGAACCGCTCAGGCGCCCACGCTCAGCGCCGGATGCGGTGCCCGGTCTTGAACACCCACCACACCACGGCCAGGCAGGCGAGCATGAACATCAGCGTCATGCCGGTGCTCACCGCAATGTGCACGTCGGCCGCTCCGTAGAAGGCCCAGCGCAGGCCGCTGATGAGGTAGACCACCGGGTTGAACAGTGACACCGTCTGCCACAGCGGCGGCAGCATGTTGATGCTGTAGAATGCGCCGCCCAGGAAGGTGAGCGGTGTGATGACGAGCAGCGGGATCACCTGCAGTTTCTGGAAGCTGTCGGCCCACAGGCCGATGATGAAACCGAACAGGCAGAAGGTGACGGCCGTTAGGA
>Ga0209262_10000395_pt1 | contig 20475 bp, 27 predicted proteins | sample Lowcelwee11metaG_FD_187171 | JGI IMG/M metagenome (GOLD analysis project Ga0209262, IMG submission 187171) | Freshwater pond sediment microbial communities from the University of Edinburgh, under environmental carbon perturbations - Low... | ecosystem: Environmental > Aquatic > Freshwater >...
AGGATCGATGGTGTTTTATAGCCATTAAACGTCAAATCCCCATACGCAATATCACTGATAATATAAAAACGCTCACGCTTCGCCATCTCGACTAGACGGACATAAAATTCCGGTGTTACCGTCGCCGTGGTCGGATTATGAGGAAAGTTTACAACTACATATTTTGGTTTCGGAAAAGAGATATGAAAGGCTTCTTCCAAACGTTCAAAAAAGAGGTCTTCATCGACTTTGTAATCTTCATCAAACGGAAGTTTCATTTTTTGGACATTTCCCCCTGCCAAAATAAAACCGTACGAATGGATCGGATAGGTAGGATCAGGGACAACGACAACATCACCCGGGTTAGTAATAGCATAGGCTAAATGAGCATATCCCTCTTTAGATCCCATAGTAGCTACCGCTTCAGTATCGGGATCAAGATCGACATCATAACGACGTTTGTACCAGTCGCAAATGGCTTGACGAAGCTTTGGAATCCCTTTGGAAACCGAATAGCCGTGAGTTTTGGTTTTTTCTGCCGATTCAACCAATTTTTTACGGATATGTTCAGGGGTATCACCGTCGGGATTCCCCATACTGAAATCGATAACGTCGGCACCGGCACGTCTGCGTGCCATTTTAAGCTCGTTTACTTCGGCAAATACGTATTTCGGAAGGCGTTTAATCCGGTCAAATTGGATTTCGTCAAACATGGCTACAACCTGTGATTAAAAAATTGCGCCATTTTAACATAAGAGACTTAGTTTAACTATAATGCGGCCACTTATCGTCCGGGACTCATCGACTCGATCCACATCCCCTCTTTTAAAACTTTCATCCCCTGTGCATTGGAAATTTTCAAATAATAGGCACCTTTGGGAAGTTCAAACTCCAACTCCTCTTTAGGCTCTAAGGAGCGAAATGATGATAAAAGAGACATGGAGCCATCCAAAACAGCAACATCTGGGTACCATTTTCCCGTATATGGGGGTTCAATACGGATATGTTGTCCCTCTTCGACACGAAACCACTGAGCAACATTCACTCTCTTTAGCTCAGTTCCCTCATCACTCCCAAGGAGCGGAAGATTCCACTGTGCACTTTGGGTATCAAGGGTCATGGAGAGATCACTCTTATCCAAATGGGCCTTCTCAATCCGTATCCCTTGCTCTTTTAGATTTTCACCTAAAGCGGTGGGATTAAAAACTTTATTACCGATAGCTGTACCGCTCAATTCCCCAGAGCTTTTTTGAATATCGAGAGTGTCGATATCGAGTTTATACCCGATAGCGTTGAAAGCCTGAACAATGGTCCGTACACTGAGGGTAGGCTCACCGGTGAAAGAGATATGTGTATTGATAGAGCCCCCCAGAAGGAGTAGGGGAGTACAAAGAAGTGAGAGAAAATATTTCATGATCACCGTTTTACCAGTTTTTTCCGCCGTTTCGTTCAATAAACTCATTTTGGGTGATTTGTTTCAAAGCCCCTTTTTCACAGACGAAATGAACCGTATTTTTATCATTCAAAAGGGTTTTCCCCTCAGGGTATTCAATCTCCACTCGTCCATGTCCCAATACAATCAGCCAATTTTTTGTACTATCGACGATAATAGGATCTCCCGTAATCTTTTGAACTCTTGCACCGTTTGAGAGATCGATCATCCCGTACCATACTTTATACTTTGGATGGATAATAAGCTGTTTTGACGAAGCTACCGGCTTGACAGTAGACACAGAAAGAGGTGTGATATTACTTTGATTTACTTCAGGAGTTACCACGGCAGCGGTTACATTTGTTTCATTATTTTCACTGAGATTGGTGTCCTTTATCTCGTCCGCAACCTCTACCGACAATGTGGTAAGATTCATAACCTCTTCACTCGGTTCCGTGGACATTTTCCCCTGTAAAAGATACCCGCCTACCATCAACAAAATAATTAAAAGGATCCCTGCCAAAATCCATTTTGGCTTCGAATTGGATGATGATTGCAAGATTACCGATTTCTTAGGAAGGAGCATATCTGCATTGTTACGGCAAAATTCAGTATATTCTTCTTTGATGCCACTGAGATCAATGTCGTATTCACGTTCCAAGATTGATATGTAGCCCATGAACTGAACACGCCCTATTTCACTGAAAGATTTGGTCATAACCAACTCTACCTTATCACGAGAAATATGGGTTCGCTCATGAATTTTCTCTGTCCCCAGAGCCTGTAAATCTTCGAACGTGTTACATTGTTTCATCTCATTCTCTCCATTAAGATTGCGCCGGCAACACCGACATTTAAAGAATCAAAATCATGCGCCATAGGGATAGAAATACCGACATCGAGGCTCTTTTGGACTCTGCCGCTAAGCCCCTCTCCCTCATTCCCCAGAACCAAAACCCGCTTTGCGGCAAATGCAGCTTCCCGCACATCCACACCGTCCATGACAGCACCGTAGAGCTGAAATCCTGATTGCTTCAACTCATGGAGCACATCGTGGATATTGTGAACAATTACCAATGGCATATCAAGTGCAGCTCCACTACTCGTTCGGATCATCGCCTCTAAATTCGGCTCTTTGATACCGCTGATGACCAAGGCTTGAACCCCTAGGGCATATGCACTGCGTATGAGTGAACCGATATTCCCCATATCGGTAATAGAACTCAACACGACGATAAAATCACATTTTTTCAGAAAAGGAGAGGCATACGGGACTACCTGGGATATCTCGGCGATAAAACCCTGATGGTTTCCCCCTTTTACCATCGACTGCGCCGCTTTTTCAGGGATCCGTTTAATCTCAAAACCCATTTTCATGAGGGATGAGTACTCTTTTTTATCGACCTCTTTTGCCAAATAGAGAACTTTTATTCGCTCTCGATGACGTTCTATTGCATAATAAACCGGTTGTTTTCCATAAATAAGCATGAAGTATTATATCCTAAGATTGTAAGAGGCGTGTATAGCACTCTTTTGGATTTTCGCCGGTAATCCGGGCGATCAGTTTGGAGGCCGCTTTTTTGGGGATATCAAGGGAGAGGATATCTTGTTCGCTCAAGGATGACCCTTTGGTCTCAGAGGCTTCGATCACCACAACCCACTCTCCTCGTATCTCTTTTTCCATTTGAGGTATCAGTTCGGATGCAACGCCCCGATAAAATCGCTGATACCGCTTTGTCAACTCTTTGGCCAAAAAGATTTGACGATCAGGTACTGCTACGGAGAGTTCAATGAGTAATTTATCAAGACGTTTCGGTGACTCATACAGTATGGTTGTATATCCGTTAAAGAGTGCTTCTTGAAGAGCCGATCCTCTGTCGTTTCCCTTATGGGGCAAAAAGCCGAAGAAAAGCATTTTCGTCTCCACAAATCCGCTGGCGACAAATGCGGTCAATGCGGCATTTGCCCCCGGTAAAATATCATACGCAATACCCTGATTCAAACAATAGCGCACCAGCATCTGCCCCGGATCGCTGATCCCCGGCATACCTGCATCACTCACATAGACTACATTAGCATTAAAAAATTCTGGAGTGAGTTTGGCAATAAATTCGGCCTCATTGTGTGAATGAAGACTCAAAAACTGAGGCTCTGTCGTCGTAAGATTATGGCGCTCTTTGAGTAAATGGATCAGTTTTTTGGTGACACGGGTATCTTCGCACAGGATAATATCGGCAGTGGATAAAACATCAAGAGAACGGAGTGAGATATCAGAAATATTTCCGATAGGAGTGGGGACAAGAGATAACACGGAGCCTCTTCAAGTGCGGTTTACTGCACGTGAGCTTCCCGCTGAGGGAAACTTAGCGTTAGCGTAGCCAAAGGAATGCATCCCTTTGGCGTACAAATTATGAGTTAAGTGCGTAACGTTTTTTGAATTTATCGATACGTCCTGCAGTATCTACTTGACGCTCAGAACCGGTATAAAACGGGTGACACGCGCTGCAAATATCAACACGGATTGTATCTTTGATGCTGGTTGTTGTGAATGAGTTACCGCATGCGCAGCTTGCTGTGCACTCTACTACGTTCGGGTGAAGATCTTTTTTCATAGTTTTGCCTTGTGATCGACGGCGTTGTACGTCGGTCGGTATAGTTTTATATCCGTACGGGGGCGGATAATTGGAGGCGAATTATAACGAAAAAATAATTTTTTTACAATAACCGCGATGCTACCGCTACCGCCGCCGTTTCAGAGCGCAAAATCATCGGCGAAGGGAAAAGACGAACGCGATAGTCGCTAAACAATTTCCGCTCAGACTCATCAAATCCACCTTCGCACCCGATCACGACCGTATCGGTCACCTCATCACGCCCTAGAGATTCCCCGCCAAAGTCAAAAATCACCGCTTCGGGATTATTTTTTAAAAAGGTACTTACATTAGGGGACTCGCACAGTTCAATCACCGAGGTTCGGCCGCACTGCATAATCGAACTTTCCATAATACGATTAAACCGCTCAAAATCGAGGCGAAAATTTTGCTGAGAACGGCGGCAATGGATAAAGGTGATTTTGTGAACTCCCAGCTCAGTAAGCATCGGTAATGTTTTTTCAATCGTTTTCGGATCAACCAAACACCATCCAATATGAAGACGGCGTTCATTTTCACACAACGCTTGATGATGGCTTTGCAACGAAAAATAGGCATTCCGTCCATCGGTTCGTTCCAAACGGTATCGATACTCTTCACTTAAGTGCTCGCGCGAACGAAAAGCGATTAAATCCCCTGCTTTGTGACGACGTACTTTGATTAAGTACTTATAATCATCACCGCTGACACTTAACTCATTCGTACCGGCATCATCGTGAAGCAAAAACTTCATTGCAAGATCATCCAAAAAGTGATCGCTAATAGTAAACTTATCTCAATACCCAAGAAACGAAACGCTTTTTTCTTATAAAGTTCAAACGCCCCCTCTTGGGTAATATCGGTTTTTCGTTTAAGTGTTTTGTACCGTTTTGCTTCGAGTATGATCATAATAATGGCGATAGCAATCATCGCAATATTGGCAAAGGTAAAATGAAGGTGTTTCGCCGCCATCATTACCGCCCCAGTGAAAAGGATCAAAGCAATCAATGAGCCTGAAATAGGCATTACGATCCGCATCCGTTTAGAATAGCGAATCAGATGGTGAGAGAGGGTTAACATCACGATGTTAAACACCACAACTCCCATCAACACAATAACCCCGAAGTAGTGGATATTAAGTCCGGTTGTATACATAGCTTCCATAAAGGGGATTTTACCTTAAATTGCCTATAATCATTCCCTAAATCACTTCCCGATGATTGAACGTTTAATGCATTGAGGAAAGGATACACACAAGGAGAAGCAATGGCAATCACCGTAGAAGAGGCACTCAATCTGGTTTATACCCTCACCTTGCCTACACAAAGTGAGATTGTACCGATCGAAAACTGTATTCACCGTCTCCTCTGCGAAAATATTATCGCTTCCCATTCCCTCCCCTCTTTTGATAACTCGGCGATGGACGGCTATGCGGTGCGGGTTGAAGATGCGGGTAAAACACTACAACAAGTGTGTGTCATTTTTGCCGGCAGCCCCGATGATGTCCGTATGGTGGAAGATCAATGTATCCGTATTATGACGGGTGCCAAAATACCGCAAGGGTGTGAAGCAATCGTCCCCATTGAAGAGGTCATCGTGAACGGAGATCAAATCACCTTCCCTTCTACTATAAAACCCTCACAGCACATACGTCTCAAAGGGGAGGACATTCAAGCGGGAATGGAGTTGTTAAGCAAGGGGACAATGCTGTATGCTCATCATATCTCTCTCCTTGCCTCACAGGGGATCACCCATGTCAGAGTCTACCGCCGTCCCCGTGTTGCCCTTTTCTCCTCGGGGAATGAGCTTAAAATGCATTATGAAACATTGGGAGCCAATCAGCTCTACAATACCAACACCCCTACGTTCGCCGCACGTGCGCAAGAGCTGGGGTGTGATGTGATCTTTACCGGAACGGCAGAGGATTCTCTTGAATCGATTCGCGAACATATCGAGCGCTCTTTGAACGCGGATTTGATTATCACCTCAGGGGGGGTGAGTGTCGGGGATGCCGATTTCACTAAAGAGGCTTTTCAAACCCTCGGCTTTGAGGGGGCTTTTGAATCTGTCGACATCAAACCCGGTAAACCGACGACATTCGGGCGGATCGGCACGACCCTCATCCTCAATCTTCCGGGAAATCCCCTCGCGGCGGCTTTGTGTTTCGAACTGTTCGGACAAAGCGCTATTTTGGCTATGAGCGGCCGTGAGGATAAATATCTCTCCACCCTCTCAACAAAAATTTCTGAACCGTTTAAAATGAAAAAAGGGAGACGTTCCCTCATTCCGGGGTGGTTTGACGGAGCCTCTTTTACCCCTTGTGAAAAATTCGGTCCGGGAATGGTATTGCCGCTTTCACGTGCCAACGCGTTTATGATGGTGGATGCAAGTGTGGAGGGATTTGAAAAAGATGCTATTGTGAAAATTATTCCGACACGCTGGTGCATGAGTTCAGAGAAACAAACTCCTCTGATAACACTTTAAACGCTCACGGGGTTGACGAACGTCTCTCCCGCTAAAACTTTTTCCCACAGCTGCGGGTCACTCCACCCTTGGCGTACTTCATCACTAAAATGGATATCTTCCAGTTTAATCAACCCCATTTTTTCTGAATAGGCATCTTCTCGAAAGCACTGCGCATATCCTGTTTCGGTCTCGTGAACAATAATGCTATAAAGCCGTACCATCTTTTCGCCGTTTACCATTTGGGTAAACCAATGGAGTTTATCGATCATCACAAAAATCAAACGGCTGAACTGCTCTGCAGAAGGTGAGACAGGAATCTGTACCCAACGGTTGGAGTGGCGTTTCATATCGGCAATATACTCCGCGTCATCTCCGTCCCAAAGGGCAATAGCATGATCGAAAGCATCGATCAACTCTTTCATCCCATGCTTCATCAGACCGAAATCGTACACCATCTGACCGTTATCAAGGTAATCCGATTCGAGTAACACTTCAACCTTGTACGAATGACCGTGCAACGATGCACGGCACCGCTGAGTTGAACATCCGCGAACGATATGGGCGTTTTCAAATTTAAATAGTTTTCGGATAATCATAGATTCACACCTTCTTATGCCGCATGGCTATCAGTTTGAACAAATTTCATGTGCAATGACGATCCGCTGAGTTCCAATCCATGCTTCCAGCACAATGCACCCGCATCAATAAAAAACTGATCAAAAAATGTCTCATCTTTTAGCGGTTCAGTAAGTGTTGTTCCAAAATCCAACAAATACGACAAATCAGCAATAGCTTTACTGCCATCAGAAAATTGCAACGCTATTTTATGATTCTCGACTTTTGTAGCTTTTATAATTTTAATCATTATCGGCTCCAGGGATGCGAAATAAAGGTTGCAGTGTAATCGCTAATTCCCAATCTTGTATCAATTCTTCTTTATGTTCAAAACACCATTCAGCGACAATCTTTGCCGCTTTTTTAGGTAAGCTTCCTTGATAAATTTCACCCGTTTCGATCAAAACAAATGCTTCGAATCCCTGATATTCGACATGAATATGAGGAGGATTATGATCGTCATGATACATACGGATGATAATGCCGAAGAAATAAGAGATTATGGGCATATCACACTACTTTTCGTGAAATGACCAATTTTATCATAAACCCACTTGAATGTTGATGGATATAAATTTCTATACGCCGTGGTTCTGATCCCATATTCGAATATGGAGACGATCGGAATAAATAAATCCACGTCGTTTGCATAGCTCGATTACCGCTTCGCAGTTCGCTTCGATATGGGCTTTATCGCCCCCTAACGGCATACAATAGACGGGAGTAAAGGGGTGGGGAGCGATGATCGCATCAATCTCCTCTTCCATGTGTGATCCCAGCGAAGGCTCATCCACACTGAATTTAAAAAAACTCTCTTTGGTGTTGGCGATAATTGTACCGTAGACCTCCGGTTTGACCCGACGATCATACGGTTCGCCGCTGTTGGAGAGTTTCACCGAGAGGGCATAGGTCGCCTCACGGTAAAACGGATATCGGACAAAATCAGGGGCAATCGTAGCGTTGGTCTCAAATGTTACCCGATGCCCTTGTGAGATCAAATAGTCGATGAATTCGACAAAAATCGGCTCATTTGCATAGATCAGCGGTTCTCCTCCGGTGAGGACAATATCGACATTGTGCGGAAGCCGATACCCGTTCATAATCCAAATGAGGCTTTGAAGCTCTTCGATCTCCATCCACAAATCGCCGAATCCTTTACGATCCACCGCATAGACCGTATCGCATCCGAGCACTTCGCGTCCATCAGGGGTGATTTCAGTGCAGCCGAATCCCTCGCATTTGAGGTTGCACCCTCCGAAGCGAAAAAAGAGCGACGGGGTTCCAACGTATTTCCCTTCACCTTGTACCGAATAAAAATGCTCAACCAGATACAGCATCTTTATCCCCCCGTCTCATAAAATGCACGGCTGGAACGTTCAGCATCATCCTCACTCCAGCGATTCTTTTCAGGTTTGGTACGGATAACCTCTTTGAGGACTAATGCCGCCTCTTTGATATCGCCTCGTCGTACCGCGTCACGGATAGACATCGCTTCATCAAAATACAAACACGGGATCAGGTTCCCCTCTGCAGTAAGGCGGATACGGTTGCATTTCGTACAAAAATCGTCTTTATGCGGTTCGATAATCCCGAACTCATACCCATCGTCAAGTTTGTAATAGTGTGAGGGGGAGTGACCGTCAAACCCTTCATCTACGTAAGTGTAGCGACTGCCGATACTGGCGAGAAGCTCATGACTTTGCATCCCTTTGATATCGACCTCGGCATGAACGTTTTCCATATATTCGATAAAACGTACCGTCATACCGCGAGCTTTACAGTATTCTAAGACATCTAGCACTTCATTGTCATTGAGCCCCCTCATCGGAACCATGTTGACTTTGACTTTTAGTCCGATGCGCAACGCCTCTTCTACCCCTTCTAGCACCTGACGCAAAACATCTTTTTTGGCTATTGTTTCAGCAATCTCGGGTTTAAGCGAATCAATAGAGACATTCAGACGACGCAATCCTGCATCATAGAGTTTTTGGGCTGACCCTTTGAGTAAAAAGGCATTGGTAGTCATCGCCAAATCGATATCGTTTTTATAATCGTAAATCATTTTGATAAACGTATCGAGGTCTTCTCGCAATAGCGGCTCACCACCGGTAATACGGATTTTTTTAACCCCTTCGTCTATGGCTACTTTTATAAATTCAAAGAGCTCTTCAAAACTAAGCAAATTCTCTTTTGGTACCCATGAAAACGGTTTTTCGGGCATACAGTATTGGCACCTAAAATTACACCGTTCCGTTACCGAAACACGCAAATAATCAACGGTTCTGCCATAACTATCTATTAACACGACTATCCTTGAAAAAATCCTGATATCAGGAGCAATGCGCGATAGTATCTAAAAGTTGTTTGGAGTTTTATTTATCGGAAGAATTAGAGGAGGGAAACCCCCAAAGGGGATTACTTTTTACCAGCCGCGAACGACTGCGTGACATGCCGTACACGCATTCACGATTTCTGAATACGATTGACTTGCTTTTGAATACTCTTTTTTGTTCAAAGCTTTGATCAATTCGTCTGATGCAGTGTCAATACGTTTTGCCGCATTAAAAGCGATATTTCCCATATGTTGTTTATCTTTTGGGAGATATTTTTTGCTCGCATCCACATTGTGAAAAAGAGCATTTGCTTTGTGAATTTCACTTACACCTGATTTGATTAAAGCAGGGGCATTGTAAAGGAACCCTTTTTGAACATTGCTCAAACCGTTCTCCATTTGACTCATGTTCAATGCCAAAGTATCGTCTGCAGCTGCACCGGCACACAAAAGCGCCGATAAAGCTAAAATTTTAACCATTTTCATCCGTTACTCCTTAATGAACTTCTGACCAGATTTTGCGTTTCCACAAATAAGCCAAAATTGCAAATACGAACGTATAGAGCATTACCCATAGACCAAGGCTCTCACGTTCCGCTTTTTTCGAATCGCCGATCTCTTCCATATACGCAATAACTTCTTCTTGCGCTTTTTCGGTCAAACCGACACGTGGCATAGAAGTACCGTGAAGTAATACTTGAGGATCATTGATAAAGCTGTGTAAATAGTGTTCTCCACGGCTTTTAATGTATTGAGACAAATCAGGAGGCGTTGCACCCATATACGTTTTCAAGTTATCTTTAGGGGTTGTTGCTTGAATTCCCGCATATTTCATATCATGACAACGTCCGCATGCTGCTTCAAATGTTGCTTTATTTGTTTCTTTACCTTCTGTTACTTTTGGAGTAACCGATTGCAAGTAGGCAACAATATCCATAATCTCTTGCGGAGACATCCAGTTGTATGCCGGCATTGGGAATGCTTTACCGCTTTCAGGGGTATATTTTCCTTCCAAATGCATTGCAGTGACCGGATCAAAAATAAAGTTTGCCAAATAGTTTTTGTCATAAATTCGACCTGAACTGCTCAAATCAGGTGGAACAACACCGTAACTTGCCGCTGCATCGGCATTTGGCATAATCGCAGGATGCCCTGCTTTATCGATTGCATGACACGCGATACAGTTTGCTTCTACAAGTACTTTACCGTTTTCTGCATTCCCAGCAAGGGATGTATCAACATTTTTTAATGTTTTAAACGTGAAGTCCGCCGGAGCGACTTCAGGATGCATAATATGGTGAGCGTATGGCTCGATACCATAATAGGTAATGCCGACAAGAGCGACAATAACTGCTAAAATTTTAAACTCTTTCATTATTTGCCCCCCACTTTTTTAGCTTCAGCTTTGGTAATAAACGGCAGTGCTATAAACAATACTAAAAAGGTCATTGATGAAGCAAAACCTACCCATGCGTTTGCACCGGTCGGAGGTAATTTACCGTACACTGTTAACACAATCAAATCGACCATCAAGAACCAGAACCAGTATTTGAAATAAGGGCGTTGATTTGCCGGCTTAACCATAGGTGAGCGATCCAACCAAGGCAATACAAGGAAAATAGCATTCGCAAAACCAAACGCCATCAAACCAAGGTCCTTACCGGATACACCTGCGATTTCAAAGAAGAACCCGCGCAATACTTCATAGCTCCACAAGAAATACCACTCAGGGTAGATGTGTGCCGGAGTTTTAAGGCCGTCTGCTTTATCAAAGTTAACCGGATCCATTGCAAAGTTGTAATGGAAGAAAACCAAATAGAAAAAGAACAACATAAAGAAACCGAGAACAAAGAAATCTTTTGACAAAAATACAGGCCAGAAAGGGATAACTTTTGCCTCTTTTTTCTTCCCTGCCAAATATTTCTCTGACTCTTCTTCGTAATCGAAGAACTCACCCGATTCATTGTTGACATGAGGAAATCGTAGAGCATAAAAGTGAAACACAATCGCACCGATAATCGCCAACGGAATCAACAATACATGGAGCATAAAGAAACGGGTCAACGTTGAATCGGAAACATAAAAGTTACCCCGAATCCAAACAACAAGCTCATCTCCGATAACCGGAATACCGCCGAAAATCTCAGTAATTACGTACGCCGCCCAATATGACATTTGTCCCCATGGAAGCATATACCCGCTGAACCCTTCTGCAGAGAAAAGGACGAACAAAAGCATTCCCGAAACCCAGATCATCTCACGCCCTTTTTTATAAGAGCCGTAATAGATACCGGTAAACATATGGATATAAATAACCAAGAAAACGACCGAAGCACCAACCGCATGGATATGTCGGAACAGCCAACCGTACGCAACTTCTTGCATAATCGTGTAGTTAACACTGTCAAACGCCATATTCACATCGGGTTTGTAGTACATCAACAAAAAGATACCGGAGATTACCAAAAGCTTGAACATGACCGCTAGGATCATCCCCATTGCCCAAAGAAAATTGATCTCTTTTGGAATCCAATATTCACTCATCATCACTTTCGAAAATTTGATGACACCTAGACGCTGATCAAACCACTCGAGCATCGAGTCTGCTTTTTTAAATTCTGCCATTCTCTGCTCCTTACGCTTTCGCCATCATTGCTTTGTATTCCGGGCCTTCTTCACCCAATACAAGCGTCACACCGTCAAGTTTGAACGGAGGAATATCAAGCGGTCTTGGAGGAGGACCGAACTTTTGCACACCTGCATCGGTAAATTCACCGCCGTGGCAAGCACATTTGAAATCTTTTTGATCGTTACGGTATGCCGGAATACACCCAAGATGGGTACAAAGTCCGATCATAACTGAAAAGTAGTGATCTCCGATCTTGACATTGCGTCCGTCGGTTGGTTTCATATCTTCGGTGTATTTAAGGATAAACACCGGTTTACCACGCCATACAGCGATTTCTAATTTATTGGCTTCAAGGCCTGACACGTCTACCGTTGTAAATCCGGCTGACATGACGCTAGGGAGCGGATCCCATGTCTTCTTCATCGCGATGAGCGAGGCAATTCCCCCGACAGCAGCGACTGCACCAAAGGCTTTACCGATAAACCCTCTTCTGCTTTCATCCATCATTGTCATCTCACTTAAGTTGGAAATTTAACTGCCTATCATAAGCCAAAAACGTTTAAGTTACTCTAAATGAAAGGATTTTCTTACAAAAGCGGCCAGGTTTTTGTTACTATTAGTGATGTTGTGATAGGTATTTGATAAAGCGCAGCTTATACGATCCATAAGCCTATCCTTAGTAAATCCGTCAACTATCGGAATATTCAACGCAGTAAACAGCGGAATAAAATCTCGCGGATAATCGCTACGCTGCAAGAAAACAGGCTTTCCGCCACCTGCCAAATTTTGAAGAGCCGCCATTGGGGAAGCGGTGACTAAAATCTCGCTTCTCCGAATCACCTCATCGTAAGCTTCACTCTCATGAATGTGAGTAAAACTCTCTTTAAGAGAGTTCTCATACCCTAAGAAATGGTAAAAGCCCATCAACAGCTCCATTTTATACGATTTAAAGAGCTCTTGATGTTTCTCCAAATCCTTCTCATAGTCATCATCACCAAAAAAGAGTGCCATAGGGATCGTTTTAGGAAGCGATTCAAAATAGCGATCGTTCACAACCATTGTATTGCAAATTCCCTCACCTTCCAGATACGGTGAAATCAAAAATTCTTTAGGGTGTTTGGTATCGCCAGGATCATCACTAATGCGAATAAATGTCGAAAAGAATTGCGTCATGTCATCCAAAAGAGTCGGATTGATCTCGGCGGAGTCAAAAATAATTTTATCACCATGATGAGCGATTTGAGGGATATTGCGAACAAGATCCACACCGACGGAACGTTTGATACCGTACTCTTTCGCTTCCGCAGCAATCCGAAAGTCCGAACAAAGGAGAGTAATATCAATCTCTTTTTGAAGTTCATTCATAATGGCAACGGCACGGTGAAAACGGTCAAGTCCTATACGGTGCCCCGTATGGACGTAATAAAAATAGCGCATAATGTATGTCCTTTAGTTTTTGCGTTGAGCCATTTTGATATAAATATGGAGGATATCGAGTGCTGCGGGAGTCATTCCGCTGATCTGCGATGCCGCTTGCAATGTCGGCGGATTAAAGGTATTGAGTTTGCTCACGATCTCGTTGGAGAGTCCTGAAACAGATGAAAAATCAAAATTCTCCGGGATCGCAATATGGAGCATCTTCGACATCCGCTCAATATCGTCACTTTGTTTTTCAACGTAGCGGGCGTATTTGGCTTCAATCAAAATCTGCTCAAGGATATAGGGGTCCAACTCTGCGAAACTTGGGATCAGTTTTACCAATTTATCCAGCTCAAAACTTTTACGTGAAACGAGCTGGGTTGCGGTGAGCTTATCGGTGATATGTTCTTCATCGATGGAGGCCAAAAATGCAAGAAACTCTTTGTTCGGTGTATAAACCGTCTCTTCGAGGAGCTTTAGACCATCAGCAATTTGAGTCCGTTTTGTCTCAATCCGCGCCATCTGCTCATCGTCTATAAGCCCTAACGCATGACCGTAACGTCCCAAACGCAAATCGGCCGTCTCTTCGCGAAGAAGCAGTCGGTACTCGGCGCGGGAGGTGAACATACGATACGGTTCTTTCGTCCCTTTGGTCACCAAATCATCGATCAATACCCCGATGTAGGCTTCATCACGGCGCAAGATGAGCGGCTCTTTTCCTTGAAGACTAAGTGCCGCATTGATCCCCGCCATCATCCCCTGCGCCGCCGCCTCTTCGTATCCCGTCGTCCCGTTGAGCTGTCCTGCACAGTAGAGATTTTTAACTTTTTTCGTCTCCAACGTGTGTTTTAACTCCGTCGGATCGACATAATCGTACTCGATAGCATAGCCGTAACGGACGATTTTCGCATTCTCCATCCCATGCACCGATTGGATCATAGAGCGCTGAACATCAGGCGGAAGCGACGTGGACATCCCGTTGATGTAACACTCGGTATTCTCGGCCGTTTGGGGTTCGATAAAGAGGTGGTGGCGCTCTTTGTCTCGGAAACGGTTAATCTTATCCTCGATACTCGGGCAATAACGCGGCCCTACCCCCTCAATCTGTCCCGTAAACAATGGCGCGCGGTGGAAATTCCCCTCTATGAGGGTATGAGTCTCTTCATTCGTATAGGCAATGTAGCATGGAAGCTGTTTTTTCGTTCGGGCAAACTCGTGCCGATCGGTACGGAAACTAAACGGGTTGGGGAGTTCATCGCCGTCTTGAATCTCCATCACCGAAAAATCGATAGAAGAGCTATCGACTCGGGGACATGTTCCCGTTTTCAACCGTCCGACATTGAGTCCCGCTTCGCGAAGTGAGTCGGTAAGCCCTTTGGCGGGGAATTCCCCAAAACGACCCGCTTCTTGGGTGATCTCGCCGATATGTACCACACCGTTAAGAAACGTCCCTGTCGTCAAAATCACTTTTTTTGCTCGGTATTCGTTGAGCAGATGAGTACGTACCCCCACTACGGTATTATCCTCGATGATAAGAGCATTTACGGTCTCTTGAATTAACGACATATTGGGAGTGGTTAGAATCGTGTTGCGGGCGATAACACGGTAACGATCCATGTCGATCTGTGCACGGCTTCCCCGAACAGCAGGCCCTTTGGTGATATTGAGGATACGAAACTGGATTCCTGCTTCATCGGTGAGCAGTCCCATCTCTCCGCCGAGGGCATCGAGTTCACGAACCAAGTGCCCTTTTGCCAGTCCGCCGACGGCCGGATTACAGCTCGTCGCCCCCACCTGCTCCGCTAAAATAGAGACCATCAGCGTTTTCTGACCCATTCGTGCAGAGGCGAGTGCGGCTTCGATTCCGGCGTGTCCTCCACCGACTACGATAACGTCATATGTCATTAGTGCTTCTTTTTACATAAATTATGAATGCAATTATAGCTTCCCTTGTTGAAACCTATAAAAATACAAAGGAAAAATGCTCTACAATTAAGCAAAACTTTTGATGACGAGTGATTGCCATGAACAACGACAAAACCCTAACATTAGAAGAGATGTTGAAAAACTACAATCCGGAACCTCTCGAATACGACCCTGAAGTGGATGGAGGAGACGAATATCTCATCCGTGATGAGCTTCTCAAAAAGAAAGAGGAACTCAAAGACGTTGTGAGCAAACTTAAAGAAAAACAGCGAGAGAGTAGAAAAGTTCGCCGTTAAGAGGGGCTTGCTATAATCACGTGAAAAAAATCTGAGGTCCCCGCAATGCTGCAACGTGCATTTGATGCTTTTAATAACGCTCACTATGATGAAGCACTAGAGCTTTTTGAAACACTCGCCCTCCAAAACAACCCTACCGCCCTCTCTTCATTGGGGTATATGCACCAAAAGGGTCTTGGAGTTGAGAGTTCACTGGAGCGGTCCTACCATCTCTATACCCAAGCTGCAGAACTAAATGAGCCCACTGCTATTTACAATCTTGCCTTGATGTACGCCGACGGTGTTGTCGTCGCGCATGATCAATTCAAAGCATACGAATACCTCCTCCGCGCCGCCGTATTGGAATTTCCACAGGCACAGTTTGAAACAGCACTTTCACTGGAACGGGGTTTAGGGTGTACACAAAATTTCTCAGAAGCGGCATTTTGGTATGAAGAAGCCGCAAAGAGGGGAAATGCCAACGCGTTTAACAATCTCGGCGTCCTCTACAAGGAGGGGCATGGAGTGGTACAAGACTACCCCAAAGCCTTTATCTGTTTCTCCCGCGCCGCTGCGATGAATCTCGCAGAGGGACAGTATAATCTGGGGTTAATGTATGATCAGGGATTCGGATGTGAAGCCGATCACGATACGGCACTCGAATGGTGCCGAAAAGCGGCCTATAACGGTCACGAAAAAGCGAAAACTATTATCCGTTCTTTGCAAGAAGAGGGTAAGATTGTATTTTAACAAGGGAGCACTATGTTTACAGGTTTGATTCGGGAAATGGCGCAGGTGAAAAGCTTCGGTGGGAATCGTTTATCCCTCAAAGCCGCGCACAAACCTAAACTCGGTGACTCCATCGCTATCAATGGCACCTGCCTCTCGGTCGTGAGCATCGAAAGCGATGGATTTAGCGTCGAACTCTCTCCCGAAACCCTGGGGCATATTGCTACCGAAAAACTAAGCGGTTCGGTCCACATCGAACCCGCTATGATGATGGGGGATCGGTTCGAAGGACATATCGTCCAAGGGCATATCGACACCATCGGCACCATCCGCTCCATCACCGATAATGGCAACAGCTACGACGTGATCGTCGATGTCGACTCAGCGTTTATCCCCCTCATCCCGCCCAAAGGCTCCATCACCATCGACGGGATCAGTCTGACGGTCAACGAGGTTATGGGGAGTGCTTTTCGCCTCACCATCATCCCGATCACGATGCGCGAAACCCTTTTCGGCACTTATAAAAAAGGGACACGGGTCAATATCGAAACCGACGTATTCGCCCGCTATATGCGCCATATTCTTACCGCATCAAAATCTCAAGGGATGAGCTGGAACGATATCGACCATATCAGCTCACTCTACTAACCATGAAACCTATTGAACTCATAATGATGCTCGCATTTGCCGGCGGGCTTGTTCTAACCCTCTATAAAGTGTACCTCTTTCTCCCGCAAAAGCCTCTCGCCGATGATGATACGACACCTGAATCAATCGAGACTCTGGAGCGAATTATGGTCGAGTCAAATCAAGCGGGGATGAGCGAAGAGGCATTGTATAAACAAATGCTCACCCATCCCGAATTTGACTCCAAACACTTTTGGCGCTTTAATGAAAACCGCCTCCGCCACCTCATCGAGCACTATCGCCTCAAAGAGCCGAATTTTCGTCTCTAAGACTTTGGATGGACGGATTACACCCGATCTTATGTGCCATATCGACTTTCTCATACTCCACTAGCTCACGCCGCGAGGCAATCGTCGCATTACGATACCCCTCACCCTGATTTAGATAGACGTTAAAACCGTTTTCATACAGAGCCAACCGCGTAGCCAGAGCGGTCGAATAGGTCGTCACAACTCCTTCTTCGCCTATTAGCCGTGCAATATCTGCGAAGTATTCTCTCGTCCAAAGCAGCGGATTGACTGAGGGGCTAAAGGCATCTTGATAGCAGACATCCCATTCCCCCTCCAGTTCTCTCATTGCCACTCTTGCATCCATAATATCGACCGTGATCTGCGTCCGCTCATCCTCGTATCCGCCGAGTATCGCGATATCGGTGATGATGTTGCGGTACGGCTCGAATATTTCGGGATAGGGGAAATCGACGAGTGAAGAAACCAGATCACCGTCGAGTTCGGGGGAGTAGATCTCTAAGGTCGTATCGGGGAAATAGGTATCGCGGTAATAGAGACTCAAGAGGGTATTAAACCCCAGCCCGAAACAGATATCAATGAGGCGAAGATGATCTTTCTCGCGGTGCAGTCTAAAAACGGGTTCGATGTGTTTTTTGAGCGATTCATTGAGGGCACCGTCTTTGGTCGAATGGTAGTGTTCGTCATATTCGCTACTATAAGCGGTATAACTGCCGTCTTCGCTTTGTACCCACTCTTTTGCCATCCGTTTCTCCCTATCTATTCTTCATCAAATTATATCTTTTCAAACCTATTCTAGCTTTTTACCTTCACCAACTATAATGCTGTTCACTATTTAACAAAGCGGAAAATATGGACCAAAAGAGAAACAAGGGATCATCGCCACTTCAGCAGGGGCGTTGCTCCTCATACTCAGTATGATTGCCTCGGCAATGTTTTCGGAACGAGTACCGTACAGAGACTATATTTTTATGGCTACATCTTTGGGCGAATTGGTTCTCATGTTTATCGGGATGAGGAAGATAATGCAGCATGCGGTGTCAAAGAGATAAGCTTATAGTTTTTTCCACACAAATGATTCTTATGAAAATTAATACCTATTTTATGTAGATGATTACAATTTATGCTGATTAATCATTGCGCCCATCATCTCGTGCAAAATATCTAATTACACAAGAATGGAAAAGCACCCAAGAAGGATAGTCAAGCTCATTGATTTTTGTTGCATTCTTTGATAGAAATTTTTTGTCAATAGAACATATTTCAGTGAAATCAGCAATATACCCTTTTGTACTGCCAGTTGAGTCTGGAAGATAGATTTTTTTATAACTTTGGAAGCGTTTTAGCTTCATAAGTATATCTTCTGACGTATCTGCATCCAATCGTTGAAGCGGAATAATATTTGTATAAGGGAACTCTTCACGAGTTATATCACATGTATTACCTAGAATCAACCACATGTCTACATCATATGCAACAATATTTCCAACTTCGTCAATATATGGAAAATCCATCGAAAGCTCTATAATATCCCCTTGAAAAAGATTATTATTGTCAGGGGTTGCAGTATAAAATCCGTCTAAGCCTCTTTCAATCAGAGTTTTTATTTGACTTTCTAAATCATGAAAATCATAGATCGTAGGCCATCTATTCGCTGCGCAACTCATATGCTTTTATGATTGTCTTGTATAAAGTAGTTTTTTTACTTTCTTTACGTCTTTATTCGCAAAGTATCTGTCTATTTCTCTGTCTATTTCTTCATCTACCTGCATAAAACTCAAAGTATTGATTTGCTTAATAGCATGCTCTACCATTCGCACTGGTTCCATAAATGAAGTATCTGTTTTAACCAATCCACTATAAAAAGAGTCTTTTTGACTATGCGTGAAAGGGTCAATTCCATATGATTCCCCATAATATTGATGCTTTATAACACTATCTTCAATTTTAATTACATCTTTTGGAATATTAGCATATGCAACCGTAGCAGCCATAACCATCGTCATATATGTAAGTGTCGAACCACTTCGACTTTCAAGCATTTGATACATCAGGTATACTCCGGCTTTAGAGTTTCAATAAACGTGTCTTTAATTAAAGTGTAGAAAATTTTCTTTTCAGCGTCATGGGCATCTGTAATAATGCGTAACACTTCAGATTTATTAAATGGAATAGATTCTTCAATATACGTATCAGAATCAACAATTGAACCTGCACAAAGAACTCCATTGATTAACATTTTGTCTGAATTTGAAACATGAAGATTTGTTCTAAAATTTTCATATTCAAAGTTTGTTGAATATGTTGCTTGGTTACTCAGAAATGGAAAATTTTTTAATTCAAATTCAAGATGCTCAAAAATATTAATTTTCTCAAAAAAATCTATATATCTAACACCTACACGCGTCATATTTGTAATAATTTTCAAATCTTCAATATGCTCAACGATCGTATTTATAAGAATAAAATATTCATCCCACCCACTGTATGGTTTAGTACAATTAATGGAAAGAACTTTAGGACCAATTTGAACATGAAACTGCTCATTTTTAAACTTGTGATATGGAGCGAATTCTAGATTTTTATCTTGAAGTCGCACCGCTTCTGGAAGTTGCAGAATCGGTAATGCTTCGTAAGATTTTGGGAATAACTCATTTAATTTACTATACATCAACCCAAATATGGCATCAGAAGGAAAATTTGTCTGAAATCTCAGCTCAACGACTGCTTCCAAAATAGGGTCGGGTGTGATTCTTTTCGGTATTTTCAGTTCTTTTTTCATATGCTCAATGTATTCAATTGTGTATTTTTGATAATTATAGCTGATTATTTTAAATGTATCCATTTTTACACATAGAATTTCACCACATTATTCAGAATACTATAATTTTTTTACAGTCCATTACCCCACATGTGCATCTTCTTCCCCACGATCACCTCATACCCCTCTATCAAATCGCTCATTGCATTGATCGCCCGAAACTCGACCTGATCGAGCAATTCTTCCACTTCACCAATCGGCATAGAACCGTTTTTTTGGAGAATAATAATCTCGGAAGCATTCAAAAGTGTGCGGTAAAGAAGTTCTAGAAATTTACGCGGAGATTC
>Ga0209262_10000397_pt1 | contig 20386 bp, 21 predicted proteins | sample Lowcelwee11metaG_FD_187171 | JGI IMG/M metagenome (GOLD analysis project Ga0209262, IMG submission 187171) | Freshwater pond sediment microbial communities from the University of Edinburgh, under environmental carbon perturbations - Low... | ecosystem: Environmental > Aquatic > Freshwater >...
GAAAAAGAACTGCCCCATGACAAGCAGGACAAACGGTCCGTGGTGCCCATTGGGCGGGCCGACTGGGATACCTGGCTTCACGGGGCGATGGAAGCAGCCGAAGCCCTCATCCGCGTGCCACCTGTCGAAATACTCGACCACGGCCCTGCTGATCGCGGAAACTCGGCGCAGTTGCTGCTTTGAGACTGCGCGTGCCTGGGCACCACGCCGCCGGTTTATGTTCCCCTTGCGCGCTGCCAAGCTGGTGGTGATGCATCAGGGGTCGGCTCGGGGGAAAGTGGGTCTTCGCCATTGGCGATTTCATCAAGCACGTCAATGCCGTCAGCCGAATTGCACATCACAAGCACCCACCAGGTTTGCCGGTGGGTCGCCACCTTCGCCTTACTGCTGCCTGCCACTCTGGACGACATTTCCGCGCCCTGAATCACCATGCCGTTTCTGGTTACGCGCGTGATCAAGGCGCCGAACAGTGGGGGTAGCAGGTCCTGCGTTCCATTCACCAGGCGGGCCTGCATGAGCTTCTTATCGCCTCGGTCCACCGTGCCCAGCAGCACATCGCCCGAGCGTGGCGGTGACGGCCGGGGCAGCTTGATGCCTTGTTCGCGCAGGCGGTAAACAGAGGCTTGCATGGGGGGTCAGTAGGTGAGTGCCTTGGGGCTGTGATTTTATACAGCCATCAGGACCGGCACTGCCGAGACGATGGCGGTTTATGTCGTTTTTCAGCCCGCACTGCTCCGCAGACTCGCCAAGAAAACTGTCAAGACTATGATCGCGACACTCAATCAGGGAAGGGTCAAATGAAGAAAATCATTCTTGTAGTTTTTGCCACGCTTCTGTGCACTGCCGCACTTGCCCACTCCGGCAGGACAAATAAGGACGGCTGCCACAACAACACCAAGACTGGCGACTACCACTGCCATTGAAATGGGACCCGTGGTTGTTTTCTGCCTCGTCGTCGCCATCGCTGACGGGGACACGCTGACTGCTCGATGTGGCCAGCCCGGAGCCTATGAGCAAGTAAAGGTCCGCATAGCTGCAATCGATGCGCCGGAGAAAGCCCAGCCATTCGGGCAACGGTCGAAGCAGTCTCTGTCTGACCTTTGCTTTCGAGAAGCCGCGACAATCAAGCCGCTATCCCGCGACCGATACCGCCGCACCGTGGCCGATGTGCAGTGCAAGGGACAGGATGTTGGAAAGGCACAGGTGGCCGCTGGCATGGCCTGGGTGTTCGACCGGTACGGTGAGGGCTATGCACACCTGTATCGGCTGCAGGACACGGCCAGAGGCGGGAGGCACGGCCTATGGGTGGACCCTGCGCCTGTGGCGCCGTGGGACTGGCGCCAGAAGCGTTGATTCGCGGTGATGGTTCACTTTGAACTAAAGTGGATTCAGAAGTGGGTACCACCTGTGGTCACCTAGACACCTTACGTCGAAAACCCGTTGTAAACCGGTTGTAAATGAGGGTTTTCAGCATCAGTTTTTGATGCTACTTAAAGCATCTAAGGGTAGACTACAAGGCTCAAGTAGCCTAAGTCGTGCCAAGTGTGGTAAGTAGGCTGAAAAATTATTTTCACTATCAAGGAGTAGATGATGGTCATCGACCAAGCGATGTCTTTGAAGACAAACGCAGGGCTTCTGGAAGTGATGAAAGCTGCAGCATCCAGAAAGCTGTCCGCTCATGAGAACATTGAGCAGCGTGTCTCGTATGTGTTTGGTCTTTTGCATGGTGACAGCATGGTCACCAAAGAGCATGTTCGCAAAGTTATTCTTGAACAAGTGGGCGCCACAGCAGAAGCTGTTGCGAAATGATCCTCTTCGAGATTCTTGGAACAGAGCATCACCAGACCTACCGAGACCTGGAAATCTCGAACGGCGCGCGCCAGTATGATTTTTTGCGATCTCTGGTCACCGCAAGTCTTGCTGTCAGTAAGCCGTTTCTTTCATCTCAAGTCCTAAAAGCGCTCAACTTTCAGGCAATCGCGTGCCTGCATATAAACGCTGGTGACTATCGTCCATGCGAGGTCACTGTTGGCAGTCACACGCCACCAGAGCAATATCGAGTGACAACCTTGATGGATGACTTCATCCATACGGTGAACAGGATCTGGGAGTCTGCAGATGCTGTAACGCTTGCTGCATTTGTCTTGTGGCGCCTGAACTTCATCCATCCTTTCATCAACGGCAACGGCAGAACTGCGAGAGCCGCAAGCTACTTCGTGCTTTGCGTCAAAGCCAACGCATGGTTACCCGGGACGACCATCCTACCGGAATTGTTGCGGGCCAACAGAGACGAATATGTGAATGCGCTGGTACTTGCAGATGCCTCTGCAAAGGCTGGGGCGCTTGACTTGGCGCCACTTCACGCGCTGATCGTGAGGCTGTTGGAAGAGCAACTTGCGCCATTTAAGCAGGAAGAACACCAGTCTCCACCGGCGCCCAACCCCTCCTAGTCCATCGTATCCGACATCAACACGATGTCTTCCATGCACCCTGGAAGTCCGTTACACCGGCTTCCACGGCTGGCGTGGTCTTACCAAACAGCTCCTCCCAAGGCACCGTCACCTGATAGCTACTTCGCGTCAGCTCTTTTCGATGGCCAGGTGTAGTCGCTTTGAAGCTTGTATGAGCATTTCTCCAGCGCCGCAAATTGACCTGTTTGCATGCCTCTGCAAGCCCAGACCAAGGCATAGTATTCATTGAAAAACTGATCCCATGCCCAGTCGTAGTCCTGGACAGGGGCATATGGATTCACATAGCCACCTCCACCACCACCCCCGCTGTTTGCAGCCACTGCAATGATGGCTGCACCGAGCAGCACCGCAGTCAATGCACCTGCAGCCTGGTCGTTACTCTCTTTGACGATCCTCGAACAGTCGTAGCGTGAGACCTGCCTACGGTCAAGTTCCTCGGCAATGTCGCTATGGAAGGCCCAATTCGACGTTTCAACTGCCTTGAGATAGCCCCTACACACTTCATCGATGCGGAGAGTGTGCTTCTGGCGGGCAAATTGCTCTGGGCTTATCGCGCACCCGCTGGCAAGAGCGGCCGCTGTCAGTAACGCAACAACGCTTGATGCCTTCATTGGACTGATTTCAATGGAAGGTGGACAACGATCCTGTTTTGCCGTCCGTCAGCGTCAACTTGCTGCCGCTATTCGTGTACGACCCATTCGTGTTCAACGCCTTGCAGAGCTTGTCGTCCGTAGCGTTCCAGGGAGAAGCGATGCAGCCCGTGAGCGCGTACGAGCCAGATGCCTGATCTCCAATGACCATCGCTTCGCAGATGCACTTGACACCTGCGTTGGTCGGGTACATGTACATGTAAAGTGGGGTAGAGAACTTCCCACCCGAAAGGTCCACCTGCGCATTGTCACCATCGCGCGTCCATTGGCTGAACACGTCTTTAGAGTCGTCGCCGCCGCCCCCGCAGGCAGACAAGGCAAATACCGCAGAAACCACCAATGCCAATTTCTTCATGTTTCCTCCCCTTGTTGATGTTGGAAACATTTTGACACGCGCACCGCTTTGGTGATGTGTGCAGAAAACAACTATCCCCGTAGGACCTCTATGGTGGGGGTAAAAAGTGGGGTAGAAAACAAAAAGAGGCCCGGAGGCCGCATGATTGCTGGTGTTCTGGCGGAGACTGTGAGATTCGAACTCACGGACGGTTGCCCGTCGGCAGTTTTCAAGACTGCTGGTTTAAACCACTCACCCAAGTCTCCGGATGCGGTTGATGCGACCGGGATTTTAGCCTGTGGCCCGCCTGATCGCCGGCCCTCGCCCGGGAATCAGGCCGCGGCCGTTGCGTTGGCGGGGTTTTCCTGGCGCAGCATGCCGCGGGTCTCGATGAAGCGCACCACCTCGTCTACGCCCGCCAGCGTCTTCAGGTTGGTCATCACCCAGGGGCGGCGCGGGCAGCCGCCCGCTCCACACAGCCAGTGCTCTCGTTTTTCATCTGGACGCACTCATGTACCTGAAAATCTTGGGGCCATTCTCTGTCAGTCAAAGGAGCCTGACGGAGCGGTCTGTGCGGGCGGCCTCACCTGCGCGCAGGGATTCAGTTCGGCCGCTCTTTGGCGGGCCTGCCCCGGCGCCGTGGGATCTCGGTCGGGACAGGTGCCAGTTCATTCTTCACCATGTCCTTGGCCACTCGCCAGCCATTCTGGTGGTGCTGGCGCAGCATTTCGCGCAGCAGGGGGCCGGCACGTTGTCGCAACGCATCCAGCAGGGCCTGGTGTTCCTGCACCGCCTGGGTCCAGCGTTCCAGTTGCAGGTTGCCAGCGTATCGGTAGCGTCGGATGCGCGCTGACTCGCTGGCGTAGATGCGTGAGAGCACGCTGTTGCGGGCAGCGTCCACGATGCACTGGTGGATGCGCTGGTTGAGGTCGAAGTACGGCATCAGGGCGTGATCGCTGTGGGCTTGCGCCATGTCTGCATGCAATCGTGTGATGTGCTCCAACTCTGCTTCGGTGATGTTCCGGCAGGCCGGCTCCGCGGCCATGGCCTCTAGTCCGATCAGCACTTCAAGCGCCGAAGCCACCTCGTCGATATTCATCACGGTGACCACCGCGCCTCGGTTGGGTTCGATGCGCACCAGGCCCTCGGCTTCCAGGATCTTGAAAGCCTCGCGCAGTGGCGTGCGCGATACCTCGCCCAGCAGGGGCCCCAGCCGTTCACCAGTTGAGCGTTCGCTGATGTGTTGGCCTGGCGCGAGTTGACCAGCCACGATCAGTTCCCGTAGTCGGGTCGCAACCTGCACGCTGCGTTGCCCCCGGGCATGAGGGCTGTCTGATCGTTCGGTGGTGTCCTGGTCTTGTTGCATGCAATTCTGCCTATTTATGGGTGTTTATGCGGGTTAACCATGATAAATAATCGCATTATTGCATGTAATATTCAATCAATTACTCGTCAAAACCCACCCCAACCCCGTGTCCGAGAAGCCGCTGGGCGTTCCTTCAACATGAATTTCCTCCAACATTACAACCTGTCTTCCCGCGCTGCTGAAACCTGTGTCGTCGGCAGCGGCGGCTTTGGGCGCAGCTTCCTGTCGCAATGCCTCGACAACCCGCGCGTGAACTGCCGGGTGGCCGTCGATCTTGAGCCATCGATCGCCGAGGCGGCAATGTGCGCTGTGGGCATCGCGCCCGAGCAGATCGCCCGGTGTGAAACGCCCGAGCAGGCCCGGGAGGCCTGGGGCCGTGGTCTGTACGTCGCCGCCGGTCGGGTTGAAACGGTTCTGGGCCTGCCGCTGGACTTGCTCGTGGAGGCAACCGGTCACCCCGAAGCGGGTGCCCGTCATGCCCGGCTCGCTATCGAGGGCGGCTGGCATGTGGCCCTGGCTTCCAAAGAGGTCGACAGCGTGGTTGGTCCTGAACTCTCGCGTCTGGCCCGGGCCAAGGGCCGGGTGGTCACGCCGGTGGACGGCGACCAGCCTTCGCTGCTGATTGGTCTGGTGACTTGGGCCCAGACCTTGTCGTTGCCGATCGTGGCGGCCGGCAAGTCGAGCGAATACGACTTCGTGTTCGATGCGCAGAAGCAGACGGTGTCCTCGAACGGCTCGACCATCGACGCAAAAGGCTTCGGCGACTGGTGGGCGCTTGATTCGCGTGGCGTCCGCGAGGTGGCGGCCGGACGGTCACTGGCCTGTGCCGCGCTGCCCCAGCGGGCGGTGCCAGATCTCTGCGAGATGCAGGTGGTGGCCAACGCCACGGGTATGACGGTGGACCAGCCGGGTTTTCACGCGCCGATTGCCCGGCCGATCGAGGTGCCAACCTTCTTTGGGTCCGAAGAGCACGGAGGCATGCTCGACCGTGTGGGCACGCTGGATGTGTTTCATTGTTTGCGTGCGCCTGATGAGCTGAGTTTCGCAGGGGGCGTGTTCGTCGTGGTCGCTTGCAAGGATGCCGAAACCTGGGGATTGCTGGAAGGCAAAGGGCATGTGCTGAGCCGCGACCGGCGCCGTGCGATGGTCTACGTGCCCCGTCACCTGCTGGGGCTGGAGGCGGCCACTTCGGTGTTGGATGCCGTGGTGCACGGCCAATCCAGCGGAGCAGTCGAGCCCCGGCCCGTGCTGGACCTGGTCGCCCGCGCCACCGCAGACCTCGCTGCCGGCACGCGCCTGTCGATGGGGGGCCACCACCATGCCATCGAGGGTGTGGGAGCAGAACTCATTGACGCTGCGCCCCTGGCCGATGGCCGCCCCATACCTTTCTATCTTGCGGCCAACAGCACCCTGGTGCGCGACGTCGCGGCGGGCCAGTCCATCTGCTGGGGCGACGTTGAACTGCCCGCCGGCAGCGAGCTGCTGCGCCTGAGGCGCCAGCAGGACAAGCATTTCTTTCCAGCCCACTGACGGGTCCAATCCGCCCGCCATTTGTTCAGTCCATTCACCGGAGACAAAGCCATGCATACAGCACAGATTCCCCGTTCGTTCCTGCAACTGGCCACAGCCGCAGCGCTGGCCGTGACCGCCACCACGGCCTTGGCTGCTGAATGGAAGCCAACCCGTCCGATTGAGTTCGTTGTGACAGCCGGCCCCGGTGGTGGCACGGACCAGTTCGCGCGTGTGGTGCAGTCCGTGCTCCAGAAGCAGAAGCTGGTGTCGGTGCCCATCATCGTCTCTAACAAGGGCGGGGGCGCAGGGACCGAAGCCATGATCTACGCCAAAGCCTCGAAGGGCGATCCGCACAAGCTGGTCTTTTCGACCAACCTGGCCTACCTGATGCCCATGATCACCAAGGTCGGTTACAGCGCTGAGGACATCACACCGGTGGCGATCATGGCCGCCGACGAATTCCTGCTCTGGAGCAACAGCAAGGCCTCCTACGAAAACGCACAGCAGATGATCGATGCGGCGCGCAGCCGCGGATCGGCTTTCCGCATGGGCGGTGCCCAGTCCAAGGACACCGACCATATCCTCACGCGCCAGATCGAACGGGCCACCGGAGTGACGATGACCTACGTGCCGTTCAAGTCCGGTGGCGAGGTCGCGGTGCAACTTGCCGGCGGCCACATCGATGCCAACACCAACAACCCGTCTGAGAACCTCTCACACTGGCGCGCCGGTACGATCAAACCCCTGTGTGTGTTCAGCAAGGCACGCCTGCCTTTCAAGGAGCCGGTGGCGGGCAACGCAAGCTACGCCGATGTGCCCACCTGCAAGGAATCCGGTATCGCAGTCGACGAGTTCCATATGCCCCGTACCGTCTGGGCCCCGGCCGGCATCAGCCCGGAACAAGTGGCCTATTTCGAGGGTCTGATGGCCAAGGTCCGCGAGCAGCCCGAGTTCCGCGAATGGCTGCGCCGCGGTACCCAGTCCGAACTGTTCTTGCAGCGTTCCCAGCTGCGCAGCTACATCGCCAACGACATGGCCAAGCACCGCGTGCAGTTCCAGAACGATGGCTGGCTGCTGAAGGAATGAAGGAGCGGGCAGGATGAGGATCAATCGACACACACTGGAAATGGCTGTCGCCCTGGTCATCACGGTTGCGGCCGCGGTGACCCTGTACGGCAGCGCTCAGCTGGAGACCGGCTGGGGCACGGGTGGCCCCGATTCGGGTTATTTCCCATACCGGCTTGGCTGGTTCCTGCTGTTGGTTGGCGTCCTGCTGCTGGCGCGTTCCTGGCGCCAGCGGATGGAGGAGCGCGGCGAAATTTTCGCCACGGCAGAACAGTTGCGCCGAAGCGCTGCCCTGTTCGTGCCCAGCGCGTTGCTGGTGCTGGCCATGCCCTGGCTCGGCACCTATGTGGCCAGCGCGCTGTTCCTTGCCGGGATGAGTCGCCGCCACGGCGGTTGCAGCTGGCTTCGCGCCATCACGCTGGCCTTGGTGGTGATGGTGATTTTTTTCGGTGTTTTCGAGCTCTGGTTCAACGTGCCCCTCGTCAAGGGCCCGCTGGAAGACTGGCTCCTGGGCTACTGAGCCCCTTTGCGAGCAAACCTGATGGAACAGTTCTCCCTTCTGATGCACGGTTTCGACACCGCGCTGAGTTTCTACAACATCGCGCTGATGGTGGGTGGGGTGCTTCTGGGCATCCTGGTCGGCGTGCTGCCGGGCCTGGGCGCGCCCAATGGCGTGACACTGCTGCTGCCGCTGACCTTCATGATGCCGCCGGTTTCGGCGATCATCCTGCTGTCCTCGATGTACTGGGGGGCGCTGTTCGGCGGCTCCACCACGTCTATCCTTTTCAACATCCCGGGTGAGCCTTCGTCGGTGGCGACCACTTTCGACGGCTACCCGATGGCACGCGATGGCGATGCGGCCAAGGCGCTGACAACGGCCTTTTTGTCGGCCGGCTTTGGCGCGATGGCCGGTGTGGTGGTTATCACGCTGATCGCAGGGACCATCGCAGACTTCGCGATGCAGTTCAGCCCACCAGAGTACTTCGCTGTCTATCTGTTGACCTTCTGCAGCTACATCGGCATGGGGGGCGGTGTGCCACTCAAGACGGTGGCGGCGCTGTTGATCGGCCTGATACTGGCCACGATCGGCATGGACACGGTCTCCGGTGAAATGCGCTTGACCTTCGGCTCCGACGTGCTGGTTGGCGGCGTGTCCTTCCTGGCTGCCGTGGTCGGCCTGTTCGGTATCGGCGAACTGCTTGTCACGGTTGAGGAGGGGCTGAAGTTCGACGGTCTGAAAGCGCGCATGACCTGGCGAACCGTCTGGGAAACCGCGCGCACCATGCCCCGTCACGCGGTGACGCTGGTTCGATCCACCCTGATCGGTTGCTGGATGGGCATCACGCCGGGCGGTCCGACGGCGGCGTCCTTCATGTCCTACGGCATCGCCAAGCGTTTCTCCAGGAATCCCGAGCGATTTGGCAAGGGATGTGCCGAAGGCGTCGTAGCGCCCGAGGCGGCGGACCATTCCGCTGGTGTGTCGGCACTGCTGCCCATGCTCGCCCTGGGCGTGCCCGGATCGGCCACGGCGGCGGTGATGATGGGTGGGCTCCTGATCTGGGGCCTGCAGCCGGGGCCCATGCTCTTCGTCGAACAGAAAGACTTCGTCTGGGGCCTGATCGCATCAATGTATGTGGCCAACGTGGTGGGGGTGGTCTTGGTGCTGGCGACGATCCCGCTTTTCGCCTCGATTCTGCGGGCGCCCTTTGCGATCATCGGCCCGATCATCATCGTGGTCTGCCTGATCGGCGCTTACACCATCAGCGGCAAGATGTTCGATGTCTACCTCGCCCTGGGCTTCGGCATCCTGGGTTACCTGTTCAAGAAGCTGGACTATCCCATCGCCCCGCTGATCCTGGCCATGGTGCTCGGCGACAAGGCAGAAGACGCGTTCCGGCAGTCGATGCTGATGTCCGGTGGCGAACTCTCGATCTTCGTGAGCAATGGGCTGGTGGGCACGATCACCGTTCTGGCCCTTGGACTGCTGCTGCTGGGATTCTTCGGCGCACTCAAGAAGCGCGAGTCGGCCCATGTCTGACCAGCGCGCTTTCAGCCACCCCCCATTGCTGGGTGTCATTGCAGATGATTTCACAGGGGCCACCGACGTGGCCAGCATGCTCGTGCGGGCCGGCCTGCGCACGGTGCAGACGATCGGCGTGCCTCAGGGTCCGGTGCCCGAAGCCGACGCGCTGGTCGTGGCGCTGAAGTCGCGAACGGCGCCCGTTGATGAGGCGGTGCGCGAAAGCCTGGCCGCCGCAACCTGGTTGCGCGCGGCGGGCGTGCGGCAGCTGTACTTCAAGTACTGCTCGACATTCGATTCCACGCCGACGGGCAATATCGGTCCGGTGAGTGAAGCCCTGATGGCGCTCATGGAAACCGACCTGACCGTCGTGTGTCCTGCCTTTCCGGAAAACGCTCGCACGGTCTACCAGGGGCACCTGTTCGTCGGGGATATCCTGCTGAGCGACTCCAGCATGCGAAACCACCCGCTGACCCCGATGCGCGACGCCAGCCTGTTGCGTCTGTTGCAGCCACAGCTGCCCGCTGGCCGGCGCGTCGGTCTGGTGGCCCACGATGTCGTTGGGCAGGGCGCCTCAGCAGTGGCAGCGCGCCTGGATGTGCTGCGGGATGGCGGAGCGAGCTACGCTGTGCTGGACACCCTCGACAACGACGACCTGATGAGTCTGGGCAGTGCCTGCGTGGACCTGCCGCTGGTCACTGGCGGCTCGGGTCTTGCGCTTGGTCTGGCGGAGGCTCTCAGAGCGGCCGGCCGAGTCCCCGCGCGCAACGAGGCCACGCGGCTGCCAGTGCCTCCCGGACGCCAGGCTGTGGTGTCGGGCTCCTGTTCGGCCGCGACCAATGGCCAGGTGGCTCACTGGATCGCCGAGGGTCGGCCAGCCTGGCGCATGGAGGCGGCACGGCTCGCCTTCGATTCAGCAGACACCCTTGCCCGTGAGGCACTGGACTGGGCCTCGCGGCAGGGCGGGGCTCCGGTGCTGGTCTATGCCACGGCCACACCCGAAGACGTCCGGCTCGTGCAAGGTTCTCTTGGCGTGGACCAGGCCGGCGCCGCCGTCGAGCGCTGTCTGGCTCTCGTGGCCAGCGGTCTGATTGACCACGGGGTGACCCAGCTCGTCGTCGCGGGTGGCGAGACCTCGGGTGCCGTGGTCAAGGCCTTGGGCGTGGACCAGTTGCGCATCGGACCCACCATCGATCCCGGTGTCCCTTGGACTGCGACGCGTCAGCCGAACTTGCTGCTGGCGCTCAAGTCGGGGAACTTTGGTACGCCGAATTTTTTCTCGAAGGCGCTGGCGCAGGTGCCGACATGACAAACGAGATCCACATCGCATCCCAGCATGCTCTGCGCGAGGAGATCTGCCGGGTGGGGTGTTCGCTGTTCCAACGGGGCTATGTGCATGCGACCGCAGGCAACATCAGTGTTCGCCTGTCAGACAAGCACGGCGGTGGTTTCCTGATCACGCCGACCGATGCCTGTCTGGGGTTTCTGGAGCCGCAGGCGTTGGCTTGGGTGGGTGCGGATGGCGGGCAGCGTGCGGGCGACCGTGCGAGCAAGACGCTGGCGTTGCACCGCCGCATCTACGAGGCCTCACCAGACGCAGGGTGTGTGCTGCATACCCATTCGACGCACCTCGTCGCGCTCTCCCTCCGGGGTGTCTGGCGGCCGGACGCCATCCTGCCACCGCTCACGCCTTACTACGTGATGAAGGTCGGCCGGGTGCCGTTGATTCCCTACTACCGCCCGGGCGCGACGGAGGCAGCGGACCTGATGTCGGTGTCCATTGGGTCCGCACGGGACAAGGGGCACCGGATGCGTGCGGTCATGCTTGACCGCCTGGGGCCCACGGTTTGGCACAGCACGCCGGCACAGGCCATGGCCGCGCTCGAAGAACTGGAAGAAACGGCCCGACTCTGGCTCCTCAATGGCTGTCAGGGCGAGCACCTTGACGACGTGGCCCTGAAGGATCTCGAATCCGTTTTTGGTGCGCATTGGCACTTGTGACCGATCACTTTGCGCAATGTGCCGATCCTCCGTTTGCTTGACGGGAGCGGAGGCAGCTGATTTTTTTGTGTCTGGGCGGAGACTGTGAGATTCGAACTCACGGCCCCCTTTCACGGCGGCTGGTTTGAGCCTCTCACCGCAGTCGCCAGAACCGCCGGGGGCACTCCTGAGGGCGCCGCATTCCCGCGGGAACAGACACTTCAGCAGGCGACAGGTGTTTCCTGGCGCAGCATGCCGCGGGTCTCGATGAAGCGCACCACCTCGTCCACGCCCGCGAGCGTCTTCAGGTTGGTCATCACCCAGGGGCGGCGCGCGCTGTCGGGGCGCATGCGGGCGGTGTCGGCCTTCATCACTTCCAGATCGGCGCCCACGTGCGGGGCCAGGTCGGTCTTGTTGATGACGAAGAGGTCGCTCTTGGTGATGCCGGGGCCGCCCTTGCGCGGAATCTTCTCGCCCGCGGCGACATCGATCACGTAGATGGTGAGGTCGCTCAGCTCGGGGCTGAAAGTGGCGGCCAGGTTGTCGCCGCCGGACTCGACGAACACGATGTCGGCGTTGGGGTGTTCCTGCAGCATGCGGTCGATGGCTTCGAGGTTGATCGAGCAGTCTTCGCGGATGGCGGTGTGCGGGCAGCCACCGGTTTCCACACCCATGATGCGGTCGGCCGGCAGCGCGCCGCTCACGGTCAGCAGGCGCTGGTCTTCCTTGGTGTAGATGTCGTTGGTGATGGCAATCAGGTCGTAGCGCTCGCGCATGGCTTTGCACAGCATTTCCAGCAGCGTGGTCTTGCCGGAGCCGACGGGCCCGCCGATGCCCACGCGCAGCGGGGGCAGGTGTTTGGTGCGGTTGGGGATGTGGTGCAGGGCGCTCATGGGGTGTCGGTGTTGAGGGCTTCGGCGGGCTCAGCCCAAACGGAGAGAGTCAGGACCGGAAGAGTCGGGAGTATTGGATTTCGTGGCGGGCCGAGTGGATGGCGAGCATCGGTGTGAAGGCCTGTCGCGCATCATCCTCCAGCGCCAGCGCGTGGTCCACCGTCGCCGGTATTTCGTGCGCCAGCCGCGCGAGCATGCGCTGGCCTGCGCTCTGGCCCAGCGGCACGGACTTGATGGCCGCCTGCACCATGTTTTCGGCCCAGCCGAAGGCGAAGCCGAACAGGCAGTCGTGCACAGACGCGTCGCTGCTGGCCGCGGCGCAGGCCATGGCCACGGGGTAGCTGGCCGGGTCGAGCCGGGCCGACTGCAGGCGTTCGAACACACCCGCGCCGAGCTCACCCAGGTTGCGCGCCCACTCCAGCATGGAACGGCCCATCTGCTCGGTCTGCAGGCGAAATTCGTGCGTCTCGCGGGTCTGCAGCACCCAGGCGTTGAGCGCCTGGATGCGGGCCAGATCGTCCACGCGCCAGGCGGGAATGGCCTGCGCCACCACGGCCAGATCGCTGCGCCCTAGGCCGAGGTGCAACTGGTCGATGAGCCAGCAGGCCGCGCTGGCCTCGTCGATCACCTGACCCGCGTCCACCGCGGCCTCCAGACCTTCGGAGTAAGAGAAGCCGCCCACCGGCAGGGCCGGGGAGGCCAGCCACAGGATCTGCAGCAGTCCCGCGGCCGAGCGCGGTGATGAGGTGGCGCCGGCCTCAGCCGTGCTCATGTCCGGCAGCGTGGTCGTGTCCGTGGGCAGGGTGCCCGTGCGCGTGGCCAGCATGGCCATGGCCGCCGCCATGGGCGTGGCTGTGCCCGCTGGCGTGTTGTCCGTAAGCGCCGCCCTCGGGCTCGAACGGTTCGCGCACCTCCGTCACCGTCAGGTGCATGGCGCGCAGCATGTCGGCCAGCACATGGTCGGGCTCGATCTTCAGGTGGTCGGGCTGCAGTTCGATGGGCACATGGCGGTTGCCCAGGTGGTAGGCCGCGCGCATGAGGTCGAAAGCGCTGTCGTGGGCATGGCCGTGGTTGTGGTCTGTGCAGGCGGTGATCTTCAGCACGGCTTGCGGTGCGGCGACCACGCGGATCAACGATCCGTCCTGTGTGATCAGCACGTCACCACCACGCACCACCGTGCCACGGGGCAGGAACACGCCCACCGTTCGCCCGTTGGACGCGGTGGCGTCGAAACGGCTTTTCTGACGCACATCCCAGTCCAGCTCCAGGTGCGCGGCGCGGCGCACCAGCACAGGGGCGAGGCCCTGGCCTTGCTGGATGAGCTTGGAAGCTTGAAGCATAAAAATATGAGCGATAAAGTTCTAGAACAAGAAGTATCGCTGAGCCATGGGAAGTTTGCTGGCGGGCTCGCAGGTCAGCAGCACGCCGTCGGCGCGCACGGTGTAACGCTGCGGGTCGATCTCCATCTTGGGCAGGTAGCTGTTGTGCACCATGCTGGCCTTGGTGACGCTGCGGCAGTTCTGCACCGCGACGGTGGCTTTCTGCAGGCCATAGCGTTCGCCCACGCCGGCGCGCAGGCCGGCTTGGGACACGAAGGTGAGGCTGCCCTTGGCCAGCGCGCTGCCGAAGGCGCCGAACTGCGGCCGGTAGTGCACCGGCTGGGGGGTGGGGATGGAGGCGTTGGGGTCGCCCATGGCGGCGAGGGCGATGCTGCCGCCCTTCAAGATCAGGGCGGGCTTGACGCCGAAGAAGGCCGGTTTCCAGACCACGAGGTCGGCCCATTTGCCCACTTCCAGCGAGCCGACGATGTGCGACAGGCCGTGCGCAATCGCCGGGTTGATCGTGTACTTGGCGATGTAGCGCTTGACGCGGAAGTTGTCGTTGCGGCTGCTGTCTTCCGCCAGCGAACCGCGCTGGCTCTTCATCTTGTCGGCCGTCTGCCAGGTGCGGATCACCACCTCGCCCACGCGGCCCATGGCCTGGCTGTCGCTGCTCATGATGCTGATCGCGCCCATGTCGTGCAGCATGTCCTCGGCCGCGATGGTCTCGCGGCGGATGCGGCTCTCGGCGAAGGCAAGGTCTTCGGGGATCGAGGCGTCAAGGTGGTGGCAGACCATCAGCATGTCGACGTGTTCGTCGAGCGTGTTGACGGTGTAGGGCATGGTCGGGTTGGTGCTTGAGGGCAGGAAGTTGGCCTCGCCGACGACGCGGATGATGTCGGGCGCGTGGCCGCCGCCCGCGCCTTCGGTGTGGAAGGCGCAGAGCGTGCGGCCCTTGGTGGCGGCAATCGTGTCTTCCACGAAGCCCGATTCGTTGAGCGTGTCGGAGTGGATCGCCACCTGCGTGTCGGTTTCTTCGGCCACATCGAGGCAGTTGCTGATGGCGCTGGGCGTGGTGCCCCAGTCTTCGTGCAGCTTCAGGCCGATCACGCCGGCATCGATCTGCTCGCGCAGCGGCGCCGGCTGGCTGGCGTTGCCCTTGCCCAGGAAGCCGAGGTTCATGGCGAAGCCGTCGGCCGCCTGCAGCATGCGTTCGATGTGCCAGGGGCCGGGCGTGCAGGTGGTGGCGAAGGTGCCGGTGGCCGGGCCGGTGCCGCCGCCGAGCATGGTGGTCACGCCCGAGGCCAGGGCCTCGTCGATCTGCTGTGGGCAGATGAAGTGGATGTGGCTGTCGATGCCACCGGCGGTGACGATGTTGCCTTCGCAGCTGATGATCTCGGTGCCCGGGCCGATGACGATGTCCACGCCCGGCATGGTGTCGGGGTTGCCCGACTTCCCGATGGCCACGATGTGCCCGCCCTTGAGGCCGATGTCGGCCTTGACGATGCCCCAGTGGTCGATGATGAGTGCGTTGGTCAGCACCGTGTCCACCGCACCTTCTGCGCGTGTGCGCTGGCTCTGCGCCATGCCGTCGCGGATGGTCTTGCCGCCGCCGAATTTGGCTTCTTCACCGTAGCCGCCAGCGGCGAGCGTGAAGTCTTTTTCCACCTCCACGATCAGGCCGGTGTCGGCCAGTCGCACACGGTCGCCCACGGTGGGGCCGAACATGTCGGCGTAGGCGCTGCGGGGGATGCTTGCCATGTTGTTGTTCCTGTTTGCTTAGACGGCGCCTTGCACCAGGCCACGGAAGCCGACCACGATGCGGTCGCCGCCGAAGTCCACCAGCTCCACCGTGCGCTGCTGGCCGGGTTCGAAGCGCACAGCGGTGCCAGCCGCGATGTTCAGGCGCATGCCCTTCGCGGCGGCGCGGTCGAAACCGAGGGCGGCGTTGGTTTCGGCAAAGTGGTAGTGCGAGCCCACCTGCACCGGCCGGTTGGCGGTGTTCTGCACCACCAGCGTGAGCGTGCGGCGGCCGGGGTTGAGGGTGTGTTCACCCGCGTCCACGAAATATTCACCGGGGATCATGACCGCCCCCTCACTTCTTCGACAGCCAGACCGCCAGCGCGATCAGGCCAGCCACCGCCACAAAACCCAGCGCGTCGGTGGGGTGCCAGTGGCTGCCAAACAGGCCGTGGCCGTCGTGGGCGAAGGCGGGCAGGGCGGTCAAGGTGGCGGCCACAGCAAGTGTTTGAGATTTCATCGAGTACTCCAGAAGAGATAACAGTCGAGAGAAGTGTCTGATTCAGGGATGCGGTGGAACCGGCTTCGCCGGGCCACTCGCATCGCCCCCTGAAGGGGGTCGTGCGCAGCGCGGCTGGGGTGTTTTCTAGGGTATCGGCTGGTGAACGGTCACCAGCTTGGTGCCGTCCGGGAACGTGGCCTCGACCTGGATGTCCGGGATCATTTCGGCAATGCCTTCCATCACGTCGTCGCGAGTCAACACCTCGCGGCCTTCGCTCATGAGCTGGGCCACAGTCTTGCCGTCGCGGGCACCTTCCATCACCGCCGCGCTGATCAGGGCCACGGCTTCGGGATAGTTGAGCTTCAGGCCACGCGCCTTGCGCCGCTCGGCCAGCAGGGCGGCGGTGAAGATCAGCAGCTTGTCTTTTTCGCGAGGGGTGAGTTCCATGGCGCGTTCTGTGGTCGGTTGATGGAGCCTGAGAGCAAATTCCGTGCCCTTGGTGGCATCAGAGGCGGGCCAGCAGCTCGGCCTTCTTGGTGCTGAATTCGGCGTCGGTGAGCAGGCCCTTGGCGTGCAGGCCGGCCAGGCGTTCGATGGCTGCAAAGATGTCTGGAGAACCAGCTTCTGGCTGAGTGTTTTGCTGAAAGCCACCAAACGTAGGTGCCTGAGCTTGCACAGCCATACCGTCGCGCGAGACCACGGGCAGGCTGGCCACGTCGATCAGGCCGTACTGGCTCGAAAACGACAGGGTGCCGCCCGCCGATTGTTGCTGCGAGAACCCGCCGATCTGGTGGTCCAGGGTGTCGTAGACCGTGACCGAGCCGTGCACCTCGATCGCCAGGCGCCGCGCCTGGGCGAAGTAGGCGTAGCGCACGTTGTTCTGCGCACCGGTGCTGTTGGGCCAGCGCAGGTCGGCGGGCCACCAGTCGCCGCTGGTGCCGGGGGCGGGCGGCACGAACAGGCTGTTGGCGCCAAAGCCGTTGTCGCCTTGGCTTTGCCCGCCATCGCCGGCGTAGTTGGCCTGGATCTGGTTGTAGGTGCTGCCGCCCTGGCTCTGGCTTTGAAAGCTGCCGCTGCGCATCAGGTCGGGCTGGTTGGCGATCAGATTGGACAGTTCGCTGCACAGGTTGTCGACCCGGCCCTTGAGGTAGTTATTGAACATGTCCGAGACCATGGTCATGCCGCCGCGCATCCACTGGCCCGAGCCGCTGAATTCGGGGTGGCTGAACTGGGCCATGCTGCCGTTGCCGTTGATCACGGATTCGAGCATGGAGAGCGTGGCGTCGAAGCTGAAGCCGTGGCGCTGGGCGATGTCGTTGAGGGTCTGCTGACCTTGGGGGGAGAGTTGTCGCATGCTGAGGGTGTCCGTCCGGTGATGGACGTTGCAGTTTCGCAGAACCCCGTCAACCCGGTGGCCGTGGCATGAAAGCTGCACCGGCCTCGGGGTGAACCTTGAGCCCGCCATTCCCGTCACTGTCAATGCCACGCCCTTGGGCGATGCGCCCCAACGCATCATCAAGGTGCGCCGCGACTACAACAGCTGGGTCGGCCGCGAGACCATGGAAGACTACGCGCTGCGCTACACGCCGCAGCGCTTCCGCAAGTGGAGCGAGTGGCGCGTGGCGAACACGGCGTTCGGCGCGGCCTCGTTCCTCATCCTCGAAGCCGTGGGCGCCACGCTGCTCGTGCAGTACGGCTTTGTCAACGCGGCGCTCGCCATCCTGGTCACGGGGCTGATCATCTTCCTGGCCGGCCTGCCGATCAGCATCTACGCCGCGCGCTACGGTGTGGACATGGACCTGCTCACGCGCGGCGCGGGCTTCGGCTACATCGGCTCCACCATCACCTCGCTGATCTACGCCTCGTTCACCTTCATCTTCTTCGCGCTCGAAGCGGCGGTGATGGCCTACGCGCTGGAGCTGGCGCTGGACATCCCGCCGGCCTGGGGTTACCTCATCTGCGCGCTGGTCGTGATCCCGCTGGTGACCTACGGGGTGTCGGTCATCAGCCGCTTCCAGGTCTGGACCCAGCCGCTCTGGCTGGTGATGATGCTCGTGCCGTTCGTGGCGGTGTGGACGCTCGATCCTGGTGCATTTTCCAATGTGGTGCATTACGGTGGCGAGTCTGGTGCGGGGGTGGCCTTTGATTGGCACCTGTTTGGTGCCGCTCTCACCGTCGGCATCGCGCTCATCACGCAGATGGGCGAGCAGGCCGACTACCTGCGCTTCATGCCGGCGCCCGAAAAAGGCAAGGCCTGGCGCTGGTGGGCCGGCGTGCTGGCCGGCGGGCCGGGCTGGGTGATCCTGGGCGTGCTCAAGATGCTGGGCGGCGCGCTGCTCGCCTACCTGGCCATCAGCCACATGGTGCCGCCCGACCGCGCGGTGGACCCGAACCAGATGTACCTCGCGGCCTACGAGTACGTGTTTCCGAACTACGGCTGGGCGGTGGCGGCCACGGCGCTGTTCGTTGTGGTGTCACAGCTCAAGATCAACGTCACCAACGCCTACGCCGGCTCGCTGGCCTGGAGCAACTTCTTCTCGCGCCTCACGCACAGCCACCCCGGGCGCGTGGTCTGGGTGGTGTTCAACACGCTGATCGCCTTCATGCTGATGGAGATGAACGTGTTCCGCGCGCTGGGCGAGGTGCTGGGGCTCTACAGCAACCTCGCCATCGCCTGGATCATGGCCGTGGTGGCCGATCTGGTGATCAACAAACCCCTGGGCTGGAGCCCGCCGGGCATCGAGTTCAAGCGCGCCCACCTGTACGACATCAACCCCGTGGGCGTGGGTGCGATGGGCCTGGCCTCGGCGCTGTCGATCGCGGCGCACATGGGGCTGATGGGCGAAGGCGCGCAGGCGTTTTCGGCGGTGATCGCGATGGTGACGGCGCTGGTGGCGTCGCCGCTGATCGCGTGGGCAACCCAGGGGCGTTACTACATTGCGCGCACTTCGCAATCCTGCAACAAAGGGGCGTGCGAGGGTTGTGCCGGAATCGGGGCAGCCCACCCAGAAACACCGCGGAACGGGCTTCGCCCGGCCGCTGGTGTTGCCCCCCTTGAGGGGGGTGACGCCGCAGGCGGCGCGGGGGGTGTTCTCAAGTGCGTGATTTGTGAGCGCGAATACGAAGCGCCCGACATGGCGCACTGTCCGGCTTACCAGGGCCACATCTGCTCGCTCTGCTGCACGCTCGACGCGCGCTGCGGCGACCTCTGCAAGCCGCACGCCCGCCTCTCCGAACAGTGGCAGGGCGCCTTGCGCTCGGTGCTGCCGCAGCGCATGTGGCCGTATCTGGAAGCGGGCCTCGCGCACTACCTGCTGCTCATGCTGGTGGTGGCGCCGGTGCTCGCGGCCGTGCTTGGCCTCTTGTACCGCCAGCAGGTGCAGGGCCTGGGCCAGGGGCTCGAAGCGGTGGCCGACGCCAGCCTGCTCGACGCCGCGCTGCGCTCGGGTTTCCTGCGGGTCTACGCCGTGCTGCTGCTGATCGCCGCGACCGTGGCTTGGTGGCTGGTGCTGGCGCACAAGAGCCGCGAGGTGGCGCAGGAAGAGTCGAACCGGCAGACGCGCTTGCTCATGCACGAGATCGAGTCGCACCGCCAGACCGACGAACAGCTGCAGCGCGCGCGCCAGGCCGCCGATCTGGCCAACCAGGCCAAGAGCCGCTACATCAGCACCATCAGCCACGAGTTGCGCACGCCGCTCAACAGCATCCTTGGCTATGCCCAGCTGCTGCAGGAAGACAGCGACATGGCGCCGCACCGCGCACAGGCCATCAAGGTCATTCATCGCGGCGGCGAACACCTGCTGTCGCTGATCGAAGGCACGCTGGACATCGCGCGCATCGAGTCGGGCAAGCTCAAGCTCGATGTCAAGCCCATGGCCTTTGCCGACGCCATGCACGAGGTGGCCAGCATGTTCGAGCTGCAGGCGACGGCCAAGGGCCTGCGCTTCGTGTTCGAGAGCGGCAGCCGCCTGCCCGACGCGGTGCGCGCCGACGAAAAGCGCCTGCGCCAGATCCTCATCAACCTGCTGGGCAACGCTGTCAAGTTCACGCGCCAGGGCGAGGTGCGCTTGCGTGTGACGCATGCGCGCGAAATGGCGCTGTTCGAAGTGCACGACACCGGCCCCGGCATGGCCGCGCCCGAGCTCGACCGTGTGTTTGAACCCTTCGCGCGCGGCCAGGCCGAGGCCGCTGCCGCGACCGGTGCGGGCAGCTCCGGCACCGGCCTGGGCCTGACCATCGCGAAGATGCTGACCGACCTCATGGGTGGCGAGATGACGGTGCGCAGCACGCTGGGCCAAGGCACGGTGTTCAGCGTGCGCCTGTTCCTGCCCGAGCTGCACGGCACCGTGGTGCGGCGCGACACTGTGGCGCCGTCGATCACCGCCTACGAGGGCACGCGCCGGCGCGTGCTGGTGGTGGACAACGAAGAGAGCGACCGCGAACTGATCGCGCGCTGGCTGCAGCCGCTGGGCTTCGAGGTGCTGCTGGCCACCAGCGGTCACGACGCGCTGGCGATGCTCGATGCGCTTGACCC
>Ga0209262_10000398_pt1 | contig 20371 bp, 19 predicted proteins | sample Lowcelwee11metaG_FD_187171 | JGI IMG/M metagenome (GOLD analysis project Ga0209262, IMG submission 187171) | Freshwater pond sediment microbial communities from the University of Edinburgh, under environmental carbon perturbations - Low... | ecosystem: Environmental > Aquatic > Freshwater >...
GGCCACGTCGGCGTGGGCAAAACCCTTGTGCACGCGGTAGCTGATGGCGCGGTCGTTGTAGAGGGAGGCGAACACCTCCTTCATCTTGTGCAGCACCTCGTCGATGCCGTGCACGTTCAGGAAGGTTTCCTGCTGACCCGCGAACGAAGCGTCGGGCAGGTCTTCGGCGGTGGCCGACGAGCGCACGGCGAAGGTGGCTTTGGGGTTGTCGCCCACCAGCGTGATGAACGCCTCGCGGATCGCTTTGTCGAGGTCCGCCGGGAACGGCTGGTTTTCCACCATGGCGCGGATCTCGGCACCGGCTTCGGCCAGGGCGCGCACATCTTCGGTATCGAGCGCATCGAGGCGCGCGTTGATGCGGTCGGTCAGGCCGTCGAATTTCAGGAACTCACGGAAAGCGTGTGCCGTGGTGGCAAAGCCGGTGGGCACTTTCACGCCACTGGGCAGCTGCGAGATCATTTCGCCAAGGCTGGCGTTCTTGCCGCCGACGGACTCAACGTCGGACATTCGCAATTGCTCGAAAGGCACGACCAGGTCGGTCGGAGAAAACAGGTTGGACATGGAAAGACTCCGCTCAAGTTAAAAAACCGGGGGCTCCATGCACTGTGCTTGCGACCTGTGGTTCTGTTGTGGGTCTTGCACCGGGCAACGGGGCTGAAATCTGGCGGGCCGGAACCGGGATAATGACCGGAGCCCGAACCCGCGATTGTAGGGCGGCAGCCTGTTTCAGGCGCCAAACCTGTGCCCCGCAGCGTGAAAACCGCGGGGGCATCGCTTGAATATTTTTGCAACCACCCAGCCCGGGACCGTTTCATGCCCAACAGAACCGTCTTTTTCGTTTCCGATGGAACCGGCATCACCGCCGAAACCTTTGGCAACGCCATCCTGGCCCAGTTCGAAGCCCAGGTCCGGCGGGTGCGCTTGCCCTTTCTTGACAGTGTGGACAAGGCCCATCAGGCGGTGCGCCAGATCAACCACACCGCCGAAGTCGAAGGCCGACGCCCCCTGGTCTTCACCACCGTGGTCAACATGGAGGTCCTGCAGGTCTTCAAGGAACACTGCAACGGCATGATGCTCGACATGTTCGGCACCTTTGTGGAGCCGCTGGAGGCCGAGCTGGGCATCAAATCCAACCACCGTGTGGGCCGCTTCTCGGATGTGTCCAAGAGCAAGGAATACCACGACCGCATCGAGGCGATCAACTTCTCGCTCATGCACGACGACGGTCAGAGCCACCGCGACCTGGCCGGTTCGGATGTGATCCTGGTCGGTGTGAGCCGCAGCGGCAAGACACCGACCTCGCTGTACCTGGCCATGCAGCACGGACTGAAGGCATCCAACTACCCTCTGATCCCGGAAGACTTCGAACGCCGCAAGCTGCCACCGGCGCTGATGCCCCATCGCAAAAAGATCTTCGGTCTGACCATCGCCCCCGAACGCCTGTCCGAAATCCGCAACGAGCGACGGCCGAACTCGCGCTACGCCAGCCTGGAAAATTGCCGCATGGAAGTCAGTGAGGCCGAAGGCATGATGCGTCGCGAAGGCATTCGCTGGCTCTCGACAACGACCAAGTCGATCGAAGAAATCGCCACCACCATCCTGCAGGAACTCCGGCCCGAGCAGCTGAGCTACTGAGCGTTCCCGGCGCCGCTTTGCTCTTTCGCCCAATGGAACCGCCCCTGTGGCCCGCCCGGCCTGAGCCTGAAGCAAGGCGGTTCCACGGCGTGTGCTGGGCGCAACTTCTTTCTCAGCTGGCCGCGTCCTTCTTGGCCTTCTCCTTGCGCCCCGGGCCCAGACCGTGGGCCTGGCGCCCCAGCGCAAAAGAAGCAAACAGCTTGACCCACAAGGTGGACCCGGCGATGGCCACCCAGGTGTCGTAGTCCAGTTGCCCCAGCAACACCGCCACGATCACCACCACCATGATCACGCCGGCGATCATGTTGATCGCCATTTCGTAGGGCGCGTATTTTTCAGCGTTGGGCGGCGGCACACCCTTTTTGAGCGCCACCTCGGAGAAGTCTTTCTTCACCAGGATGCGCCAGGTCCGGCGCAGCCAGAAGAACGCCACCGGAAACAGGGCGAGAAAAAAAATGATGCGTATGGGAAAGACGCTCAAACCCAGATCCATCCGACGTTCCTTCAAGTTGATTCACAACACAAGTGATCTTCTGCTGTGCACAGCGCGCGCCGAACGGGGTGCGCTGTGCACAGCAGGCAGGTGATTGTCACCTGCCCGCCGCCAGAAAAACAAAACCCCGGCAGTGACCTGACGGGGTTCCGTTCAAGCACCGGGCAGACAGGTGTCTGACCGGCGCCGATTCAAGCCATCAGTGGCCGGTCGCTGCACCAGCGCCCTTGGGGACGCGGATGGATTCGACCAACTCCTGGATGTGCTTCGGAGCGGGAGCGGTCAGCTTGTTCACCAGGAAGGCCACGGCGAAGTTGACGATAGCGCCCAGCGTGCCGATGGCTTCCGGCGTGATGCCGAACCAGCCATTGACGCCGCCGACCATGTCGACAAAGTCGGTGCCCTTGATGAAGAACAGACCCTTGTGAGCGAACACGTAGAACAGCGTGGTCAACAGACCGGCGATCATGCCGGCGATGGCACCCTTGTCGCTCATGGTGCGGCTGAAGATGCCCATCATGATGGCCGGGAAGATCGAACTGGCAGCAATACCGAAGGCCAGAGCCACGGTACCGGCCGCGAAGCCCGGAGGGTTCAGACCCAGCCAGCCAGCCAGCACAATCGCCACAGCCATGGCGATCTTGCCGGCAAGCAGCTCGCCCTTTTCAGAGATGTTCGGGTTGAACACGTTCTTCACCAGGTCGTGGGACACGGCAGAAGAGATCGCCATCAGCAGACCGGCAGCGGTCGACAGCGCGGCAGCAATACCACCCGCAGCCACCAGCGCGATCACCCAGTTGGGCAGCAACGCGATTTCCGGGTTGGCCAGCACGATGATGTCGGCGTTGACGGTCAGCTCATTGCCCTTCCAGCCAGCCGCCCCAGCCTTGGCCTTGGCGGCCTCGTTCTTGGTGGCTTCGTTGTAGTACTGGATGCGGCCATCGGCGTTCTTGTCTTCCCACTTCAGCAGGCCGGTCTTTTCCCAACGCTTCATCCAGTCCGGACGGTCGTCGTTCTTGATGCTGGACTCGGTAGCGTACAGGTCGCCGCCCTTCATGACAGCCGTGTTGACGGTGCTGTGCAGGTTCAGCTTGGCCATGGCGCCCACAGCAGGAGCCGTGGTGTACAGCAGGGCAATGAAGACCAGAGCCCAACCAGCGGAAGCGCGGGCATCAGCCACCTTCGGCACGGTGAAGAAGCGAACGATCACGTGGGGCAGACCCGCGGTACCGATCATCAGCGACACGGTGTAGAAGAACATGTTCAGCATCGAACCGGCGCTGGTGGTGGTGTACTGGCTGAAGCCAAGGTCGGTGACGACCTGGTCCAACTTGACCAGCAGAGACGTGTCGGTACCGACCAGATCAGAACCCAGGCCCAGTTGCGGCAGGAAGCTGCCCGTCAGGTTCAAGGAGATGAAGATCGCAGGGATGATGTACGCGAAGATCAGCACGATGTACTGCGCTACCTGGGTGTAGGTGATGCCCTTCATGCCACCGAACACGGCATAGAAGAACACGATCGCCTGACCGATGTAGATGCCGGTATCGCTGGACACGTTCAGGAAGCGCGAGAACGCCACGCCCACACCGGTCATCTGACCAATGATGTAGGTGGTGGAGGCGGTCAGCAGGCAAACCACGGCCACGGTCGAGGCGGTCTTCGAATAGAAGCGGTCGCCAATGAACTGGGGCACGGTGAACTTGCCGAACTTGCGCAGGTACGGCGCCAGCAGCATGGCCAGCAACACATAACCGCCGGTCCAACCCATCAGGAACACGGCGCCGCCGTAGCCCATGTTGGAGATCAGGCCGGCCATGGAGATGAACGAGGCAGCCGACATCCAGTCAGCGGCCGTGGCCATGCCGTTGGTGATGGGGTGCACCCCGCCGCCAGCAACATAGAACTCGGACACGCTGCCAGCGCGCGCCCAGTAGGCAATGCCGAGGTACAGCGCGAAGCTGGCCCCGACGAACAGGTAGGTGGTGGTTTGGAGATCCATTTTTTAGGTCCTCTGTTTAGTCTTCTTGCACGCCGAACTTGCGGTCCAGCTTGCCCATCGCGTGCGCGTAATAGAAGATCAGCACGATGAACACATAGATGGAACCCTGTTGCGCGAACCAGAAGCCCAGCGGGTAACCGCCGAGCTTGATGCCGTTAAGCATGTCCACAAACAGGATGCCGGCACCGTAAGAAACCAGAAACCAGATGATCAGGATCTTGGTCAGCAGCCCCAACGTCGCCGACCAATAGGCCTTCGCGTTTTTTTCGCTTTCAGTTGTCATGAAAGTCATCTCCTCGTAGTGATGCTTTTGCCATTTCAGCGGTGTGACCCGCCCCGTTTTGCATGCCGTTTTCCCTGCGGATTCCGACATTACGGGGCGGACTTTGGAAGCACTTCCTTACAGTTAAATTGCAAGTTCACGCCCATGGCCAGAAGTCAAGGGTAAGTCCCTAGAAACATTCAGAGGCCAGATCGGGGCGCTCAAAACGCGGACCTTGAGACGTCTGAATCACTGGCATTTCATAGGGAAAAGACAAAACGACAACCCCTGGGTCGCCACAACACCTTGCGGAACCTGTCAGCACTCGTTCAGCTGGCGGTCAGTGGGGGGTAAGAACCCAGCCATACCCTGCAGTCTGTTCAACCACAACAGGAGACTTCATCATGCAAGATGATCTGGTCCAGCGGATTGCCAGCAATCCCAAATATCAAGAACTCAAAGCCAAAAGATCCCGCTTCGGCTGGTGGCTCACCCTGGCGATGATGGTCGTGTACTACGGCTTCATCCTGCTGGTCGCCTTCAACAAGGAATTTCTGTCCCAGAAGCTGGGCGACGGTGTCATGACCATGGGCATCCCTGTCGGTTTCGGCGTGATCGTGTTCACCATCGTCATCACCGCCATCTACGTCAAACGTGCCAACACCGAGTTTGACGACCTCTCCAACGAAGTGATCAAGGCCGCGTACAAATGAAGCCCGCTCAAAATTCCCTGCGTCGCGTGCTGACGCTGCTGGCACTCTGTGGCGTGTCGTTTGCCGCCTGGTCGGCCGGTGCAGACCTCGGCCAGGCCGAGAAGCAGGCCACCAACTGGACGGCCATCAGCATGTTCGCCCTGTTTGTGGTGGGCACCCTGTTCATCACCAAATGGGCGGCGGCCAAGACCAAATCGGCAGCCGACTTCTACACCGCCGGCGGCGGCATCACCGGTTTCCAGAACGGTCTGGCGATTGCGGGCGACTACATGTCGGCTGCTTCGTTCCTCGGTATTTCTGCGGCCGTGATGGCCAGCGGTTTTGACGGTCTGATCTACTCCATCGGTTTCCTGGTGGGCTGGCCCGTGATCACCTTCCTGATGGCCGAACGCCTGCGCAACCTGGGCAAGTTCACCTTCGCCGACGTGGCCGCATTCCGCTTCGAGCAGACGCCGGTCCGTGTCTTCGCGGCCTCGGGCACGCTGGTGGTGGTCGCGTTCTACCTGATCGCACAGATGGTCGGTGCCGGCCAGCTCATCAAGCTGCTGTTCGGCCTGGAGTACTACATCGCCGTGATCATCGTCGGCGCGCTGATGATGGTCTACGTGCTGTTCGGCGGCATGACGGCCACCACATGGGTGCAGATCATCAAGGCCTGTTTGCTGCTGGGTGGTGCTTCGTTCATGGCCTTCATGGTGTTGCTGCACTTCGGCTTCAGCCCTGAAGCGATGTTCGCCAAAGCGGTTGAAATCAAGGCTCAACTGGGTGGAGCCGCCAAAGACACCGCCCTCGCCGCCGCCACCGCAGCCAGCGCTGCCGCAGCCGACCCTGAAGCCGTTGCCAAAGCTGCCAAGGATCTGGCCACCGCCAACGCCATGCCCGATGCCACCAAGGCCGGTTTCTCGATCATGGGCCCGGGCAACTTCGTGAAGGATCCGATCTCCGCCATCAGCTTCGGCATGGCGCTGATGTTCGGTACCGCCGGTTTGCCGCACATCCTGATGCGCTTCTTCACGGTGCCGTCGGCCAAGGAAGCCCGCAAGTCCGTGATGTGGGCCACCGGCTGGATCGGCTACTTCTACCTGCTGACCTTCATCATCGGTTTCGGCGCCATCACCTTCGTGCTGACCAATCCCGACTTCCTCGATGCCAAAGGTGGCTTGATGGGCGGCAACAACATGGCTGCTATCCACTTGGCCAATGCGGTGGGCGGCAACGTGTTCCTGGGCTTCATCTCGGCTGTGGCCTTCGCCACCATCCTTGCGGTGGTCGCTGGTCTGACGCTGTCGGGTGCCTCGGCCGTGTCGCACGACATCTACGCCACCGTGATCAAGAAGGGCAAGGCCGATTCGGCATCCGAACTGCGTGTGTCGAAGATCACCACGATCTGCCTCGGCATCGTTGCGGTGGCGCTCGGTATTGCGTTCGAAAAGCAGAACATCGCCTTCATGGTGTCGCTGGCCTTCGCGATCGCCGCATCGGCCAACTTCCCGGTGTTGTTCATGAGCGTGCTGTGGAAAGACTGCACGACCAAGGGTGCCGTGATCGGCGGCTTCCTGGGCCTGATCTCTTCCGTGGCGCTGACCATCGTGTCGCCTTCGGTCTGGGAAGCCACGCTGGGCAACCCCAAAGGATCGGCCTTGTTCCCCTACACCTCGCCGGCCCTGTTCTCCATGACCATCGGCTTCGTGGGCATCTGGCTGTTCTCCATCCTGGACAACAGCGCACGTGCCAAAGTGGACCGCGCGGGCTTCCTGGCCCAGCAGGTTCGCTCGGAAACGGGTATCGGCGCTTCCGGCGCTTCGGGTCACTGATCCACGAAAAGCGGACCTCGGTCCGCTCCCAACAAAAAAGCCACCGGGTTGCCCCGGTGGCTTTTTTCATTGGAAGCCTGGGGTTCGTTCAGGCCGCCACGGCTTCGGTGGACGCGGCCACCACCGGCTGGCGGATCAGGTGGTCAAAGGCGCTGAGCGCGGCCTTGGCGCCCTCGCCTGCGGCGATCACGATCTGCTTGTAGGGCACGGTGGTGCAATCACCCGCGGCGAACACGCCCGGCACGCTGGTGTGGCCCTTGGCATCGACCACGATCTCGCCGAAGCGGCTCAGTTCGACCGTGCCCTTCAGGAACTCGGTGTTGGGCACCAGGCCGATCTGCACGAACACGCCTTCCAGCGGCACTAGGTGTTCCTCATTGGTCGCGCGGTCCTTGTACTTCAGGCCGTTGACCTTGCCCTCGACCCCAGTGATCTCGGTGGTCTGCGCGTTCACGTGGATGGTGACGTTGGGCAGGCTTTTCAGCTTGCTCACCAGCACGGCGTCGGCCTTGAGCTGATCGGCGAACTCGACCAGGGTCACGTGCTGCACGATGCCGGCCAGGTCGATGGCGGCTTCCACGCCGGAGTTGCCGCCGCCGATGACTGCGGTGCGCTTGCCCTTGAACAGCGGGCCGTCGCAGTGCGGGCAGTAGGCCACGCCCTTGTTCTTGTACTCCTGCTCGCCGGGCACGTTGACGTTGCGCCAGCGCGCGCCGGTGGACAGGATCACGCTGCGGCTTTTCAGCACGCCGCCGTTTTCCATCTGCACCGTCACCAGGCCGCCCGGCTCTTCAGCGGGGATGATCCTGTCGGCGCGCTGCAGGTTCATGATGTCCACCTCGTAGTGGCGCACCTGTGCTTCCAGCGCGGCAGCGAACTTGGGGCCGTCGGTCTCCAGCACCGAGATGTAGTTTTCGATCGCCATGGTGTCGTTCACCTGGCCACCGAAACGCTCGGCTGCCACGCCGACACGGATGCCCTTGCGGGCGGCGTACACCGCCGCTGCGGCGCCGGCCGGGCCACCGCCGACGATCAGAACGTCAAACGGGTCCTTGGCGTTGAGCTTGGCCGCTTCGCGGTCACCGGAGTTGATGTCCAGCTTGGCCACGATTTCCTCGACCGACATGCGGCCGGAGCCGAACACCTTGCCGTTCAGGAACACCATGGGCACGGCCATGATTTCGCGCTCGGTCACTTCCTGCTGGAACGCGCCGCCCTCAATCACCACGGTCTTGACCTTGGGGTTGAAGATCGCCATCAAGGAGAGCGCCTGCACCACGTCCGGGCAGTTGTGGCAAGTCAGGGACATGTAGACCTCGAAACTGAAGTCACCGTCCAGTGCCTTGATCGAGTCGATCACATCGGCCTCGACCTTGGGCGGGTGACCACCGGTCCACAGCAGCGCCAGCACCAGCGAGGTGAACTCGTGGCCCAGCGGCAGGCCGGCAAAACGCACGCCCTGCGTTTCACCCTCACGGGCGACCACGAACGAGGGCTTGCGCGCATCGTTGCCCGAGGTGTCCAGCGTGACCTTGTCGGACAGCGAAACGATGTCGTCCAGCAGGCTGCGCATGTCCACACCGGTGGCGCTGTCATCCAGCGAAGCGATCAGCCGTATCGGCTGGCGCAGCATGCCGAGGTAGGTCTGGAGCTGGGATTTGAGGGTGGCGTCAAGCATGGCGGACTCCTGAAGAGAAAGAAGGGGTGAGGCATTGCATCAATGCCGCTGGTGCATGGGCCAACCGCTCGTGACGAGAGCCCATGAGGCAGCGGTACTGCCAAACAAAAGAGGGAGACAACTGCGACCTTTCAGGATCGCGAGGCAGTTCACCCAGAACGCGGCGGAACTGGCTTTGCCAGGCCGCTCGCGTTGTCCCCCCGGGGGGAAGACGCGCCGCAAGGCGCGGCGCAGGGGGGTTAAATTTTTCCGACGAGTTCCAGGGAAGGAGCAATCGTCTTGGCGCCTTCGTTCCACTTGGCCGGGCACACCTGGCCGGGGTTGGCGGCGGTGTACTGGGCGGCCTTCAGCTTGCGCAGGGTTTCCTGGACATCGCGGGCGATTTCGTTGGAGTGGATCTCGGCGGTCTTGATGATGCCGTCGGCGTTGATCACAAACGTGCCACGCAGTGCCAGGCCTTCTTCAGGGATGTGCACGCCGAACGCGTTGGTCAGGGTGTGGGTCGGGTCGCCCACCAGCGGGAACTTGGCCTTGCCCACGGCGGGGCTGGTTTCGTGCCACACCTTGTGCGAGAAGTGCGTGTCGGTCGTGACGATGTAGACCTCGGCGCCGGCCTTCTGGAACTCGGCGTAGTTGTCGGCAGCGTCTTCCACTTCGGTCGGGCAGTTGAAGGTGAAGGCGGCCGGCATGAAGATCAGGACGGACCACTTGCCCTTCAGGCTTTCGTCGGAGACTTCGATGAACTTGCCGTTGTGGAAGGCCTGGGTCTTGAAGGGCTGGACTTGGGTGTTGATCAGGGACATGGTATTTCCTAAGTTGGAGTTGAAAGAAACGGTGATCAGGACGCGACGGATATCGCGATGGGTTGAATCATAGACGACAACTATCATGCAATCACATTGATAGTTTACATAGGATCGATAGCTTTTGCTGCGAAGCAACATGGTCTGAATGCCGGTGCGATCAAATGCGATGGCGACCGGGCCGCTTGAACCGTTGTTGGGTCGGTGCTACAAAAAGCGGACTCAAGCGGCAACGTTTATTTTATTTATTGCGAATCGTTCGTGTTTGCAATAACATCAAATTTCCAGCCAGCCACAGCGCAGTGCGTTGAAGCCAGCCGACAACCTGTTCGACCACCGCTTCCATGTCACAACGCAAAAAGACCCTGCGCAGCGCCCCGCGCGCCCTGCCCCGCTCCTCCACTTCTGCAACTTCCGGCGTGATGCTCCCGCTGGGCGCCATGTTGCTGGCCGGCTCCCTGAACGCCATGGCACAGACCGCACCCACCAGCACGGAAAAGACCTTGCCCACCGTGGTTGTGCGAGAACAGGCCGAAGCACCTGAAGGCAAAGACGCACTGCGCGCCACCGAAACCACCATCGGCAAAGGCAAGCAGCAACTGCGCGACATCCCCCAGTCGGTCACCGTGGTCACCGAAAAACTGATCGATGACCGCAACCTCGACACTGTCAAGGAAGCCTTGAAGAACACCGCCGGCATCACCTTCCTGGCGGCCGAAGGCGGTGAAGAAGACATCCGTCTGCGCGGTTTTGCCCTGCAGGCCACCGGCGACCTGTTCATTGACGGCATGCGCGACCCCGCCATCTACGACCGCGACACCTTCAACCTCGACCGCCTGGAAGTGCTGCGCGGCTCGGCGTCGATGATGTTTGGCCGCGGCTCCACCGGCGGCGCCGTCAACCAGGTCAGCAAGTCCCCGCGCCTGATCGACGAACACCAGGTCGACCTCACGCTGGGCAACCACAAATACGTGCGCGCCACCGGCGACTTCAACATCCAGACCGGCGAAAGCGCCGCGCTGCGCATCAACGCCATGGCCACCAAGGCCGACAACAACGGCAGCGGCGCCAGCCTCGACAAGCGCGGTGCCGCCCTGGCTTACCGCAACGGCATCGGCGAGCGCAACGAATTCCAGGTCAACCTCTACCACCTGGACAACAACAACGGTATCAACTACGGCATGCCCTTCATCGCGCCCACCGCGGGCTCCAACGACCGCGTGTTGCTGCCGCTGGACCCCGGCACCTACTACGGTGCCGCCAGCGACTACAACGACAGCAGCGCCACCATCGTCGGCGGTTCGCACACCCACCGCTTCAGCCGCGACAGCGAACTCAAGACCCAGATTCGCGTGGGCCAGTTCGAGCGCGACCAGCGCTCCGGTGCCATCCGCCTGTGCAGCCGTGGCGTGAACCAGCAGACCGGTGCCGTGACCAACCCGCAATGCCCCAGCTCCGTTTCGCTGGAGAACTTCGGCCCGAACACCCAGCTGACCCGTGGCAACCACCTGAAGATCCAGGACATGGACACGGCCCAGTTCCAGAGCGACTACTCGGGCAAGTTCGAGGCGCTGGGTGTCAAGCACGACCTGCTGGCCGGCGTGGACTTCTCACGCGAAGAACGCACCGTCTACGCAGCGCGCACCCGCGCTCAGGGCGGCGTTGACATCACCAAGCCCACGACGCTCGTCGGAACACCGGACGACGGCGCCTGGGTGGACGAATCGACCCGTGTGCTGCGCGTGAACAACCAGTACACCGCGCAGGGCTGGGGCGCCTATGTGCAGGACACGGCGCAAATCGCACCCGCCTGGAAAGTGGTGGCCGGTCTGCGCTACGACAACCTGACGGGTGACTATGACAGCTTCAACCTGCCGCAGAACGCCACCGGCCCGCTGAGCACCGAGAGTTACCGCATGGAGGTGTCGGAGTGGAGTCCACGCGCTGGTGTGCTGTTTCAGCCCACGCCGCAGCAGTCGTACCACTTCTCGATCGGCCAGTCCTTCAACACCTCGGGCGACGCCTATTCGCTCGGCGCCACCAACGTCGACACCCCGCCGGAGAAGAGCCGCAACATCGAACTCGGCGCCAAGCTGGACTCGGCCGACAAGCGCTTCTCCACGCGACTCGCGGTGTTCCGTTCCACCAAGTACAACGAGCGCAACACCGACCCGGATCGCCCGGTCGTGACGCTGTCGGGTGAACGCCATGTGGCGGGCTTCGAGGCCGACGTCGTGGGTCGCCTGACCTCCAAGTGGGAAGTGTTTGGCTCCTACATGTGGTTGCCGGTGGCCAGGGTTGACAAGGCAGCGCCCTGCCCAACCACGGGTCAGTGCGCTCAAGGCGCTGCTGGCGAGCGCCCGGGCGACCGCCCGTCGCTCACGCCCGAGCACAGTGGAACCGTGTGGACCACCTACCAGTTCACACCCAAACTGCGCCTCGGCGCCGGCCTGAACTTCCGTGGCAAACAGTCGCCGACCCGTGTCGAATGGACGGTACCGTCTTACGTCACCGCCGACCTGATGGCCGAGTACAAATTTGACTTCGACCGCCTGACGCTCAAAGCCAACCTGTCCAACATCGCCGACAAGCTCTACGCCGACCAGCTCTACCCCGCGCACTACATCCCGGGTGCAGGTCGCACGCTGCAGGTGACCGCCAGCCTCAAGTTCTGACCGCGAACCGCTTCGCTTGACGGCACTCTGGCCGTCCTCGCGGTGACGCGGGGACGGCCTTTTCCATTTGTGAAACCATCCAACGACGGAACACCACGATGCTGCTGACCTTGCCCGACATCCTGTCACCGGAAGAACTGCGCCTGGCGCGCCAGTTGCTGGCCGATGCGCCCTGGACCGACGGCCGGGACAGCGCCGGCCCGCAGGCGCGCACCGTCAAGAACAACCAGCAGCTGCCGCACGACAGCGACGCCGCACAAGCCATCCGGACGATGGTGCTCAACGGCCTCAACCGCTCGCCCCTGTTTTTCAGCGCCGCCCTGCCGCTGCGCATCTTCACGCCACGGATCAACCGCTATGGTGGCGAGGCCAACACCTACGGCAACCACATCGACAACGCGATCCGGCTCAAGGTCAACGACGCCGGACAGACCGAATACGTGCGCACCGACGTCTCCTGCACCGTGTTCCTGAACGACCCGGACGCATACGACGGCGGCGAGCTCACCGTGAGCGACACCTATGGCACCCGCGGCGTCAAGCTGCCCGCCGGCCACGCCGTGCTCTACCCCGGCACCAGCCTGCACCAGGTGACCCCGGTCACACGCGGTCACCGCGTCGCCTGCTTCCTCTGGGTGCAGAGCATGGTGCGCAGCGACGAACAACGCCGCCTGCTCTACGAGCTGGACATGAACATCCTCGCCCTGCGCCAGCAACACGGCGAAACGCCCGAGGCCACCGCCCTGACCGGGACGTACCACAACCTGTTGCGCATGTGGTCTGAAACATGAGCCCCCACACTCCACCGCTGCGCGGGTCGTTGCCCCCCGAGGGGGCTGACCCAGCTTGGGGCGGCCCGGCGCTGGGTCTGTCATGAGCGAACGACTGCCCGAAGGCCTGGTGAGCCTGGCCGACCACGAGACCTTTGCCAACAGCGTGCTCGACGCGAATGCGCAGGCCTATTTCAACGGCGGCGCGGCCGACGAGATCACCCTGCGCGAAAACGTCCTGGCCTGGCAGCGCATCCCGTTGTTGCCGCGCGTTCTGCGGCCCGTGGCCGGCGGGCACACGCGGGTCGAACTGCTTGGCCGCACCCTGGCCCATCCGATCCTGATCGCCCCCATGGCCTACCAGCGCCTGGCGCACCCCCACGGTGAACTGGCCACGGCGCTGGCGGCGGCCGTGCTGGGCGCCGGGCTCGTTCTCAGCACCCAGGCCAGCACTCCGCTGGAAGATGTGGCCCAGGTGGTGCGGGGCGAAGCCGATCGCGGCCCGCTGTGGTTCCAGCTCTACCTGCAAGCCGACCGGGGTTTCACCCGGGACCTCGTGCAACGCGCCGAAGCGGCTGGCTATGAGGCCCTGGTGCTCACGGTCGATGCGCCGGTGAACGGTGCGCGGGACCGCGAACGCCGCGCCGGCTTCACGCTGCCGCCAGGCATCTCTGCCGTCAACCTGCAAGGCCTGCGGGCGCCCGCACCCGCGACACTGCGCCCAGGCCAAAGCCCGCTTTTCGACGACCTGCTGACCCACGCCCCCAGCTGGGACGATGTGGTCTGGCTGCGCGAGCAGACCCGTTTGCCGATCCTGCTCAAAGGCATCACCCACCCGGCCGATGCGCTGCAGGCGCTGGCCTGCGGCGTGGCCGGCCTGATCGTGTCCAACCACGGCGGCCGCACACTGGACACTTTGCCCGCCACCGCCACCCTGCTGCCAGCCATCGCACAGGCGGTCGGCGGCGCGCTGCCGCTGCTGGTCGACGGCGGCATCCGACGCGGCACCGACGTGCTCAAGGCCATCGCACTGGGCGCCAATGCGGTACTGGTCGGCCGACCGGTCATCCACGGACTGGCCAACGCGGGGGCCACCGGCGTGGCCCACGTCATCCGGCTGCTGCGCGACGAACTGGAAATCGCCATGGCGCTGTGCGGTTGCCGGACCCTTGAAGAGGCCAGTGAAACCTTGTATTCCTGTCGGGCCGGCTGAAGCCGGGGAACCCGATTTATTTCGGGTTTTTTCAGAGATTATCGCGAATGCGAGGAATTCGCATTTATACTGAACCCATGTCTTCAACAGCAGACGAAAAGGGGCTCACCATGACCGGCAGTGTTTTCATTCTGGGCGGCAGCCTGATCCTGATTCTGGCCGCCGCGTGGTGGGTGCTTCACACCTGAGTCCGCGAAGCACCCTCTCCAACAGAGCACCCCGTCCGCCTACACTATGTCTTCCGCCAGCGCCAGCCTCGCGCTACCCCTTTCAGGAGCCCCACAGGCTCCCACTCCGACACCCCGCATGGACCGCCGCCTGTTCATCGTGATCGCCGTGGTCGGCTTTCATGTACTGGGCCTGTGGGCCCTGCAAACCGGCCTGCTGCGCCGGGCGGTGGAACTCGTGGTGACCGTGCAGGTGATGGCCGAATTCATCGAATTGCCCCAGCCCCAGGTCACGCCAACCCCGCCGCCACCGCAGCCCCAAACCACGCCGGTCACGAAACGGGTTACACCACCCGCGCCCAGGCCGGCGCCGCAACCGGTGGCCATTGCCGACCCGGCCCCTTCCTCCTTGGCCCCGACCGGCATCACCGAACCCCAGCCGCCTGCGCCACCGCTGCTGACACCCACGGTGGTTGCAGAGCCCGCCCCACCGGCGCCGCCCAAAATCGAACTGCCCTCCAGCAGCGCCGACTACCTCAACAACGCGCCGCCCCCCTACCCGCCGCTGTCCAAGCGGCTGGGCGAACAAGGCAAAGTCATCGTCCGCACCCTCATCGAAGTCAACGGCACGGCCAGCAAAGCCGAAATTCGCAGCTCCAGCGGCTACGAACGCCTGGACCAGGCCGCCTTGCAGACCGTGTTGAAGTGGCGCTATGTGCCCGGCAAACGCGCAGGTGTTCCCGAAGCGATGTGGTTCAACATCCCCATCAACTTCGTCCTCGAATAACGCGCCACGCGCACCCTCTCCGAACCCGATCTCACTGGAGTTTTCTCACCCATGGAACCGCAAAACGTCTCATCCGGCCTGGCCCACGTCTGGATCCAGGGCGACGCCGTCACCCGCACCGTCGCCCTCGTCCTGCTGGCCATGTCGCTCGCCACCTGGATCATCATCCTGTGGAAATACCTCGACCAGCGCGCCCAGCGCCAGCAGGCCAAAGCTTGCGAAGGGTTCTGGCACAGCGCCGACTTTGCCGAAGGCCTGGACAAGCTCGGTGCGCAAGACGGCAACCCCTTCCGCGCATTGGCCAACGAAGGCCGCGAAGCGGCGCGCCACGTCCTGCACAAAGATGGCAAGCCCGGCCCGCAATTGCACGACACGCTGGACGTGAGCGACTGGGTTGAACGCTGCCTGCGCCGCAGCCTGGACGACGCCACCGCGCGCGCGCAGAGCGGACTCACCGTGCTCGCCTCCATCGCCTCCACCGCGCCCTTCGTGGGCCTGTTCGGCACCGTCTGGGGCATCTACCACGCCTTGCTGAGCATCGGTGCAGCCGGCCAGGTCAGCATCGACCAGGTCGCCGGCCCGATCGGCGAGGCGTTGATCATGACCGCCATGGGCCTGCTGGTCGCCATCCCCGCCGTGCTGGGCTACAACGTCCTGGTGCGCGGCAACAAAGGCATCAACCACCAGCTCAACCGCTTTGCCCACGACCTGCACGCCTACTTTGTCACCGGTGCCCGCGTGACGGCCGGTGGCGACGGCAAGGTTCTGCCCATGAAAAAAGCCTGAGCGCTCTAGGACATCACCATGGCCATCGGAACCCAGGACGACAGCGACGAGATGATGAGCGAGATCAACATGATCCCGTTCATCGACGTCATGCTGGTGCTGCTCATCATCTTCATCATCACCGTGCCGGTGATCAAGCACGCGGTCAACATCGACCTGCCGCGCGCCAGCAATGAAAAGGTGCTCGACAAACCGGTCAACATCCGCCTGTCGGTGGATGCCGACGGTGCCTATTTCTGGAACGAGACCCCGGTAGAAGACGCCGACTTCGAGCAGCGCCTCGCTGCCGCTGCGGCTCAGGATCCACAGCCCGAACTGCACATCCGCGGCGACAAGGCCGTGCGCTACGAGCGTGTGGCCCTGGCCATGGCGGCAGCGCAGCGCGCTGGCGTGCGCAAGATCGGTTTCATCACCGAACCGGCGGCACCGTGAGCCGCTGCGCATTGAACCGGATCAGGAAGATCACATGATCAACCCACCCCAGCCGAACCCGCCCGTGCCCGCAACATGCCCGGCAGAAGCCGCAGAAACGCAGGCCGAAACAGCCCCGCCGGTGCTGCTCACCAGCCACGACGTGCTGCGCGGCCAGAAAGCGGTGGCCATCACCCACAACGGCGCGCTCTACCGGCTGCAGACCACCCGCCAGGGCAAGCTCATTCTGACCAAATAAGGATCAGACCCAATTCATCGTGGGGCGACCCGGGGAAACACCATCTCCCCGAGCGTCGTTTTTTGACCAGCCAAGGGGTTTGTGTCCCGGTAGCCAGTCATTTTTTTACAACCCGATGGCCGCGATACCCGCGCGCGCGATCTGCGCGTCTTCGCTCGACTTCACACCGCTCACACCGACTGCGCCAATGCACTGGCCGTCTTTCATGATCGGCACGCCGCCTTCAAGCATGCCCGCAACAGCCGGCGCGCTCAGGAACGACACCCGCCCCTGGTTGATCACATCTTCATAGACCTTGCTTTCGCGACGGCCCAATGCTGCGGTGTGGGCCTTGGCGGGTGCAATGTGCGACGAAATGGCCGGTGCGCCATCCAGGCGCTGCAGCCAGAGCAGGTGGCCACCATCGTCCACGATGGCGAAGGTGACTGCCCAGCTGTTTTGCAGAGCTTCAGCCTCGGCCGCAGCGGCGATGAGTTTGACGTCGGCGAGTTCGAGCACGGCTTTGTTTTTCATGAACTTATTCCTTCTTTGGGGTATCTGACGGGGGTTCGCGAGCCGGCTTCACCGCCAAGGCTCTGGACCCGGGACGATACCGCACTCAAGGCTCCTGCGCAGGTCACAACTGCCCTGACCGGAATGCGGTTTCTGCCCAGTCGTACAGCGAACAAGGCTGCGCCCTACAATGCGCTTTCACCAGCAACCGGTCCCTTGGACTGGAGGCTGTCAGTCCATAGCGTCAGATGATGAAGGAGCTCACCACCATGACCGACCACGTACAAACCACCAGCGGCCGCTTCGGCACCGCCGTATCCACTTCCGCGCAGCGCAACAAGGTGATGCGCAACACCTACTGGCTGCTCGCGCTGTCCATGTTGCCCACGGTGCTCGGCGCCTGGATCGGCGTGGCCACCGGCATCACCGCCAGCCTGACGGGCGGCCTGGGCCTGATCGTCTTCCTTGGCGGCGCCTTTGGCTTCATGTTCGCCATCGAGAAGACCAAGAATTCTGCAGCCGGCGTGCCCGTTCTGCTGGCCTTCACGTTTTTCATGGGCCTGATGCTCTCGCGCCTGCTGGCCGGGGTGCTGGGTTTCAACAACGGTGCCAGCCTGATCATGACCGCGTTCGGCGGCACGGCCGGCGTGTTCTTCATCATGGCCAACCTCTCGACCGTGATCAAGCGCGACCTCTCCGGCATGGGCAAGTGGCTCTTTGTCGGCGCCCTGGCCATCATGATCGGCGCCATCATCAACGTGTTTGTCGGCAGCACCGCCGGCATGGCCGCCATCGCCACCCTGGCCATCATCGTGTTCAGCCTTTACCTGCTGTACGACCTGAAGCGCATCGTGGACGGCGGCGAAACCAACTACATCAGCGCCACGCTGGGCCTGTACCTGAGCCTGTTCAACATCTTCCAGAGCTTGCTGGCCTTGCTCGGCATCTTTGGCGGCGAACGCGACTGACCGCTTCCGCCCTCAGCGAAAAAGGACCTTCGGGTCCTTTTTCTTTGCCTAGTCATAGGCCCCAACCTGAAGGCAAGGCACCTAAACCATTCAAGTTGGCGCGCCAGACGCCGAAAGATAGGACAAACCCGCTCCAAGCATCATGCGACACACCGCCCTCACCTTCTGCCTGATCGCTGCAGCCAGCCTGCTGGCCGGATGCGATGCACTGGGCATCGAGACCGCCCCTCAGGTCGCCGCCAAGAAGGAAGCCGAAGCCCACGCCATCGGCAGCGCCTGCCGCCATGCCGTGCGCAGCATCGAGGACTGTTTCAAAGGTTATCCCAAGGCCGGCAAGGCGGCCATGTTCGCCGGCTGGAAAGAGATGGACCAGTACATGCGCGAAAATCAAATCATCGGCATGCCATCAGATCCCGAGGCCTCTGAATCCAGCCCAAGCAAGGCAGACGAGGCCGAGGCGCCCAGCGATCCGAACGCGCACGCCACCCCGTCGCACAAGTCCTGACCAGCGCGGTCAGGCGTCGCCTGCGGCCTTGTGGCCGTCGTGTTCGAACACCGCCATGCTTTCCACGTGCGCCGTGTGCGGGAACATGTTCACCACACCCGCCGCCACACAGCGGTAGCCCGCCTGGTGCACCAGCAGACCCGCATCGCGCGCGAGCGTGGCCGGGTTGCAGCTCACGTAGACAATGCGTTTCGGCGGTGTCCAGCCCCCGCGCAGCTCGGGCTGAAGATGCAGGTCGGCCAGCGTCTTGGCCAGCGCAAACGCGCCCTCGCGTGGCGGATCGACCAGCCACTTGTCCGCCTGCCCATCGCCCACCAGTTGCGACGGTGTCATCTCGAACAGGTTGCGCGCCACGAACACCGTGGGCGCCAATGGCTTGGATCGACCGATCTGGTTGCCTGCCAGGTTGTCGCGCGAGCGTGCCACCAGCGCTTCGCTGCCCTCAATGCCGAGCACCTCACCCGCCTGCGTCGCGATCGGCAAGGTGAAATTGCCCAGACCACAGAACCAGTCGATCACGCGTTCGTGCTTCTGCGCATCGAGCAGGCGCAAGGCGCGCGTGACCAGCACGCGGTTGATGTGCGGGTTGACCTGGGTGAAATCGGTCGGTTTAAACGGCATGGAGATGCCAAAGTCGGGCAACGCGTACGCCAGCAGCGGCCCCCCTTCGTCGAGCAGCTTCACCGTGTCGGGCCCCTTGGACTGCAACCACCATTGCACGCCGTGCTGGGCAGCAAAAGTACGCAGACGGGTGACGTCATCGTCCGACAGCGGCTCCAGATGGCGCAGCACCATGGCGGTCACGTCATCGCCACAAGCCAGTTCAATCTGCGGACAGGTTTCGCGCGCGTCCATGCCGTAAATCAGGGCGCGCAGCGGCATCAGCATGGCGCTCACATGCGGCGGCAGCACGTGGCAGACCTGCATGTCTGCCACATAGCGGCTCTTGCGCTCGTGAAAACCGATCAGCACCTCGCCCTTCTTGTGCACAAAACGCACCGACAAGCGCGCGCGGTAGCGATAACCCCAGGCGGGCCCTTCGATGGGTCTCAGCACCGTCTCTGCCTTGACTTTGCCGAGGTGCCAGAGGTTGTCTTCCAGCACGCGCTGCTTGACCGCCACCTGCGCGCTCTCGTGCAGGTGCTGCATCTTGCAGCCACCGCAGGCGCCGGCGTGCAGGCCGAAATGCGGGCAGCCAGGGCGCACCCGCTGGGACGACTCGCGGTGGATCGCCGTGACGACGCCCGCCTCCCAGTTGTTCTTTTTGCGGTGCACGCTGGTGCTGACCACCTCAAACGGCAAGGCGCCTTCGATGAAGACGACCTTGCCGTCGGGCCGGCGTGCGATGCCCTGGGCATCGATGTCAAGGGACTCCACCGCCAGCCAGCCCTCAGGCAAGGTGGCACTGGATGCATGGGGCGCGTCGTCGCGCGCGGTGGTCAGAAGGCTGTTGTCGTGGGCAAGGGGTGCTGTCATCCCCCGATTGTCTCAGGCCGCGGCAAGGAAATTCAGACCCAGGCTTTCAGGTATTCGTCCCAATGCGACTCCGTCGGCGCCAGATTGCCCAGCGTCTCTTTCACGTAAGCGATTTCCTGCTCGTACTCGGCCTCGGTCAGGCCGCCACGCATCTTCTGGAAACGGCAATACACCAGGTAGGTGTTCATCACATCGGTTTCGCAGTAACGGCGGATGTCATCGGTCTGACCGGCGAGGTACTGCGCGTACACCTGCGAACCGTCCATGCCCAGCTTGCCCGGAAAACCGCAGAGCTTGGCCATCGCGTCGAGGGGCGCGTTGTTCTTCGGGCTGTACATCGCCAGCAGATCCATCAGATCCAGATGGCGCATGTGGTAACGGCTGATGTAGTTGTTCCACTTGTACTCGCGGTCGTCTTCGCCCATGTCCCAGTACTTGCTGGCCTCAACCCCGTGACGCAGA
>Ga0209262_10000399_pt1 | contig 20369 bp, 17 predicted proteins | sample Lowcelwee11metaG_FD_187171 | JGI IMG/M metagenome (GOLD analysis project Ga0209262, IMG submission 187171) | Freshwater pond sediment microbial communities from the University of Edinburgh, under environmental carbon perturbations - Low... | ecosystem: Environmental > Aquatic > Freshwater >...
CGAGGTAGTCCGCGATGCGTAAGGGCCCCTCCAATGCCAATAGCTTGCCGGCCATCTTTCATCCTCCTCTTCACGATCACGAAGAGGATATCGACAATGACGCAGCTTATTTAAATGAACAGCATTGTGGTCTATCCCTTATTTATGAGCGACCGACGCATGGCTTGCTTCGGGCGCTGGCCAAGCCCGACACCGATCCGGGCGCGCCGAACCGCCCTACTGGATCAGCCAGCTATCGAACAACACTTCCTTGACGTAATCGTCCTTCAAGGCCTTGTTGAGCGTGGCAGCGGCACTGGCGGAAAAATCGCTCATGAACTTCACGCCCTGCACCTCGTCGGGACTCCTACCGATCAAGCTCTTGATAAGTTCAGAACGCACGACCGGCGTGTAACTCTTGACGAAATCCGTGTCGAGCGCATCCTTCATTTTGAGCAGGGGCCGGAGCTGGATGAAATGACCGCCACTCAAATTAATGACCAGCGGCTCCAGCGCAACCAGACCTGCCGGCCCGCCGCCGCTGTCACCACCGCCGCTCGCGTGGACCATGCCGGACAAAAACAGCCAAACCACAACAAAGTATCTCAAGATCGTCTTCCTTCGTTTAAACGGGAAGCCGGCTATCCGCCTCCGCCCGTGCTGCACTGCGCAAACCGCGTAGTGTAAAGGCAAGCGGTTGCGCTTCGATTAACGCCGGGCATAGGCCTCGACAAATCCCTCGCTGCTTGCCGCCCTGACAAGAAAATCCTTGTGCGAATGGCAGACGGGCTTGAATTTCAGTTCAGCCATCTGAAACCTCCTTCATGCGCTTGCGCGCCAACTCCCCAGACGGGAGTCCGATTACCGATGAAATGCAACAGGCCGCCTGAACCCTGCCGAGCGGTCGTTCCATGGAAAGTCGGCGCTGGCGGAACGGCGGGTAGCGGAATTCCGGCGATGAAACCGAAATAAAGCGCGATGCGATTCGCGCCTTTTTTATGTCTCGCAGCGGATTGAAAAGGGGTTTTTCTACAGCTTCAACGTCTGAGTTCAGGGGCGCTGCGCGGCTTCATCGCGCAGCGTCCCCTGGAACGATGGGTTAGCCATTTTTCGGGCTAGCATGTTGTTGCGCAAGATTTCCCATTTCAAAATCGATGTACCTAGAAATAGTTGTGATCGTTCCATCGTTGAAATGCAATTTGGCCGTGCACATAAAGGGACCATATGCGGAAGTAACTATTGGGAAACCACGGCTTCGATCACTTGAAGGGTAGACTTTGTCTCCCCAATAGTGGCCAAAGAAATATTCAATTTGAGAGACGGAAGCAAGCGATGATCCTCGATGCGGAATTACATAAATTAGGATGTCGTATAGCTGTCCGTCTTTACTTGAGCGCTGTAACCGGTGTACGAGCATGATGCCTTTGCATTTTTCATACACCTCGTTTCGCTCCGACTGTCGCACTCCGTCGTCATCTTTGTGAACTCCAACTCGAGAGTCTTGAGTCGTAAAGTCTCCGGGTGCTGCTACAAGCCCAGATGACGCACCGATCTCAACGCCAATCATCTTTAGCGATGCGCCATCCTTGAGTCTCGCAATTAGAGCCAAAAATATTTCGCGTACTTCCGCCCGGAAGTAGGCGATAAAGCCAATAAGGAAGAGCACCCAAAGAAGGGTTGGGACTGCCGACCAAACCGCTTGGTCAAAGAACGGTTTCGCGACAATTTCTACAGCCTTGGCTTGGTCTGACATGGGGACTCCAATGGCTAACGTTAAGTAGACCGCCTAATTGACGGAAGATATTGCGTCATGACGATGGATAAGACCCAGTAGTCGTCGAGAAGTCTCTGAAATTCAGGGGCCTGTTGAATTTTAGGGGTGCCTATTGTCATTTGGGCGGTGGGAGGGCTCGGCTGCGGCGGCGGTTATGCGCCTGTGCTTCAATCGCCGGCAAGCGCGCCGGTAGCCGGCGGCAATAGCATTGCCATGCGCGCTTGCCTGTCCGCGCTGCATCGCTCAGCTCCGGTAATCCGCGTTGATCTTCACATAGTCGTAGCTGAAGTCGCAGGTCCAGACCTTGGCCTGGTGGCTGCCGCGACCGAGGTCGACGCGGACTTTGATTTCGGCGGGTTTCATGGCGGCGGCGCCGTCCTCTTCCTTGTAGCTCACCGCGCGGCCGCCGTTTTCGGCGACCAATGTGTCGCCGAGCCAGACCTTGACCTTGGTGTCGTCGAGGTCGGCGAGGGCGGGGTCGTTGTTCCAGGCGTAGCCGATGGCGGCGAGGATGCGGCCGAGGTTGGGGTCGGAGGCGAAGAAGGCGGTTTTGACCAGCGGCGAGTGGGCGATGGCGTAGCCGGCGGCTTTGCATTCGGATTCCGAACGGCCGCCCGCGACGGCGATTTCGATGTACTTGGTGGCGCCTTCGCCGTCGCGGACGATGGCTTGCGCGAGTTCGCAGGCGACGGCAATGACGGCTTGCTTGAATTCATCCCAACCCGGCGCGGTGACCGAGTCGAATTTCGCCGTGCCCTGGCCGGTGGCGATGAGGACGAAGGAATCGTTGGTCGACGTGTCGCCGTCGATGGTGATGCAGTTGAAGGAGGCGTCGGCGGCCTCCTTGACGAGGCGGTCGAGCATCGGCTGGGCAATGGCGGCGTCGGTGGCGACGAAGCCGAGCATGGTGGCCATGTTGGGGCGGATCATGCCGGCGCCTTTGGCCATGCCGGTGATCGTCGCGGCAAACTCGGCGCTCGCGACACGGCGGCTGGCCGCCTTGGCGACGGTGTCGGTGGTCATGATGGCGTGTGCGGCGGCGTGCCAGCCGTCGGCTTTCAGTGCCGAAAGCGCGGCGGGCAGGCCGGCCTTGAGGCGCTCGACCGGCAAGGGTTCGAGGATTACGCCGGTGGAGAAAGGCAGCACCTGGGCGGCGGAGAGGTCCATCAGCTTCGCCAGCGCGGCGCAGCTTTGGCGCGCGGCTTCCATGCCGGGCGCGCCGGTGCCGGCGTTGGCGACGCCGGTGTTGATGACGAGGGCGCGGATGCCTTCGTTTTTCAAGTGTTCGCGGCAGACATGCACGGGCGCGGCACAGAAGCGGTTTTTTGTAAACACGCCGGCGACGCGGCTGCCGGAGGCGAGTTCGATCACGGTGAGGTCGCGGCGGTCGGCCTTGCGGATGCCGGCTTCGGCGGTGCCGAGGCGCACGCCGGCGATGGGGAAGAGCTGCTCGGGAGCGGGGGTGGCGTAGTTGACGGGCATGGGCTTATTCTCCAAAGACGTGTTGCCAAAGGGCGCGCACCGGCGCGGCGTGGTCGGCGACCAACGCAGCGTCGATGCGGCTGTCGAGATTATTGAGGCGCCGCTGGTGTTGCAGGCGGCGGAATGCGCGGTAGGCGTCGCGCGCCGCTTCGGCCAAGTCGGCGGGGATCAGCCCGCAGGTGGCGGCAATGCGCAGCAGTGCGATGTTGCCAAGGTTGCCAGTGAGTTGCGGATGATCGCAGGCATGGGCGAGGATGAGGTATTGCACGATGAATTCGACATCGACCAGCCCGCCGGCATCGTGCTTGATGTCGAAGTGGGCGGCGTCGCCCTGGGTGCCGAGCGTCTCGCGCATCTTGTGCCGCATCGACAGCACTTCGGCGCGCAGCGCATCGCGGTCGCGGCGCTGGCAGAGGATTTCGCAGCGGATGGCCTCGAAGGCGGCGCCGATGGCGGGGTCGCCGGCGCTGAAGCGCGCGCGCGTCAGCGCCTGGTGTTCCCAGACCCAGGCGGATTCGAGCTGGTATTTGCGAAAGGCTTCGAGCGAGGAGACGACGAGGCCGGCGTCGCCGTTTGGCCGCAGGCGCAGGTCGGTCTCGAACAGGATGCCGGCGGGGGTGCGCGACGACAGCCAGGTATTGATGCGCGTACCGAGCTTGGCATAGACCTCGGCGGCGGCGGGCGCGGCATCGTCGTAGAGATAGACGAGGTCGAGATCGGAGGCGTAGCCGAGTTCCTTGCCGCCGAGCTTGCCGTAGCCGATGACGGCGAAGGCCGGCGTGTCGCAGTGCCGCTTCAGCAGCTTGCGCCAGGCCAGCGCGATGGCGCGCTCGACCATGATGTCGGCAAGTTCCGAGAGATGGTCGGAGAGTTTTTCCAGCGGCAGCAGGCCAGCGACATCCTGGCTGACGAGGCGGAATACCTGGGCGTGGTGCGCCTCGCGCAGCGCGTCCATCTGGCGCTCGGTGTCGGGTTCGAGTTCGTCGGTCTGCTCGGCGAGTTGCTGGCGGAAGCCCGGCCAGTCCGGCGCCATTTCGAGCAGGCGCGGGTCGAGCAGTTCGTCGAGCAGGATCGGGTGCTTCAGCAGGTAGTCCGCCGCCCAGGAGGAGGCGCCGGCGATCTTCGCCACCTGTTCGAGCGCCTGCGGATACTGCTGCAAGAGCGCGAGATAGGCGGAACGCCGGCCGATGGCTTCGAGCAGATCGAGCATGCGCGACAGCGTATCGTCCGGGTTGGACGCGCCGGCCGCACTTGAGGCAGCCTGCACGGCGCGCGGCACGAGGGCATCGAAACGGCTCTTTGCCTGCTCGCTCATCTGCTGGTAGCGGCTGCCGGCGCGGATGGCGGCGAGCCGTCCGCACAGGGCCGCCGTGTCGCGAAAGCCGAGTTTCGTCAGTTCGTCGGCGTGGCTATTCTGGCCGTCGGCATCGCACCACACCGGATCGAGCCGATGGTGTTGCTCGTTGGGGTCAGCGAACACCGCCGCGAAATGGCGTGCGACGGTCTGGCGATGATCGTCCAGTTCCATCAACAGGCCATCGTAGTTGGCGAAACCCATCGCCCAGGCCACGCGCGCCTGGTCATCGGCGTGCTCCGGCAGGGCATGGGTCTGGGCGTCGTCGAGATATTGCAGACGGTGCTCGATCCGGCGCAGGAAGCGGTAGGCGGACGACAGTTCGACGACGGCGTCGAGTTCGAGCTGGCCGCGATCCACCAGCAGCTTGAGGACTTCAAGCGTCGGCTTGATCTGCAAACTGCGGTCGCGCCCGCCACGGATCAACTGGAACACCTGGGCGATGAACTCGATCTCGCGGATGCCGCCGGGGCCAAGCTTGACGTTGTTCGCCATGTCCTTCTTCGCCACTTCGCGGCGGATCTGCGCATGCAGCTCGCGCATCGCGTTGATCGTGCCGAAGTCGAGATACTTGCGGAAGACGAAGGGCCGCCGGATCGCCTCCAGTTCGTCCCAACGCTCGCCTGTCAGCGGCCGCGCCTTGATCCAGGCATAGCGCTCCCACTCGCGCCCCTGGGTGACGAAATAATTCTCCAGCATATCGAAGCTGCACACCAGCGGCCCGGAATCGCCGTTCGGCCGCAAGCGCATATCGACGCGGAACACCTGGCCGTCGCCGGTGACCTCGGCCAGCGCGCCGATCAGGCCACGGCCGAGCCGGGTGAAGAATTCGAAGTTCGAAATGGTGCGCTTGCCGTCCGTATCGCCGTCCTCGGGATAAACGAAGATCAGGTCGATATCCGACGAGACATTGAGTTCGCGCCCGCCCAGCTTGCCCATGCCGACGACGATCATCTGTTGGCGCACGCCGGCCGCATTGCGCGGCTCGCCGTAACGGGCGACCAGGCCGGCCTCGACGATTTCCAGTGCCGCGCGCACGGCCGCCTCGGCCACCAGCGTCATGCTCTCCATGACCTCCGGCAGGTCGGCGCGGCCATCCAGATCGCGGCTGGCGATGCGCGCCATGGCGCGCTGCTTGAGACGGCGCAGCACCGGCTTGAGATTGTCCTCGCACGGGGCGTCGGCGCGCACCCAGTCGGACAGTACGACGGCATTGAGCGCCGCCGCCGCCGGGGCAAGTTCGTCCTGCAATTCCGGGCGGGCCAGCAGCAGCCGGGCCTGATAGCGCGAATAGTCGGTGGGGGTCATGGATTAGAATCTGGGGGACGCCATAAAACCCTTGCATTCTAGCCTTCCCCGCCCCGTTGCCCGCCTCTTCCCTGCCTACGCCGCGCTCCCCGATCCGCGTTTCCCCGACCCTGCGCCGCATCGGCGTCTGGAGCTTCCGGCTGCTGCTGGTGCTCTATTTCGCGACGGCCGCGCTGATTCTGGTCGGGCGCCACTGGGTGCTGCCGCAAATCGCCGACCAGCGCGAGACCATCGAGCAACAACTCTCCGGCGCCATCGGCCTGCCGGTCAAACTCGCCGCACTCTCGGCCGAGTGGTCCGGCCTGCATCCGCACTTGTCCATCGACGGCCTCGCCATCCATGACCGGGAAGGCCGCCCGGCCCTGGCCTTCGACCGCGTCGAAGCCGAAATCGGCTGGTCCTCGCTCTGGCATTTCGGCCTGCGCCTGCACCGGCTCGAAATCCTCGCGCCGACGCTCGACATCCGCCGCGACGCCAGCGGCGCACTCTTTGTCGCCGGCCTGCCGATGCAGGGCGACGGCCAGGGCGGCTTTGCCGGCTGGCTGCTCGAACAAGGCCGCATCGTCGTGCGCGATGCCACGCTGGTCTGGCACGACGAGCTGCGCGGCGCGGCGCCGCTGGAACTGCACCACCTGCACATCGACCTGCGCAACGCCGGCCGCCACCACAGTTTCGGCCTGGTTGCCGAACCCTCGGCCGCGTTGGCCAAGCGCCTCGACCTGCGCGGCAATCTGGTCGGCCGCGATCCCGCCGATCTGGCGGGCTGGCGCGGCGAACTCTATGCCGATCTCGAACAGGTCGACCTCGCGGCCTGGGCGCCCTGGCTCGACGCGCCGCTGGAATTGACGCGCGGCATGGGCGGACTGCGCCTCTGGCTCGACTTCGAGAACCTGCAACCGACGGCGCTGACGGCCGACCTGCGCCTGAGCGACGTCGCCCTGCGCCTGCGCCCCGACCTGCCGGCGCTGGAACTCGCCCATCTGGAAGGCCGCCTGCGCGGCCGCCATACCGGCGCGGGCTATGGCGGCGAAATCCAGCAACTGGCGCTGGCGACCCGCGACGGCATCGCGTTCGCCCCCACCGATGCGCGCCTGAAACTCGATCTTGGCGGTCGGCGCGAGGGCGGCGAGTTTCAGGCCAACGGCCTCGATCTCGGCGCCCTGGCGGCGCTCGCCGGCCATCTGCCCCTGCCGGCGGAAATCCACGGGCAACTGAAGGCCTATGCCCCGCGCGGACGCCTGGCCGACCTGAAACTGGATTGGCGCGGCGCCATCGACGCACCGACGACTTGGCGCGTCAAGGGCCGCTTCGACGCCCTGGCGCTCGCGGCCCACCACGGCTTACCGGGTTTCGCCGGCATCAGCGGCAATCTGGAAGGCGACGAACGCAGCGGCAAGATCCGCATCGACAGCCGGAAGGCGCAACTCGAACTCCCCACCGTGTTCGCCGACCCGACACTGGAACTCGACCATCTGGCGGCCGAACTCGGCTGGCGCAAACAAGAGACGGCGACGGATCTGCTGCTGACGCGCATCGCCTTCGACAATCGCGACGCCGCCGGGGAAATCTCCGGCCGCTACCGCCACACCGGCCAGGGGCCGGGCGAGATCGACCTCTCTGCCAAGCTGACGCGCGGCGCTGGCAATGCCGTCTGGCGCTACCTGCCCCTGGTCATCAACCAGGAAACCCGCGACTGGCTGCGCACCGGCATCGTCGGCGGCCACTCCGACAACACCACCCTGCGCCTCAAGGGCCCACTCGAACGCTTTCCCTTCCGCGACGGCAAGGACGGCATCTTCCAGGTCAAGGGCACGTTCCGCAACGCGACGCTGGATTACGCCAACGGCTGGCCCGTCATCACCGGCATCGACGGCGACCTGCTGTTCGAGGGCGCGCGCATGCTGATCCGCGGCCAGCGCGGCACGCTGAACGGCGCGACGCTGGCGGACGTGCGCGCCGAAATCGCCGATCTCGAACTGCCGGCGGAAATCCTCGTCGTCACCGGCCGGGCGCGCGGCGCGACGCAGAACTTCCTCGACTACATCGAGGCCAGCCCGGTCGGCCAGCGCATCGACCACTTCACGCAGTCGATGAGCGCGCAAGGCAAGGGCGAACTGGATCTCAAGCTGACCATGCCGCTGCGCCACATCGTCGATACGCAGGTGCAGGGACGCTTCCGCTTCGCCGACAATCAGGTGCGGGTGATGCCCGAATTGCCGCCCTTCACCGCCGCGCAGGGCGAAATCGGCTTCACCGCCGACCGCCTGACGGCGAAGAACCTGCAAGCGCGCCTGTTCGGCCTGCCGCTCGCGCTCGATGTCGCCTCGGCCAGCGGCGGCGCGGTGCGCGTGACGGCTGCCGGCACCGTAACGGCGCTCGGTCTGCGCCAGGAATACGGCCAGCGCGCGCTGGACCATCTTTCCGGCGAGGCCACCTGGCGCGGCACGGTGACGGTAAAGAAACCCGGCGCGGAAATCCGCCTCGAATCCAGCCTCGAAGGCCTCGCCTCCAGCCTGCCCGAGCCCTTCAATAAATCCAGCCGCGACGTGCTGCCGCTCAAACTGGAGGGCCGCATCGAACCGCAGCGCGACGAGTGGACGGCGAGCCTCGGCGGCAGTGCCGCCCTGCGTTTGCAAGAGGCGGGCGGCAGTTGGCGCGGGCGCCTGGCGCTGGGCACGCCGGCGGTGAAATCCGCTGCGCCGCTGCCGGCGCGCGGCGTGACGCTCGCCGTCGCCCAGCCGCAACTCGATGTCGATGCCTGGCGCGAGATTCTTTCCAGCCCCGCCAACGGCGCCGCCCCGGCCGGGACGCCGTTCCAGTTCGGCGCCGTCGAATTGAAAAGCGCCGCGCTGCAAGTGCTGGGGCGCAGCTTCCACGATGTGCAGTTGAACGGCACGCGCACCGAGTCGCGCTGGCGCCTCAACCTCGACAGCCGCGAGGCGCAAGGCCAACTCACCTGGGATGGCGCCGGGGCCGGCCGCATCGCCGGCCACATGGCGCGGCTGACGCTGCCGGCCAGCGACAAACCCGCCGCCAACGACGCCGACCCGGCCGACGCCACGCAGGAACTGCCGGCGGTGGATCTCGTCATCGACGATTTCCGCCTGCGCGACATGGCGCTCGGCGCCGTGCAGGTCGCGGCCGAAAACCGCGAGGGCGCCTGGCAGGCCAAGCTGGACGTGAAGAACGAGGCCGCCCATCTGAGCGGCGAAGGCCGCTGGCGCCCCAGCCGCACGGCGCCCGAAACCGCATTGAATTTCAAGCTGGAGGTCGGCGACGCCGAGAAGCTGCTCGACCGCATGGGCCTACCCGACGCCGTGCGGCGCGGCGCGGCGCGCCTCGACGGCAAGCTCGCCTGGGCCGGCGCGCCTTTCGCCCTCGACCTGCCGAGCCTCTCGGGCCAGATCAAGCTCGATGCCGAGAAAGGCCAGTTCAAAAAGCTCGAACCCGGCGTCGGCCGCCTCTTGGGCGTGCTCTCGCTGCAATCGCTGCCGCGCCGCATCACGCTCGACTTCCGCGATGTCTTCAGTGAGGGTTTCGCCTTCGACAGCATCGCCGGCACGGCCAGCGTAGACCACGGCCTGATGCGCACCGTGGGCTTGCAGATCCGTGGACCGGCGGCGAAAACCCTGCTCTCCGGCCAGGTCAATCTGGTCGCCGAAACGCAGGATCTCAAGGTGCGCATCCAGCCGGCCCTGGGCGAAACCCTCGCGGTCGGCGCGATGATCGCCTTCCCGGTGGCGGGCGCCGTCGCCTGGGTGGCGCAGAAAGTCCTCAACGATCCGCTCGACCAGGCCTTCGCCTACGAGTACGCCGTCACCGGTGCCTGGAGCGATCCGAAGGTCGAAAAGCTCTCCCGCCAACCCCCGCCCGACACGAAGGCCACGCCGCCATGAACACGCCCGCCGCGCCCTTGCGCATCGCTGCCGTCCAGATGATTTCCGCGCCGGAGGTCGCCAGCAATCTCGCCACCGCCGCGCGCCTGATTGCCCAGGCTGCCGACCAGGGCGCGCGCCTCGTCGCCCTGCCCGAATACTTTCCCATCATCAGCCCGCACGACGCCGACCGCCTCGCAGTGCGCGAAGCCGACGGCGCCGGGCCGATCCAGGACTTTCTCGCCGCCGCCGCTGCGCGCCACGGCATCTGGCTCGTCGGCGGCACCCTGCCGCTGGCGGCGGCTGACCCGACCAAGCAGCGCAACGCCTGCCTGGTTTACGACCCCGCCGGCCGGCGTGTCGCGCGCTACGACAAGATCCACCTGTTCGGCTTCAGGAAGGGCGAGGAGTTCTACGACGAGGCGGCGACCATCGAAGCCGGTCCGCCGACGCCAGTAACTGTCGACGTCGACGGCCTGCGCGTCGGCCTCGCCGTCTGCTACGACCTGCGCTTTCCCGAACTCTTCCGCGCCATGGGCACCATGGCACCGGTAGACCTGATCGTGCTGCCGGCCGCCTTCACCGACACCACCGGCCGCGCCCACTGGGAGGTGCTGCTGCGCGCGCGCGCCATCGAGAATCAGTGCTATGTGCTGGCGTCGGCACAAGGCGGGCGCCATCCCACCGGGCGCATGACCCACGGCAACAGCATGATCGTCGATCCCTGGGGCGCCGTGATCGCGCGCATCGACAAGGGCGAAGGCGTGATCGTGGCTGAACTTGATCGCGCGCGCATTGCCGAAACAAGAGCAAGTCTGCCGGCCCTCGCCCATCGCAGAATGTAAACTCGCCCCCATCTACACAAAGTCGGCGTTGGCGAAACGGCGCCGCCACCTACACACCCCGGACCCCAGCCCATGACCATCGATGCCCATTTCCAAACCGCCGAACAACACCTGCTGACCCCCTACGACCTGAGCACGGCGCAACTCTCCGGCGTATTCGGCGAACTCTTCGGCCACCGGCTGGATGCCGCCGACCTCTACTTCCAGTTCGCCCGTTCCGAGGCCTGGAGCCTGGAGGAAGGCATCGTCAAATCCGGCAGCTTCAACATCGAACAGGGCGTCGGCGTGCGCGCCGTCAGTGGCGAAAAGACCGCCTTCGCCTATTCAGACGAAATCAGCCTGCCGGCGCTGCTCGGCGCGGCCCGCGCGACGCGCGCCATCGCCGCCGCCGGCGGCAACGGCAAGCTGCCCAAGCTGAAGGGACGCGCCGCCTCCATCCTCTACGCCCAGGCCGATCCGCTTGGCTCGCTGCCCGCTGAGGCAAAGGTGAAGTTGCTCGAACGCCTCGAAAGCCTGGCGCGCGCCGCCGACCCGCGCGTCACCCAAGTCATGGCGCATATCGCCGGCAGTTGGGAAACCATCCTCGTCGCGCGCTCCGACGGCCACATGGCCGCCGACGTGCGACCGCTGGCGCGCGTCTCGATCACCGTCATCATGGAAGAAAACGGCCGGCGCGAACAAGGCTCGGCCGGCGGCGGCGGGCGCTTCGACTACGCCTATTTCAGCGACGCCATGCTCGCCGACTACGCCGCCAAAGCCATCCACCAGGCCAGCGTCAACCTCGCGGCCAAGCCCGCCCCGGCCGGCGAAATGACCGTGGTGCTGGGCAACGGCTGGCCGGGCATCCTGCTGCACGAGGCCATCGGCCACGGCCTTGAAGGCGACTTCAACCGCAAGGGCAGCTCGGCCTTCTCCGGCCGCGTCGGCCAGCGCGTCGCCGCCAAGGGCGTCACCGTCGTCGATGACGGCACCATCCCCGACCGGCGCGGCTCACTCTCCATCGACGACGAGGGCAATCCGACGCAGCGCACCGTGCTGATCGAGGACGGCATCCTTGTCGGCTACCTGCAGGACAGCCTCAACGCCCGCCTGATGGGCGTCAAGCCGACCGGCAACGGCCGCCGCGAGTCCTTCGCCCATCCGCCGCTGCCGCGCATGACCAACACCACCATGCAGGCCGGCAGCAAAGACCCGGCCGAGATTATCGCCTCGGTGAAGAAAGGTCTCTACGCCGCCAACTTCGGCGGCGGCCAGGTCGACATCACCAGCGGCAAATTCGTCTTCTCCGCCGCCGAGGCCTATCTGATCGAAAACGGCAAGATCACCCAGCCGGTCAAGGGCGCCACGCTGATCGGCAACGGCCCCGACGTGCTGAAGCGCGTCTCGATGATCGGCAACGACCTGATGCTCGACCCCGGCGTCGGCACCTGCGGCAAGGACGGCCAAAGCGTGCCAGTCGGCGTCGGCCAGCCGACGCTGAGGATCGACGGGCTGACAGTGGGCGGCACGGGCTGAGATGAAGCTCGCCACCTGGAACGTCAATTCCCTCAAAGTCCGCCTGCCCCATGTCCTCGACTGGCTGGCGCGCGAGCAGCCCGATGCGCTGTGCCTGCAGGAGACCAAGACCGAGGACAAGGGCTTTCCCTTCGCCGCGCTTGAAGCCGCCGGCTACCGCGCCCTGCACAACGGCCAGAAGACCTACAACGGCGTCGCCATCCTGACGCGCGCCGAGGACCGCGACGTGCAGCGCGACATCCCGGATTTCGACGACCCGCAGAAGCGCATCCTCGCCGCGACGCTGGGCGACACCCGCCTGGTCTGCGCCTACATGCCCAACGGCCAGGAAGTCGGCGCGGAGAAATATGCGTACAAGCTGAAGTGGCTCGCCGCCCTGACCGACTGGCTGCGCACGGAGCTGGCGCGTTATCCGCGTCTCGCGCTCTTGGGCGACTTCAACATCGCGCCCGAGGACCGCGACGTGCACGACCCCGAAGCTTGGCGCGGCAAGATCCTGTGCAGCGAGCCGGAGCGCGCCGCCTTCCAGGCCCTGCTCGACCTCGGCCTCGCCGACGCCTTCCGCCGCTTCGAGCAGCCGGAGAAAAGTTACTCGTGGTGGGACTACCGCATGATGGCCTTCCGCCGCAACATCGGCCTGCGCATCGATCACATCCTGCTCTCCGCCGAACTCGCTGGCCGCTGCCGTGCCTGCGCCATCGACAAGGCGCCGCGCAAGCTGGAGCGCCCGTCCGACCACGCGCCGGTGTTCGTCGAGTTGGAGGATTGAGATGGACGCCCGCCTTGCCGCGCCCTACCCTTTGTCATAGCGCGACTGCGCGGTACAGCAGACTATTGACCAGGCAATCGTGTCATATTCTGGTTTTTATTTATGATCACTGGAACACCATGCTCTGTCTCCTTTTCCGCCTTCCTGTCGTAGGCCGCGTTTTCTGGCGCGGGCTTGCCTTCGCCTTCGCGGTGGGCTGCACTGCCCTGCCGGCGCTTGCGCTCCAGCCTGTTTCCCTGCAACTGCGCTGGATGCATCAGTTCCAGTTCGCCGGCTACTATGCGGCATTGCATCAGGGCTACTACCGCGAGGCCGGCCTGGATGTCTCGCTGAAGGAAGGGGGCCCTGGCGCCGACCCGGTGGCGGACGTGGTGGCCGGCAAGAGCGACTTCGGCGTCGGGGTATCCAGCCTCATAATCGATTATCTCAAGGGCAAACCAGTACTGATGCTTGGGCCGGTGTTCCAGCATTCGCCCAACATCCTCGTCGTGCATGGGCTCGATCAGCGCCCGGTTGACCTCGCGGGCGCCTGGGTGCGCAAGATTGCCTTGATGGCCGGCGATCAGGACATTGAACTCAAAGCCATGTTTCTCAATGAAGGCATCGCACTCAACAAACTGCGCATTGTCCCGGACGAACGCCATCTGGACGATTTTCTCGACCGCCGCGTCGAGGCGCTCAACGCCTATATTTCAAACGAACCCTTTATCCTCGATCAGCGCGAGGTGCGCTACACCATCCTCAAGCCGCAAACCTATGGCATGGATTTCTATGGCGACGTATTGTTTACCCAGCCGGCGCTGGCGAAAAAGCGTCCCGATGTCGTCGCTGCCTTTCGTACTGCCACGATGCGTGGCTGGCAATATGCGCTGAACCATCAGGGCGAGATCATTGATCTGATTCTCGACCAATACAACAGCCAGAACAAAACGCGCGAACACCTGGCTTACGAGGCGAAGGAGTTGCACAGGCTGATCAACCCCGAGGTGATCGAGATCGGCCACAACAATCCCGGCCGCTGGCAGCACATCGCCGATACCTACCAACGCTTCGGGATCGCCAAACTTGATCGGCCGCTCGATGGATTCTTCTATGAGCCTGATCCCAAAGTCGATCTCACCCGCTTCTATTGGGCCATGGCAATCATTGTTGCCATCATGCTGGTGGTTGGCAGCATCGCCCTCTACATCCATCGCGTCAATCGTCGCCTTGCCGAGGCACTGGACGAGAAGTCCCGCAGCGAGGAATACCACCGCGTCCTGTTCCAGACCTCGGCGTCGGCAGGTATCGTCTGGCGCGAAGGCTTCATCGTCACCGACTGGAACTGTCAGGCCGAGGCGGTGTTTGGCTGGAGACGCGAGGAGGTGATTGGCAAACCGTTCCCCGATTTTCTGCTGTTGCCGGCCGAGCGCGAGCGACTGGCACCGGAACTGGCGCGCATGATGCAGGAGAACGTGCTGCCGCACGCCATTAACGACAACCTGACCCGTGATGGCCGCGTGATCACTTGCGAGTGGTTCAATGCCTGGTTGCCTTCGCGGCACGGAGAATCCCGCGAGGTGGTGTCGCTCGCCAACGACATCACCGAACGACGCCGGCTGGAGGCGGAGGTGCACCAACTGGCCTTCTTCGACCCGCTCACCGGACTGCCCAACCGGCGGCTGCTACAGGATCGATTCATGCGAGCCATCGCCGGCGTGCGACGCGAGGGCAGCCATGGGGCTTTGATGTTTCTCGACCTCGATAACTTCAAGCCGCTCAACGATACCCACGGTCACGAGCTTGGCGACCGACTACTGGTTGAAGTGGCGCGGCGACTGGCCCATTGTGTGCGCGATACCGATACGGTGGCGCGCTTCGGCGGCGATGAATTCATCGTGCTGCTGGGCGATCTTGATACCGATGGCGCAGTGGCGTACGGCCAGGCCGAGCGCATCGCGACCAAAATTCTTGACCAGTTGGCAGCGCCCTACCAACTGGTCAGTGCGGAGGGGGCTGACGCGATCGAACACCGCTGTTCGGCCAGCATCGGCGTGGCCCTGTTCGATGGCGTTGTGGCAGAGGAAGAGACCTTCCGGCGTGCCGACAACGCGATGTATTGCGCCAAGGAAAGCGGGCGCAACCGGTTTGTCATTGATCAGGTAGATTGAGATGGACGCCCGCCTCGCCGCGCTCTACCCCGTGTTGGACACCCTGCCCGCCGCGCTGGGCGCGCGCTTCACCGCCGAGGTCCAGACCATGACGGTGCCGGCCGGCGCGGTGCTGTTCGACGAAAGCCAGCCCTGCCAGGGCTTTCCCTTCGTGCTGTCCGGCGGCATCCGCGTCGCCAAGCTGGCGGCGAACGGCCGCGAACTGCCGCTCTACCGCGTGCTGCCGGGGGAGAGTTGCATCATCACGTCGAGCTGCCTGCTCGGCCACACCGACTACAACGCGCGCGGCACGACGGAGAGCGAAACCGCCCTGGCGCTGCTGCCGCGCGATCTGTTCGACCAGTTGCTGGCGCAAGCGCCCTTCCGCGACTTCGTCTTCCACCTGTTCTCCGAGCGCATCGCCGAGCTGATGCAACTCGTCGAAGAAGTCGCCTTCCGCAAACTCGACCAGCGCCTCGCCAATCTGCTGCTCGGCAAGGGCCGGCAACTGCACACCACCCACCAGCAGCTCGCCGACGAACTCGGCAGCGTGCGCGAAATGGTCAGCCGCCTGCTCAAGGGCTTCGCCGACCAAGGCCTGGTGCGGCTCGGACGCGAACAGATCGAGATTCTCGACCCCGCCGGGTTGCGCAAGCTGGCCGAATAAAGCTGGCGCGCTTCAGGCAAGAACCACCATATTGCGTCCCTGCTTCTTGGCACGGTACATGGCATCGTCCGCAGCCTTCACCAAAACATCTGGCGTATCTTTGCCCGTTGGCACCATTGCCGCCACGCCGATACTGACGGTGACACAACCGAATTGCGACTGTGCGTGGGGAAGCGCCAGCGCTTGAAGCCCTTCGCATACTTTCCGGGCGATGTTAAGTGCGCTGTCGCCATGCGTCGCCGGCGCAATGAATACGAACTCTTCGCCACCATAGCGCGCCACCAGATCGCTGGTGCGGCAGACATTGGCAGAAAAGACACTGGCTACACGCTGTAGGCATACGTCGCCCGCCTGATGGCCGTAGTAGTCGTTATAGATCTTGAACCAGTCGATATCCAGCAGGGCCAGGGCTAAAGGCTGCCCCGTCCGGGCCGCGCGCGCCCACTCCATGGTCAGCACTTCATCGAAGCGGCGGCGGTTGGCAATGCCGGTCAAGGCATCGGTGGTACTCAGCTCCGCCAACTTGCTGTTGGACTCTGCCAGTTCGCGCGTGCGCTCTTCAACATTGCGCTCCAGCGTGGCATACGATTCCTGCAATCGCCCGGCCATCAGGTTAAATCCGTTGGCAAGCGCCTCAAGCTCATCGCCCGTCGCGACCACAATGCGGTGGTCAAGTACTCCCTGACCAATCAGTGCGGCCCCTTCCTGCAGCGCATGAATCGGACTGACCAGCCGGCGCACGACAACCAGGCTGGCCAGGAGGGTCAGCAGTATGCCGAGCAGCACCAGCAAGGCGCTGCGGATGGCCTGGGCATACAGTGGCCGATAGGCCTCGGTCAGCGGCTGCTCGACAAATACGAACCAACCCAACTGCGGAATAGCCCCGAACGCGGTCAAGACATCTTCACCGTCGGCATTGAGCTCATGCCAGGCTTCGGCAGCGCCCGGCACTTGCCCCTGAAGCGCCCGCTGCACCTGCGGAAGCGCGGCGAAGCTGGAGTTTCTCAGTACCAGCCCGATGTCGGGGTGGGCAATCAGGCGGCCTGTCGAATCGACGGCATAGGCGTAGCCCGAACTGCCGACCTGAACCCGGGTGATGCCATCGAGGAGGAATTCAAGATCGATTTCGGCGACGGTAATTCCGGTCGCCTTGGTGCCGACAGCCATGGCCACGATCATGTATAGCCCGCCATCGCGAAAATAGATCGGGCTGCGATATGAGCGACCGGCCTTGACCTGCGGGAAAAACTCGCTCGTCGAGAAGTCAATGCCGCTCCCCACGACATCGACGGTGCGATGGGCTACGCGCAAGTACTCCTTGCCCTGTGGATCAAGCAAAGTAAGTTGATTGATGGCCGGGGTACGACGCAGGAACTGAATTTCCTGGCTGCGCTGTTCGAGTGCCGCTTTGCCCTGCTTGCTGACTGCGGTAATGCTGATTCTTTGTTCGATATCGAACAGATACTGTCCGATACGCGCGGCGGCAGCCTGCGCTTTCTCGCGCTGCAATTGCACCAGCGCCAGCCGGTTTTCCTGATAGGAATAGACGATGCCGAGTAGCCCGCTGAGCAGCAGCGATGCGCCGATCAGCGCACTGAATATCAGGGCATATCGCTTGAAAAGCGTGGTTCTGGCAGACAATCGTTTATGGCTCTGGGTTAGACGCGCGCATCAATCGAACGGCTTGTCGTTCGGATTTTTGTAGAGTTCGAGCATCGCATTGCTAGGCGGAAAGTTCAGGTTGATGCCCTTCGGCGGGATCGGCATCATCAACCATTTGCGATAAATTTCCGCGCCCTCGCCAGACGTCATGATTCTGGAGATTTCCTGGTCGACGACCTTCTTGAAAGCCGTATCGTCCTTGGGCAGGATGCACCCATAGGCTTCGTACGATTGCGGCTTGCCCGTCACCACCCATTCCTCCGGGCGCCATGTCTCGTGGAGGGTGGCATACAGGAGCACATCGTCCATCATGTAGGCATCCGCCTGACCGGCTTGCAGCACCGACAGCGGCGTGGCGCCACGGTCGAAGGTCGAAACGATATTGATCCGGTAGTTCTGTTCGCTGTTCATCTTGCGCAACATCTTTTCGGAAGTCGAACGGGCAAAGGTCGCGACACTCTTGCCGACCAGATCGGGAAAGTCCTTGATGCCGGAATCCTTGCGCGTCATGAGACGCGACCCGGCAACGAAAATGGTGTTGGAGAATGCCGACGTTTTTTGCCGTTCGGTGGTATTGGTCGTGGCGCCGCACGAAATGTTGGCGGTGCCGTTCTGCACAATCGCAAAACGGTTCTGCGTGGTGAAGGGGACTTGCTTGATCTCCAATTTGGACAATTTCAGTTCGCGCTTGACGGCATCCGCAATCTTCAGCGCTATGTCATAGGAGTAGCCCATGACCTTTCCATCGACATTGCTGAACGTGAATGGCGGCGTCGCTTCGTGGAAGCCAATCGTAATCGATCCGCTCTCGGCGATTTTGCGTAGGGTTCCGCCGCTCTCTTCAGCCGCCGCACCGGCAGGCATGGAATGTGTTGCCGCCAGCACGGCGAGCAGCGCGGCCAATAATATTGCAGGGAACTGGTTCATCGCGTGCCTCAGCTTAGAGTAGGGAAGTTGACCATTGGTGACTTTAACACGAGGCGATCAGCCCCCTTCTGCAGATCAATCCTATGGATACACACATGAAATCCAACGTTGGCGGTATCGACAAAACCCTTCGCATCGTCGCCGGTCTGGCCTTGATCGCCTGGGCGCTGATGGGCGGCCCGGTGTGGGCCTGGATCGGCATCGTCCCGCTGGCCACTGGCGCTATCGGCTTTTGCCCGTTCTATCCGCTACTCGGCATGAACACCTGCCCGATGAAAAAGGACTGAACCGTCCTCCTGCTCTGCGAACAAGCGGCTCAGATCGATGGCGGTGCCAACGACACCGTGATCGGGTTGTGGATGCGGTGCGCGCTTTCGGCGATGGTGAAAATTCTCGGAATGTCCATTGCGGCAAATCGCCTTGGGGCTGTGTTTCCAATGCGGCCCGCGAGGGCAAACCGCGTGCCGACGGCCTACGCCGCCTTGAGTTCCCGCGCCAATTCCGGATGCGCCGAGAGGAGCCGCAGCAGGCACAGCACTCCGCCCGGCGGGGCGAAGCGGCCCTGCTCCCAATCGCGCAGCGTCGCCACCGGCGTGCCGATCCGCTCGGCAAACGCGGCTTGCGTCAGCCCGGATCGCTCGCGTGCCTGACGCACCAGCAACTGTTCCGGCGTCGTTACCCTTCCCACGCCCGCCTTGGCCTCGGCCAAGGCCTGGCGCAAGTCCGGCAGCGTCTCGCCCGCGTCGGCCTCGATGGCCTTTGCAATTTTCTCGATATCCATCTCACACCGCCTTTCCGATTTCGCCGGGCAGCATGTTGGCCTGGTCCGCCTTGGCATAAACCGCCACCAGCAACACCACGCCCTGCTCGGTCAAATTGAAATAGATCACCCGCGCGCCGCCTCGCTTGCCCGATCCGGCCACGCCCCAACGCACCTTGCGCGCCCCGTCCGCACCGGGAATCACGTCTCCCGCCAGCGGGTTGGCCGCAATCCAGTCGATGAACGCCAGTCGATCCTCCTCCGACCAGAGCTTCCCGGCCTGCTTCTGGAACGTGGGCGTTTCAATCACGGTACGCATGAGGCAGGATCATACGGGATTCCCGCATTACCAGGAGCGCGGTTGGATGCCTTATCGCGCGGCGTCCGTGTGGCCGGGTTTGAGGACGGGCACATTGCCCATGACTCAAGCAACAGCGACGTTTTGCACGCCAACGAACTCGGACTCCAGCGTGGGTTCGCCGTCTTCGAGAAGCATTGCAATAACGTCGTGAAGGTTGCGATTGACCTCGTCCAGCGTTTCCCCCTGGGAATGGACGCCGAGAAAACCAGGAACGAAACCAACGAACAAGCCAGTTTGTGGGCACCGCTCGATTACCGCTGAATAGACTTTCATGGCAGGCTCCAGGACCGCATGGAAAGGTGTCGTTGGGGTCAGAAACTTACCGTCGCCAACGCCGAGAATTGCAAATCACTCTGACCCCTTTGGTTTGGGTTGGGCCTCATGGCTGGCTGCTGTTGAAGATACATACACCGTTGAGCTGTTGGTTACGCATGCTTGCTTCAACGTTACCCCTTTTTTTCCTGCCCCCAATTTTGATCCGATCGCGTAATAGTGAACCCTCCATCATCTCGGTCGACTATTTGAATGTGGTCGATACCTCCAACAGCGGGTGCCATAGCGCCCATCCTCATCATTTCGAGCAAAGTGCGCATAGGAGCATCGTTTTCATAGTATTCAGGCACTTTTAGAGTTAATGCTTGCCACGCACAAGCAACAACAGATTCACCGCACAGTGAGAAATCAGTGTGCGCCTCACGGGTAGAGTTGTCCGCACAGACAATTCCACAAGCCGCAACCGGCATACCATCACGTGGCAAGTAAACAAATCCACCGCTCATCCCAGGCGTAGCTGGTATAGAAGTCGTAAAGCATTGCCATGGGTACTGACGAAATCCTTGCGGATATATCACTGCTGGCCAAAATAGCCGAAACCGGCCGGGTGGCACTCTGAATTGACGAGGGTTTCAAGCTGGAGATGGCGAGTTTTCAAGATGGTGCCTCCGGGTGCTGTCCAAGATTAC
>Ga0209262_10000400_pt1 | contig 20292 bp, 12 predicted proteins | sample Lowcelwee11metaG_FD_187171 | JGI IMG/M metagenome (GOLD analysis project Ga0209262, IMG submission 187171) | Freshwater pond sediment microbial communities from the University of Edinburgh, under environmental carbon perturbations - Low... | ecosystem: Environmental > Aquatic > Freshwater >...
GTGTGTGGATAGTAAAGAATCCGCACCCTAAGGGTGCGGCCTTGATGGGCCCCCCATAGGGGGGCATAACTGTTGTCTCTGAACGTGATGCTGGTTGTGCCTCATCCTGCTGGCCAAATTACCACCAGTGATCGTTTCAATAGAATTGTTGCCAACGGTGACGCAACAGCTCGCGGTGCAGTCAAAATCCCGGCCTTTTGGCCATTCCCATCCGGGACCGGCATAGCCAGTACCCATGACCCCACCCTTAGGGTGGGGGTTTCTAAATCAATCTAAAAAAGGAGGTCTATCATGGACATCGTTGACTATTGCAAAGGGATGGAAATGGAATTGCTCGCATGGAAGGCTAAGTTGTATGACCTTACTCGCAAGGTCGAAAGCCTTGTATCGAAAGAAAGAGAAAAAGTCCTGCCCAACATTCAAGACCTGAACATGCTTGTCACTGAAATGTCATCACGGATTGAACAGCTGAAAAACGAGTGCCCCACGGAGTGGACGCCGCAAAAGGAGGATATCGACAAGGGGTCAGTAGATATGCGTGGCAAATACGAAGAGACCATGGAGTACATTGGAAAACATTCGCCCGTGTCGATTGCGGGCTGAAGTTGATGAGTTGCACATACTAGGGGGCTCGGAGTAATTCTCTGAGCTATTTTTGCTACTCCAACGCGTGCCTCAGCGGGCTTCATATGTATTTTCAACGAGCTGACCGCCGGCGCGCTCAGAGCCCTCGGTAATCTATCTTTTTCATGTTTGTGAGGCTATGAAATGGCTGAAAAATCCTGGCACAGCATCCCGCTCGACGAAGTCGTTGGATCTCTGCGGGCGGATCTTATTTCAGGACTTGATCCTGACAGCGCCGATAGTCGTTTGGCCGAATTCGGCCCCAACCGGCTGACGCCGGCCAAGACTCAGGGACCCCTTCTGAGGTTTTTCCTCCAGTTCTACCAGCCGCTGGTGCTGATCCTGTTGGCGGCGACGGTAGTCACTCTGGCTGTCGGTGAATATATAGACGCCGGGGTGATTTTCGCCGTCATCCTGGCCAATGCGATCATCGGTTTTGTCCAGGAGTCCAAGGCGCTCAAGGCCATCGACGCCCTGACACGGTCCATGACCAGCTCGGCGCTCGTTGTTCGCGGTGGCGAACGGAAGCGGATCGCTGCCGAGGATCTCGTGGCGGGCGATATCGTTTTCCTTCAGTCCGGCGACAAGGTGCCAGCCGACTTGCGCCTGTTCGAATGCCGCGAGCTGCGCATCGCCGAAAGCGCTCTGACCGGTGAGAGTCTGCCTGTGCCCAAGGAGGGGGCGTCAGTCGAGGAGTCGACACTGCTCGCCGACCGCCATAACATGGCCTATTCCTCCACACTGGTCATCAACGGCGCCGGGAAGGGGGTGGTCGTTGCCACCGGGGACCAGTCCGAGATCGGGCGGATCAACCGCATGATCGCATCCGCCGAAGTCATCGACACACCGCTTACCCGTAGGATCAAACATTTCAGCGGAGTGATGCTTTACGTGATCCTCGCACTTTCGGTTGTCACCTTCGTGGCCGGCTACCTGCACGGCCATCACTGGGTCGACATGTTCATGGCCTCGGTAGCGCTTGCCGTCAGCGCCATCCCGGAGGGGTTGCCGGCGGCCCTGACCATCACCTTGGCGATCGGCGTCGGCCGGATGGCCAAACGCAACGCCATCATCCGCAAATTGCCTGCCGTTGAAACGCTGGGAAGCACCACTGTCATCTGCTCCGATAAAACCGGCACGCTCACGCAAAATCAGATGACAGTGACTCAGATGTATGCGGGCGGTGCCCGCTACAGTGTCTCCGGCGTCGGCTATGCGCCCGAGGGGAAAATCACGTCCGCGGCCAAAGGGCTGCCGCCGGAATCCAACCGGGCGTTGACAGAGCTCTTGACGGCGGGTGCGCTCTGCAACGACTCACAACTTCTCAAGACCGATGAAGGCTATCGCGTCGAAGGGGACCCAACCGAGGCCGCCCTGCTCGCGGCCGCTGCAAAGTCCGGAATTCTGCCGGAAGAGGCGGCGCACCGGTTGCCACGCATCGACGCCATCCCCTTCGAATCTGCCCGGCAATACATGGTGAGCCTTCACGATCCGGGGCCCGGCCAGCCCAAGCTGCTGTATGTCAAGGGATCAATCGAAAGCATCTGCATGGACTGCAGCCTGGGATACGGGGCCGACGGCAACCCTGTGATCGTGGACTCACGGAAGATTCACGGGGTGGTGGAGGAGATGGCCGCAGCCGGTCTGCGGGTCCTAGCGTTCGCCTGTAAAGAGATGCCGCCGGATGCCAGCCGCACCCAGCATGAAGACCTGGCCGAAGGGCTTCAGTTCATCGGGTTGCAGGGGATGATAGACCCGCCGCGGCCGGAAGCGCTGAAAGCGGTTCAGAATTGCCAGAACGCCGGCGTGCTGGTCAAGATGATCACCGGCGACCATGCTGGGACGGCCGCCGCGATCGGTCGCCAACTCGGCCTTTGCGGAGAATTCTGCGCAATGCACACGGAAGAGGTCCTGACCGGCCGTGATCTTGCCGCTTTTTCCGATGTGCAGCTTGTCGATGCGGCCGAGCACACTGCGGTCTTTGCGCGGGTGAGTCCGGAGCAAAAGCTGCGGCTGGTGGAAGCGCTTCAGCGCCGGCAGCACGTCGTGGCGATGACCGGTGACGGGGTCAACGACGCCCCGGCGCTTAAGAAAGCCGATATCGGAGTCGCCATGGGCATCAACGGCACCGAAGTCTCTAAGGAAGCCGCTGACATGATCCTCACCGACGATAATTTCGCGACCATCGAAGCTGCCGTGGAAGAGGGCCGGGGGGTATTTGAGAATCTGACCAAGTTTATCACTTGGACGCTGCCGACGAACGGCGGCGAGTCGCTGGCACTCATGGTGGCGATTTTCCTCGGCCTCGATCTGCCAGTGCTGCCGCTGCAAATCCTCTGGATCAACATGACCACGGCCGTGTTACTGGGGCTGATGCTGGCCTTTGAGCCCAAGGAACCCGGCATCATGGAGCGCGCTCCACGGGACCCCAAAACACCCATCTTAAACAGCACACTGGTGTTTCGCATCGCGATGGTGAGCGTACTGCTCATGCTGGGTGCCTTCGGGCTTTTCGAGCTGGAGATGGCTCGCGGCGGAAACGCCTTTCTTGCGCGAACTTTGGCAGTGAACCTCTTCATTTTCGGTGAGCTGTTCTATCTTTTTAACTGTCGCTCGCTCACGCGTCCGATCTGGGATCTGGGCTTTTTCTCGAACCCCTGGGTCTGGGGCGGCACCCTGACAATGACAGCGCTGCAGCTCGTCTATACCTATGTTCCGCTCTTCAACCGGGTTTTCGGAAGCCATCCGATGGGCGCAGTCGATTGGGTTCTCGTCCTGACGTTCAGCCTTCTGATCAGTCTGGTCGTGGCGGTTGAAAAGGCGATTCGATTTCGACGGCAACGCAGATAGCCCGACGTTTTCAGGGTAATCTTTCGGCTGCGTTGCGTGCCATTGGAGGTACTCCTTCTCCAAAACTGCACCTTTCCTCCGGTAAACTTCCCAGTTTTTGTTCTCATCGGACGATTCGATGAGGCACGAAACCGGCAAATTTCATTAGAGACCCTGTATTCATTAAGCAACGAAAATTTTGGCCTAATTTTGAAATTAGATTATCGTGTGTTAACATCGAAGCATAGCACAGGAAATAAACGTAATATCGCAAACCTCATTCGAGAAGGCTCAACGGTATTGAGTAGGTGGGCGGGATGATTTTTGGAAACACCTTTTATGAGATTTCAGCCATACTGGGGCTTGCGGCAGTGATCGGAGCCCTGGGTCAGAAGCTGCGCCAACCGCTGATCATCATGTTCCTGGCCACCGGCATCGTGGCCGGCCCGGCATGCTTGGGCGTCATTGAGAGCCACGAACAGATCGAGCTCCTGGCTCAGATCGGGATTGCCCTGTTGTTGTTTATTGTGGGACTCCGGCTCGACCTGGACTTGATTCGTACCACCGGCGCTGTGGCGCTGGCCACGGGCCTTGGGCAAATTTTCTTCACCTCCGTTATCGGCTTCTTCATCGCGCTGGTCCTTGGGATGTCGCCGATCAATTCTGCTTACGTCGCCGTCGCCCTGACGTTTTCCAGCACCATCATCATCGTCAAGCTGCTGTCGGATAAAAAAGAGATCGACTCCCTGCACGGCCGCATTGCAGTCGGTTTCCTGATCGTACAGGACATTGCGGCCATCTTGGCCTTGGTGGGGCTGACCACATTCGGCTCCCGGCTGCCAGAGGGGCAATCCGCTCTCGCAGCATCGGCCATGGTCGCCGCAAAGGGCGTTGGACTGCTGACCGGTGCCGGGATAGCCATGCGTTATGTCCTGCCGCCGCTTCTTCGGAAACTGGCCAGTTCACAGGAATTGCTGACTGTTTTTGCAATTGCCTGGGCGGTCTTCCTGGGAGCCGTCAGCGATTTTCTCGGCTTCAGCAAGGAAGTCGGCGCATTTCTGGCCGGAGTCTCGCTGGCTTCCACAGATTACCGGGATGCCATCGGGGCTCGCTTGACGGGACTGCGCGACTTTCTGTTGCTTTTTTTCTTCATCGATCTTGGAGCTCGCCTGGATTGGAGCACCGTCGGCTCGCAGATCGGTGAATCCGTGCTGTTTTCTGTTTTTGTTTTGATCGGTAATCCGATTATCGTTTTGATCATCATGGGCGTGATGGGATACCGCCGCCGCACGGGTTTTATGGCAGGACTCACCGTCGCCCAGATCAGCGAGTTTTCACTGATCGTGGCTGCCCTCGGGCTGAGTCTGGGCCACATTACAAAAGAGACCATGGGTCTGATCACGCTCGTCGGCGTCGTGACCATTTTCGCGTCTACCTACATGATCCTTTATTCGGAACCGCTTTATCGATTTTTTTCCGCGTCGCTCAGGATCTTCGAAAAAAAGAACCCTTACCGGGAGGTTAGCATTGATGTCTTCCAAAGCCAGCCGGTTGTGGATGTCATCCTCGTTGGTCTGGGAAACTACGGCAGCGGGTTGGCGGAACACCTATTGGGCAGGAAAAAAAGCCTGGTGGCTGTGGATTTTGATCCCCGCGCGCTGGAGAAATGGCGCTCCAGAGATGTTACGGTCCTTTACGGGGACATGGGCGACCCGGAGCTTCATGAAGAGCTGCCGTTAGACAAGGCGAAGTGGGTGGTCAGTACTGTGCGCAGCAAAGAGCTGAACCTTGCGCTGCTGAATCTTTTGGCTCACCGAAAATTTAGTGGAAAAGTAGCGCTTACGGCAGTTTCACCGGAGGAGTCCAATCTCTATAAGGCGGCAGGGGCGCATGTCGTGCTGCGGCCCTTCGCCGATGCCGCCGAGCAGGCAGCGGATGCGCTCACCCATGCCAGGGGGGTTTTCCCGTCGACCATCGATTGGCCGATCGCCTTTCGCGAGATACGGTTGAAGCCAGGTTCCGTATTTTCCGGTCACCAAATCCATGAGATTCCGCTGAGGAGCTCCACCGGAACCTCGATACTTGCCGTAAACAGGGCCGGCAATGTATTTTACGATCCTAATCCGGAATTCCGGGTTTACCCAGGTGATCGGCTGGTGGTCATGGGGTCGCATGAAGAGCTGGAACATGCAGATGATCTGCTCGGGCAATTGCAGGAAACCGAACCCTCACGCACACCTGATCAATTCGTGGTCGATGAGGTGGTAATTCCCTGTGATGCCGATGTGGTTGGGAAAACTTTGGCCGAATTGAAATTTCGTCAGCATTTTGCGGTCACAGTTGTGGGGATTCGTCGCGGGGAAGAGCGGATTTTTTCACCGGGTCCACAAGAGCAGCTCATGTCAAATGACCGGCTCATTGTATTAGGTGAGCGTGAGTCGGTTGAACGATTAAGGCTGGCGTGCCCTATTGGGATTGTTCCCGCACCCCAGGATTTCGATAAGGCTTGATTGCTTCAAAAGCGAAATGGGGGAACGATGTGGCATCTTATCGCGTCCATCATAAAAACACTTCAAGGTGCGAGGGCCTGCCCCAAGTGCGGCAACCGCCAGGTTGAATCGTCCGACAAAAGAACTGAAAAGGTGACATGTCAAAAATGTGGAGCAGAGATTCCTCCCAAAAAAGAAAATTCTTAACCCAGCCACTCCCGCTATCACTGCCGAGAATTTTTAATGCTAAAGTACGTATATCGGCGATTAAACCAATCTTCGCAATTTTTTGGGATTTTGATGGTGTTGGTAAGCTAATCGCAACCTGAGTCTTTGAAAACCGTTGATGCAATCTGCTTTCCAGAATGCCATAGATAGGCAGGACCCCAAATCTCATTCCAAGGTCTTTTTCCCCTCCACATACCTCAATACCGCCCGAAACAAAGACGCGCTGTGGCTGATCTGCTGGTGCGCCTCCTCCTTTGACAACAGCCTCCCCTCATCCTCCAGTATGTACCCCAGCGCCATAGACAGGTTTGAAATCCGGGCTATCTCCCTTGCAAGATCCTCCTCATTTTTAATCTCAATCGGGTAAAATTTGATCGCCTCCAAGTTGTCCAGAATCCCCTCGTTAATCACCCCGTCGGTCTTGCCGTGGTTCCGTTTGTTGTAGTAGCTATATAGGATGCTGTGCAGGTGTTGGGACAGATCCCCTACGTAGTGAGCGCAGTAGGCCAGGTGGTACTCGGCATAGCGGCCCCTCTTTTTGGCTTCAATAGAGTCCCTCACAGATGCCACTATAGCCCCGTAGAGATGGCCCACCGAGTCTTTCTGGTTGTACCGTTCCACTTGGCCCAGGACCATCTCGGGTGTGACTACCGTGCCTCTGGGGTTGTTGACGAAATGGTTGTGCCCCTCCTTGTCGCCCATTTTCAGTTTCGCAACTTCCGGCCCGGCAGCGTTGAACCATTTTTCGTAACCGACGACCTTGGCAATAGCCAGGTGGGTCTCATCGAACCAATCTGAGGAGGTGGATGGGTATGACACGGCTACGAATAACAGAAGCCACATAACCGTCAGGAATCTCGGGAGTCTCATGAACCCGCCTCACCGGTTTTTGATATTTGCTTTGCCATGCCGAAATTGGTATTGTAAACAATATCACATACCCGCCCCAGTCTCCAAGATCATAGCTTTTAATGTGTCAGGATGCTTTGAGGTTCCCCAAAAAGATGAGATACACCTGGTATCACGTTCTGAGACCAAAATTTCATTTAGGTAAACCTCTGGCTCTACCGGGGAACTCCTGAAGTTTGACAGTTCCTGAAAATAATGAAGCCTTTCTTGGCGTGAACCGCTCAAATTCACGAACTTGTGATGAGATTAAAAAAATGACTGAAAGCATATCTGCAATTGCCAAAACCCTTTCGCCTGTTGTTAAAGTGCTCTCACCAAAACTTCGCAGGCTATACAAAGAACGCAAGGCTGCGAGAATGCCGATTGGTGATATCTCTGAGCTTCTTGAAAAAGGAATGGACGAAACGCTCGACCGATTGACTGGAGGAAAAGGCATTGATGAATGGTGGAAAGGACTCCTCAATAAGATTGGCCATGAATACATTTCTCCTAAATTCCTTCGTATCCAAGCAATAAATGAGTGGTTGTCTGACCCCCAAGTTCAAACAGATTTTAAGTCGCTTGCCCGAGAGCACATTATGGGACAAGAAGCCCATGACCAAGATATTTACCAAAGACTTAGGCAGACATATTCAGCTAAAACTGGTGAGAATGAAATGCTGGCTAATGGGCCTATTGGAATCATAGTTGCGATAATTGCGGCGGGATATATTGGAAGTATTAGTCCTGAAATAGAGCCTGTAGCAGGAATGATGCAGGATCATGACAGACAGTCTAAAAAAGCTTTTCAGGAATTGCGTGGGGGATTGAGATCAATAGAAAAAGGGATAGAAAAGATAAGTCTATATCATTACACGGAAGAAGCACACAATAAAATTGCCCAACAGGAGCTTGATAAACTTTTGAAACGGCGATCGGTTGAACCTGCCCGTACCCAACAGGAAATTATAGCTCTTACAAAAAGAGTTTTTGAGGGTGACCTTGTTTATGCTGCCATTTCCATTAAGGCAGAAATATTTTATTGGGCATCAAGATTGCACGCATCAAAAACAGAAGCGCTTTCTTTAACAAAAGAATATCTCATAAAATTAATCGAAATAGACGCGGAAAAAGATACTCGAATAATTGACGCCCTTATTTTAGAGACCGAAGGTGATACTGACGGTGCCCTCCGAAAACTTAGAGATATTGATAACGCTGATGGCAGATCAACTTTTTTTGTAACTTGTAAACGAATAAATGGAAAATATGATGCCTTATTATGGTTCAACGAACAACCTGGGAATGATAATCCAGAGTTTTTTACTGGTATTGGATGGTTTAACCTCGCTGCAACTCTTGCTGAAACAGAAAAATGGAGTGAGGCTGCTCAATGCCTTGCTGTCGTGAGCGCTTATTGGGAAAAGTGGCCAGATTTAGCTTTTTTAGAGGGTATAGCTAATACCGCATTACTTTTACCTGAAGAATTGCGTACTTATGCTTTGGAAATGAGGATTTTTTACCGAACAATACGACCAATTGAAGGGAGTGCGGCTGATAAATACAGAGCTCGTGCAAAGGAGTGTTTCGATACAGCGTCTAAACTTCTTATTGATATCGATCTAAAAGGCCGTGCTCAAGTCGCTTTAGATTGGCATTTATGGCTAAGGCTTACAGATCCGAAAACTGAAATATCGCAGAATGCCAGACAAGAGATATCTGAAAGTATGAAAGAGGGGCCAAAAGCTGTAGACTCAATAATCTTCGCACGTACTTTCGGAATCGAGTTTGATGAAAATCCCTTAAAAAAATATCTTGCTCAGAGGAAGAGGACAGGAGGCCTTGAAAATAACGAACTGGTTGCAGAGTTTCTCATGGCAGAAATGAAAATGTCTCCGAGGGATCGTGTTGATTTTTTACTTAAAGAAGAGGAAAGGTTTACAAAAGTAGTATCAAAGGATGCTCTTTCCGTGCTGATTATTGAATCTTTGGTAGAAGATGGTCAGACCAAGAGGGCTCGGAAAACTCTTGAAGAACGTAAAGATTATTTTGTCGAACAGGATTTTCGCCGAATTGAGATAATGATTGATGCAAAGGATGGTGCAGACCCACGAGAAAAATTAGAGGATCTATATACCAAAGATGATTCTCTTATCAACCTTCAAAATTTTGTTTCGCATCTAAAACGCATCGGTGATTGGAACGCATTGCAGCCCAAGCTTGAGGAGCTTTTTCAAAAGGAAAGAACAGCAGAGAATGCTCACATGTTAGCTTATTGTTATAGGCGAAACGCTCGGTTAGATTTTGATAACATATTAGCGTTTCTGGACAAAAACTATGATTTGGTTGATGGTAACGACGACCTCCTTTCGGAGAAGGCATGGACTCTTTCACATTCAGGTTTTTTGAAGAAAGCTCGGGAAATTACCGCTGAACTCCTTAAAAAGCGTGAGAATGAAGACGACCTATTACTGGAGATCAACATTGCCCTTCAGTTAGGCGATTGGGATCGATTTTCTGCAATTATATCTGATGCAATGAAACGCAAAGAAAATCTCCGCCCTGATATGCTGATACATCTTGCATCTTTATCGTCTGAAGTGGATTCTGATGCTAATAGGGCAATTGATTTGGCAAGAATGGCTGTGGATAAAGGAGGCGACGATCCACAGATTCTCATTCAAGCCTATTTTCTGGCAGTCCAGCTTGGTCGAGAAGATCAAGAATCAGGGGAATGGTTCGGTCGAGCTATTGAATTGTCTTCTGACGATGGCCCTTTAAAAAAAGTTGACATACGCACTTTAGCTGAAGAAATGATGCCTGCCCATAGAGAAAGAGCCAGGGCCATTGAACAAGGCTTGATGAAAGGTGAAATTTCGCTGCAAGATGCCGCGAAGCATTTTGGCCAATCATTATCAAGGATACTTGTTGAAATCCCAAAAATAAATAAAGAGTTAAATGATGGTCGAAGACGCATTGTTGTGCCTATCAGATCTGGCTCTCGCGGTATTGTTCCGATGAAATCTGATTGGAAAGTGTGTCTTGATATCACATCAATAATGGTGCTTAATCATATAGATATTCTTCAAGCAACAATTACTGGTTTTGAGAAAATAGTGCTCGATCCAGATACAATGGTTATTTTACTTAATGAAAAACGACGAGCTCGCTACCACCAGCCGTTCCGCATTAAAATTGCAGAAGATTTTCGTTCATTGCTTGATCGAAACCTAATTAAAACTGCTTCTTTAATTTCTGATCCCCCAAATGAATTAATTGAGGAAGTCGGAAAAGATTTTGCCGAATTGCTTTCAGAAGCTAAAGCTGCAGGTGGTCTTGTTATTATGCCTTGTCCAATCCATAAAATCAGATCCTTCTTGGAACGAGAAGCAAATTTAGGTGAATATTCTGATTATATATTATCGACTAAGGCATTTGTGAAAATTCTACATAAAAGAAAAGGTTTAATTGATTCAGAAGAGTTCGAACGAGCCAATCTATACCTTGCAGCGCAAGATCGGGGTGGACGTTCCGATGAAGATCAATCTCTAATCGATTGCCCTTTATATATTGATGAGCTTTCTATAACATATCTTCAACATGTTAATCTTCTTAATGTCATTTGTAATTCTGGTCTTGATATATCTGTTCATCCATCTACACGAGCTTATAATGCTGCAATAATAGAAGAAGGTCGCGGGGGGATTAGACTTGCAAAAGATATTAATAACATCAGATTTATATTGCACAAAGCTCTTATGGATGGGAAAGCAACTTTTCTCCCAAGACCTCGATGGGGTGATAGGGATGAACAATTTAAAGTTTTATATCAGATCGCCCCGACCGTAATAAATCTTATTGAAGATACTGGCGATTGCAGTGCTGTGTGTATAGATGACCGATTTTTTAATAAGCATATAAACGTAGCCGACAAGAAGAATCGATCAATACCCACCGTATGTGTCACAGACATATTACATCACCTCAAAATCCAGAGTATAATCACTGAACATCAAATGAATACCGGATTTCACAAATTGAGACAGGCTGGCTTTGCTTTTGTGCCCTTACTGTTTGAGGAAATGAGTATGCGTTTAAGTAGTACATCATGGAATGATGACGGTTCCTTAATTGAAAGTGCGGAAATGCGTATGATGCGGCAATCATTAATGCGCATCCGAAGTCTGGAAATGATTTCACTTCCTGAGGAGGCACTATTCTTACAACAGATCCAACTATGCAGCGCCTTGACTATTCGCAAGATTTGGTCGGATGAATCAGTGCCCGAAGAAAAGGCTCGGGAACTTTCAAATTGGATTTGGCAAAATATTGCACCATCTCCACTTGATTGGGTAAAGGACCTCAGGAAGCGGGAGAATAAAAGAGCTGCTTTGGAGGCATTCGCTCAACACCATAGCATGTTACTTAAACCAATGAATCTAAAAGATGAACGCTATAAAATATATCTTAATTGGCTTGAGGACGATATATTCAAGGTGCTCCTTTCAGGTAACAGCGATTTGATTGACGCTCTGGCTGCACTTGTTAAGAAAGACATTGAACTGATGATAGAGGTTATATCTAATGATACCGCCACCAATGATAGCTGAACGTCTTTGTAATAACCAGCCTTATTCAATACGTTACAGACTGCTAAAAGATGAAGATTTTATTTCAAAATATGATCTGAAACGTAGTGAAGTAATAACGATTGCCGGTAAGATTCATCTGAATCTACACATTTTAATACTCGCAATAAAACATTTATTTGAAAAAAAGGAGTCGACACATATACCGGATGTGGAGGGAAATAAACACTCTTTAAACTTTGGTCAGGGTCATATTAATTTTGAGTCCGCATCAAAAGAGATAAAAGCTCGAATTGATAATTTTTATATCCTTTCACCAAATCGAGAAGAGAGAGTTAAAAAACTGGATGAGATTATTACTGCTACTGGTTCCATGTCACCCGGTTTTTCAAATCTGATAGCCGACGCTGAAAACAGAGAGCTTAGCTATGAACAAATTGACGAACTGATGCATGAGCTCTACAACGGGGTCGCCGCGCTTCAGGATCGAACACGTCAAGCTTTTGATACACAACAAGCGACTCTTGAAAATTTGGTACCTTCCAGTTTGAGTTACTACGAGTTTTTTTGCGGGCCTGATCCTGATGGTGCTGACCCAGAGGAGTATTTAGGCTCAACTTTGCCAAATTACAGGAAAGAACTGATTAAGCGGAACTTTGTGGAAGGTCTCGATGTGTGTCTGCAAGGTGCTGTAAGAGATGATCTAATGCCGGGCGCCTGGATTAGTAGTTACGGTGACGATGAAGCCTGGAATGGCTTGCAGGCGTGTGATCCATTCCGTGATCCGTTTGCTTTACTCGGGGCTCTTGACATTGCCTTATTGCGTCAAGCGGACGAACGTTTTAGAGCATTTGCCGTGGATGCGGTAACAGCCCTTGTTAAAGCTGATTTCCTTCGTGGAGATGGCATTGATGTGTACGAGTTAATGCCCTGTTTTGCTGGGCTTGTCCTAAATCGTATTAATGTAATCGAAGGAGGTGCTTTAAGACCACCCTATTGGAAACGGATGTGCGCTTGGATGCAGGCGGGGTTTTTGATACGCCAGACACAAAGGCTTAAACTTGATTTACAGAGTCTAAAGGCTTGGATTTCTGCCAACGTGACACACCCAGGGAATTTTGTCACGCTTTTAGATCTACGAAAGGAGCCCATGTTTCAAGCAATGGAGATGGGTCAATCAGCTTTTCGGAAGGAGGTCTTGGGCAGATTACACGTTGCACGCGATCGACACAAAAAGGATGGAAGGTGCATACAAAAATCGGATCATATTGATAGCGCTATTTCTACGCTCGAAAAAAATGGCTCACCATTAGGCTGGGCTCTTCCTGGGCCACTCGATGGCCATATCCGTCCAGCTGATAAAGGTGTTAAGATATCTGAAGAAGCCGTAAACGAGTTTAGTGAAGGTCTTAAAAGCGACAAGGCTGAAAGATTCCTTTCATCTCTTACCTACCTTTCACAGATTTATGATCTTAGCGAAAATCTCTTAAAAGAAATACGCGAGGTAATCACCAATTCAGATTTCAATCATGAATTCACTGGATTTCCTGAAGTTCTAAAACGCATAATTGACTCAGGATTTATTGCCTGTGCACACAAAGATTTAAAATTATCCAGTGCTATTGGTGACAAAATAGTCTCTGCATCACCATGGGTGAATTCAGAATTTACATCCGGAAATATCATTCAGGCGTTATTGATAGCAGGGGCGGGCTTTACAGAGGAGAGTGACTGGATTCAATGGCTTGAATCTAAACTCACTGAAGTAGCCTATCGTTTACCAGCCGGGGATAATTTAAAAGAGTTTTTATTTTACGTCCGGGAACTTAAAAAAGTCTTAAACCTCAAAACAGGAGTTTTCGGCAAGGCTGAGGCAATCGCTTCTGCTGCATCTTAAAATAAAGCGCGATCTAATTAGCCCCACAACAAAAACTATTCGTACTTTCAACGATTCCTTGTTTCAATAGAATCAGGGTTTGGGGCAATCCATATAAGCTGAAACATAGAAGTCCCCGCCGTAGTCCCTAAAATGAAAAAGACAGGCCCATTCCTGAACCTGCCTCTTTCTTAACAACCCCGAAAAGCCTTACTATTAAACCATTTTCAAAGCTATCCCAGCCTTCGTCTTCCTCACTGCAAACTTATCATCGGCACCAATTCCCAGGCTTTCAACCAATTCTTTCGGGATAATGATACTGCCACGCTTGCCGACATTGACCGTCTTTGCCTTCTGAGTTTTACCACCACCACGACCGCCTTTGATAGCAACGGCCTTCCCCACAGCGATCAGTGCGTTCATGTAAGCCGCTTTCACCTGAGTGGACGTTTTGAACCCCATCTTTTTCATGATTTCGGCTTGAGGTGTTTCGTCTTCGATTAATTTGATCAGTTTGGCGGCGTCTACGGTTTTTCTTTTGGGCATTGTGGTTCTCCTTTTGGCTGTTCTGTTATCCCTCTTGTTCTCAGGGTATGAAATTGCACATGATTAACGGGCCGGATACTTAACAGGACAATTTCCAGATATCAATAAAAAAGGTGATTTGGGGGGTAACTTTGTAGACCGAGATTTTCAAAAGGTCAAATTTTCCCTTAGAGAGATCTCGTTTAAAGGCACTTCTTGGAGCGATTTTTCTGCTTTGACGTGGGGTACACAGGGTAGGTCTGTGAGATAGGCCTCGGCAAGATTTTTATAGGGAAGCTGCTATTGTGGATATTTTTGTCAGAACCGTTAACCGACCCCAGATTGACCCATTCCGAAAACGATGATTCCGCGTTTCTAAATCATTGAGACCCGCGTACAATTGTATTTTTTTGAAACCAAACCGATATTTCTGCAGAGGGTGGTTTTTGGAGTGGTCAAGCCTCAGTAAAGTAAATCCATCGCCTTTGGCCCTCCGTTTTCACTTCCAGAAAATCCCAACGATCGCTCCATAGGTAAAAATTCTCCTAATGTCGCCAAAATATCTGACCGATACTGATATGGAGGGTTTCCCTGTACGGGTTTCCTGTTACAATTTTACATTTTTACAATTTCCGCTGGCTTATTCATGACGAGCTACACAAGTAAAGGCTCTATTCAAGACATGTTGGGTAGACTGCGCTAAGCGATTTTGTAATTTTGTAATTTTGTAACTTGGTTTTTTATAACGTTAAGTCCAAGGAAGCCTTCTCGCACACAGGGTACTATAACATGTATACTTTTACCCAATTTTTCATAAATGGACCAGAGAGACGACTATCGTACCCTTTCTTTACCTATACCATAGTTCCGCAGAGACATTGAGACAGAGAGACAGCTAAAAAGCATGGGGTACGGCAGCAGGCAGGGTAGCATGATCAGCAAGGTACGACACTTTGCAATTCTGCAATTTTGTAAAAAGATGGATGGAAGGGTCCTCATTCGGAATTTTTTAAGGATATAGACCACCGCTGATGAACTGGACCAACCAAATAGCCGACTGTCTCTTCCTGCTGGACTACGTGCAAATTACGATAGTTTCCAAAAAGCCGCAGTCCCTTGTCAAACAACTTTCCAAGCATCTCACCTACGTAAAAACCGTCCCGGAAAACAAAACCAAAAAACCAAAGATGGAGGGTAAGTTTCGCTCCCGGTCCTACTTCACATTCGGCAAAATCAAGAAGTGCTACCTGATTCACGGCAAAATGTCTGCGCTTCAGGGTATCGACGCTCTCCTATACGTTCATGATGTACCCCTGTTGGAGCTGGCACAAATAGGTCTTTTACTGGACAACACCCCAGCCGTCGATAATTACCATTTTTCCTGTATCGAATTTAAGTGGGATCTTTATCCAACCCAAAAACTGACCCCTGTTGAACTTCAAAAACACTTGGTCCGGCATCTTCATCTGACGAGTGCCCAAAGTGCCTGGAAGAGAGGGAAGGGAGTCCGGATCACCTATTACATCAATAAGGGAAGCAGCGATATTCAGTCCAAGGTGTATATCCGGCCAAAGAAACCTAATCAAAAGAATGCTGATTTTGTTCGGTTTGAGTTGAGGGCGAGAACACGGTGGTTGGATCGGATGAATTTGGTTAAGCCTGTTGATTTCAAAAAGTTTGGTTACCGTCGAGCTGCCCATCAGGTTAAATGGCTTGATATTGATTGGACTGAAGTTAGGAGGTCAATGCCAAATCTTGTTTCTGCTGGTTTGTGGAAAAGTAAGTTCGATGATTACAGAGACGATAGGGGAATTGCAAAGGCGATTATAAAGTACCGAGACAAAGGCATGTGCGCTCCACGTTGTAAGAATCGTGGTCATAGAAACAATTGCTCCCTATTCAATGCAATTAAACGTGGCAAATCATCAAATGGTGTCCTTAAGGCGATTGGAAAATGTCAATATTTAACAGCGCAACAGAAGTTTGAAGAACTATATACAAGCGACAGCAAGTTTGTTGATAGCTTAAACCTAATATTACGAAATGCATACAATCATTGGCGTATTTATCCGCCTTTTCCAAGTTTGCCTTCGAAACAAGTAAAAGCACAAAAGAGAAAAAGAACCAGAGTATCACGAGCAAAGTTTAATAAAAAGAACAATACAGAAAAGGCAATTTTAAACATTCCAATTATATTTTGAAGCTTAAGAAGGAGGAAAAATGCCAATTAAATTCGATAGCCTTGAATATTCATCAATTCAGGAGTTCAAGAAATACGGTGGATCGAAAAGAAAGTTCAAGATTTGGTGTCACATAGGAGAATTGGAAGACCCACAGTTTTATAAAGATAATGGAAAGTTAAAAATCGCAAGCTCGGTAACCTTTGTTGACGATAGAAAAAACAGATTGGATAGCATACCAGTTTCAAAGAGTAGATACAATTCTTTGGAAAAGAGAATAGAAATAGGAATGCCTGTTGAAGTTATTGGGAAACCAGTTAGACAGACAAAAACTTCAAGCAAAGGCAAAAAGGTTGTTTATAATTTAATTGAAGTATTACGAACACGTGAGGGGAATACACCCTTAAGAGTTTTGAATGCATCAAGGCGAGAGATAAAATTGGTAGAAAAGTTCCTTGATAAGGCAAAAAAGAAAATTAAAGCAGGGAACAAATGGTATTTACTGAATACTTTAAAAAATGCGATAATATCTGAATTGAACTTATTTGGTTTAGATGACAACAAAAGGCTCTCGGACACAATTGAAACCATGATACTCCAGGCAATATCGTGCGGGGAAGTTCAAAACTCCAATGGTAAAATTCATGTTTGTATAATTGGGCCTTCCGCCAGTGGTAAAAAACTATGCTTTAAAACGGGTGAGCTTATGAATGTTGTATGTAAAGAAGCCCAACCTGCAAGTGTATCACCTGTTGGACTAACTGGAGCATGTGTTAAGAATGGAAAATGGAAAGTGACAAAAGGCGCATTAGCTCTCGCGCATAAGGGCCTTTTCGGAATACAGGATTTCGACAAAAGCAGCAAAATAAAAGAACTGCTTGAAGTTATGGCGCCAGTTATGGAGGATGCCAAATGCATAGTTCAGAAGGCTGGTAATGTTGAGCATTTAGCGGAGACTGGTATTTACATAGATTTAAATAGAGAGAGCGACCTTGAATTAGATGAGGCACTTAAAGAAAATATTATAAAAGATACAAAACTAAGAACTCATATTCTGTCAAGATTTGACTTTATCTGTGAATTTAATAAGAACATTGAGAACCAGTTTAAAGCTGTCATTGATTCAGTAAAAGAAAAAAATGGTAAAGAAACGGAAAGGGATGATTATCTCCATAGATTCTGTAAGAAAAATAACATAGACATTAAGCGATTCTTTTCGTTAATCAGTGCTTATTTAATGGAAAATTATAATGATATAAAAACAAATAAAATAGGAAATCAAATAGAAGCTCATCTTAAAGGCATGCGAAAAGTTAATAAGGATAATCTTGATAAAATAAAAGACCTCCATCAGTTCCTTTTTCGGTATAGAAATAGTTGTTATAAATTTATTAACTCTCTTTCACGTATTCAGCTGATAAAAACTGCACAGGATGAAGCAGCAGAAAAGGCTTTCAAGCTTCTTAGGTGGAAGCTAAAATTTCTTGGAAATCTAATGCCATTAAAGCGTCCATCCATGAAAGTTACTAAAGAGCATGATTTTCATGTATGGCTGAAAAAATCATATTCTAAAACTAAATTCAATATAGATAAAGCATATAAATCTTGGAAAAAGGATGGTTTCCCGGGCGGCAAGGTTGAAGAGCGACAATTTAGAAACAGAGTAACAAAGTATGCTGTTCAAGACAAACACGGACTTTGGAAATTGCAATAATGCAATTTTGCAATAAGGGTTTAAAAATTGTATATTTAATAAATAATAATTAAAAAATCAAAATGCCCTTTATTCAAGTGTTGGCTCAAACCCAGCATGAATAAAGGGCATTCCTTTTTGATCAACTGTAAAAAAACCTCCTTGCTGCATCTTTCCTGTCTTCCTCCGAGATAACTAAACCAAAAAATACTCCATCGAATCTCTTATTTTTTTATACCCAAATCATCCAATATCAAGCGCCCTTCCAATTAATTTTTATAACATACCATAACACACCGAAATAATACGATAAAATATTTTCCATAAAAAGTCTTAAAAAGCCCGTTTTTGATTTTGAATCCTGTGAAATAAGGGTGAGCGGCTCGTAATGGTTTTGATGGATTGCTGGTTTAGGTGACGGGCGCGCATAATTTTAAAAAAGCTTAGAAAGGAGGAATGCGTATAGGGTAACAGTCAATTTGAAATAAAAAAAATTGATAGTGGATGTGAGGCCTTATTCAATTCAGCTAAAGACGGATAATTGTGGCCCCGAGGTAAAGGGGATTCGAATTTAATTTTTACAGTTAAGAAAGTGAGGGCTTAACATGAAAGAGAATGTCATTGTTGAATTTGCTATTCAAAAAATTGAATATGAAAAAGATGGAAATATTTTATCTGTTGATGATGCGATGTGCTTTAGAATTGTTTATCCAGCTGATGATGAATTTAAAAATGAAGCAATCAATCTAACCATGAACAAAAATGCAAAAAAAGATTTAATAAAATATTTGCGTTTAGCGAATCATCACGGGAAAAGCAAGTTCTTCATCGGCATATATGAGGACATAAATGGTATGAATATGTTGCACCTCATTCGTGCTTTGAAATGTAAGTCTGCAGAGGAAGCTGTAATTAGCTATTTAACATAACCAGACGTGATTCAAACTTTTTCACTTTATATTCGCAACATAAATGCATAGCAGCCGGAGGGGATGATGCCGGATCGTCCCCTCCACAACTTTAACCTTCAAAACTGTAGCCTTGGATAAAGATCATACCCTCAAACAAAACCCTGATGTAACACGCTGATCGGCTGCATTGTCAGTGAGGTCAGCCTTTATGGATAAAAAGTGTTTGATTCCAAAGGAAGTTGAAGGAGCTTACAGAATACCAGTTGGAACGCTCGCGAACTGGCGTAACCAAGGGAAGGGGCCAGGCTACATCAAATATGGACGCAAAATCCTGTACCCGGTCTTGGAATTGGAAAAATGGTGCAACAACAACCAGGTCAAGACTTCAGACTCTCGCTGAAGGTTTTGGCCATGTTCTGTACGGCTGTCTTTTTTTGATCTGGAATTAGGTGGGCATACCGCTCGGTCATCACGAGAGTCTGATGACCGAGCAGTTCTTTTATCTGGATGATCGGCGTGCCCTGAATGGCAAGCCAGCTGGCGTACGTATGGCGCAGGGTGTGGAATGTCACCCTATGCCTACGGTCGTCAATACCTTCATTGAACCCCAAATCTTCGACCGCCCGGAAAAAAGCCTTGCTGATGTCTGTTATTATTCCCCCGCCTCTCGCCTGAAAAACAAAGTCTCCAGCATTCGTCTGTTCTTTTTCAGCGAGCATGTTCTTAACCTCGTCGGTCATAGGAACATGTCTCGGCCGGCCGCTTTTCGAATCCGGGATATTTATCATCATGTTAGGGAAATCGGCATCCCCCCACCGAAATGCAAATATTTCACTCGCCCGCATCCCCGTGTGAAGTCCCACCAGCGAAATTTCCCACAACTGCTGGCTGACCTTTTTCAACTTGTCGAGGAGAATGCCAGCTTCCTGGTAGGTCAGAAACCTATCTCTGCTGTTGCTTAGGCGGGGCAGTTTGACTCCCTTAATGGGGTTCTCCCCCTTCCATAACCCCCAGGCAATCATCTTGTAGTAGATTTGGCGGATTAGTACGAGGACGTGTTTGACCGTCGCCGGGGAAAGCTTCCTTTTCTTGCCGCTCGGGGTTTCGATCTCTTTTTCGAGAAGGGAGGCCTTAAGCGCCTCCAGGTCATGTGTTGTTATCGCAGAGAGGGGCTTGTCACCGAATTTGGGTTCGATATGAGCCTTGTAGCGGCTACGGTCGTCCTCGGGGTGCTTCTTTCCGGTGCCCAGCCACTTGTCATAGGCCTTCCAGGCTTCCTTCATGGTAAGCCTGTTCTTGTGGCGGCTGGGAAGATAGTCGCCGTGTCGAATCTCACGGAGCTTCTCCCCTCTGACTACCGCCGCCATCTGGGGTGTGTAGCCCTCCGAGATCCAGCCGACTTTGTGCCATACCAGTTTTTTGCTGGGGTCCTTGTATGTTACGTAAAAGCAGCGGTCCGG
>Ga0209262_10000401_pt1 | contig 20285 bp, 14 predicted proteins | sample Lowcelwee11metaG_FD_187171 | JGI IMG/M metagenome (GOLD analysis project Ga0209262, IMG submission 187171) | Freshwater pond sediment microbial communities from the University of Edinburgh, under environmental carbon perturbations - Low... | ecosystem: Environmental > Aquatic > Freshwater >...
TACTCAGCCTGAGGGTGCTGCAACACTGGTAAAAGGCGGATGGCTGGGCGTCGTCCATACTTATCCCGTAGAGATGGCACAGAACTTCTGGACTGCGATCTTCGCATTCACCACCTCCACTTTGCTGACCATCGTCTTCTCTCTGCTCTCCAAACGTACCAAGAGTGATGAAGAGCTCAACGGACTCGTATATTCAATGACTCCGCGACTGAATGACGGCGATGTCAAGTGGCACCAGAGACCCTGGTTCCTTGCCACAATTGTCGGTGTGATATGTATTGTGCTTACAATATTGTTCTGGTAACCTAAAACAAAGATATCATGTTAGATATAAGATTTCCAATAGGACTGATGTTCTCGATCTTCGGGGTTCTGATAACCATTTACGGTATTGCCACAATGGGCAATGAGGCGATGTATGTCCGGTCGCTCAATGTAAATATAAACCTCATCTCAGGCATCTGTATGACGGTATTCGGGGTGATAATGCTTCTCCTATCTGAACCGGTAAAGAAGATGTTCAGAAAATAGCTCTTCACTTCAGAATAACTTTAAAAAGGGTGCAAGACTGCACCCTTTTTTTATAGCATGTTTGAAAACAGCGAGCCCGGCAGTGAACGCAGATTATATCTCGACGCCATTACCTCTCCGTATGCCCCGGCAGACCTTATGGCAATGAGGTCACCCCGTCCCGTCTCCGGCAGAGCAATGAATTTTCCGAATGTATCTGTGGTTTCACAGACAGGCCCGGCGACAGTGTATTTCTTCTCGGGCAGCTCAGAGGTCAGGTTTTCAATCAGGTGAAAGGCATGGTAGAGTGCCGGCCTGAGCAATTCAGTCATGCCGGCATCGAGAATGACAAAGGTCTCCGCCGCCCCCTCTTTTACATACAGAACGGAGGATAAAAGTGACCCGCAACCGGCAGTGAGTGAACGCCCAAGCTCGAAGGATATGGAGCTTCGTATCTTCCTGTCAAGATGAGTGCTGAATATGTTAAAATAATCTGCAAAAGGAGGGAGGGTCTCGGGTTCATCGTAATTTATTCCCAGTCCGCCTCCGACATTAATCACCTCCGGCTGCAGTCCCCTGTCAGTGAACCAGTCGTAGATCTGATTGACTCTTGTGCAGAGATTCCGGTAGGGGTTCAGGTCAGTGACCTGAGAGCCTATATGAAAGTGTATGCCGCTGAAGACAATGTTGCTCAAAGCTGACAGCACTGCAGCCACCTCATCCAGTTCAGATATCCTTATGCCGAACTTGTTGTCATCGGTGCCGGTGGTAATGTGCCTTATTGTATGGGCTTCAATATTTGGATTGATACGGATGGCAACCGGTGCCTTTTTTCCCATCCTGCCTGCAATCTCATCCAGAACCCTCAGCTCAGCTATTGACTCGCAATTGAAGCACTTTATCCCCAGCCTGAGTCCTGTTTCCAGTTCGTAATCACTCTTCCCGACACCGGCAAATACAGTCTCCGCGGCCTGAAATCCGCAGTTCAGGGCATGTTCTATCTCATTGCCGCTTACACAGTCTGCTCCGAAGCCATACTCCGCAATGGTCTTCATTATTACAGGGTTAAAGTTGGCTTTAACAGCATAGTGGACCGTGAAACCCCTCATGGCAGCCTCACGTGATGCAACTGTGAGTGTCTCCCGGAGGAGATCCATATCATAATAATAGAATGGAGTGCGCTGACTGCGCAGTCGCTCTGTAGTCTCTTTGGTGAACGTCATGATTCCGGAAATAAGTTTTTGCTGAGTGACCGCAGCGCCTCAACCTTGTCACTTGTATTGATAAGAATAGATACGCTGTTATCGCTGCCGCCATATGATATCATCTTTACAGGTATCATGTTGAGAGCCTCGAATATCTCAGGGGCTGAGCCCACGCGGCTTGGACGGAAATCGCCCACAACGCAGATGATTGTCTGTTCCCTCTCCACCTCAACAGTGCCAAGAGTTCCCAGTATCTTAATTATTTCATCAAGGTATGACGGGTCATCAACAGTAAGTGATACAGACACTTCTGAGGTAGTGATCATGTCAATCGGAGTTTTGAACGATTCGAAGACTTCAAATATCTTCCTCATGAATCCGTATGCCATGAGCATCCTGTCAGACCTGATTCTTATAACGGTGATGTTGTCTTTGGCTGCTACGGCCTTGTAATCTTCATATGTTGATGAAGAGGTGATAAGCGTCCCTTCGTCAGCAGGCTCCATGGTATTCTTCAGCCTGACAGGTATTTTTTTGATCCTGGCCGGGTTAACGCTCGAGGGGTGAAGTATCTTAGCCCCGAAATATGCCAGCTCAGCTGCCTCGTCAAATGAGAGGTGTCTTATCACGCCGGTCTTTTCCACATACCTGGGATCATTGTTGTGGAAACCGCTGATGTCAGTCCATATCTGAACCTCTTCAGCTCCCAGTGCTGCCCCTATTATCGTTGCGCTGTAGTCGCTCCCGCCCCTGCGCAGGTTATCAGTCTCTCCGTACACATTGCGGCAGATATATCCCTGGGTTATTATTATCCTTTCATTTCCGGCGACAGCAAGCTCACGCTTCAGATTTTCCCTGATATAGAAATAGTCAGGCTCTCCGTCCTTGTCGATACGCATGAAGCTCAGTGCAGGAATGAGGGCCGAAGTTATTCCCTCTTCAGAAAGAAGAAAGTGAAGCATGGCAGTTGAGAGAAGCTCACCGCGGGCAAGTATTCTCTTTTCATTGTGCCTGCTGAATTCCCTGGCGAAGAGCTCAGTTATGTAATTGAACTGTTCGTCAATAATATCATGGGCCTTTTGTCCCCATGTCGATGATGAATAGAGCCCTTCAGCTGTCGTGTGATAGTGTGCCCTCAGCTGTTCTGTTTTCTGCCTGGCTTCACCTTTCATGTCACCCGAAAAAAGAGCTGAAATCTCAGCCAGGGCGTTGGTTGTACCGGACATGGCCGACAGAACTACTATCTTCTGAGAGTCATCGTTGATAAGAGGTATCAACGCCCTGAATCTTTCGGCGCTGCCGACTGAGGTGCCACCGAATTTATAAATCTTCATTTCTTTTCAGTACAAATAACCGGCAGCATAGTATAAACCTTTGCTTCAGGCTGGGCAAATATAAATAAAAGTGAAATATTTTGGCACTTTTGCTTAAAGTGGTCTATTGATTTAAAAAAATCTTTATTTTTGCACCCGCTGAATTACTTATTCAGATGGTTCTTTTGAACAGATGTTGCCCAAAGACCTGTACGGTTCACGGGATTTTAAGCCCAGATGGCGAAATTGGTAGACGCGCTAGTTTCAGGGACTAGTGTCAGCAATGATGTGCAGGTTCGAGTCCTGTTCTGGGCACAACTACATAACTGCCTGCCCAGGTGGTGAAATTGGTAGACACGCCAGCTTGAGGGGCTGGTGCTCGTAAGGGTGTGCAAGTTCGAGTCTTGTCCTGGGCACAATGAAATCAGCTGCTTCGGCAGCTTTTTTTTTGAATCATTCAATCATTGAATCATAGGCTGCCTGCAAAATAGCCCCGCGGATACTGAGATCAGATATCTTGTTGTTTCTTCGGGTCGGATATACACGGTTGCTCATGAACACATATGTTATCTCGGCATCGGGATCGATCCAGACAAAAGTACCGGTAAACCCTGAATGACCGAAGCTGGCAGGTGATGCTGATATGGCAGGGTAGGCCTCCTCGGGCGGCAGGGTATCGTTTCCAAGCATCGGTTTGTCAAACCCGAGACCTCTCCTGTTCTCATTCTCAGGGTACTGCACCCTGGTGTATTCCCTGAGCACATCAGAACTCAATATCCTTTCGCCACCATATTCTCCGCCCCTGCGATACATCTCCATGAGCTTCATCAGGTCATTCCCTGTGGCAAAGAGCCCTGCATGGCCTGAGACACCGCCAAGCATCGCAGCGTTTTCGTCATGGACAGTTCCTCTGATGAGCTGGCGCCTGAAGAGAGAGTCGTGCTCAGTAGGGACGATGCGCTCAATCGGGTATTTCTCATACGGGTTGTAGGTGATGTTGAAGGCACCGATAGGCCTGTAAATATTCAATGGAGCGAATCTGTCAATTGTCGTATCTGTCAGGCTCTCAACGATCTCTGCAGCGAGGATGAAGGTCAGATCAGAGTAGCGGAAAACCTTTGGTCCTGTCTTGCTGTCACGTATTTCCCTGAACATCTCCTTGGTATATCTTCTGTTGATGAACAGGGAGTCAGTCACCGGCAGTGCAAACTTGCGGTCCTCTCTGCCGCTGTAGATACCCTCCTTGAATGTTCCGTCCTCATTGACTGTGTTGCGCCAGAAGGGGATGAAGGCTATCAGCCCTGACTGATGTGCAAGCATCTCACGCATAAGCATATCTCCCTTGTCAGAGTGCCTGTACCAGGGGAGGTAATAGCCAAGGGTCTTGTCAGGATCAAATAGTCCGCGGGAATCGAGCAGCATCAGTGATGCTGTTCCTGCTGACACCTTGGTCACTGAGGCAAGATCCCACAGATCAGATTCAGTCACCGCCTCAGTGCTGTCATAGAAGTGAAACCCGTAACATTTATTGAATACAACAATTCCTTTTCTGGCTATGAGCACCTGACATCCCGGGAAAGCGAGTGAATCTATCCCTGCCCTGACAATTGAATCTATCCTGCTGGTGAGTGAGACTGACGAGATACCTGCATTCTCAGGAAACCCATACTGCAGCCTGAGGTTTCCAGGTGTCTTGATCCCCATCCCTTCGGGGTAAGTTTCATTAATGGTTACAGGCAGCCTTCCGGATGCACCCAGGGCACCGAAAATGACCTGAACCGCGACCTGCTGGGTATAATTGTTGTTCTGGTATGCCACAAGCAGGGCTGAAGGCCTGGTTTTCATATCAAGCTTCGCCAGCCCGTAGGGATTTCCAAACCATATTATTGCCGATCTCTCCATCGCTGCGAGCCGGTTATATACGACCTTCAGGGCGGGGTTTACCCAGGATGTGGAAGACATCCGCTGGTCAGGCCCGCATATCCCGGCAATCACAATATCATAATCCTTGAGTTTTGACATGACATACTCTGCAGACTGTTCATTGGCCGGATCAATGAAGAAATGGTCTGCATTTGTGTACCTGTCTGTCATTCTCTGGAATTCTGCAGTGGCAAGCCGGTTGACAGCCACTGTTGCAATGCGCAACTTGTCGAGGCGTCCTATAGGTATGAGATTATTATTGTTTTCAATCAGGGTCATTGCCCCGGCATAGAGATCCCTGATCAGGGCAGGATGTGCCGAAGCATCACTGTATTCTTTGTCGCCTTTCCCGTAATCCCTAAGTTTATCATCTGATAACCATACTTTTACTGCAATCAGTTTACGGCATCTTGACCGAATCTCATCTACTGACAGTTCTCCTTTTTCTATTCTTGATGCAATCTCATCTATTGCTTTTACCGGATCGGGAGCATACTCGATGATGTCATTCCCTGCTTTGATGGCTTCTGCCTCAGCAATACCTGCAGGGTAGGTCATAGTCGCCCCGGCCATATTCATTGCGTCAGTGACAACCAGGCCCTTGAATCCTGCCTCATTCTTAAGTATATCCGTTATCACCCTCCTTGAGAAGGTAGAAGGAAGGTTTGGCGTAGGATCGATATCGGGAACGTTTATGTGAGCAGACATTACAGCTCCTATGCCCTCTTCGGCAAGACGGTAGAAAGGAACCAGTTCAACCGTGTCAAATCTCTCACGGCTTCCCCTTATTACAGGGAGCCCCGTATGTGAATCAATATCGGTATCGCCGTGTCCCGGAAAATGCTTGGCACATGCAATGATACCGTTGTCCTGCATACCTTTCATGTACATCACCGCCTTCCGGGCCACCTTTTCCGGATCTTCGCCGAATGAGCGGTAGCCGATCACCGGATTAAGAGGGTTATTATTTACATCAGCCACAGGAGCAAGGTTCAGGTTAATCCCGATTTCCCGGCATTGCCTGGCAACTGCAGCTCCCATCAGATAAATGAGGGAATCATTTTGTACGGCACCGAGGGTCATCTGATAGGGAAAATCCTCAACCTCCTTGAGTCTCATGCCTGTTCCCCATTCAGCATCCATCACAAAAATGAGCGGCAGCTTCGATACTGAACTGATACGCTTTGTGAAGTCAACCTGCCGGTCGAGTTCCCCCTCAAAAAAAATCACCCCCCCGATTCCGTATTTTTTTACCAGCTCTTCCACTTCGGAGTAATTATCGTTTTTTGTTCCTGCCCATGCCGGCACCCAGATAATCTGTGCAATCATTTCCCTGACAGTAAGTGTATTAAGTAAGCTGTCAACTCTTCTGTCATTGAGGTAGCTTAGCCACGGCAGAGGATTTTCTCCGGCAGCATGGGTTAGCATGGGTTTAGAAATTAACAAGGTTGCCAGCAGCAACAGAAGAAATGATTTTTTCATAGGATGAGGGCTTTAGATAGCAACCAAAAATAGCACTTTTCTTAATTCTTTTTCCTTTATGATTAGTTCCAAATTGCTATTTTTACGAAGTTAATAAACAGACTATGGCAGGTTCAAAAAGTTCCGCAAAGGGACAGACAGGAAGACTGATGTCTCTTGATGTTTACAGGGGTATGACGGTGGCGTTCATGATCATTGTCAATACGCCAGGTACCTGGAGTCATGTATATGCTCCTCTCAGGCATGCATCATGGCATGGTTGTACACCGACAGATCTTGTCTTTCCTTCGTTCCTTTTCATAGCGGGTGTGGCAATGTTTTATTCACTCAAGAAGTATAATTTTGAGTTCTCTGCCCAGTCGCTGTTCAGGATACTGAGGAGGGTAGCGCTGATCTTTGTGGCGGGACTCTTTCTTAACATCTTCCCCTACTTTATTGATCGTGACTACAACAACCTGCGCATACTCGGAGTGCTGCAGAGGATAGCGCTTGCATACGGGCTTGGCGCCATCACCATCCTTCTCGTCAAGCGCAACTATATCTGGATCACAACCGCTATCATCCTCCTGGGCTACTGGGCCCTGTTGTATTTCTTCGGAGGAACCGATCCTTACTCTCTTGAAGGTAACCTGGCACTGACCGTAGACAAGGCCCTTGTCGGCGAGAATCATCTCTACAAGGGCTTCGGGTTGCCTTTTGATCCGGAAGGGCTTCTTAGCACAATTCCGGCAGTTGGTACTGTGCTGCTGGGTTTCATGGCCGGGACAATCATTGGTAACTTCGGCAATTCATGGAAGACGGTAGGCTGGCTTGCCCTGGCAGGCGCATTGCTTACAGGAGCCGGACTGCTCTGGGGAGAGGTCTTCCCGATCAACAAGCCGCTGTGGACAAGCTCATATGTTTTATATGCGGGTGGGATAGGAATGATGTTGCTGGCCCTGCTCTTTATGATTGTCGATATATGGGGCCTCAGGCAATGGACGGGTTTTTTCAACACATTCGGCACCAATCCGCTCTTTACATACCTTCTGGCAGGCATCTGGACAAAGACCATGCTGGCCGTTAAAATAGGGGAGATGACATTGTACAAATGGATCTTCACCAACATATGCAGCCCGCTCTTCGAGGAGCAGAAGATTGCCAGCCTTATGTTTGCAATTATGCAGGTTATATTTATCTGGGCATTCGGATACATACTGTACCGTAAGAAAATAAATATCCGGTTCTGAAATGGATGTAAGGACAACGGTTGAGAGAGCCTTCCAGAAATGGAGCGGCACCGCGCCTGAGACAATTACCCGGCTGCCGCGGTCAGGATCTGACAGAATATATTTCAGGCTTCATAGCCGGGGAGAACATGTGATAGGTGCCTTTAACCCGGGACGGGAAGAGAATGATGCTTTTGTCGGCTTTACAAATCATTTCAGGTCCAAAGGGCTCTCAGTGCCTGAGATATATGTATATTATCCGGAAGAGAAAGTCTACTTCCTTGAAGACCTTGGTGACACCAATCTTTTTACGTGGCTGGCTCAGCGGTCTGACGAGGAGAGGTTCAATGAAGAAACGGAGGCTCTGTTCCTTGATATTGCCTCTGACCTGGTACGTATACAGACTGAAGGGATCAAAGGCCTTGACCTTACCCTGTGTTATCCGCACCGCAGTTTTGACAGGCAGAGCATCGTCTGGGATCTGAACTATTACAAGTACATGTTTCTTAAGCTTATAGCCGCTCCGTTCAACGAGACAAAGCTGGAGCGTGACTTTGAGGCACTAACCCTCTTCCTCCTTGAGGCTGGTCAGGAATATTTCCTGTTTCGTGATTTCCAGACAGCCAATATAATGATCAGGGATGGCAAGCCCTGGTATATTGATTACCAGGGAGGGCGGCTCGGGGCGCCACAGTATGACATCGCCTCACTCATATATGATGCCAAGGCTTATATACCTGAGAACATACGCAGGAAGACTCTTGAGCGTCACCTTGATCTCTTTGCCGCGGCTACCGGAAGATCCAGATCATCGCTGGCAAAATACTCCGGTGCCTTCACTCTTGTAAGGCTGATGCAGGCACTTGGTGCCTTCGGTTACAGGGGGCTGCATGAGAACAAGCCCACCTTTACCGAGAGCATCGTCCCCGCTGTAGAGCTTATGAATGAACTGCTGGCAGGTGACCAGGTTGAGATAGACCTCCCTGAGCTGAAGAAAGCCTCCGCAGCTGTACCGGCCCAGAGAAAATACCGGATCCTTGCACATTATCAGAACCTTTTGAAGATCAACATAGAGAGTTTCTCATATGTCAGGGGGAAGACACTTACCTATGACAACGGCGGCGGATTTGTCTTCGACTGTCGCGGTCTGCGTAACCCTGCCTCAATGCCTGACCTTGTTGATCTGACCGGCAATGACCAAGAACTGGCGGAATTCTTCGGCAACGATGAGGAGGCGATCGCCTTTGCAGGCGATTGTGTAAGCATAATTCGCAACTCGTTGCCGATGATACGCGGCAAAGGGGTATCTGAAATAAATATCGCCTTCGGGTGCGTCGGCGGAAGGCACCGTTCGGTATGGTGTGCCGGAAGGGTCGCGGCGATGCTTACGGCGATGCCGGGAGTAAACGTAACTGTAAATCACAGGGAGCTCTGACCTCATGAAAGCGATGATCTTCGCAGCCGGACTCGGAACGCGTCTGGGAGAGTTAAGCAGGGAGAGGCCCAAGGCGCTCGTGGAGATAAGCGGGAAAAGTGCTCTGAGGCTGGCTTGTGAGAAACTTGCATCATCAGGTTTTGATGACATCATAGTAAACATTCATCATCATCCTTCACTTATGATGGAGGAGATAGAGAAGCTCCGCAACGAGGGTTTTAACATCACCGTCTCGGATGAGACCGGTGAGCTTCTTGACACAGCAGGAGGACTGCTTAAGGCACGACCATTCTTTGCCGATGAGCCTTTCGTCTGTTACAGTGTCGATATTTTCACTGACCTGGACCTCAATGACATGTATAACAGGCATGTGGAATCAGGGGCCCTGGCCACCCTTGCAACAAGGCACCGGCCCGGTACAAGGTTCCTCCTTGTCGATAAAAACGGAAGGATGTGCGGATGGCGTAATGTTGCCACAAAGGAGGAGATAACAACAAAGGGAAGCAGCAGCGGCCTCAGCGAGACTGGCTTCTCAAGCATCCAGGTGCTGTCACCCTCAATATTTGACAAAATGCCGGAAGGAATATACTCCCTCACCTCCCTTTACCTGATGCTGGCACGCGAGAATAAAATCATGACTTATCCTCATGATGGTGGTTACTGGTTCGATTGCGGCACACCGGCCAACCTGGAAAAGATACGGAAGTATCTGAGCCGTTAGAGGATAGATCAGTTCTTCCAGAATGACCTGGTAAACAAAGCCAGGATCGTGAAGATCTCGAGACGGCCGATAAGCATCAGGAAGGACATAATCATCAGGGAAACGTCATTGAATGAGGTATAATTCCCCATGTTGCCTGATGCACCCAGTCCGGGGCCTACATTAGACATTGCCGTAACACTCGCCGCTGCAGCCTCGTTGACCGGAATGCCGGTCATCATCATGAGGAGCGCACCGGCAAGGAAGACAATCAGGAATATGAATATGAACAGAAGCATCATAATGTTGATGTTCTCAGGTACTATTCTGTTGTTAAGCTTGATCGGAAAGATCGCATTCGGATGCTGCAGCCTCATGAACACAACTTTCATGTTCTTTAAAGCAATGAGATGTCTTGCCATCTTGATGCCACCCGTTGATGACCCTGTAGAGCCTCCGACAAAAAGAAGGAGGAACATAAAAAACCATCCGATAGCCGGCCATGCCATGTAATCTGTTGTCGCAAATCCGGTTGTGGTTATCTGAGCAATAACCTGGAAAAATGAATGTCTGAGTGATGTGCTGAAGTCCCTCTCGGTCCCGAAGTAAAGAGTCAGTGTCACGAATACAACAGAGGCAGTTACAAAGAAGACATAGAACCAAAGCTCTTCATTTTCCTTTACCTTACTGAATTCCTTCTTTATCATGAAGAAATAGAGAAAATAACTGGCGGCCGAGAGAAACATGAATATTGCCACCGCATACTGAAGGAAAGGTGAGAATTCTGCAAGACTGGTGTTTCTGACAGAGAAACCTCCTGTGGCAACAGTGCCGAATGTAATGCAAATACTCTCAAAGACTCCGAGTCCGCCTATAAGCAGGATAATAAACTCGGCAGCGCTTATGGCCAGGTAAATCATCAGAAATGTCATGGCAATGGACTTCGTCTTCGGCAGTATTTTCTGCTTGAGTGATGACTCAAGGGAAAAGAGGTTGTAGCCACCTATCTTAAGTGTGGGAAGAACTATAATTACGAGCAGGATGATACCTATGCCTCCGATCCAGTGGGTGAGGCTTCTCCAGAACAAAATCGACCTCGGCACCGATTCAACATCTGCAATTACTGATGCTCCGGTTGTTGTATATCCGCTGGTGGATTCGAAGAGAGCCTTTATAAAATCAGTAATTATACCGCTGAAAAGATATGGCAGAGTACCACACAGCACGAGTGTCACCCAGGCAAGAGTCACGCTCAGATAACCTTCACGGATACTTACTTTTTCATGCAGCGAATAAGGGATCAGGAAATAGAGCATAAACCCCGGCACCATCGTGACCACTGAGGAGAGCAAAAATGGCCACAAAGTTTCGTCGTAAACCAGTGCTACGGGAATGCAAAAAAGGAATGATACTGAAGTAATTAGCAGAATAAGACCTATAATCTTGAGAATCGCTTTTAAGTTGATTTGCCTCATCCGGTAAGGACATTTACCTTTTTGCCTGATAGACTACATCCATTTCTTTCGCCTGATAAGGAGGGCTCCTATGGTAGAGAGCAGCACTGACCCTGCCAGGATGAACCAGAAGGCGTTCCTGCTCCCCTCCAGCCTGTTGGGAACGTTCATCCCGTAAAAGCTTGCGATAAGTGTAGGTATCATAAGGATAATAGTAATAATAGTAAGGGACTTCATCACGATATTCAGGTTATTTGAGATGACAGAGGCAAAGGCATCCATCATGCCGCTCTGGATATCGCTGTATATCTTCGCCATCTCGATAGCCTGCCTGTTCTCGATGGCAGCCTCCTCCAACAGATCGGATGAGAACTCATATTCACGTATCCACTTTGAGTTCTTCAGCTTTATCATCATCATCTCGTTTGACCTGAGAGAAGTTGTAAAATATACCAGACACTTCTCCATTTTGAGCAAGCGGTGGAGCTCCTTGTTCCTGGTAGATTTCTCAAGGTCCTGTTCAATCATCGCGGTCTGGTTATTGATCTGCTTCAGGTACCGGTGATAAAACATGGTGGTTCTAAGGAAGAGGTGAAGGATGAGGTCAATCTTGTTCTCTATTGTAATCCCTTTCCCGCTGCGGCTGAAAAAGTCGTCCAGCACCTCGTTGTTCCTGTGACAGATGATAACGAGATTCTCTTTTGCAAGTACCAATCCAAGCGGTATTGTTGAGAATGGCAATCCGTTTGACTGATTCTGGTAGGGTATACGGTATATCATCAGCAGCATGTCGTCTTCGATCTCCATCCTTGATCGCTCGTCTACGTCCAGAATATCCGCAAGGAAATCGTCAGGGATCTTGAGGGTTGATTTGAGTATCCCCAGCTCAGACGGAGTGGGGTCTGTGACGTTGACAATACAGTTTTTTTCAAAAGAGTTTAACGGAAGGAGCCCGTTGGGGATCATCTGCCAGTATGTAATCATTCTAATACCTCCTTTTTTTGTTCCACGGAGGTATCTGTCGCCAATTTACCTCAGCAGAACGAATTTAAAATAACAACTCGCGTGATAATCGTCCATATAAGACAATAAAATTTGTATGTCTGCAAAAATATAACTTTTATGGTTACCCTTTCTCCCTGCAGAAAAAAATGTCGTAAAAAAATTACCTTTGCACGTAACCTGTTTAATAATAAGCGATGGGAAAAGTTTTAGTCATAGGTGCCGGCGGTGTCGGTACGGTGGTGGTCAGCAAGATGGCGTCCCTTCCTGATGTCTTCACTGAAATAATGCTCGCCAGCAGGACAAAATCGAAGTGCGATGCCATTGCCGGCCGTATCGGAGGCAACAGGGTGCAGACGGCACAGGTTGATGCTGATAATGTGCCTGAACTTGTGCAACTTATCAGGTCTTTCAAGCCTGATATAGTTGTCAATGTGGCCCTGCCGTACCAGGATCTGCATATAATGGATGCATGCCTTGAGACTGGTGTCGCATATCTTGATACGGCTAACTATGAGCCCCCGGAGGAAGCTAAGTTTGAGTATTCATGGCAGTGGGCATATGAAGACCGTTACCGCAATGCTGGTCTCACAGCGATACTTGGCTGCGGCTTTGACCCCGGCGTAACGAGCATATTCACCGCCTACGCCGCAAAGCACCATTTCAAAGAGATACACTACCTTGACATCGTTGACTGTAACGCAGGCGATCACGGCAAACCCTTTGCCACGAACTTCAACCCGGAGATCAACATCAGGGAAGTCACTCAGAAGGGGAAATACTGGGAAAACGGTAAATGGGTGGTTACTGAACCGCATGAAATACACAAACCCCTTACATATCCAGGCATAGGTCCTAAGGAATCATACGTCATCTACCATGAGGAGCTCGAATCACTTGTAAAAAACTTCCCCACCATCAGGCGGGCACGATTCTGGATGACGTTCGGCCAGGAGTATCTTACCCACCTGAGGGTGATACAGAACATAGGTATGGCGCGCATAGACCCGATAATCTACAACGGAGTAGAGATAGTCCCGATACAGTTCCTGAAGGCTGTTTTGCCAAACCCGGGTGACCTGGGAGAGAACTATAAGGGATGGACCTCCATCGGTTGCCGCATCAAAGGCATCTCAAAGGAGGGAAAGGAACGTACATACTACATATGGAACAACTGCAGCCATGAGGAGGCCTACAGGGAGACCGGGACTCAGGGGGTAAGCTACACGACCGGCGTGCCGGCCGCCATCGGTGCAATGATGTATCTTAAAGGGCTGTGGAAAAAGCCGGGTGTATGGAATGTCGAACAGTTTGACCCTGACCCCTTCATGGCTGAACTCAACAGGCTCGGCCTGCCGTGGCATGAGCAATTCGACGCTGATCTGGAGGTCTGAGATGATTGACTATTCCAGGGTCCCGTCGCCATGTTATGTGATGGACGAAGAACGCCTACGCCGCAATCTTGAACTGATAAGACGAGTTTCGCGGGATTCCGGGGCTGAGATAATACTCGCTTTCAAGGGTTTTGCAATGTGGTCTGTCTTCCCCATCGTACGCGAGTATGTTAGCGGTGCAGCGGCAAGCTCCATACATGAGGCACGGCTGTGTTACGAAGAGATGGGTACACCTGCTCACACATACTCTCCCGCTTATCGGAGGGAGGAGTTTGGCACGATACTGCGGTACAGTTCTCACATAACTTTCAACTCACTGGCTCAGTATGACAGGTATGCCGCTGTCATGAGAAAAGAGGGCAGGAATATATCGGCAGGACTGAGGATCAATCCGGAGTATTCTGAGATTGCACATGGGCTCTATAACCCGTGCTCACCCGGCTCGAGGCTCGGCGTCACTGCCTCCGAGCTGGCCGTAGGGTTGCCTGACGGGGTGGAGGGACTGCATTTTCACGTCCTCTTCGAGTCTGACTCATACACTCTTGAGAAAGTACTGCATGTGGTGGAGACTAAATTCGGCCACCTGTTTCCGAAGCTGAAGTGGCTGAACATGGGAGGGGGGCACCTAATGACCCGTAAGGGTTATGACACTGACCACCTGGTCAGTCTGTTACGCAGCTTCAGAGAGAGACACGGTATACATATTATCCTTGAACCGGGCAGCGCTTTCGCATGGGAGACGGGCGAACTGGTTTCAACAGTTGAGGACGTCATTGTACGTGACGGCATAAAAACTGCCATACTTGACGTCTCATTCACGGCCCATATGCCTGACTGCCTGGAGATGCCCTACAAACCTGTAATTATGGGTGCCTTCGAGCCGGCTGAAGATAAGCCGACATACCGCATGGGTGGCAACTCATGCCTCTCGGGTGACTTTATGGGCGACTGGTCGTTTCACCGTGAGCTTAATCCGGGCGACAGGGTTGTCTTCTGGGATATGATCCACTATACCATGGTAAAAACGACAACCTTCAACGGTGTACCTCATCCCTCGATAGGTCTATGGACGAAAGATCAGCAGTTCAGGCTGATACGCAAGTTCGGGTACAATGACTACAGGGACAGACTCTCCTAGGGTCTGTTGATTGTCAGCTCGGTCACCATAATCCTCTTTGTGGTGAAGACTGCATGAGCAATCTCTCCGGCAACATCCTGCGGATCCATAAAGTGTGACACATCCTTTCCTTTGGCCTCAGACCAGAAGGGAGTGTTCATCCCTCCCGGGTAGACTGCCACCACCCTGCGGTTCGTCCCTTTCAGTTCGGCACGCAGAGCCTCTGTGAACCCCCGGGCACCCCACTTTGCGGCACAGTAAACGGTCTCGGTTGCCCTTCCGATGAGGGCAGATGTTGACATTATGTTTACGATGGTTATGGTTTCTTCCTTCGGAGTGATGCCAAGGATGGCCGAGGTAAGAAGGATCATGCCTGTCAGGTTAGATCCCAGTATCTCCTCGACCCTCGGGGAACGGTTGCCGGAGGCATCTCCAAATAACCCTGTGCCTGCGTTATTAAACAGAAAGTCAACATGATATCCGTTCTCCTTAATGAATCCGCAGAGTATATCCACATCCTCCTGGTTCGTGATGTCGCAGCGGAAAGGTATTACTATGTTGTCACCGGCACCTGATGTCATCTGTCCGGCGGCTTCTATCAGTTTGCCCTCATCCCTGCCTAAAATAATAGTATTCCTGCCGTGTTTCAGGGCTTCGGCAGCCAGCGCTTTACCAAGGCCGCTGCCCCCACCGGAGATTATGACATAACGGGTCTTATCTTTCTTTCTGGTCATAATGTATAATTATGGAAACTTTTGTATCTAAATTATCGTCGCGCTGCTTTTACACTAAAACTGATCCCTGAATCGTGCCTCCCGTCACCTGTCTATGACGCCTGACCCGAGAAGCTCCTCACCGTCATACCATGCTGCAAACTGTCCGGGGGTGATACCCCGCTGAGGCTTGTCGAATATTATGTAGTAACCTGCCTCACGGGCAAAGATGCGTGCCCGCTGAAGAGGCTGCCTGTATCTTATTCTGACAAGGTAATCACGGCATTCTCCGGCGTTCATCGTCATGTCAGGTCTGATCCAGTGTATCTCCTGCGCATTTACCAGAAGCCCCTTACGGTAAAGACCTGCATGCTCCTGCCCTTCACCGACATAGACGATGTTACTCTCAGTATCGGTGCCTATCACAAAGAGAGGCTCCCTGAAGCCGCCGATATTCAGTCCTTTGCGCTGACCTACGGTAAAGTAATGGGCACCGCTGTGTTTCCCCACCGTCAGACCTTCTGACTGATCCATTTCATGAGGTGCAGCCATTATTCCGAGATCGGATAGAGCCGCATCCTTTTCAGGTAAGCCGTCAGGCCAGCTCCTGAACGGAGTAGTATCCTGCATGATAACCACTCTCCCTGTCTTTGCCTTTAGTTTCTGCTGCAGGAATACCGGCAGATCGACCTTGCCGACGAAACAGATGCCCTGTGAGTCCTTGCGGTCAGCTGTCGCCAGCCCGAGGTCAACAGCTATCTTCCTTACCTCAGGCTTGGTAAGTACGCCTACAGGGAAGATCACATTCTCAAGCTGTCTCTGGCTTACCTGGCAGAGAAAATAACTCTGGTCCTTATTGTGGTCAGCGCCTGCAAGAAGTCTTGTGATCTTCTGTCCTTTGTTTTCAATCACTTCTGTCCGGCAATAGTGTCCGGTAGCAATAAGATCCGCCCCGTGCTTATGTGCCTCGTGGACGAAGGAGTCGAATTTAATCTCACGGTTGCAGAGGATATCGGGGTTTGGTGTACGTCCCCGCTCGTATTCACTGAACATATAATCAACCACGCGGGTGCGGTAATCTGCACTGAGGTCTGCCGTTCTGAGTTTTATCTTAAGTTTGCGGGCGACCATCTCGGCAAAGGTTATATCCTCATCGAAGGGGCAGTTGCCTTTCAGCAGCCCCCGGTTGTCATGCCAGTTGATCATGAAGATACCTTCTACCTCATAGCCCTGTTCCTTAAGCAGCCATGCGGCAACGCTGGAGTCAACCCCTCCCGACAATCCGACGATAACCTTCTTCTTCACGCCGCAAAGGTAGCTCTTTGATCGAATATGTTGAAAACTCCTTCTCACACACCGTCAGCCGTGGCCATATTATTATTAATTTTCACCTTATGAATAATCCGGGTAAATTACTGAGATACAGTGCATCGGCAGGGTCTGGAAAGACCCATGCCCTCTCAGGATTTTATCTCTCCAGGGTGTTGCATGATCCAGGCTCATACCGGAGGATACTTGCAGTCACATTCACCAACAGTGCCGCAGCGGAGATGAAAGAGCGCATCCTTTCGAGACTGAACAGGCTGAGCTCCGATGATAATACGGGTGAGGAGGCAAGAACGGAATTTGTCGCATATCTGTGTGACCACTTCCCGGATCTTTATCCTGATCCCCGTGAGGCGAGGCTGACGGTCAGAAAGAACGCCCCGGTTGCTCTCAGGAATATTCTGCAGGACTATTCCCGTTTTACTGTCAGCACCATTGATTCATTCTTTCAAAGGGTGATACGTGCATTTGCCCGCGAGATAGATATTCCTGCAGGTTATGAGATCGAGATCGAGCATGATGCTCTCCTGTCCGATGCTGTTGACGCATTGCTGTCAGAGGTGGCTACCGACGAAAGGCTGAGAAGCTGGATCACCTCATATGTCGCATCACGCCTCGATGACAACAGGGGATGGGATGTACGGCGCGAGATCATGGAGGTAGCACAGCAGATATTCGGTGAAAACTTCAGGCAGCTATCACCTCTCGACAGAAAAGTCATAGGTGACCATGATACTCTCAGGGAGTATGCCTCGAAGGTCTACAGTATAAAGAACGGGTTTGAGCGGGAACTCAGGTCAATGGCTCTCAGGGGAAAAGAAATCTTTGAAAGCTGCGGACTGACTGTGGATGATTTTCTTTCAAAGAACAAGGGGGGTGTGGGTGAGATACTGCGCAGGTATTCAGAGGGAGAGATCAAGCCTCCGGCAAGCACCTGGAACAAGGCTGCCATTGAGGGTCGATACACGGCAGCAGGCGCATCACCGCGCGTTGCCGGGGCGCTGAGTGAAGCGCTGAAAAAGGGTCTGGATGAGGCTGTAAAGGGTATCTCAGCACTGTTTGAAGAGCGATATCCTGCCTATCTGTCAGCAGATGCGCTTGTCAAGACGATTCACGTGATGGGCATTCTGGGTGCCATCTCCGAAAAGGTGCGTGTACTGGCTCATGATGAAAACCTCTTCCTTCTTTCTGACTCGGGGGAGCTGATAAACAAGCTCATAGCTGATGATGACACACCTTTTATCTATGAAAAGATAGGCACAGCCTATGATCACTATATGATCGACGAATTCCAGGATACCTCGCTGATACAGTGGAAGAACTTCAGGCCTCTCATCAGCGAGACTCTCTCGAGGGGAAAAGACAATCTTGTGGTGGGGGATGTCAAGCAGTCAATCTTCCGGTGGAGAAACAGTGACTGGAGGATACTCCATTCCGAAGTAACCCGTGCATTTGACAGCGAGGCGGTGAAGACGATACATCTGGGTACCAACCACCGGAGCCGCAAAAACATCATCGGCTTCAACAACCTGGTATTTGCTCCGGAAGTGCTGCCGGCACTGTGTGATCTTAAGCTTGGCTATGACCAGATCAGAATCAGCGATATATACAGCGGCTCAGTGCAGGAGGGTACTGATGACAAGGGAGGCGGATTCATCAAGGTTACCCTTTACAGCAGGGATGAGGAGGAGAGCTGGAAGGAGAGGGTACTGGAGGATATTCCTTCTGTAATCGAGCAGCTTCAGGACCATGGGTACAGGGCCAATGATATTCTTTTCCTCTGCCGGAGGAACGAAGAGGGTAAGAGCATCATAAACCGGATACTGGAATACTCTGCGGCCTTAGCCCCTGAGAAGCGTGAGAAGTACACCTTCGAGGTGACCTCAGGAGAGTCACTCTTTCTGGAACGTAATCCGGCTGTCAACCTGCTGCTATCCTGCCTTCGCTATCTTGTTGACCCGGAGAGCCGTCTCAACATGAGCCTGATGGTCAGGTCGTATGTGCTGGCAACAGGAGGGGAGGAGCAGTCTGCCTATGCGGGCGACACTGCCGTGGGGGCCTCGGAGCTCTTCACCGGTGTGTGGCAGGCAGCATTGAATGAAGTGAGGAATGACTCGCTCTTCAGTGCCACCGAAAAACTGATCCGGCATTTCGGACTGGGCGGTTACCAGGATAATGTGGCCTATATCAGCTCGTTTCAGGATGTGATACTGTGGTACGCAGGCCGGTACAGCTCTGATATCTCATCGTTTGTGGCATGGTGGGAGCGTGAGGGGCATAAAAAGACGCTCGCCCAGTCTGACCGCCAGGAGGCGATGCGGGTGATGACTATCCATAAGGCCAAGGGGCTTCAGAGCAAGGTTGTTATAATACCCTTTGCGGCATGGGGTTTCTCGAAGCAGGGCTTTACCCGCCCGCTGCTATGGGTGACAGAGGTGCCGGAGGAGTTCGCTCCGATGCCTGTCGTGCTGCCTGAGCTCAGCAGCCGGCTGGAGGAATCGCTCTTCGCTGATCAGGCAAAAAGGGAGAAAGCCTCAGAGTGGCTCGATGGTGTCAACATGCTCTATGTAGCATTTACAAGAGCCGTCGATGCCCTCTATGTCATGGCTCCTGATATGGCACAGTCGAAAGGGAGCGGCGGCAACGCCGAGAGTCTGCTCAACGAAGCACTGAAGAGACTTCCCGGTGAATATGTCTGGACGGAGACAGGCACTGCCAGGTCACTTGTCAGGGGCGAACTGCCTCCTGTGTATGCCTTTGAGGAGAAGCCTGCAATAACAATGTCTTCCTACGTGGTCTCGGAACAGCGGGGGACGATGAGACTCAGAACAGGGGGAGCACTGCCCCTTGACGAGATGAAGCTCACCGAGCCGGGCAACAGGGCCTACGGAATAATGATGCATGAACTGCTCAGCCGTGTCGTGACCGCAGACGATATTGACAAGGCTGTCAGCTACGTATGCGATACCGGACTGCTGCCGTTGTCAAAGCGTGAATTCATTGCATCACGGGTAAGGACGATCATCTCGAAAGAAGTTGTCAGGCAGTGGTTTGACGGCTCAATGCCCGTCAGGAATGAGGCTGCCATCATCCTTCCGTCGGGTGTCGCCCGGCGGCCTGACAGGGTGATGATACAGGGTGAGAGGGTGATTGTTGTTGACTATAAATTCGGTGAACCGTCAGACCGGCATAAGCGGCAGGCCGCCGGTTACCGTGAGCTGCTGCAGCAGATGGGTTATGATAAGGTTACTTCATGGCTATGGTATGTCGAAAAGGATATTATTGAGGAAGCATGAATGAGTCACTGACATACCCGTGGGGCACTGCCCGCCGCTTTAACTCCTACTCTGACTGGTTCTCTGCCTTCCACGGAAAGAGGGTTCAGAAGGTAAGCATCAACGCAGGGTTTACCTGCCCCAACCGCGATGGCACAAAAGGACGTGGCGGCTGCACATACTGTAATAATGAAGCCTTTACTCCAGCCTACTGCACCCCCGATAAAA
>Ga0209262_10000402_pt1 | contig 20258 bp, 19 predicted proteins | sample Lowcelwee11metaG_FD_187171 | JGI IMG/M metagenome (GOLD analysis project Ga0209262, IMG submission 187171) | Freshwater pond sediment microbial communities from the University of Edinburgh, under environmental carbon perturbations - Low... | ecosystem: Environmental > Aquatic > Freshwater >...
GGCCGCGTCGGTCATGTTCGACCTCTATCACCCGGCCCCTCCGACCCCGGGCCTTCTCGTCCAGAGCGGCGGGAACGTGCCCGTGATGCTCGCCTGGTCAAAGCCGACGGATCAGCAACGTGCGAGCCATCAGAACGAAAAAGACGCCCCCGAGGACGGCGCCTGCGCCGTGGCGATCGCCACGGTCCATGAGCTGGGCTATGCCGTGGTGCGGCGGACTCGTCAGGGGTCCGGCTGCGACTATTTGATGGTGCCCAGGGGCGAGCCCGACAACGACTTCCTCAAGCTGGAGGTCTCGGGGACGGGCGACGGCAACCCTGCCGGCAGGCTCAAGGAGAAGGTCACGCAAGGGAAAGGCGGCGACCTCCAGCGACCGGGGATGGCCGTCGTGGTGGGTTTCAAGGCGGCCCAGATTCACATGGAAGAGTGGAAACGGTGACCGGCTTTTTGCATGACGCTCGCGGGCAACAGAGCGAGACTCTCGCCTTCGAGGCCGAGCGCGCGTGGAAGACCGGCGATCAAGCACGGGCGCTGTCCCTCTTCGCCCAGGCGGCCGACCTCGAGTACCAGGTTGCCCGCGACGTGCCCGGCGACCAGGCTCGCGTGCGCGGCGTGCTTGCGATCAGCGCTGTCGCTCTGTGGATCGACGCACGCCGCCATGATGAGGCCGTGCGGACAGCCTGCGAGTTTCTGGCACGCCCCGAACTGCTGACGGAACAAGCGCGCTCGGATCTTCAGCTGCTCCTCGAGCGGGCCTTCCGCGAGAAGGCGCTGGCGAAGACCCTCGGCAACCTGAGGGACGCGGTCCCGCTCGAGGTGAAGCTGGATGGCGGTCTGGTCCAGGTGGGGATCGCCCCCGCCGCGTTGATCCGTGAGCGGCAGGAGGTGGTGACGGCGCTCGTGGTGCGGGCCGCCGAGTGGCGCATGCGAAGCCCCTTCCGGAAGGCGGGCGCAGCGCGTCAGGTCACCGACCGGATTCAGTTCTTCGAGGCCCCGGCCGCGGCCGCGAGCTACGGGATCCGGCTCTTCGTCGTTTCCAGTGGGCCCGCCACATTGCCAGGGATGAAGACCGAGTCTATCGGCCCGGAGGAGGCCGTTGCCGAGTTCCTGGCGATCGCTGCCGCGGCGCAGCAGGGGCCGGAGGCGCTGCGCGTTCACGTCGATCAGGAAGCCTACTGGAAGACGTTCATGGTCGGCTTCCGGGACATGGCTCCCGACGGGGACACGGTCGACACGGTCACCTTCTCGAGTCCAAGCTGGCGATCCACCGTTGCGCCGCTCGCATTCAAGCCAACCCACCGGCAACGGCTCACCACGGGCCTCCTCGCACAGTTCCGTGCCGATGAAAGGGTCGAGACCGAAGGGACGCTCAAGGAAGTGAACCTCCGGGCGCGTCGACTCGGCGTGGAGACGGCGGACGGCGACCTGGTGCACTTTCGCATCAAGCGCGGGGAGCTCGACGATACGATCGGGCCGAAGCTCAACCGTCGAGTGCTCGTCTCCGGGATCAAGCGGACGATGAAGGACGGCACGATCATCAAGAACGCCCTCGATGTCGCGCTCGTGGAGGGCGAACCGACTCGGAGCTGAGGTCGCGGATGCCGCGACCCACGTCGTCGTGCGTGCACGCGGATCGTGAGCTCCGCGGCTAGGCGAGCAGGTCCGCCGCGATCGCGTCGTGCCACATCCATCGCCCGGGCGCGACCCGCAGCACCCGGTCGAGCACCAGGTTCCCGAGCCCGACCTGTCGCCGCGTCCGCGCCTCGATCCACGCCCGGTCGACCGCCGGAAAGCGCCGCAGGAATGCCTCGACATCGAGCCCCGGCAGATGACGGATGCCCGTCCACAGCCCCTCGGTGGCCGCCGCGACGGCGTCCAGCACGTCGAGCTCGCCGGGGCAGGCCGGGTCCGCGGCCCAGGCCGCGAGCCCGCGCCGGTTGCCGCGGCGGACCAGCGAACCATCGGCGGCGTACACCGCCGAGTGCGCCGAGGGTCCGAGGCCGAGGTAGTCGCGCCAGGTCCAGTAGCCGAGGTTGTGCCGGGCCTTGTGGCCGGGCGCCGCGTAGCTCGCTACCTCGTAGTGCTCGAGGCCCGCGGCCACCAGCGCCGCCTCGGTGGCGAGCAACATGTCGGCCTGGTGATCGGGGTCGGGCAGCGTGCGCTTGCCGCGGCGGACCAGCGCCTCCCACGGCGTCCCGGCCTCGACCGTGAGGGCGTAGATCGACACGTGCTCGCAGCCGAGCGCGGTCACGGCCGCGAGGTCCGCGTCGAGGCTCGCCGCGCTCTGGCCGGGGTAGCCGACGATCAGGTCGACGCTGACGGCGAGCCCTGCAGAGCGCCCCTCGACCACGGCCGAGCGCGCCTGCTCGGGGCTGTGCGCGCGCCCGAGGTCGCGCAGGCCCGCGGCGTCGAAGGTCTGGACCCCGAGCGAGACCCGCGTGCCGCCGATCGCCCGGATCTCCTGATACAGCGCCGGACTCGCGTGCTCCGGGTTGAGCTCGACCGTGTACTCCTCCGCGCCCGCCCCCGGGAAGCGGCCGCGGATCCACTCCCCGAGCGCGCGCAGGCCCGCGGTGCCGAGCGAGCTCGGGGTCCCGCCGCCGAGGTATACGGTCGACCACTCGTCGCCCGGCGGGATCGCGGCCCGCACCGGACCTGGCACTTCAGCCATGTCCGATCGCACATGCTCCTCGGGCCCGGTCAGGACCGGCAGCGAGCGACGCACCGGCCCCGCCATCTCGATCCGTGCGCCTGTACGCTCAGCCAGGCGCTCGTCGAGTTCGCGGTCGAGGCCGGCGAGGAAGCCCGCGAGGTCGGGGCTGCGGCCGACCTCGAAGTCGAAGTCGCAGTACGGGCAGGCGCGCGCGCAGAAGGGGACGTGGACGTAGAGGCCGGGCAAGCTACACGTCGGAGACCAGCGCGGCGAAGTCCTGGCCGTGCGGGACGTCGTCGTAGAGCTCGACGCCGCCGTCGCTGCGGAACCGGGCCGCGATGCCGCGCCACCACCAGTGGGGGAGCTGCTCGAGGTCGACACCGCTGCCGCGCAGGAGCTGCATCTGGCCCTCGATCGAGTCGATGGCGCTGGCGTTGAAGTGCTGGCCCTGGCCGCGCATCTGCGAGCCGAGGCGTCGGGCCGAGCGCAGCGAGGTGCTCTGGTCGACCCACTCGAGGGCGGAGAGGAAGGCGCGGCGGGCGATGCCGAGGTCGGGGAACTCGAAGATGTGGCCGTGCACGATCAGCTCCTCGCCGAGGAGGACCGCGAGGCGGGCCGAGTACATCGACAGCAGCTGCTCGTAGACCGCGAGCGACGAGCCCATGCGCTGGACCGCGTCGGGGCGGATCAGGGCGATGACCTCCTCGGCGTTCGCGTACGCGAAGGACACGTTGTGCGACTGCAGCAGGCCGATGCCGGCGCGCACGGTCAGGCGCGCGAGCTCCGAGTCGAGCGGGTCGCTGCTGCGGCCGCGCTGCTCGAGCAGGCGCATGACGGCCTCAGCGCGCGGCGCGAACTGCATGACGAGGCGAAAGCCCGGCATCGGCTCGTGATCGCCGAGCACACGGAAGGCGGAGAATTTTCCCCAGGTATGATTGGCTTGAACCTCGGCGCTTTGCATCCGGACGAGCCTCGCGTTCGCAACTATTTCATCGTGAAGACGGTGTAGGCGATGTATCCCAGCCCGCCCAAACCGACCAGGACGAGCACCCAGGTCAGGGCCGCTCCGCCCTTCTTGTTGGTCTCTGCCATCACGCCGTGGCCGAAGCTGCCGCCGGTGGCGGCGGCGTCGAGGGCCGGCAGCGCGGCGGTCGTCATCGACTGGCCGGCGCGCACGACCGGGCGTCCCGCCGTCGGCACCCGCACGGGCGCGGGCGTGAGGGACGGCTTGCGGGTCTGACGGAGGTCCTCGCCCTGCGGCTGCTGCTGCTGCGCGACCGAGGCCCGGTGCTTGCCGCCGCGGCGCTGGCCGCCCGAGCCGCCCTGCGTCTGCTGGCCCTGGGTCTGGCCCAGCGGCGTCTGTTGCAGCTGCTGGGCCTGGCGAACCTCGGCGACCAGCGCCTCGAGGTTGCCGATCGTCATCGAGCGCTTGTTGCGGGCGCTCGAGGCGTCGGGGGGCGCGTCGAAGCTCTTGGCCCAGTCCGGCGCGTCGTCGCGGTTGGCGTCGAGGGCGTCGTACTTGTCGAAGTCGAGGGCCTCGTCGACGAGGTCGTCGTACTGGTCGTCGTAGTTGACCTCGGCCGGCGCGCCCTCGCCGAACATCTCGGCCATGTACGCGCTGATCATGCGCGGCGAGCAGCGGATGCCGGCCTCCTCCGTGAACTTCTCGAGGTCACGGAAGAAGTGGTCGCAGTTCTGGTAGCGCTCGGCCGGGTCGACCTCGAGCGCCTTCATGATGATGGCCTCGAGCGAGGGCGGGAAGTCGGCCTTCACGAAGGTCGGGGCCGGGATGTCGCCCTCGACGATGCGCTCGGCGACCTCCTCCGGGTTGCCGCGGAACAGGCGCCGGCAGAGGCACATCTCGTAGAGCACGATGCCGACGGCGAAGATGTCGGCGCGCAGGTCGAGCTCGTGGCCGAGGACCTGCTCCGGGGCCATGTAGGCCAGCTTGCCGGCGAACTGGCCGTCGCTGCTGGCCTGCAGGCTGGCGCGCGTGGCGGCGATGCCGAAGTCGACGATCTTGCAGGTGCCGTCGTAGCCGACGTGGATGTTCGTCGGGTTGATGTCGCGGTGGCACAGGCCGAGCGGGCGACCGCGGTCGTCGGTCCGCGTGTGCACGTAATGCAGGCCCTCGAGCGCCTGCATGATGATGCCGAGCGAGATCTGCATCGGCAGCCTGTGCCCGGTCTTGACCGCGCGACGCAGCACCGCCACCAGCTCCTCGCCCTTGAGGAGCTCCATGGCGATGAAGTACTCGCCCTGCAGCTCGCCGAGGTCGTAGGTGTGGACGACGTTCTGGTGGGTCAACGTGGCCGCGACGCGGGCCTCGTCCAGGAACATCTGCACAACGTTCGGCCGCGACGCGAACTCTTCACGCAGCCGCTTGACGACGAGTTCCTTGGCAAAGCCTTCGATCCCGGAGTACTGGGCGCGGTAGATCTCCGCCATTCCTCCGGTAGCGATGTGCTCGACCAGCACATATTTGTCGCCGAATGGCGTGGGCTCAATGTTGCTCAAGGTCGCATCAGACTAACGGATCCCCGATCCAGCGCCAAGCCCTCCGGGCCAGCCCGCGGCCGGGCCTGCCCCCTAATCCGGCCACAACCGGGCAATTGACCGAACGTCGGCGTTTGCACCCCTGGCGCGCCCGGCTCAGCCTGGCCCGGCACCGTGGCAAGCCACGCTGGCTCGCCGCTCCGACTCGTACTGGCGCACCGCTCGGGCTCGCGGCTCGCACGGCTCACACTCGCCGGCACCCTCGGCGCCGGCGCGCCCGGTCCTGATTTTCGCGCCGCGCCTAGTCGCGCTCGGGCTTGAGATCTCGCTGCATCAGCGCGTGAACCGCGGTCCGCACGCTGATGCCCTCGTACAGGATGGCGTGCATCATCGTCGTGATCGGCATCTCGACGTGCTCGCGCTGGGCCAGGCGATGGGCGCTCAGGGTGTTGTTGATGCCCTCGGCGACCATCCCCATCTCCCGCAGGATGTCCTCGAGCCGCTGGCCCTCCCCGAGCGCCAGGCCGACCCGGCGGTTGCGCGACAGGCCGCCGGTGCAGGTCAGCAACAAGTCGCCGAGTCCGGCCAGACCGGACAGGGTCGCCGGGTGGGCGCCGAGCGCCAGGCACAGCCGGCTGATCTCCGCGAGGCCGCGGGTGATCAGCGCCGCCCGTGCGTTCTGTCCGAGTCCGGCCCCGTCGCTGACGCCGGCCCCGAGGGCGATGACATTCTTGAACGCCCCGCCGAGCTCGACGCCGACGACATCATCGGTGACGTAGGCCCGCAGCGCCTCGCTGGCGAGCACCCGCTGGATCCAGTCGGCCACCTCGGCGTGGCGACTGGCGATCACCACCGCCGTCGGCAGCCCGGCCGCGACCTCGGCCGCGAAGCTCGGCCCGCCGAGCACCGCCATCCGCCGCGCGTGCGCCGCGGGCAAGGTCGCCTCGACGACCTCGGCCATGGTCGCCAGGGTGTCGATCTCGACGCCCTTGGCCGCGATCAAGTACCGCGGCGTCGGCTCGCGCCCGGCACGCGCCAGCTCCTCCAGCACCGCCCGCACCTGCACCAGCGCGGCCCGCAGCGCGTGACTCGGGATCGCCATGATCACCAGCTCGGCCCCGTCCAGCGCCGTCGCCATGTTGTGCTCGAGCTGCAGGTTGTCCGGGAACGGGAAGTCCGCGAGGTAGCGGCGGTTGACCCGCTCCGCGCGCATCGCCTCGAAGTGCTCGGCGCTGCGGGTCCATAACCGAGTGGCGTGACCGCGGCGCGCGGCGTGCAGCGCCAGCGCCGTGCCCCAGCTGCCCGCGCCCAGCACAGTGACCGCGATCGGTGACGAGGAAGCGTCCGTCATGTCGATCTTGTACACCACTCCGCGCGGCCGCACCGATCCGCATTGCCCTCAGGCCTCCGGACCCTGCACCACCACCGGGAACGCCGCCTGCAGCTGCGCCGGCACCCGGTCGAGCGCGTGGCCTCGTCGGCTGACGAACACCCACAAGGTCTCGGCCCGCGCCAGCAGCTGCCCGTCGGCGCGCACGATCGCGTACTTGCGGCGCGAGCTGACCTTGCCCATCTCGCTCACCCAGGTGCGGACCACGACCTCGTCGCCGGCGAAGGCCGGGCGCAGATACTCGATCGCGTGCGAGCGCACCACCCACGCGTTGCCGAGCTCCCGGTAGCGCTCCGCCGGCCAGCCCACCACGTTCGAGTGGTCGACCGCCGCCGCGAGCATCCACTCGATGTAGCGCAGGTTGTTGACGTGGCCGAGCTCGTCGATCTCGACGTCTTGCACCGCCCGTCGCTGCTCGTGGACCCCGGGCATCGCGCCCGCCTCGCTGACCGCTGCCATGCGCTGCATCATACCCACGGGCCAGCGCGCGAGCGCGCGCGAGGCGACGCCGCCCGCCACCCGCCGCAGCGCCCCCGCGCCATACACCCGCACGCCCCCGCGACCGTCCACCCCACCCTCCGCGAGGAGGATGATACGCTGGCGATCCGCCACGGGACAAGCACACGCCGCCGCGCATCACCATGCTGCCACCGCGCTACGCCGAATGGATCAGCGACCTGCTCGGAGGGACATTGCCCGAAGAACAGGTCGCGACCTGCGACCGCTGCGTGATGCAGACCAGCGAGGTCCCCGAGGGCTACCGCTTCCGCGCCGACGCCAAGTGCTGCACCTACGTGCCGGCGCTGCCGAACTTCCTGGTCGGCGCCGCGCTGCGCGAGCTGCCGCCGGGGCCGGCGCGCGCCAGCCTCGAGCGACGCCTGGCCGAGGCCGCCGTCTGCACTCCGCACGGCCTCGACGTCGGCGAGGACGAGCGCCGGCGCTACCACGCGATCGTCACCGCCGAGACCTTCGGCCGCGACCCCGGCCTGCGCTGTCCGCACTACCTCGCCGAGTCCGGCGGTCAGTGCGGGATCTGGCGCCACCGCAACGGCGTGTGCGCCACCTGGTTCTGCAAGCACGAGCGCGGCGCCACCAGCCAGCGGTTCTGGCAGGCGCTCGAGACTTTGCTGACCCTGGTCGAGCGCGAGCTCAGCCACTGGTGCGCCTGCCAGCTGCTCTACCACACCCCGCCGCCCGGCCCCGCGAGCGGCGACGACGAGCTGCCCGAGTGGACCGCCTGGCTCCCGCACATCGCCGACTACTACCGCCGCGCCGCCGCGTTGGTGGACGAGCTCGACTGGGCCGAGGTGCAGGCGATCGCCAGCCCCGAATTCATCCCCGCGGCCGCCCGCCTGCAGGCCGCCTACGCCGCGCTGCAGCCCCTCACCGGGCGCCCCACCGAGCTGGTTCAGCTCCGTCGCCCGCTGCTCCCCGGCCTGGTCCGGATCAGCCACCGCGACCCCGCGAGCACCCGCATCGTCACCTACAGCGACAGCGACCCGCTCGAGCTGCCGAGCGCGCTCCTCGACCTCCTGCCGCGCTTCGACGGCCGCCCCACCGACCTCGTGCTCGCCGAGCTCGAACGCGAGGGCGTCGTGCTCGCCCCGGACCTGCTCGCCCTGCTGCTCGACTTCGAGGTCTTGCAGCCCTCCTGACCCGTGCAAGCGCGCGCAGGATCGGGTAGCGTCGGCCCCGTCATGCTCCGCGTCGCCCGCCTCGCGCTCGCCCTGCCGCTCGCCTGCGGCGGCGCCGACCAGGCCAGCGACCAGGCCAGCGACCCGGCCAGCGACCAGGCCGCCGGGTCGGGCAGCGCCGCCGAAGCCGCGAAGGCCGAGCCGGGGCCGCCCGCGCCGCCGCCGCTCGACGACGCCTTTCGCGCCGAGCACATCGAGTTCGCCCGCCCGGGTCTGCGTTTCGGCTGGCCGGTCGAGAGCGCCCACATCACCTCGTACTTCGGCTGGCGCGTCAACCCGATCACCGGCGCCGGCACCAAGCTGCACCGCGGCCTCGACCTGCGCGGCGAGATCGGCGACCTCATCCTCAGCATCGGCCCCGGCGTCGTCGCCTTCGCCGGCACCGACCCGCTGCTCGGCAACCTCGTGATCGTCGACCACGGCCTCGGCGTCACCAGCTTCTACGGGCACATGAGCGACATCCTGGTCCACACCGGCCTGCCCGTCGACCGCGGCGTCACCCTCGGCCTGGTCGGCAACACCGGCCGCAGCGAGGCCCCGCACCTGCACCTGACGGTCAAGCTCGGCGACTTCGCCGTCGACCCCCTGTGGCTGATCGGCGCCCCGCTGCACCCCTACCCGGTGCTCGCCGCCCAGCTCAGCGAAGAGTACTGAGCCTGTCCCTCGGGACAGGCTCTCGATCCTGTCCCCCGGGACAGGCCCGTGCCGCGCAAGAGACCGCGGGCACAAAAAAAGAGGCCCCACCCGAAGGCGGAGCCTCTTTCTCAACAGCCCGTCAGTGCGACGGGCTCAGGCCGCCTAGCTGCGGTCCTTGAAGCGGCCGGCGAACACGTCGCCGAGGGTCGCACCGGCCTCGGAGGCGTTGGTGAAGCCCTGGGCGTCGGCCAGGTCGTCCTGGCGGCGCGCCGACTTGATGGACAGGCCGATCTTGCGCTCCTGCGCGTCCATCTGGATGATCTCGGCGCGGACCTTCTGGCCGGGCTCGAGGTGGGTGCGGGGGTCCTCGACGCGCTCCTCGGAGATCTCCGAGATGTGGATGAGGCCCTCGATGCCGGGCTCGAGCTCGGCGAAGGCGCCGAAGTCGGTCAGCTTGAGGATCTTGACCTCGACGATCTTCCCGATCGGGAAGTCGTACGGGATCCGGTCCCACGGGTCCTGAGCGAGCTGCTTCAGGCCGAGGCTGATCTTGGGCTTCTCGCCCGAGTTGTCGATGTTGAGCACCATCGCGCGGACCTTGTCGCCCTTCTTGAACAGCTCCGAGGGGTGCCGAACGCGCTGGGTCCACGAGAGGTCGGTGATGTGCACCAGACCGTCTATACCGGGCTCGAGCTCCACGAACACGCCGAAGTCGGCGATGTTGCGGATGACGCCCTCGACGACCGCACCCGGCGGGTAGGTCTCGAGGACCTTGTCGTAGGGGTTCTCCTCGAGCTGCTTCATGCCCAGGGAGATGCGGTTCTGCGACACGTCGATGTCGAGGACGACCGCACGGACCTCGTCGCCGATCTTGAGGATCTGCTTCGGGTTCTTGATCTGGCGGGTCCAGGACATCTCGGACACGTGGACCAGGCCCTCGATGCCCTCCTCGAGCTCGACGAAGGCGCCGTAGTCCTTGATCGACACGACCTTGCCCTCGACGACGGTGCCGGGGATGTAGCGGGTCTCCGCGTTGACCCACGGGTCCGCGGTGATCTGCTTCAGGCCCAGCGACACGCGCTCGGAGTCGCTGTTGAACTTGAGGACCTTGACCTTGACCTTGTCACCGACCTGGAACAGCTCCGAGGGGTGGTTGACCCGGCCCCAGGACATGTCGGTGATGTGCAGCAGGCCGTCGATGCCGCCGAGGTCGATGAAGGCGCCGTAGTCGGTCAGGTTCTTGACCACGCCCTCGACGATCTGGTCCTCCTGGAGGCGGTTGAGCGTGTCGCTCTTCAAGTTCGCGCGCTCGGCCTCGAGCAGCACGCGGCGGCTCAGCACGATGTTGCCGCGCTTCTTGTTGAACTTGATGATCTTGAAGCTGAACTCTTTGTTGATGAAGGTGTCGAGGTTGCGGACGGGCCGCAGGTCGACCTGGGAGCCCGGCAGGAACGCCTTGACGCCGCCCTGGAGCAGCACCGCGAGGCCGCCCTTGACGCGCGCCTGGATGATGCCGTTCACCAGTCCTTCAGCCTCGCATGCGCTCTGGATCTCGTCCCAGACCTTGCGCTTGCGGGCCTTGTCCTTCGACAGGATGACGAGGCCGTTGGCGTCCTCGGTCGCCTCGAGGAGGACCTCGATCTTGTCGCCGACGTGCACGTTGACCGTGCCGTCCTCTTCGGCGAACTCGCGCAGCGGGACCTGCCCCTCGGCCTTGCAGCCGACGTCGACCACTGCATAGTCGCCGATGATGTCGACGACCGTACCCACGACGATGCTTCCTTCACGGATCTCGCCGGTCTCAAGGGTATTCTTCTCGTACAGCGCGGCGAAGTCATCATCGTCCGCGGTAAAGTTGTGTTGTTGTTGCATGTTGGGGTTTTGGTTTTCTTCTCGTGATGTCCCAGGCGGATGAGCCGACGCGCCGACAGAGCCGAGCGCATCATTTCACCCACGAGAGCGCGGGGAACGTAGGTCCCTTCCCAAAAAAGGTCAACCCGCGCGCCGACGCCCGTCGATCACCGCCATGACGGCGCTCACGACCCCGTCGATGTCGAGTCCGGTCGAATCGACCAGGACCGCGTCCGGGGCCTGGACCAGGGGGGCGGCGGCCCGGCTCTGGTCGCGTTCGTCGCGGCTCTGCAGGTCGCGCAGGACCTGCTCGAGCGGCAGATCCCGGGGCAGCTCCTGCTGGCGGCGGGTGGCCCGGATGCGGTCGTCGGCGGTCAGGAAGAACTTGAAGGCCGCGTCGGGGAAGACCACCGTGCCGAGGTCGCGGCCCTCGGCCACGCAGCCGCTGCGGCCCAGGCGGCGCTGGATCTCCAGCAGGCTGGAGCGCACGGCCGGGTGGGCCGACACCTGCGAGGCCCCCTCGGAGATCTCCGGCGTCCGGATCGGCGCCGTGACATCCCGGCCCGCGAATTCGACCCGCTGCGCCTCCCCGGGCACCGCCACGAAGCGCAGCGCCGACAGCTCCTGCGCCAGCCCGACCAGCCCCGCCTCGTCGCTCCACGCCACCCCGCGCTCGTGCGCGAGCAGGGCCAGGGTCCGATAGATCGCCCCGGTGTCGAGCATCGGCAGCCCGTAATGCTCCGCCAGGCGTCGGGCGACCGTGCTCTTGCCGGCGCCCGCCGGACCATCGATCACGATGAGCAGGCCAGCTTCCATGGTCTTCGCGCGACGCTTAGACCATATCCCCCGCCCCGATGACAAGCGCCAAGCGGGATCGGCCGGCGCAGACCGGCCCTTGCCGGAAATCACCGGCTGCGGCAGTTTCCTGGGCCATGTCGACGGCTCGGTCCTCACTCCTCGCCCTGGGCGCCGCGCTCGCGCTCGCGGCCACGGCGGCCTGCGCCACGGTCAAACCCTCCGAGCGCGAGGTCCTGAGCCGCCCCGAGATGAACCCCGCCAGCGAGGGCCTCGAGGAGCAGTTCCAGTCGCACGTCGAGTCGGCGCGGGAAGGCGGCTTCGGCGGGCACGGCGCCGCGGGTGGCGGATGCGGCTGCGGTTGACACGAGGGCCCCGGCTCGCCGGCGGCCTGCTCGCTCTGCTCGTCGTCGGTCTGTCGCGGCCGCTGGTCGCCGAGGACCGCATGACCGTGCGCGGCAACTACTACCGCGAGGCCTCGACGCGGGTGCTCGCGCCGGTGGTCTACGTCGAGAAGGACGTCCCGGACGAGCGCTTCACGGTCGGCGCCGAGTACCTGCTCGACGCGGTGACCTCGGCCTCGATCGGCGCGGGCGCGGCGGCGGTGACCGGCGGCGACTACCTGTTCACCGAGTATCGCCACGAGACGACGCTGCGGCTGTCCTCGAAGCTGCGCAACGGGTCGCTGGGCGGCTACTTCCGCTACTCGACCGAGAGCGACTGGATCTCCCGCAGCTTCGGCCTGAGCGTCGCCCGCGAGCTGTTCAACCGCGCGGGCACCCTGAGCGTCAGCTACAGCGGCAACGTCGACTCCGTCAACAAGATCTTCGCCGGCCGCGTGCTGCCGTGGAAGTCGACCGGCACCACCAACATCCAGCAGATCAACTACCTCGGCGTCGGCTACACCCACGCGCTCGCCCGGCGCCTGCTCGGCGGCGTGCTCTTCGAGGGCATCATCACCACCGGGCCGCAGGACAACCCCTACCGCCAGGTCCGCGACGGCCTCCCCGAGTCGCACCCGCTGCTGCGCCGCCGCGGGGCCGTCAGCGGCTTCCTGCGCTGGGCCGTGCCGCGCAGCCCGGTGGTCCTGGAGCCCCGCTATCGCCTGTACGGCGACGACTGGGGCATCGTCGCCCACGGCCTCGACCTGCGGGCCCACGTCCGCTTCCTCAAGCGCGTGATCCTCCGCGGCCGCTACCGCTTCTACAGCCAGAGCGGCGCGTACTTCTGGGCCGAGGACGGCTACTATCCGTCGACCGCGATCTACCGGACCGCCGACCCGAAGATGACCCGCTTTCACTCGCACACACCCGGCGCCGAGCTGACGATCGAGCTCGACGGCCTCGCCCGTCTGCAGGGCCTGCACTGGCTGCGCGGCGCGTGGGTCCAGGCGACCTACAACCACGTCCTCGTCTCCGAGAACTACCGCTTCGGCAACGCACGCCTCGGCAGCCTCGCGTTCTCGGTGCCGTTTTGACCGCGACGCCAGGGCCCGGGCCCGACCCCGAGCTCGCGCCGGACGAGGACCTGTTTCGCGGCTTTAGCGAGTTCGGCGAGATCCTCGCCGAGTTCGCCGCGAGCGACCCGAGCCTGCGCGCAGCGATCCTCACCGACGAGCAGGGCGACCCCATCGATTTCACGCACCGTCACGCGCTCCTCAGCGCCCTCGACGCGCAGATCGCCGGCGCCCAGGTCGAGCAGGGCACGCTCCGGATCCAGGCCTGGTGCGAGCGCCTCGGCCTCGGCAGCTGTGAGATCCTGGTTGAGGCAAGTCACGGTGTCTTATTGAGCGGCGCCCCGCAGCGAGACTGCGTGCTGTCGTGCCTGCACAGCCGCCGTGAGGATGACGATCCCGAGCAGCGGATCGCCCGCTTCGCCGCCCTGCGCCGCAGGATCGCCGAGCTCATCGGCTGAGCTCCCCGCCGCGCCGCGCATGGACATCCGCTTCGCTCTGGTTTATGTGTCCGCCCTCGCAGATCGCCGCTCGCAGCAACCTTGACCCCCGGTCCGGTTTGCCTAGACTGGTGCGCGGCGCGCCGCCCAGGCCGCAGCGCACCGCAGCATCACCTCGTCAGAGCATCACGGCAAGGAGTCCGTTCGTCCCCATGGCAACCCATATCACTGAAGAGTGCATCAACTGCGGCGCGTGCGAGCCGGAGTGCCCCAACGAGGCCATCTCCGAGGGCGACGATACCTACGTGATCGACCCGAACCTCTGCACCGAGTGCGTCGGCTTCCACGACTACGAGGCGTGCCAGGCGGTGTGCCCGGTCGAGTGCTGCATCCCCGACCCGGAGCATCGCGAGGCCGAGGACATCCTGCTCGCCCGCGCCGCCAAGCTGCACCCCGAAACCAAGTTCCCCGCGATCGAAGCGCTCCCCGCGAACCTGAGCCGCTTCCGCAAGTGAGCCGGGCCCCGGCCACGTGACCTCCGCGGCCCAGCCCGAGCTCGCTCCGGATCTTTCGCCGAGGCGAAGCCCCACCGCACCGCGGCTGTGGCTTCGCCTCTCGCTTTCGCTGCTGATCACCGCCGCCGTGCTGGTGCTCGTCAGCCGCCAGGTCGACGCGGTCCCCGGCGACCTGCGCGTGCCGCTGTGGGCGGTGCCGGCCTACCTCGCCACCCTGGTCCTGTACTTCCTCGCGCGAGCCGGCCGCTGGTGGTTTTTGGTCCGCCCGCTCGGCCCGGTCCGCTTCCGCGCCCTGCTCGGCGTCGCCTTCGCCGGCATCCTGTGGATCTTGCTGCTTCCCTGGCGACTCGGCGAATTCGTGCGCCCGCTGCTGCTCGCCCGCGCCACCACGATCCCCTTCGCCCAGGCCCTCGGCACCGTCGCCCTCGAGCGCGTCGTCGACGGCCTCGTCGTCTGCGGCCTGTTCTTCGCCGCCGCCGCCGCGCTCCCGCAGCAGCTCGCCGGCCTCTACGCCGCCTGCCTCGGGGTCGCCGCCCTGTTCGGCGGCCTGCTCCTGGTCATGCTCGCGCTGGCGATCTGGCCGCGGGCCGTCGGCGCCCTGCTGCACGCCACCGTCGGCCGCCTCGCCCCCGGCCTCGCCGAGCGCCTCGCCGGCCTCGCTCGCGGGGTCGCCGAGGGCCTCGCCGCCCTGCCCTCGCCGCGCCCGCTGCTGCTGTTCCTCGCCGTCACCCTCGCCTACTGGGCCTGCAACGCCCTCGGCATGTGGATCCTGGCCCGCGCCTGCGGCCTCGAGCTGGGCCTCGCCGAGACCGCCGCCGTGCTCGCGGTCCTGAACCTGACCCTCCTGATCCCCGGCCCGCCCGCGCACGTCGGCACCTTTCAGCTCGGCGTGCTCACCGGCCTGGCCCTGTTCGTCCCGCCCGAGCTGGTCGCCGCCCGCGGCCCCGTGTATGCGTTCTACCTGTACGTCTGCCAGCTCGGCATGATCGTCGCCCTCGGCCTGCCCGCCACCTTGCGCCTGCGCTGGGGCTGGCGCGAGACCCTCGCCCACCTGCGCGGCGCGCCACAGCTGCCCTCACGGACATGATCGAAAGCACCTGTTCCTTCGGACAGCGACCGGGAGGCCGCGCATGAGGGCCCGCCTGATCGCCGCGCTCCGGTTCCTGTTCGGCCTCGGCCTCGTGGCCGCGATCGTGTGGTGGCTGCTGCCCTCGCCGCAGGAGCGCAAGGACCTGCTCGAGCGGCTCCAGCCCGAGCCGCTGTACCTGCTGCTCGCCTTCCTCTCCACCTTCGCCGCCAGCATCGTCACCAGCGCCCGCTGGCAGCTGATGAGCGAGCAGACCATGGGCGGCACCCCCCTGCCCTACGTCGCCTACTTCCACGGCCTGGTGCTGACGCGCGTGCTCGGCCAGGTCTCGTCGACGCTGGTGATGGACCTCGTCGGCCGCGGCGTCGCCCTGCGCAGCGCCGGCTCGCAGCGCGACCTCGGCCACGCCGTCACCCAGGCGATCCTCGAGCGCATCTTCGACATCGTGCTGCCACTGATGATGCTCGCCTGGGCGATCCTCGCCTGGCAGGGCCGCTTCGACGCCGGCACCGCCAGCGCCTCCTTCGCGCTGGTCTGCGTCCTCTTCGCCGCCCTCTCGGTGGTCATGCTCGCGCCGCTGACCCGCCTCGCCCTGCGCGTCTACTCGGCGCTGCGGCGGCTCCGGGCCCGGCGCAAGGCCGGCACCGCCGTCGACGCCATCGAGCCGAGCCCCGAGCCCATCCCGTTGCCCCGCGCCCTCGCCCTGCGCATCGGCCTGCTGAGCCTGGCCCGCTACCTCACCGTGCTCGCCCAGTTCTGGACGGTCGGCATCGGCATCGGCATCGGCATCAGCTTCTTCCAGATCGCCGCCGCCACGCCGCTCGGCCAGCTCGCGGGCATGGCCGGCTTCACCCCCGGCGCCCTCGGCATCCAGGAGGCCGGCTGGCTCGGCGCCTTCACCTGGGTCGGCCTCGACGCGGTTGCGATCGGCCTCTTCGTGCTCAGCCAGCGCCTGATCATCACCGCCTACTTCAGCGTCCTCTCGCTGTTCAGCTGGCTGCTCCTGCGCCGCACCCGCGCCGCCGCGGCCCGCGGCGCCTGAGACCAGCTGTCCCCGAGGACAGCCGCCATTCCAGCCCGCTCCGGCCGCTGTCGCCGCGAAGCGAAGCTGATATGCTCGCGCCATGTCGCCCCTCGCGTCCGCCGCCCTCGCGCCCGCCCTCGCTCTGGCGCTGGTCTACCTCGCCGCCTGCGGCCCCGCGCCCGAGGCCGCGCCGACCCCGACACCCGCCGCCGCGCCGAAGGTCGCCGAGCCGAGGGTCGCCGCGACCCCCGGCAAGACCCGCACCGTCGACAACACCGCCGGCCTGATCCCGCTGACCAGGGGCCCGCGGCCGGCCCCCGAACCACCGCTGACCCAGGAGGAGCTCGACCTCCTCGCCGCCGACCCGGCCACCCTCACGCCCGAGCTGCGCCGCAAGCGAGGCTACGCGGTGCGCCGCAAGATCCTGCAAAACCCCGACTCGCCGGCCGCCCGCCAGCTCGAGGCCCTGCGCCTCGCCACCGAGCGCGGCGAGATCAAGCCCCAGCTGCCCGGCGACTCCGGCCTCGTGTTCAAGGCCCCGGAAGCCCCGACGTCCACGCCCGCGCCCACCACTACGCCCACGCCCACCCCCACGCCGGCTCCCTGAGCATGCGCCACGCCCTCGTCCACGAGCACACGCTCGCCCCGGGCCTGCTGCGCTGGACCCTCAGCCACCCGGGCAAGCGCAACGCCCTGAGCCCGGACATGCTCGCCTGGCTGCAGCGGCGCGCCGCTGCGCTCTCCGGCGAGGTCGTCCTGCTCGCCGGCGAGGGCGAGCCCAGCTTCTGCGCCGGCTTCGACCTCGACGCCTTGCCCGAGGACCCGGTCGCAAAGGACATGTCCGAAGCGCCAGACGCCGCGCTGATCGCCGCCACCGCGGCGCTGCGCCGCGCCGACGCGACCTTCGTCGGCGTCCTCCACGGGCCGATCTTCGGCGCGGGGGTCGAGCTCGCCTGTTGCTGCGACCTCCGCCTCGCGCGCGACGACACCCGCTTCACCGTGCCCGCCGCCCGCCTCGGCGTCATCTATCACCCGGCCGGCGTCGATCTCCTGCAGCGTTGCCTCGGCCTCGCCCTCACCCAGCGCCTGCTCCTGCTCGGCGACACCCTCGACGCCGCCGAGCTGCTGCGCGCCGGCGGCGTGCACGGGGTCCACCCCGCGGCCGAGCTCGCCGAGGCCGCCGAGCGGGTCGCCCAGCGCCTGCTCGCCGGCTCGCCGGCCAGCCTCCGGGCCCACCGTGATCGCCTCCGCGGCCTCGATCCGGGCGCCGACACCGGGCCCTACGAGGCCGCCCGCCGGGCCGCCTACCACAGCGAGGACTACCGCGAGGCCCGGGCCGCCGCCCGAGAACGCCGTCCAGCGCGCTTCACCGGGCGCTGACGGGGCCGCCCGATTCGGCTATCGTCCCCGGCCCATGACGACCCCCATCAAAGAGCAGATCGAGGCCAAGCTGAAGGAGGCCCGGATCGCCCGCGACGAGCGGGCGCGCAACGTCATCGGCATGCTCAAGAGCAAGGTGATGCTCGAGCTCAAGTCGGGCTCCGGCGCGAGCGAGACCGACGAGCTGTGGCTCGACAACATCAGGTCCTACGCCAAGCAGCTGCGCAAGGCGCTGCCCGAGTACGAGAAGGCCGGCGAGCGCGGCATCCCGCTGCTCGAGGAGGCGAAGTACGAGATCGAGTTCTGCGAGCAGTTCCTGCCGAAGAAGCTCGACGAGGCCGCCACCGAGGCGATCGTCCGCGAGGTCGCGGCCGCCCAGGGCATCACCGGCCCGAAGATGATCGGCAAGCTGCTCGGCCTGGTCCTCAAGGACCACAAGGACGAGCTCGACGGCGACCTCCTGCGCCAGGTCGCCCAGCGCGTGCTCGCCGGCTGAGCCTGTCCCATCGGACAGCCTGTCCCATCGGACAGCCTGTCCCAACAGACAGCCTGTCCCATCGGACAGCCTGTCCCATCGGACAGCCTGTCCCATCGGACAGCCTGTCCCAACAGACAGCCTGTCCCATTGGACAGCCTGTCCCAACAGCCTCGCTGCGCTCACCCGCGCGGGTCGGCCGCGCAGCGAAACCCGATCCCGTGGGTGTGCGCGTCGGCGTCGTAGGGCAGGCGCAGCGCCGGATCGGTGTGCTCGGGCTCGAAGCTGTTGAACGCCCCGCCGCGGATCACCCGGTTGTTGCCGGTCGGCGCCGGGGCGGCCTCACCGTCGGCCCGCGGGTACGGTTGAAACGGGTCCGCCGTCCACTCGAAGACGTTGCCCACCAGGTCGAAGAGGCCCGCCTGCGTGCGGCCTGCCGGCGCGCTGCCGACCGGCGCGGTGCCCACGTGGCCGTCGTCCTCGACGTACAGCGGCTCGACCGGCGCCAGCCCGGCCGCCTTGCGCCAATCGACGCACTCCTTGCCGCAACCATTGAGATGCAGCGCGCTCGGCGGGTCGTCGCCCCACGGGAACACCCGGCCGTCCGAGCCGCGCGCCGCGAACTCGAACTCGAGCTCGCGCGGCAGACGCTTGCCCTTGACCCGGCAATACTCGTCGGCCTGCGCCCACATCACGCAGTTGATCGGGTGGCGGCCGCGGTCCTCGGCGCCGAAGTTGCAAAGCGGCGAATAGGCCGCCCGCGCCTTCTCCCAGTCCGAGCGCTTCATCGAGCCCTGCGGCCAGAAGCTGTCGCTGAAGGCCCGCTTGCACTCGCCGACGTCCGAGCATTTCACGTAGTCCTCGGTCGTCACCTCGTACATGTCGATGCAGAAGCGGCCGACCTCGACCTTGTGGGCCGGCCGCGCCATCGCCAGCACCGGCTTGTCGGCGTCGGTGCCGGCGAAGAAGCGCCCGCCCTCGATCAGCACCATGCCCGCCGGACAGGGCGGCGTCGGCTCCACCGGCGGGGTCACCTCGGCTGCCTTCGTCGGCGGGGCGACCGTCGCCACCGGCGGATCTTCGGCGTCTGGCTTCGCGGTGAAGCGCACCAGCGCGAACACGACCGCCGCCGCGACCACGGCCCCGCCGATCGCGACCCCGGTGAGGCGCCCCGCGGACTGCGGCGGGCGAGCGGGCGGCCCGGACGAGTTGACCAGCGTCGGCGCGCGCGCGCTGATCGGCATGCCCGTCGCCAGCACCGTCGCGCCCTGCGGCGAGGCGTTCGGCATCGGCGCGCTCGTCACCGGCGCGCTCGTCACCGGCGTGCTCGCCAGCGATCCGCTCGTCCGCAGCCCGCCCGTCACCGGCCCCAGCGTCGTGGAGATCGTCGTGTCGACGGCCGGCAGCGACGTGTATTCGCGGATCCCCAGCGCGATCACCAGCGCCTGCCAGAACGCGCCCATGTTCGGGTAGCGGTCGCCGACCTTCAGCGCGACGGCCTTGAGGAACACCGCCTCGACCTCGTCGCTACACTCGATGCCGTGGGTCCGCGGCGTCGGCCGGCGCTCCGGGTTCTGCGAGGCGAAGGCGAGCTGCATGAACACGTCGCCCGACAGCGCCGGCACTCCTCCGCGCATGATCTCGATCATCACCAGCACCATCTGGTACACGTCGGTCCACGGCCCGGTCGCGCCGAAGCTGCGGTCGAACTGCTCCGGCGCCCCGTAGCTCGGCGTGAAGCTCGAGATCTGCGCTCCGGTCGCCTTGAGCGCGCCCTGCGTCTGCATCACCTTGGCGATGCCGAAGTCGAGCACCTTGATCACGACCCCGGGCTCGAGCGTCGGCCCGAGCACGAAGAAGTTGGCCGGCTTCAGGTCGCGGTGCGCCACCCCGCGGGTGTGCGCCAGGGCCAGGGCCCGCGCCGCTCCGTCCAGGATCTGAAACGTCTCCAGCACCCCGCGCGGCTGCCCGCACGGCCGGTCGTCGTCATGACCGAGGAAGGCCTCGAGCGGCTGACCGTCGAGCCACTCGAGCACCATGTACGGCAACCACACCCCGCCCGGCGTCGTCAGCGTGCCGATGTCGCGGGCCTGCACGATGCCGGTCGTGCGGCTCGACAGCGCCGTCAGCAGCTTGCCCTCCTGCACGAACTGGTCGAGCAGCTCGTCGCGCGCCTCGACCGGCGCGTTCGACAGCGCCGTGAAGCACTTGAGCGCCACCGGCTCGTCCCAGATCTGGTGCTTCGCGCGATACACCACGCCGAAGCCGCCCTCGCCGACCACCCGCTCGATCGCGTACTTGTCGGCCACGACGGTGCCAACCAAGCCAAACCGATCGGTGGGGTCGACCAAAGCGCGGCGATTGTAGTG
>Ga0209262_10000403_pt1 | contig 20249 bp, 16 predicted proteins | sample Lowcelwee11metaG_FD_187171 | JGI IMG/M metagenome (GOLD analysis project Ga0209262, IMG submission 187171) | Freshwater pond sediment microbial communities from the University of Edinburgh, under environmental carbon perturbations - Low... | ecosystem: Environmental > Aquatic > Freshwater >...
CAGGGATCGTGGCTCTCGCGGTGCTGCAGGCGTTGTGGGGGGACCTGCAGTAGGAGAGCGGATAGTGAATAGCGGATAGCGGATCGTGTGGAAGAAGAACGGCCGGCATTGCCGGCCTGTCTGACTATCCGCTATCCGCTATCCGCTATCCGCTTCGCCTCAGGCGCGCGTTTCCTCGGCGATCATCTGTTCGAGTCGCTCGAAGTCCGGCACCAGCGGGTACTCGTTGACCATCCGCACCTGGCAGATCACGGGGCTGCGCTCGGTGAACGTGCGCGAGTCGTCGTAGTGGACCACGTCGGCACTGAGCCGCACGAGCTGCGGGAAGCCCTGGGTGAGCAGCGCGAAATGGCCGCTCGAGGCCGCGGCGAGCGGCGTGATGCCCTGCATGACAACGATCCGCGTGCGGCCGCTGGCGCGCGGCGGCGTGCGGCCGCAGGCCGCTTCGAACGAGACGAGCGGCACGCGCCGGCCACCCCAGGCGACCGTGCCGAGGTACCAGGGCGGCGCGCCCTCCATCGGCGTCGGCGCCTGGTAATTGATCACCTCGGTCACGCAGGCGCGCGGCACGAGCAGGCGCTCCTCGGCCAGCGGCACCAGCAGGCAGTAGAGCTCGTCGGTGGCTGCATTCATCGCGCGCTTCCTACAGCGGCTGCCGGCGCCGCGCCAGCACCAGCGGCTCGATCGCGTCGAGCAGCTGGCTTTCCTGGTACGGCTTGCCGAGGTAGTCGTCCACGCCGATCTCGATGGCTCGCGCGCGGTGCTTGTCGCCGACGCGCGACGTGATCATGATGATCGGCACGTCGGCGAGTCGCGGGTCGTTGCGGATGTGCGTGGCGACCTCATAGCCGTCCATGCGCGGCATTTCGATGTCGAGCAGGATCACGTCCGGGACGTGCTCCTGCAACAGCGCCATCGCGTCGATCCCGTCCTTGGCCGCGAGCACGCGCATGCCGTTGCGCTCGAGCAGCCGCTGCGTCACGCGTCGCACCGTGATCGAATCGTCGACGACCAGCACGAAGATGCGCTCGTCGCGCGTCGGGCGCACCGACGCGTCGACGGCGCGGCCGCGCCACTCGGAGCGCACCAGCGCGCCCATGTCGAGGATGATGACGATGCGGCCGTCGCCCAGGATCGTGGCGCCGGAGATGCCGCGCACCGAGGCCACCTGCGGCCCGACCGACTTGACGACGATCTCGCGGCTGCCGACCAGCTCGTCGGTGACCAGCGCGGTCGAGTGCTCGCCCGCGCGGACGAGGATCACGGGCATCGGCGTGTCGGTCTCCGGCAGGATCGACGGCCCGCTGCCGACGAACACGCCGAGGTGCTGGAAGCGATAGGTCTGGCCGCCGTAATCGAACGTTGCGTGTTCCTCGGCGAGGTGGCGCTCGATCTCGGAGCGCGGCAGCCGCGCCACGCCCTCGACCGTCGCCACCGGCAACGCGTAGAACTCGTCGTGCACGCGGACGATCAGCGACTGCGTGATCGCGAGCGTGAACGGCAGCCGGATCGTGAAGCGCGCGCCGCGCCCCGGCGTGGACTCGATGAAGAGCCCGCCACCGAGCTTCTTGACCTCGGTCGCGACCACGTCCATGCCGACGCCGCGGCCGGCCTGCTGCGTGAGCCGATCGGCCGTGCTGAAGCCCGGCTCGAGGATCAGCTGCAGCGACTCCTCGTCGGTCAGCTCCTGGTCGGGTCGCAGCAGCCCCATGTGACGCGCCTTGGCACGGATCGCGGCGATGTCGAGCCCGGCGCCGTCGTCCTCGACCACGATCACGACTTCGGCGCCCTCGCGCTGCAAGGCCACCGTGATGTTGCCGGTCTCGGGCTTGCCACCGGCGACGCGATCTTCCGGACGCTCGATGCCGTGCACGACGGCGTTGCGCAGCATGTGCTCGAACGGCGGCAGCATGCGCTCGAGCACCTGCCGGTCGATCTCGCCACCGCCGCCCTCGACCGTGAGGTCGACCTTCTTGCCGGTCTCTTGCGCGGCCTGGCGCACCAGGCGCGTGAGACGCTGCGCGTGGCGCTGGAACGGCACCATGCGCGTGCGCATCAGGCCATTCTGCAGTTCGGCGACCACGCGGCCCTGCTGCTGCAGCAGGTTCTGGCCTTCGCGGTTCAGGTTGCCGAGCAGGCCCTCGAGGCTGGCCACGTCGCTGACCGACTCGGCCAGCGCCCGCGAGAGCTGCTGGATCATCGAGTAACGGTCGAGCTCGAGCGGGTCGAAATCGGCGCGGCGCTGCGCGTCCGCCTGGTGCTCGAACAGGATCTGCGCCTCGGTCTCAAGCTCGAGCTTGCGCAGCTGCTCGCGCAGCCGCGTGACGGTGCGGCCGAGCTCCGCGACGTTGAACTCGATCGACGTCATCTGCTGCTCGATGCGCGCGCGGAAGATGCTCACCTCGCCCGCGTTGTTGAGCAGGTCGTCGAGCAGCTCGGCATTGACGCGCGCGAGCTCCTGGCGCTCGGCGGGCTGCGGGGGCTCGCGGCCCGGCAGCATGGGCGCCGTCCCCGCCGCGCTCTCGGCCATCGGCTCGACGGGCTGGAATTCCGGTACCGGCTCCGTCGGCGCGCGGACTTCCTCAACCGGCACCTCGACCGGCACCTCGGCGAGCACCTCGGCCGGCGCCTCCACCAGCTGGTCCTCGAACTCGCGCTCGAACGGCGGCTCGGCTGCGGGCTCGTGCTCTTCGGCCGCGGCGACTGGCGCGACCGCCTCGGGTACTTCGGCCGCAGGTGCGACCGGCTCGCTCACGAGGGGCTGCTCGACCACCCCGGGCGCGGGCTGCGGCGCCGCGGAGGCGGCCGCCACGGCGCGCACGCGCGCGATCAGTTCGTTGGCCGGCATCATGCGCTGGCCCGCGTTGACGGCGTCCCGCATCCGGTGCAATTCGTCGAGCGACGCCTGCAGGACAGCGATCGTGTCGGCGTCCGCAGCGACGTCGCCGCCCTCGACCGCGGCCAGGAAGGACTCCATCTCGTGGCTCAGGTCGCCCATCGCGCGGATGCCGGCCATGCGCGCGCCGCCCTTCAGCGTGTGCAGCACGCGCTTCAGCTCGGTGACCTGGTTGCGATCGGCTCGGTCCCGCGTCCAGCTCGACAACGCCACGTCCGCGTGCTCGAGCAGCTCGCCGGCCTCCTCGCTGAAAATCGCGGCAATGTCGGCGTCGAACTCGGGCTCGAATTCCTCCGGCACGATCTCGACGCTCGCTGCGACCTCATCCGCCGGCGCCTCGGCGCCTTCCTCGGACCACACGTCGGCGATCGTTCGCTCGCCGGCCTCGGTGAGGTGCGCGAGTTCCGCATCGAGCGCGCGGTCGAGCGCGTGCCAGCCCGCGACCAGCCGGCCATGGTCGGGGAAGAAACCGGTGTCCGCCTCGACGTGCTCGACGACGTTGGCGAGGCTGTGGACCGTGTCCCGCAACAGCTCGAGTCCCGCTGCCGGCAGGCCGTAACCATTGTCGTAGAGCTTGCGGACGTAGTGCTCCATCGGCTCCGCGACCTTGATGCCCTGGCGCACGCCCGCGGTCTTCGCAATACCGCTCAACGTGTGGCACGCCCGGTACAGCGCCTCGCTGACGGCGTAGGGCGCCACGGCCTGGCCGCAGCGCTCGATGAAGTCGCGCACCACGCCGACGTGGCCCGCGGTTTCCTTGCGGAAGATTTCCTGCAGCACCGGGTCCATCCCGGCGGGTTCGATCACGGGCTCCGGCTCGACGACCGCGACCTCGACCGGCGGCTCGGCCGCCTGCGGCGGCATCGGCTCGACCGCCGGTGCCGGCGCGAGCACGGGTGCTGCTGCGGGAGCGGGCACCGCGGTCGCCTCGCGTCCGGACAGTGCGTCGGCGCGCGCCATCAGGCCCGCGACATCCGCCGCGGGTGCGCTCACGTCCTCGAGTTCGCCGACCAGCCGCGGCAGCACCGCCACCGCGTCGCGCACGACGTCCACGATGTCCGACGATCGCGGCAACGTCTGGCTGATCACGCGGTTCAGCAGGCTTTCGATGCTCCACGAGAACTCGCTGACGCGCCGCGCACCGACCATCCGCCCGCTGCCCTTCAGCGTGTGGAAGACACGGCGCACGTCGCGCAGTGCCTCGGCGTCGAGCGGGTTTTCCTCCCACTGCGGGAACAGAGTCTGCAGGCGCTCGATGTTCTCGCGCGCCTCTTCGATGAAGATCTGCAGGAACTCGGCGTCGACCAGCGTCGGCGCGGTCGGCGCGGTCGGCGCCGCCGGCTCCTCGGGCGGACGCGCCGCCGATGGCGGGGGCGGTGACTCGGCCGGTGCAGCCGCAGCGGCTGCCGGAACGACGGTCTCGGCAGGCGCGACGGCGACGGCAGGCTCGGGCTCGGGACGCGGAGCGCGCAAGATAACGACCTTGCCGTCGGACGGCTCGAGCGCCGCGAGGCACTGCTCGGCGTTCTCCAGCATCGGCCACGGATCGGGACGGCCCGCCTGCAGCATCTCCATGTAGTACTCGACCGCAACGATCGCGTCCGCCATCCGGTCGAGCCAGGGCGTGGCGAGCGAGCCGGGTTCCGGTCGCAGGATGCCGCCCAGGGCCCGACCGAGGCGTTCCATGACCTCGACGGCTCGCTGCCGGCCGAGCATCAGCAGGCCCGCCGTGATACCGCGCACGAGCTGCGGGACCTGGTCGAGTCCTTGCGCTTCCGCAGGCGCGCCGAGCGCCTGGGTGATCGCTTCCTTGATGCGCGCCACGTTGACGATGCACTCGCGCAGCACCGCGTCCTGCACCTGGCGGAACTCTGCGTCGGTCGGCTCGCCAAGCGCCTCGGAAGGGGCTGCGGCGTCCGGCAGGATCAGCTTCACCAGCTGCGAATCCAGGCTGTCCTCGACCTCGATCAGGGCCTCGGCGATGCCGAGCAAGGCGGCGTCGTCGGGCGGAATGCGCCGATCGACGATGCCTGCGAGCGACTCGATCTCGGCCTGCACGCGACCGCGCAGCGCGCCGAGTCCCAGCACGCCCAGCGTATCGGCGATCTTGCGCAGCATCTCGAGCTGCGGCGCCAGGTCGTCGACCTGCGTCGCGCCCTTGCGGACGAAGATGTCGAGCACGTCCTTGACCCGCGTGAGGTCCTCGCGGATCGCGGCCGCCACGGTCTTCATCAGCCGCACGCTCGGCGCCGACAGCGTCTCGTTGGAGTCGTCCGCCTGCACGTTCGCGGACAGCACCTCGTCGAGGCGGAACGACTGCCGCACTCCAGCGACGCGCGGCCCTGCGCTGCCCGAGCGAGCCACGTAGAACAGCAGGTTGTTGAGCAGCTCGATCGGCGGTACCGCGGCCCAGGCCGCCTCGCCGTGCTCCTGCAACCGGCGCATCTCGCGGTCGACCTGGCCGAGCAAGCGCTTGACGGAGACGTTGCCGTCGACACCGCCGTCGCGCAGCGCCTCGAGCACCGCGCCGACGACCCACCACATCTGGAACAGCGGCTGCGTGGTCGCGTGGGACTCGAACTGCGCGGCGATGTCGGCGAGTGCGGAAAGGTTCTCCGCGACCTGCTCGCCGCGAATCCAGCCGAGCAGCGCGAGCTGGAAGCGCGGACGCATCCGGCGCGAGAGGTCGGCGGCAGACGCCTCGGCGCCCCCACCCACCGGTCGCGCAGGCTCGTCGGAACGCAGGTTGAGCAGCAGCAGCGTGCCCTCGGAGAGCAGTGCACCGCCGCGCACGGCACGGAGGTCGTTCAACAGCGGCAGCAGCGCGAGCGGCACGTCGCGTCCGCCCGAGGCGACCCGCTCGACGTAGGCGGGCAACTGCTCGATCGCCCGCATCAGCGCGTCGAGGCCGTCGGCGTCGGGCTCGCCCGTCGTCGAATGCCGGTCGACGTACTGTGCGACCTGCTCCATTTCCTCGCCGAGCAGCGCGCCGCCGTAGACCTCGGCGAGGCGCAGCGCGCCCCGCGCCAGGTGGACGTGGGTCGCGAAGCGGTGCAGCGCGACGCGATCGTCGGGACGCTCGGCGAACGCCTCCAGCGCGGCGCGCGCTTCGTTCAGTTCAGTGGCGATCTCCCGGGCGACCATCGCGAGCGAAGCGTTGGTCTCGTCGGGCAGCGCGACGGTGTTGAATCGGGTGCTCACGGCGACTGGTTCGATCCCGGCTTCAACCCGTCAGGCCGCTCACGCGGCGCGGCGGCTCGGCTCCGTCGCCTTCCGCGGCCTCCTGGGGCCGCAGCACCGGGTATTCGCCCGTGACGCTGGCGCCAGACCCGGGCGGCAGCCGGAAGCCGGTCACCGACTTGCGCAGCTGGGCCGCGAGTTCGGCGAGCTTGCCGATCGACGCCGAGGTCGCCGTCGTGCTCTCCGCGGTCTGCGAGCTGATCTCCCGCAGCACCTGCATGTTGCGCGAGATGCTCTGCGACGAGGTCGCCTGCTGGCGCGAGCTCGCGGAGATATTCTGCACCAGGCTCGCGATCTGGTTCGACACCTGCTCGATCTCCTCGAGCGCCGCGCCGGCGTTCTCCGCCAGCAGCGCGCCGCCCACGACGTCGGTCGTGGTGCGTTCCATGGACACGACCGCCTCGTTGGTGTCGGCCTGGATGGTCCGCACCAGCACCTCGATCTGCTTGGTGGCGTTGGCCGCCCGCTCCGCGAGGCGCTGCACCTCGTCGGCGACCACGGCAAAGCCGCGACCGGCCTCGCCGGCCATCGAAGCCTGGATCGAGGCGTTCAGCGCGAGGATGTTGGTCTGCTCGGCGATGTCGTTGATCAGCTCGACGATGTTGCCGATCTCCTGCGAGCTCTCGCCGAGTCGCTTGATGCGCTTCGAGGTTTCCTGGATGTTCTCGCGGATCGCGTTCATGCCGTCGATCGTGCGCCGCACCGCGTCGCCGCCCTTGTGCGCGATGTCGACCGAGTGCCGCGCGACGTCCGCCGAGCGTTCCGCGTTGCCCGAGACCTCCTCCGTCGATGCCGCCATGGCCGCGATCGACTCCGAGGCCGAGCCGATCTGCTTCGACTGGGCCGACGAGGCCTTGGCGAGGTGCGTGGAAATGGCCTGGGTCTGGCGCGTCGCGGCGTCGAGCTTGATCGCGGAGTCATTGATCGTCGTGACGAGCTCGCGCAGCGCCTCGATTGCGTAGTTGATCGAGTCGGCGATTGCGCCGGTGATGTCCTCGGTGACCGTGGCCTGCACCGTCAGGTCGCCGTCGGCGAGGCTCGAGAGCTCGTCGAGCAGCCTGAGGATGGCCTGCTGGTTGCGTTCGTTCTGGCGCGCCTGCAGGTCCGCGGCCCGGCGCAGCGCGGCGAGCGAGCGATGCAGCACGGCCGCCAGCGCCAGCGCGATCGCCGCGATCAACACGAGCAGCAGCGGCAGCCACGGGCTCGCGAGCCAGCCGAGCGCGCCCGGGCCGGCACCCTGCCCGGCCGCCTGGACGCTCGCGTAGAGCGTGGCGCCGCTTTCGGCCAGCGCGTTGCGCGCGGCCTGCATCCGTTCGAGCTGATCGCCGACCGCGACAACTGACTGCACCTGGTCGCGCTGGCTGTCGAAAACCGCTCCCAGCATCTGCACTGCTTGCCCCGCGGCCGCCGGCGCCGCGGGAACGCCCAACGGACCGGCCTGGCCGCCCAGGCCGGCGACGACCTCGCCCATGTAGCCCAGGCTGTCGGAAACGCGGCGGGTGGCCGCTTCGACCGGGACCGTGCCGTCCGCAAGTGCCGAGAGATCCTGTTCGACGGCATGGGCGCGCAGCTCGAAGCGCTCGAGGTGGCGACCGAGGTCGACCGAGCCGGCCGGACCGCTCGCCTGCAGGACATTGGCCGCGGCGGCCAACAGCTGCGGCGTGAGCTCGCGCACGGCGGCCGCAGCGCGCTGCGCATCGAGCGCTGCCGACTGGCCGTCGAGCACCGCCTGGGCCTGCTCCAGGAACACGGGCCAGCCGGGTTCGCTGCCGAGCGCGCTCGCCCCGCCGCCGGAGTCGATGCGGGCCAGCACCTGCTCGAGCTGCGCGCGGGACTCGGCGAGCGCCTCGAAGGCCGGGGCGGAGCCGCGCACTGCGGCACCGGCCTGCAGCGGGATGTTCTGGGAGAGCGACGCCAGCGCCGCCGCATGCTCGCGAACTTCGGCCTGCTGGCTGCCGATGCGTCCCGCGGCCAGCAGCACCAGCGCCGCGAGCACGGTCGCAACCAGCGCGACCGCGATCAGGGCAGGCTGCAGGCGGGCGGCGTCGTATTTCGTGGTCATTGCGTGCATCCGAATTCTGTGCGTGAACGGCGCATCCGCGCTCAGGAGGCGGCGGCCTGCAGGAACGGCTGGCTTTCGAGCAGGCTGCGCAGGCTGAACACGGGCCACACCTCGGCTCCGCGCTTGAACGCCCCGGCCAGGTAGCGCTCGCAGCGCAACAGCGTCGGCGGCAGGTCGGCGGAGAACTCGCTCTCGTAGAAGCGGCGGAAACCCATCACCTCGTCCACCAGCAGCCCGGCCGGAATTTCCCGGTGGTTGGCGACCAGCACCCGCGTCGCGCGCGTGGCACTCGTGGCACCCGAGCCGAGGAACGCGCGCAAGTCGACGATCGGCATCAACTGGCCACGCACGTTCGAGAGGCCGCGGATCCAGCCTTTGGCTCCCGGCACGCGCGTGACCGTCGCAGGGTACCCCATGACCTCGCGGGTCTCCTCGCGCGCGAGCAGGAAGGCCTCGCCACCGAGGCGGAACGCGATGCCGACCCACTCGGCGCCCGACGCGGCCGCCTCGGGCTTGCCCTGCGCGGCCGTCCGCGCGCGGCGGTCGAGCTCGCGCAGCAGGTCGAATGGACGCTCGCGCAGCGACCGCAGTTCGAAGCTCCCGTCCATCTCAGCCCGCGAGCGCAGCCTGCGCCTTCTGCACCAGTTGCTCGGTGGCGACCGGCTTGACGAGGTAGTCCACGGCGCCCTGGCGCAGGCCCCAGACGCGGTCCGACTCCTGCGCCTTGGAGGTGACCATGATCACCGGGATCGTGCGCGTCTCCGGGTCGTTCGCGAGCTGGCGCGTGGCCTGGAAGCCGTTCACGCCCGGCATCACGATGTCCATCAGGATCAGGTCCGGGTGCAGCTCGCGCGCCTTGCGGATGGCCTCGCTGCCGTCGGCCGCCGACGCCGTGCGAAAGCCGTTCTGCTCCAGCGCCTTCTGCATGACGTGCACGTCCGTCGGGGAGTCGTCCACGATCAGTACGAGTGCCACGGGTCAGTTCCTCCGGGTGCGGACAAGCTTCAACGGCGCACGTGGGATTCGATCGCGCTCAACAGTTCCTCGCGCGTGAAGGGCTTCGTCAGGTAGTGCTCGGAGCCGACGATGCGGCCGCGGGCACGGTCGAACAGGCCGTCCTTGCTCGAGAGCATGATGACCGGGATCGAGCGGAAGACCTTGTTGTGCTTGATCAGCGAACAGGTCTGGTAGCCGTCGAGCCGCGGCATCATGATGTCCACGAACACGATGTCCGGCTGGTGGTCGGCGATCTTCGACAGCGCGTCGAAGCCGTCCACGGCGGTGAACACCTCGCAACCCTCCCGGGCCAGCAGCGTCTCGGCCGTCCGGCGGATGGTCTTGCTGTCGTCGATCACCAGCACCTTCAGGCCCGCCAGCCGGGGCCGGCTGGTGCTGGCTGCGGTATTTTCCATGCCCTCGAACCCCCGGTTGGGAATGAGCGTCGGGACCACGACGCTATAGCGCGAGGCTCAACTCGCGGACGGGTTTTAACATATTGGATGCAGCCCTGCCATTGGCCGGTTTCGATAACATGACGGGTGTCACGAGTGCGGCCATAGCCGCGGCGTGACGCAGGAGACCTAAGGATGCCCGACGATCGTCTGCAGATAGCCGTCGTGATGGACCCGATCGAGGACATCAAGCCGGCCAAGGACACCACGCTCGCGATGATGCTGGCCGCGCAGCGGCGCGGCTGGCAGATCTCGTACCTCGAATTCGGCCACCTCTGGCTGCGCGACGGCGTGGCGTTCGGGCGCGCCCACCCGCTCGAGGTGCGCGACGACGCCACGGACTGGTTCACCCGCGGCGAGCCGGTCGTCAAGCCGCTCGGCGAGTTCGACGCGATCCTGATGCGCAAGGATCCGCCCTTCGACACCGAGTACATCTACGCGACCTACATCCTCGAGCGGGCCGAGTCCGCCGGCGCCCTGGTCGTCAACCGGCCGCAGGGCCTGCGTGACATGAACGAGAAGGTCTACACGGCCTGGTTCCCCGAGTGCTGCGCGCCCACGCTGATCACGCGCGACATGGCGGACATGCACGCGTTCATGCGCGAGCACGGCCGGGTCGTCTGCAAGCCGCTGCACGGCATGGGCGGACGCTCGATCTTCGTGCTGGAGGCCGGCGACAAGAATGCGAACGTCGTCTTCGAGACGCTGACCGAATACGGCAGCCGCTTCGCGATCACGCAGCGCTACATCCCGGACATCGTCACGACCGGCGACGCGCGCGTGATCCTGGTGGACGGCGAGCCCGCCCCGTATGCGCTGGCGAGGATCCCGACGAGCGCCGACAACCGCGGCAACCTCGCGGCCGGCGCCAAGGGCGTCGGCCGGCCGCTCGACGACCGGGACCGCTGGCTCGCCGGCCGGATCGGCCCCGAACTGAGCGCGCGCGGCATGCTGTTCGTCGGTCTCGACGTGATCGGCGGGTACGTCACCGAGATCAACGTGACGAGCCCGACCGGCGCCCGCGAACTCGAGCGGCAGTTCGGCATCGACGTCGCCGACCAGTTGATGGGCGCCATCGCGCGGCGCCTCGGCGCCTGAGCCATGGAGCTGCGACCCCAGACCGGCCGACCGGAGGATCGCCTGGCGACCGCCGTGTTCGTCGCGGCCCTGCTGCACGGGGTCTTCATCCTCGGCGTGCGCTTCGCCGCCCCCAGCAGCGACGACCGGCCGCTGCCGACGCTCGAGGTGCTGCTGGTGCCCGACGGGCCAACCGAGGCCGACAACCCGGACGCGAGCTACATCGCAAGCCGCAGCCAGCACGGCGCCGGCACGACCCAGGAGCGGCAGCGCACCTCGCTGCCCGAAGCCGCCGCCAGCCTGCTCGAGCATGCGGGCGAGGAGCACGGCGACGCCTATGCCGAGCAGGCGTCCGAGTCGTCGGCTGGCAGCTCTCAGCTGCTCGCCAGCACGTCGCAGCGGTCCCGCCAGGTGCAGACGGGCGAGGAGCTGAAGCGCGCCGAATCCGCGGCGGTGCCGATCGAGTCCCGTCCGCTGGCCCAGGTGGGCCTCAACGCGACCGCAGCCGACGAGGCGCTGCGCCTGCGGGGCGAACTGGTGACCGACGACCGGCTGCTGGCCGACACCCGCGAATCGCAGATTGCAGCCTATCTCGACGGCTGGAAGCGCCGCATCGAGCAGGTTGGCACGATCAATTTCCCGAACGAGGCGCGGCGCCGGACGATGTCCGGCAACCCGGTGCTCGAGGTCGCGATCCGCGCCGACGGCCACCTCGAGCAAGTGCTGGTGCGGCGCACCAGCGGGTTCCGCGAGCTCGACCAGGCCGCAGTCGGCATCGTGCGTCTCGCGTCCCCATTCGACCCGTTCACGCCCGCGATGCGCGAGCGGTACCCCGTGCTGCGCTTCGCCTACGAATGGCAGTTCCTGGACGGCCGGCTCGGCGACGGCACCGTGTGGTCCTCGACGCCTTAGTTGGACGATACTCGCTGCCATGGCCGACACGTACCTGACCAACCAGTTCCTGATCGCGATGCCCGGCCTGAGCGACCCGAACTTCGCGCAGACCGTGACCCTCGTCTGCGAGCACAACGCGCAGGGTGCACTCGGCATCGTGATCAACCGACCCTGCCCGATGACGCTGGGCGAAGTGTTCGACCAGTTGGGCCTGGACTCGACGCGCTCGACCGTGAGCGGCGACGCCGTGCTGCAGGGCGGCCCGGTGCAGACGGATCGCGGCTTCGTGCTGCACAGCCCGGACCAGCGCTGGGAATCGACGCTGCCGGTTTCCGACCGGCTGCACCTGACGACCTCGCGCGACGTGCTCGACGCGCTGGCGCGTGGCGAGGGACCTAAGTCGGTCGTCGTCGCACTCGGCTACGCAGGTTGGGATGCAGGCCAGCTCGAAGCCGAGGTGAGCCAGAATGCGTGGCTCACCGTGCCGATGGACGAGCGGCTGCTGTTCGAGACGCCGATCGAGGACCGCTGGCAGGCCGCGGGCCGCTTGCTCGGCGTCAACCTGCTGCACCTGAGCAGCGACGCCGGGCACGCCTGAGGCCCCACCTTGGCCGGATCGAACGAGGTCGTGCTCGCCTTCGACTACGGCGCGAAACGGATCGGCGTCGCCGTCGGCCAGACGACGACCGGTTCGGCAAGCCCGCTGGGCGCCGTCGCGGTCCACGGCACCCCCGACTGGGCGGCGCTCGAGCGTTGCCTGCGCGACTGGTCCCCGGCGCGGCTGCTGGTGGGCCTGCCCTATAATATGGACGGCACCGAGACCCTCCTCACCGGGACGTGCCGCGCCTTCGCGGCCGAACTGGCGCGCCGTTCGGGATTGCCGGTCGAGTTCGTCGACGAGCGACTCACCTCCGCAGCCGCGACGTCGGACCTGCGCGAGGCGCGGCGCTCGGGCGCGCGAACCCGCCGCGTCCGTCGCGAGGACATCGACGCCCACGCCGCGCGGCTCATGCTCGAGACCTGGCTGCGCGAGTCCGCCCAATCAACCGGGAGCAGTGCTTGACGACCGATACTGGCAGCGAGTTGCAGCGCGACGCGGCGGGACGGCTGCGCCACCTCCTCACCCTCGACGGGCTCTCGGGCGACGAACTCGGCCACCTGCTCGACCTCGCGCAGTTCTACGTGCGCTCGCCCGGCGACCTGCCGGCGCGCGACCAGAGCCTCGCCGGACGCACGGTCGCGAACCTGTTCTTCGAGCCGAGCACCCGCACCCGCGTGTCGTTCGAGCTCGCGGCGACGCGCCTCGGCGCCGACGTCGTCAACCTCGACCTGCACTCCTCGTCGCGCGTCAAGGGCGAAACGGTGCTCGACACGCTCTACACGCTGCAGGCCATGCAGGTGGACGTGTTCGTGATGCGCGACGCCGAGCCCGGCCTGCCGGCCTACGTCGCGCAGCACGTGGCACCCCACGTGAGCGTGCTGAACGCCGGCGAGGCGCACGTCTCGCATCCGACCCAGGGCCTGCTCGACGTGCTGACGATCCGGCAGCGCAAGGGTGACGTGCGCAATCTCAGGGTCGCGATCGTCGGCGACGTGAGCCACTCGCGCGTCGCGCGCTCGACCGGCCGCGCGCTGCTCACGCTCGGCGTCGGCGAGCTGCGCCTCGTGAGCCCGGCGAACCTGATGCCCGCATCCGGCGAGCTCGAGGGCGCCGCGCGCTTCACGAAGCTGGCCGAAGGCATCCGTGACGCGGACGTGATCATGGCGCTGCGCATCCAGCACGAGCGCATGTCGGCGTCCGACGCGCTCGACAAGGAGGCGTTCTACCGCGAGTGGGGCATCAGCACCGAGAACCTGCGCCACGCGCGGCCCGATGCGATCGTGATGCACCCGGGCCCGATGAACCGCGGCGTCGAGATCACCAGCGAGGTGGCCGACGGGCCGCAGTCGGTGATCCGCCAGCAGGTCACCAACGGCGTCGCGGTGCGCATGGCGGTGCTCGCGACCATCGTGCGCAACGTGCAGGAGCGCAACGTCGAGGCGGGCCGGAGGGCCGGATGAGCGGGCGCGAGCATCGCGGCACGATCTTCGTCGAGGACGCGGAACTGCTCGCGCAGCACGAATTTCCGGGGCGCCAGTTCGTGATTCGCCTGCGCGCGCCCAAGTGCGCCGCCGCAGCGACACCGGGCAGCTTCGCGCACCTGACCTGCGACCCGCTGCTGCCGATGCGCCGGCCGCTCTCGATCATGCGGGCGGATCCCGCCGCAGGCTGGATCGAGATCCTCTACAAGATCGTCGGCCCCGGCCTCGAGGCGCTGTCGAAGCAGCCGCTCGGCGCGACGCTGAGCGTGATGGGCCCGATCGGGCAGGGATTCAAGCTGTCGCCGCAGCGGCCGAAGACGCTGCTGATCGGCGGCGGCGTCGGCATTCCGCCGATGGTGTTTCTCGCCGAGTCCCTCAAGGAACGCAACGACGCGGCCTGGCAGCCGCTGGTGCTGATGGGCTCGGAGATTCCGTTCCCGTTCCACACTCGCCCCTCGACGATCCTGCTGCCCGGCGTGCCCGACGGCGTGATCGCCTGCATGCCGTTGCTCGACGGCTGGGGCGTGCCGAGCCGGCTTGCGAGCCTCGCAGGTTTCGCGGGTTGCTTCGACGGCTACGTGACCGATCTCGCCGCGGCGTGGCTGTCGTCGCTCGACGCAACTGCGCTTGCCGAGGTGGAAATGTTCGCCTGCGGGCCGACGCCGATGCTGCAGGCCACCGCAAGGGTCGCGCGCCGCTTCGGCGTGCCTTGTCAGGTCTCGCTCGAGGAGTTCATGGCCTGCGCGGTCGGCGGCTGTGCCGGCTGCGCGGTGCCGGTCGTCACCGAGAGCGGGCTCGCGATGAAGCGGGTCTGCGTGGATGGGCCGGTGTTCGACGCGAATGCGGTGTTTCCGCCGGCGGCTTAGCTTCGCGCGTGCTGCGCGGCCGCTTTGCGGCGTGGGGTCGCTCGGTCACCGCGGTGGTCGGCGTCTGAGCTTCGGCCGCCGAAGGGCGGCCTGCGCACGGCGCAAGCAGCGCCCGCCGGTGGATACATCACCCGCGGCCGTAATGGCCGAGTGCCGCATGGCACAATTTGACCAGCGCGACTTCCCAAATGCGCCCTCGGAGTCCTGTTCGTGCCATCCAGCCTGCCCCCTGCCGCACCCCCGCCCACTCGGCTGCAAAGCTGGCTCGTCAGCCCGCTTGTACACAACGGCATCCTCGCGCTAATCATCATCAACGCCGTCATCCTCGGGCTGGAAACCTCGCCTGCGGCGATGCGGGCGTGGGGCCCGGCGTTACTGGCGCTGGACCAGGCCATCCTGGCCGTGTTCGTAGTCGAAATCGTGCTGCGCATCGTGGCGCACCGTAGCGCCTTCTTCCGTGATGCCTGGAGCGTGTTCGACCTGAGTGTCGTAGCGATCGCGCTGGTGCCGGCCAGCGGGCCCTTCGCGGTGCTGCGCGCGCTGCGCGTGCTGCGCGTGTTGCGCATCCTGACCATCGTGCCGTCGATGCGCCGCGTCGTCGGCGGACTGCTGGCCGCGATTCCCGGCTTGAGCTCCATCGCGGTCGTGCTCGGGTTGCTCTTCTATGTATTCGCCGTCATCGCGACCAACCTGTTCGGCGCCGACTTTCCGGACTGGTTCGGCACGCTGGGTGCCTCGCTGTACACGCTGTTCCAGGTGATGACGCTGGAGAGCTGGTCGATGGGCATCGTCCGGCCGGTGATGGAGCTGCACCCGTTTGCCTGGGCTTTCTTCATCCCTTTCATCCTGCTGGCCACCTTCACGATGCTCAACCTGTTCATTGGGGTGATCGTCAGCGCGATGCAGAGCTTCACCGACGCCGACAAGGCGGAGACCATCGCCGCGGTGGACGAGGCGCGCGAGCACATCGAGGCCGACCTGCACACCGAGATGCGTGCGCTGCGTAGCGAGATCGCCGAGGTACGCGCGCTGTTGCGCCAGCCGCGCGCTTGACGCGCGACCGAGTCACTACGGTATGCGATCGGCGGCACCCGCCTCGATCTCGTCGAGCAGCGGATGCGCATGGCGGCCGGCCGGGCGGATCAGGTAGAGCAGCTCGGTCAACTTCGGTACGCGACCGACGCGTTGCAGCCGGAACTGCGTCGCGACGTCGGACTCGATCGCGGTCGGCACGCAGGCGATGCCGAAGCCGCGCTGTGCGAAGACCTTGATCAACGCACTGTCGTCGCAGCGCGCGACGACGCGCGGCGTGAGCCCGCGCTCGGCAAGCCAGGCATCTACCGCGATGCTGAGCGGCGATTCGACGGACCCGGCGATCAACGGCGCGCCGGCGAGGCACGCTGGGAAGTTGCCGCTCAGCGCTCTGCGCACTTGCGGCGCCGCGACGAAGCTCAAGCCCGACTTCAGCAGCAACCGCCCGCGCATCGAGCGCGCCAGGTACGGCGGCACGGGCTGGTCCGCCAGCACCGCGTCGAGCTGGTGCGCAGCGAGCCGTCCGAGCTGCCCGGCGATCGTGCCCTCGACGCATTCGAGCTCGATGCGGTCGCGGTGGCGCTCGATCAGTGGCGCCAGCACGCGTGCGGTCAGCAGCTTCGGCACGCTGTCCGTGACGCCGAGTCGCAGCCCCAGGCGGCGCGGTTCGGTGCGTCCAGCCATCACGCCGCGCAGTTCCGTGCCGAGGGCGAAGATCGATTCCGCGTAGTCGCGTGCCACCTCGCCGTCCGGCGTCAGCACCAGGCGCCGGCCAGACCGCTCCAGCAGCTTCCGACCGAGAGATCGCTCCAGCTCTCGCACCTGCGAGCTCAACGTCTGCGGGGCCAGGTGCAGGCGGCGAGCGGCGCCCGTCAGCGAGCCCTCACGCGCAATCTCGTGGAAATAGTGCAGGTGCTTGAGGTTGATGCGCGCGGGGATTCGCTTTTTCATCAGATTTTCTCGAAGTCTTGTGCAGGTATTTTCTCATTTATTCTGGTTCTGGTCGCCCGTAGGATTCAGCTGCAACTACAGAGAAGGAGGACCCGCCATGAAGATCGACGTCCATGCCCGCCGCTTCAAGCTGACCGAGTCGCTGCGCCATGCGGTCCACCGCGAGATCGCTCGCCTGACCCAGGCGGTCGGCGCCGGCATCACCCGCGTGTCCGTACGCCTGTTCGACGTGAACGGCCTGCGCGGGGGCCCGGATAAGGGCTGCCTGGTGCACGCTCAGTTCACCGACGGCACCTCGATCGTCGGCAGCGACGTGGACGCGGACCTGTACCGCTCGGTACCAGCCGCGTTCGAGAAGGTGCTGCGCAGCCGGTACATGAACCGCGCGCGTCGTCGCACGCTGCGACGGCACGACCCGCGGGCGCAGGTGAACCCCGCCTGAGGGGCGCAGCGTCGCGCACAGTCGGCGATCCGCTTCTGGCCGGCCCTTCGCCTGCCTGGACTTCCGTCTTCACTCGACCCCGGACAACGGCCACGCTCGGTGTATTCGTGCGCATTCCGTTGCGCGGCGATGGCCGTTCCGACCTAGTATGCGTTGATATATGAGCTGCGCCGGCCGCTCGGGACGGGCGGTCCAGGTTGACCGGCACCCAACGCCAGACACTCTCGGGGAGACGGGTCATGAAGAGCAACGAAATCACGCGTCGCGCGGTCCTGGTAGCCCTCGGCACCGCGCCGCTGACCGCCATGCTCCGTCCGCGTTGGGCCTGGGCCGACGCGCCGACCGGTCCGCCCGTCGCACGCATCGAGCCCGTCAGCGAGACGCTGTGGGGCGAGACCATCGTCGACCCCTACCGCTGGATGGAGAACCCGCAGGACGCCGAGTGGGAGCCGTTCATGCGCGGGCAAGGCGAATACGCGCGCCGCGTGCTCGACTCGATACCCGGGCGCAAGGCCCTGGCCGGGCGCATCGCCGCCTTGTCCGGCGACATGCCGATCACGGTCGAGGTGCAGACCGGCGGAGGCCGCGTGTTTTATCGCAAGCGGCCGGGCGGCGCGGACAGCTACAAGCTGTACGTCCGCAACGGCCTCGGCGGCGAGGAGCGGCTGCTCGTGGACCCGACCGCGATCAGGATGGACGGCAAGCATGTTTCGATCGACTGGTGGAGTGCATCGCCCGATGGCCGCCACGTCGCCTACGGCCAGTCGCCGGCCGGCTCCGAGATGGCGACAACACACGTCATCGAAGTGGACAGCGGCAAGCTGCTACCGGAGCGCATCGAGCGGACGCCATTCATCAGCGCCTCGTGGCTGCCCGACGGCTCCGGCTTCTTCTACACCCGGCTCGCCGAGTCCGCGCAGCTCGGCACGGCCGACCTCTTCAGGGACATGGTCGCCTGCCTGCACCGGCTGGGTACCGACCCGAAGTCGGACCGGACGATCCTGACGCGCGGACTGCACGACGCGGTGCCGCTCGAGCCCTTCGAGATCCCGATCCTGGTGGCCGAGCCGAGCTCCGCCTACGTGGTCGCGATCGGGCTCGGCGGCGTCCGGCGCGAGAACCCGTTGTTCACCGCACGCCTCGCAGAGGTGACTGCGGGCAAGCCCATCTGGCGGCGCGCCTGCGAAGTCGCGGACGAGGTTGTCGGATTCGCGACGCGCGGCGAGGATCTCTACCTGCTCAGCACGCGGGATGCGACGAACGCACGCGTCCTCCGCACCCCGGTCGCCAGCCCGCGCTTCGCTGAGGCCATCGTCGTCGTGCCTGAGGGCAAGACCGTGGTCGAGAATATCGTCGCCGCCCGCGACGGGCTGTACGTCATCGAGATGGACGGCGGCTACAACGCACTTCGCCGGTTCGACAAAGACGGCAAGCTCACGACCGCGGCGCTGCCGTTCGACGGCGCGATCGTCGGCGCGTACGCCAACGGCCTCGAGGACGGTGCATGGGTGGTCGCGACCAGCTGGCTCGAGCCCTACACCGTGTTGCGCTACGACCCGGCGACGGGCCGCGCCGCCGACACCGGCCTATCGCCGCGGCCGCCGGTCGACACCTCGCGCTACGAGGCGATCAGGACGTATGCCACGGCACGGGACGGCACCAAGGTGCCGCTGTCGATTCTCGCGCGCCGCGGCCTCAAGCGCGACGGCAGCAACCCGGCACTCGTTGATGCGTACGGCTCCTACCAGATCTCGAACTCGCCGGCATTCAACGTCCGCGGCATCGCATTTCTCGAGCAGGGCGGCGTGCTCGCGACCGCGCACGTGCGCGGCGGCGGCGAGTACGGCCGTCGCTGGTGGAAGGCCGGACAGAAGCTCGCCAAGCCCAACACCTGGCGCGATCTCATCGATTGCTGCGAGACGCTGGTCAAGGACGGCTGGACCAGCCCACGCCACCTCGCCATCCAGGGCGGCTCGGCGGGCGGCATCACGGTCGGCCGCGCCATGACCGAGCGCCCGGACCTGTTCGCCGCGGTGATCTCCAACGTCGGCGTGTCGAACACGCTGCGGGCCGAGTTCTCCCAGAACGGGCCAACCAATATCGACGAATTCGGCACGGTCACGGAACGCGACGGCTTCCTCGGACTCAAGGCGATGGACGCCTACCACGCCGTCAAGGACGGCACGCCCCTCCCCGCCGTGCTGTTGACCACCGGCATGACCGACCCGCGCGTCGAGCCCTGGCAGGTGGCGAAAATGGCGGCGCGGCTCCAGAAGGCGACAAGTTCGAAGAATCCCGTGCTGCTGCGCGTGACGTTCGACGCTGGTCACGGCGTCGGCTCGACTCGCTCGCAGGTCGACGATGAGCGGGGCGACGAGTATGCGTTCGTGCTCTGGCGCGCGGGGGTGGCCGGGTTCCAGCCGCAGGACTGATGGCCTCGGGCCGGGGACGCCGTCGAGGCGCTGCAGCGTGGGAAACGGGACCGAGGGCTCGGAATACACCTGACAGGGCGGGTTGATTGCCGCGCATCCGGTCTGTCCTGACTTCCGTTTACAGCAATTGCTGCCGATTGCGGACGGTGCAGGGGAAAGACGACCCTTCTGAGACGATCACGAGCGGCCGCAACGGGAGCGCGAACTGAGTGGATCGCCCGGACGATCTCGTCCTGGATCGCAAAGATGTCCTCGAGCTTGCGGTCGTAGGTCTGCGACCAGATATGGAAGCCGGTCTGCGCAGCGATCAATTGCGCGGTAATGCGCACCGTGTCGGCCTGCCTGCGAACGCTGCCCTCGAGCACCATGCGCACCTTGAGCGCGGCGGCAATCTCGGGCACCTCCATCGGCTTGCCCTTGAAGGAAAACGACGAGGTACGGGCCGCGACCTTGAGTTGCGGCGTGCCCGCCAACACGTTCAGGATCTCCTCGGAAATGCCGTCAGAGAAGTACTCGTTGTCTGGGTCGCCGGACATGTTGATGAAGGGCAGCACCGCGATCGAATTGTCTGAGACGACCGCGGTCATTCCCGAAGCAACGCCCGGTTGCTCGAGCGACGCCGTGGCGGGCGACGGCACGTCATTCGCTCTGTCATCGCGCCAGAAGATCCCTCCACCGACGAGGAACAGCAGCGCAAGGGTCGCCAGCTGCTGAATCTGGCGCGGCCAGTCGAACGTGTTGGTGACGTACTCGAGACCCTGAAGGACGCCCCCAGGCGCCGGCCGCGTAGACGATGCCTCACTGCACCACCTTTCGGCGGCGCA